>Ga0335083_10002372_pt1 | contig 24883 bp, 26 predicted proteins | sample Lox_Sample_42_FD_206716 | JGI IMG/M metagenome (GOLD analysis project Ga0335083, IMG submission 206716) | Soil microbial communities from Loxahatchee National Wildlife Refuge, Florida, United States - Lox_Sample_4.2 | ecosystem: Environmental > Terrestrial > Soil > Wetlands | place: USA...
TCGGCCTCGTCGTGCTCGTTGATGATCCGGTCGCCCGCCTCGCGACCGGTCCAGGCGTTGACGCCGAACGACGTGATGCCGAAGTGGTATCGGATCGGTCGCGAGGGACAGCGGCCGTCGGTGATCTCATCAATCTCGTCGAGGTGCGACACGGCATAGCGACTCATGGGGGGGTCCTCCGTCGTCGTCTTGGGGGGCCGGGGCATCGGAATCCCGAGGCTACCGGTCGGTGACCGCGGGCCTCAGGCGCCGCGGAGAAACCGGGCGAGCATCCGCCGCACGGCGGGGTCGCGGGCCTCGAGTTGCACGGAGTGGCCTGCGCCCGGTACTTCGAACAGTTGGCCCTTGGGGGCCATCGCGGCCTCGGCACGCGCCCACGCCAAAGGCGTCGAAAGGTCGCGCTCGCCGGACAGCAGCAGAATCGGTACCGGCGGCAGATCGCTCGCCGGAGCGCCGTCGGGTACGGCCGGCGGCTGGGTCGGCGGCCAGGCGAGGCAGCCCTGGGCGAGGCCGTTCCCGGTGGCGGTGGCGCGATCGAACGGATACACGCCCGTCTCCGGTGTCGACGCCGCGAGCCTGGCGATCGTGGCGGCGCGCTGCGCACGAGGCTCGTCCGGATCCCACGGCTGGGCCAGCTCCAGGCAGAGCGTGCTCTCGTGCGACCCCTGACTGAGAAGCCTGGCGGGCGTCGCCTCACCGCGCCTGACCGCGGCCAGGAACGCGTCGAGGGCACCGGGCCGGCCAGCGCTGGCGGCGTGGAGGGCATTGAGCACCCCGGGGTAGCTGGGCGCTGCGACGCTGTCCGCGACGAGGGCGTCCAGCAGTGCCGGACCGTCGCGGAAACGCTTGATGACCGCTGAGATGTCGGCTGCGGGATCCCATCGACAACGCTGGGCCGCGCACACCGACCGCAGCACGCGAGCGCTGGACGAGAGCGCGGCGCGATACAGCGGATCGACACCCGCTTGTGGGACGACCGAATCGAGCACGACCCGCGCGACGCGGGTGGGGTACCGGAGGGCGTAGCGCTCGGCGACATACGTGCCGTAGGACACGCCGTCGAGCGTCAGCCTGCCGGTGCCCAGGGCGACCCGCAGCGCTTCGATGTCCGCGACGGTCTCCGCGGTCGAGTAGTAGCGGCGGCCCGAACCGATCGAGCGCGCGCAGCCGGCTACGACCGCCGTCGGCACGACGGTCAGGTCCGAGGCGCCCGCCGCCCTCTGAAGCCCCGGGCAGCCGAGCGCGCCGGCGCCGGTGCCGCGCTGGTCGAACATCACCAGTCGGTATCCCGCGAGCGCGGCACGCAGACGTACCTGGACAAAGGTGAGGAACGGGACCCCCGGCTGCCCGGGGCCCCCGGTGAGGAACAGCAGGACGCCGCGCGGGGCGGCAGTGGCGGTCGACACGCCGATCGCGAGTCGCAAGGTGCCGCCGGCCTGCCCGGCGTGGTCGAGCGGCACCCGCAGGGTCGAGCACGCGAAGTCCGGCTGGCCCGGGCAGGGGTGCACGCCGGTCAGCTTCGCTGACGGAGGAGTCCGGGTCGCGGTCGAGCGGTGATGAGCTCCGCAGCCGGTCATCCCCGCGGGCAGCGCGACCGCGGCGACGATCGCTGTTATCCGCACGGCCGCTCAGGTCTCGCTTGTGACCGCCCTCAGATGGTCGAGCGAGTCTCTCATCAGCTCGGGCAATTCTCGCCCGTTGGTCTCCTGCACCCACCGTTCGAACGCGATCCTGAACACGGCGATCCCCGCCTCCGCGGTGAGGCTCGCGTCCGGCTCGGGGACGCCGCGCCGGCGCACGGTGTCGGCGAGCGCCGCGGATAGCGACGCGAGCTTGATCAGCTCCCGCTCTCTGAGCTCTGCGCTGGCGGCGATGATCGCCTGACGCTGGCGGGAGAACTCGCGGCGCTCCTGGAGCATCTCGCCGACGGCGTAGAGCCCCGCGCCGACCGCATCGAGCGGCGACAGCGACTCGGGAGCGTCGGCGACGGTGGTGACGAGCAGTTCCTGCAGGAGGCCGGCGCCGTCGAACAGGACCTCGCGCTTGTCCGGGAAGTGCCGGAAGAACGTGCGCTCCGTCAGTCCGGCGCGCTCGGCGATGTCGGCAACCGTCGTGCTGTCGAAGCCGCACTCGCCGTACAGCGCCATCGCTGCCTGCGCGAGCCGTCCACGGGCGTCCGGCTCCCAACGAACCATGCCCTAATGGTAGTTGATGACAGCCACTGACATCGGATGTGGTAGGGTGATGTCAGCGACTGACATAAGGCGGATGCGCCCACCGCACCTCGCCGAACCACTGGAGGTTTCTCATGCGCGTGTTTGTCACCGGTGCGACCGGATTCATCGGATCAGCAGTAGTTTCAGAGTTAGGCGACGCGGGGCATGAAGTCCTCGGGCTGGCGCGGTCCGACGCCGCAGCCGAGTCGCTAGCGACAGTCGGCGCCGAGGTCCATCGGGGCGATCTGGGCGACCTCGAGTCACTGCGCAGGGGTGCCGCGGAAGCCGACGGCGTCATCCACTGCGCGTACATCCACGACTTCTCGCAGATGGAGATGGCGGCTGATACGAATAACCGCGCGATCGAGACTCTAGGTTCCGCGCTCGAGGGGTCGGGGCGGCCACTCGTCGTCACCTCCGGGACCGCGCTCGTGGCACCGGGACGGCCCGCCACCGAAGCCGATATGGCCTCGGGTGGTGGGAACCCTCGAGTTGAGTCCGAGTGGATCGCGCTCGCGCTCGCGTCGCGTGACGTCCGAGTGTCGATCCTGCGACCGCCCCCGTCGGTGCACGGCAAGGGCGACCACGGGTTCGTCCCCGTGTTGATCGACATCGCCCGCACGAAGGGCGTTTCGGCCTACGTCGGCGACGGAAGCAATCGCTGGCCTGCGGTGCATCGGCTCGACGCCGCCCTTCTCTACCGGCTCGCCCTCGAGTCGGCGCCGGCGGGCACGGTGCTCCATGCCGTCGCGGACGAGGGCGTGCCGACTCGAGAGATCGCCGGGGTGATCGGCCGGCATCTCGATCTCCCGGTCGTATCGATCGAGCCCGGCGCCGCGAGCGACCACTTCGGATGGATTGGTTCGTTCTTCGCGCTCGACGTCCCCGCGTCCAGTGCGCTCACCCGCGAGCGGATGGGCTGGGACCCGACGCAGCCCGGGCTGATCGCGGACCTCGAAGCAGAGCACTATTTCGGGGTCGCGGCCGCAGCCTGAGGGGTGTGACGCCATCACCGCCGGCGCGTAGTCTCGGTGTCATGCGAAAGCTTGTCGCCGTGATTGTGCCGGCGGTGGCGCTGGGGGTCGGGGGCGCGGCCGCGGTGAGCGCCGCGTCGCCGGCCCAGGTCAGCCGCGCGAACCGCCAGGCTGCCGTAACCGCCGCGGATGAGCTGCTCGGCGAACTCGTGCTGCCGGCCGGGTCAGCCGAGGTTCAGGCCGAGCCGGCGGGCGACGCGCATCTGCTCCTCCACCCGGACGTGTTTTCGTTCTTCGCTGCCGCCGTCGACCGGCACCAGTTCTGGACGACCACCGCTTCGCCGAGCGCGGTGGTCGCTTCGATCGAAGCTCACGCACCCGCGGGAGCGCGCCAGATGGCTTCGGGATACTCCGGCGCGACAGAGTTTGTGTCGTACTCGCTTCCGGCCGTCGGCGGGGCGGCGCTCGGACCGCGAAGCCTCGGGGTGACCGCGGTCAAGCTCACCAGCGGGAGCACCGGGGTGCGAGCCGACGCGACGGTTCGCTACACCGCGCCGCGCCTACCCGCACAGCGGGTGCCCGCACGGGCGCACGTGCTCGAGGTCAAGATGACCCCCTCGCCGTTCGGACCGGCGCCGGCGCCCACGCTCAAGTCGCCGCTCGTGATCACGAACCGCTCAGAGGTGCGCAGGATCGCGGCAATCGTCGACGGTCTCCCGTTTGTCGCCTTCAACGGCGTGGCGATCTCATGCCCCGTGATCATGCCTGCCCCGGTCGACACGTTCACCTTCCGGACCGCGCCGGCGGGCCGGATCCTGGCCACCGTCACCGAGGCGGCAGACACGCCGTCCGGCGCCGAGCCGTGCTTCACGGCCGCGTTGACCATCCGCGGACGCCGACAGCCTGGGCTGCTCGAAGGGGGCAGGCTGCTACGCCAGGCTGGCGCGATCCTCGGCGTAGGCCTGACGATCCGGCGTTAGCCGGCGAGGCGAGTAGCGTCGAGCACCTGGTCGGACGGCGGCGTCGCCGGCCGTGGCTGCGGCCCGTAGTCGCCGAGGTCGACCGTGGCGGTCTCCTGCAGGTTCTGGCCGGAGGGGATGGAAATGTCGAGAGTGGTGGTGATTCGCCGGACGAGGTGCCGGGAGTCGACCCACACGTCGACCGGTATTGCGCCGTTCGGCATCGCCTGTTGGAGGGTCGAGATGACCCGCCGCATCACGCTGCGTTCCGACGAGGGTACCGAGCCGATGAGCCGGTCGAGGCTGAGATCCGCCTGGTAGTGAGTCGTCTCGACCCCATCCACCCGCTGCGGGCCGAGGTTCGCGACGCCACCGGACACCGACTCCAGCTCCTGCAGGGCCTGGCCGGGGTCGCTGGTGGTCGGGCTGTCGGCGAGCGAGGACAGGCCGGGGACACCCGACAGCTTCGAGAGGTCGGCCTTGATCCACGGCCGGCCGGACGTTCGGAGTGAGGCCGTCAGGTTCGAAGGCAGCTTCATGTACGCGATGGCTCCCTCGAGGACCATGTCCACGCGCATCGTCGAGCTGCCGAGCTGCTGTATCACCTGCGGCTGGTCGCCGAGGTTCATCACGATCGAGAACGCGGTGGCGTGGTCGCGGAGATCGACGACGCCGGTCCCGGTGGCGGTGATCGGGGAGTCCAACGCGGAGGAGGTGATCTCCATCGCCATGTGCAGGCGATAGCCGGCAGTACTCGACGACAGCGTCGCCGCCTGTGCGATCGGGCTACCCAGGCCGTTGCCGCCCGAGCCCAGCAGGAGGAACGCAAGCACGGCGACCACGGCGAGCACGCCGGCGCCGGCCGAAACCGCGATCAGCCTCGAACGGCCGCGCCTCGCACGCGAGGGCGACGGCGGCGCGGGCGACGCGGACGGCAACGACTGCGGCTCGCCCTGCGGCGGCCCGGCGAATCCGGGAGGAGGCACCGATGTCCCCACGCCGCCCGGATCGGCAGGACGTATCCCGGACCTGAAATGCGCCGCGTCCAGCTGGACGCTTACGTGGGGCTGCCGCCCATGAATGTGACGGCCAGGCACGGTACGAGCACGCCGACGCGACGCGGCCGACGGGCCTCATCGGGGAGAGGCGGCCGGGTCGCGAGCGCGGCGCTCAGCCGCTCATGCCCCCGTCGATCGAGAGCGTGTGCGACGTGACCATCGCGCTGTCGTCACTCGCCAGGTAGAGCATGCCCTGCGCGATCTCGTCGGTGGTCGTGTGGCGGCCGAGCGGGATCATCGCGTCGAACGCCTTGGCCGCTTCCTCCTGCGACAAGCGGGTCGCGCGCATCTCGATGTCGTCCTGGAATGGGGTCGAGGTCGGCCCCGGATGGATCGTGTTGACGCGGATGCGGCGCGAGGCGAGCTCCTTGGCCGCGGTCCGCATCAGCCCGACCTGGCCGTGCTTCGCCGAGATGTATCCGGACACGCCCGGCGCTCCGATCAGGCCTACGACGCTCGAGGTGATGATGATGCTGCCGCCGTCGTTGACGTGCGGGATCGTGTGCTTCAGAACCAGGAAGCCGCCGAGGATGTGTACCGCCAGCGTCCTCGAGAACACGTCGGTGGGGTAGTCGACGATCGGAGCGACCGCCCCGCTGATACCCGCGTTGCTGACCACGACGTCGAAGCGCTCGTACCGGCTCACGCCGTCGGCGACCGCGGCACGAACGGCGTCCTCGTCGGTGACGTCGGCAACGGAGGACGAGGCCTTGTCGCCCCCGAGCTCGTCGACCGCCGCCGCCAGCTTCGCCTCGTCGATGCCGACGAGGTGGACTCGCGCCCCTTCGGCGACGAACAGCCGCCCGGTTGCCAGTCCGATTCCGCTCTCGCCCCCGGTGATGAGGGCGACCTTGTCCTGCAGTCTGGCCATGGCCACCTTTCCCTCGCTCGATCCTCGGACCCGGCAGTCTGTCAACCTTTGCGCGATGGCGGTGGTGGACGTGCCCACGGTGACGCGGCCCCCGGCGGCCAGCCTCGGGGCGGGTCGCCAGGCGCTCGCCGACCTGTTCGGTGCTGATCGCATCGGCACCGGTGACGATGTCCTGGCCCAGCACGGGCACGACGAGTCGTTCCACCCCGAGGCCCGGCCCGACGTAGTCGTGTGGCCGCGCAGCGTCGACGAGGCGGCGGCGGTCGTGCGGATCGCCGTCGAGCACCGCCTGCCGCTGGTGCCGTTCGGCGCGGGCACCTCGCTCGAGGGCCACGTGTGCGCGCTGGCAGGCGGGATCAGCGTCGACATGCGCGAGATGGACACGATCGGCAAGCCTTCGATCGCGGACCTCGACGTGACGGTCGGCGCCGGCGTCACCCGTCGCGCGCTCGACGCCCGTCTGCGGCCCGAGGGTGTGTTCTTCGCGGTCGATCCGGGTGCCGACGCCACGATAGGCGGCATGGTCGCGACCGGCGCGTCCGGGACGATGACCGTGCGGTACGGAGCGATGCGGGAAAACGTGCTCGCCCTCACGGTGGTAGACGGCCGCGGCGAGATTATCCGCACGCGCTCGCGGGCCCGTAAGTCCTCGGCCGGCTATGACCTGACCCGGCTGATGATCGGCTCGGAGGGCACGCTCGGGCTGATCTGCGGGGCCACGCTTCGCCTCCATCCGATCCCGCCGGCGACGGCGGCAGCAGCGTGCACGTTTCCGACGGTGCGGGCCGCCGTCGAGTGCGTCACGCAGGTCACGCAGTATGGGATTCCGGTCGCGCGGATCGAGCTCGCCGACGAGCTTCAGATCGAGGCCATCAACCGCCACGACCGGATGGAGTTCGCGGTGGCGCCGACGCTGTTCCTCGAGTTCCACGGCGCGTCCGAGGAGGATGTGGCGGCGCAGGCGCGCGAGACCGGCGAGATCGCGGCCGAGCACGGCGGCAGCGGCTTCGCCTGGGCCGCGGACGAACGCGAGCGTCGCAGGATCTGGCACGCGCGCCACCGCGCCTACGATGCGACGCGCGCGCTGCGACCGGGTACAGCGGGCTTGACCACCGACGTTTGCGTCCCGATCTCCGCGCTCGCCGATTGCATCGAAGCAGCGCAGGCCGACATCGCCGAGCTCGGTATCACCGCTCCGATCGTCGGCCACGTCGGCGACGGGAACTTCCACACGTCCGTGCTCGTCGACCCCGACGACCCTGACGATGTGGCCAGGGCCGAGCAATTTCACACGCGGCTGGTCGAGCGCGCGCTCGCCCACGACGGCACGTGCACCGGCGAGCACGGCGTCGGCTATGGAAAGTCGCGGTTCCTGGTACCCGAGCACGGGGCCTCAGCGGTCGAGATGATGCGCGCGATCAAGCGGGCGCTCGATCCGGAGGGGATCTTCAATCCGGGCAAGGTGCTGCCGTGACCGACGACCTGCTCCAGGCGCTGGCGCGGTACGACTCCCCAACGCTGGCCAACGCGATCGAGACCTTCGACATGCAGTCGCGCGACATCGGGTTTGCCGACAACCGCATCAAGTGCATATTTCCCGAGCTAGGGCGGATGGTCGGGTACGCGGCTACCGCGACGATCGTCGCCCGCGGGGCTCCCGCGCCCGACTGGGCCGGCGCCGGCAACTTCGCGCTCTACGACTACGTACGTACGATTCCCGCGCCCCGGGTGGTGGTGGTCAAGGACCTCGACGACCCGCCGGCTCACGGGTCGCTGTGGGGCGAGGTGCACGCGACGATCTTCGGAGCGCTCGGCTGCGTCGGGACCGTCACCGACGGCTCGGTGCGGGACTTCGACGAGGTACGCGGGATGGGCTTTCACTTCTTCGCGTCCGGGCCGTCTGTCTCGCACGCGTACGTGCGCGTCGAGACGATCGGCGAACCGGTCGTCATCGGCGGTCTCGAGATCGCCCCGGGCGACCTGCTCCACGCCGATCAGCACGGCGTGCTGAAGATTCCGCCGGAGGTCGCCGCCGAGCTCCCGGCCGCCGCGGACCGGGTGATCGAGACCGAGCAGGCGCTACTGCGATGGGTTCGCTCCGAGGAGTTCGATCCCGATCGACTCGCCGAGATGCGCGCCCGGCACTAAAGAGCCGCGCGAACGTGTGGCGAGGGCAGGCGAGCGGAACGCCTACTCGAGCTTGTCGGGGGTTACCCCGGCGTCGAGCATCGCGGCATACAGGAGCGACGCGGCCGACGACAGGCTCGCGTCGCCGAATCCTCCACGTTCGAGCAGCATCGCAAAGTACTCGCGGATGCAGGTGAGCACCGCCTGGGCCTCGTCCGGGCTGAACTCCGCCTTCACCACCCGAGACATGCCGCCGCTCACACCGCGGACTCGAGGATGTCGGCGTGCTCGTCCTCGGGCGGCGTGCCGTACACATATACGAGCAAGTCGCTGTCCCCGTGGTTCGCGGACTGCAGCGGCGTCCGCGGCTCGACGTGGACGAGCCCGCCCGCGGGCACGTCGACGCGCTCCGGTGGATCGCCCAGGTACATCGTCAGCGTGCCGGCGAGCACGACAAACGTCTCCTCCTGGTACGGGTGGCGGTGGCGCCGGCCCTTGGCGCCGGGCTCATAGCGCCATAGGTTCGCCCGGGTGTGGGCGAACGCCGCGCGATCTGAGAGCTCGGCGACGTGGCGGGCCGGTTCGTCCGACTCGTGGGGCCGGGTGATCCATTCGAGTTCCGGGAGCGTGACCACGCGGAACGCCATGGGGTCCAGGGTAATGCCCACAGGCGACGCGCCGCGACTCAAGTAACGGAGACGGTGGCCGATACAGGGGGCAATCAACTTTCCTGCGCGGGCGCGGCCTGCGCTCCCCAACCACCGCCGCTATGGAGGGCCCGCTGCAATGAGCGTCACCGATCAGCTGAACGATTCCCGCGTTGACGGGAACAACAACGAGCCCCGGCTCGTCCTCGACCTTGACCTGACCGAGGCGCAGGCGCTGCGTGCGTGGCTGCTCGAGACCGAACTGAACGGCGTCTCGGCGAACGAGACCCCGGTCGTCAACTCCGCGCTGGCCAAGCTGGCCCGCGCCGTCGACACGGCTCAGGCCACGGTCAACATCCGCCGCGAGTTCCAGCAGGCGGGCGTCAACCTCGCTCACTGGTCCGACGAGCAGGTGCTCGAGCTCGGCCGCCGCATCGCCGAGGCCGTTCGCCCGATCCTGCAGAGCTAAGGGTCCGCCCGAAGCCGGGTCGAGGCCGGGTAGATCCATATGCAGAGCTCTCCCGCGCCGGCGCGTCGAACGTCGATCGTCGCCGTGGCCATCGCCGAGGTCGCTGTGATCGCGGCGGTGGCCGTGGTCGGCGGTGGTGCGTGGCTCCTGGGACTCGTGATCGGGGCGATCCTAGGGGTCGTGGCCGCGCTGACGGTCGTAGGCCGTTCTGATGAGCCCCGGCCGGCCGGCGAGCCGACGCCCGAAGCCAAGGTCGATCCCGTCACGGGGCTGCCGACGCACGACAAGCTGGTCGCCGATTTGCAGGCTGCGGTCGACGCCGGCGAGGATCGTGTGCTCACGCTGTACCTATTCGCGCTCGACGGCTTCAAGGAATACAACGACGCCTACGGCGGTGCCTGCGGCGATGCGCTGCTGGAGTGGCTGGCACGCAAGCTGCGCGATGCGGTCGGCGCCTACGGAAACGCCTACCGGATGCGCGGCGGGAGCTTCGCGTTGCTCGCGGTCGGGTCCGAGCGCTTCACGAGCGCGCTGTGCGCGTCGGCGGCGAGTGCGCTCAGCGAAAACGGGGACGGGTTCCAGATCTACTGCGACGTCGGCCAGGCAGCGCTCCCCTCGGAGGTGGCGTCGCCGGGCGCGGCGCTCGAGCTCGCCGCTCGTCGCGCCGCCAAGCACGGCTCCGAGCGCCACGTCAAGTCCGGCCGCCGCGCGCCCGTCGACACGTTCGAGGCGCTGCGCCTGGTTCGGTCTCGCCTCGACGTGGCCACGCTTGCCACCGGGATCGGCCGCCGGCTTGGAGTGCCGGAGGCCGACATCGAGACGATCGAGACCGCGATGCACCTGTGCGACATCGGCAACGTCGCGGTGCCGCGCGCGGTGCTCGGGTACCCGGGCAAGATCAACGGCCCGGAGTGGCAGTTCATCCTCCTGCACACGCTCGTCGGCGAGCGGCTCCTGGCCGGCCCGCTGGCGAAGGACGCCGTGGCCCGGCTCGTGCGCCACAGCCACGAGCGCTGGGACGGCGCCGGGTACCCCGACGGGCTCGCCGGCGAGGCGATCCCGCTGGGGTCGCGCATCGTGTTCGTCTGCAGTGCATTCCACGACATGACGTCCGACCGTCCGCACCACGCGGCGCTCGAGCCGGCGGACGCGCTGGCCCAGCTCGAGCGCGGCGCGGGCTCGCAGTTCGATCCCAAGGTCGTCGCGGCATTCTGCGCGGAGCTCGCTGACGACTCCGAGCCGGATCTCGACGTGGTCGTCGAGGCGTAGCCGCTCCCCGGCAAACCCAAAGCGCGGACAAACCTCACACACGGCGCTCGACGCCGGGTGGATAATTCGTTCAGTCGGGACCTAACGGGCCCGGCGCGGCCCGTGGAGCGGCGGGTGCGCAACTGATGACCAGGCTGAGCCGACAACCGGGATCGGACGAGAGCCGCGTCGAGCTGCTCGAGCGCGCCGGGTTGCTCGACGACCTGGCCGCTGCGCTCGCGGACGCCGCCGACGGCCGCGGACGGATGATCTTGCTGGGAGCCGAGGCCGGGGCCGGCAAGACCGCGCTGCTGCGGGAGTTCTGCGGCCGGGATCCGGGGGCGCGCGTGCTCTGGGGCGCGTGCGAGCGGCTGTTCACTCCGCGCGCACTCGGGCCGTTCCTGGATGTCGCCCAGTCCGCCGAGATGGACCTCGAAGGCTTCGCGCCGAACCGCCGCGTGCCGCACGAGTTCCTTGATGCGCTCGTCGCCGAGCTGCGGCGCGAGTCCCCGACCGTGCTTGTGGTCGAAGACGTGCACTGGGCCGACGAAGGGACACTCGACGTGGTCAAGCTGCTGGCGCGGCGGATCCAAGCGCTGCCGGCGCTCGCGCTCGTTTCCTTCCGCGACGACCAGCTGATCCCGACGAGCCCCCTTCAGATCGTGCTCGGCGAGCTTGCGGGCACGCGCGCCGCCGACCGCCGTCAGATCCCGGGACTGTCGCTCGACGCCGTGCGGACGTTGGCCGAGCCGACGGGCGTGGACGCGTATGAGCTGTTCGAGAAGACGGGTGGCAATCCGTTCTTCGTCACCGAGGCGCTGGCCGCGACCGGGATGGATGTCCCGGAGACCGTGCGCGACGCCGTGCTCGCGCGCACCGCGCAGCTTGAGCCCGCGGCGCGCCGGCTGCTCGAGGCCGCCGCAGTGGTGCCGGCGCGGACGGAGCTGTGGCTGCTCGAGGCCGTCGGCGGCGAGGACTTCGCCCAGCTCGAGGCCTGCCTCGGCTCGGGCATGCTCGTCCACGAGGACGGGGCGGTCGCGTTCCGGCACGAGCTGGCGCGGCTCGCGGTCGAGGACGCGATTACACCCGACTGGCGCGTCGGCCTACACCGCCGGGTGCTCGTGGCACTGACCACGTCGGGCCACGGACCGATGGACCCAGCGCGCCTGGCCCATCACGCCGACGCGGCGGGCGACGTCGAGGCCGTGCTCCGCTATGCGCCGGCGGCGGGGGAGCGGGCGGCCGGGTTGTGCGTCCATCGCGAGGCCGCCGATCAATTTGCGCGCGCGCTCAGACACGCCGCGGCGTTGACGCCGGAGCGCCGGGCCGAGCTGTGGCAGCGCCGGTCGTACGAGAGCTACCTGTCGCAGCAGTTCGACGCCGCCGTGCAGGCGCGCCGGGCGGCGCTCGCGTTGCATCAGGAGCTCGGCGATCGGCTCCGCGAGGGCGACGACCGCAGGTGGCTGTCGCGTCTGGCCTGGTTCGGCGCGGACCGCGCCACCGCGGTTCGCGAGGGCCGACGGGCGGTCGAGCTGCTCGAGACGGAGCCGCCGGGCCGCGAGCTCGCTATGGCCTACAGCAACATGTCCCAGCTGAGCATGCTCGCGGGCGACGTCGGCGAGGCGCTCGAGTGCGGCGAGCTCGCGATCGAGCTCGCCGAGCGGCTGGGCGAGACCGAGATCCTCGTACACGCGCTCAACAACGTCGGCTCTGCGGAGGTGTCGGGCCGGTTGCCGGGCGGGGTCGCGAAGCTCGAGCGCAGCCTCGCGCTCGCGCAGGAGGCTGGCTTCGAGGAGCATGTGGCGCGCGCCTTCACCAATCTCGCGGCCGGTTACGTCTGGGCGCGCGTGCACGAGCGCGCCGATCACCACCTCTCGCACGGCATCGGCTACTGCATCGACCACGATCTCGATCCGTGGCGCATCTACATGACCGGGTGGATGGCGCAGCTGCGGCTCGAGGAGGGGCGTTGGGACGAGGCCGCGGAACACGCCACGGCGGTGCTGCGCGAACCAAACGTCCCGGCGGCGAGCCGGATCATGCCGCTCGCGGTCCTCGGCCGGCTGCGGGCTCGGCGTGGCGACCCGCATCCGTGGGAGCCGCTCGACGAGGCGCTCGAGCTGGCTCGCCGGAGCGATGAGCTACAGCGGCTCGCCCCGGTCGCGACCGCCCGCGCCGAAGCACACTGGCTCGACGGGAGCGTCGCCGTGGTGGCCGCCGAGACCGGCCACACGCTCGCGCTCGCGCTCGAGCTCGACGATCCGTGGGCGGTCGGAGAGCTGTGCGCCTGGCGCCGGCGGGCGGGCACCGACGACAGCATCGATCCCGGGGCGGTGGCGGCCCCGTTCGCGCTCGAGCTGAGTGGCGACCCCGCCGCGGCGGCCGACTGCTGGGATCAACTCGGGTGTCCGTACGAGGCGGCGCTCGCCCGAGCCGACACCGGGGCCGAGGATGCGCTCCGTGAAGCGCTCGTGGTGTTTCAGCGCCTTGGCGCGGTCCCCGCGACGCGGGCGGTAACCCAGCGTCTGCGCAGCGCCGGAGTGCGGAGCATCGCCCGCGGACCGCGGCGCTCGACGATCAACAATCCTGGCCAGCTCACCTCGCGCCAGGTCGAGATCCTTCGGCTGCTCGCCGACGGTCTGACCAACGCGGAGATCGCCGCGCGGCTCTACATCACGCCCAAGACCGTCGCGCACCACGTCTCGGCCGTGCTCGGAAAGCTCGGCGTGCGGTCACGGCGGCAGGCCGCCGCCGAGGCGGCGAGGCTCGGTGTGCTCACAAAATAGGCATGGGCCGCGGCCAACATGGGCCTGCCCTGCCGATGCGCGATCGTCGCTACACGCATACCTTGGGCGCATGCTCATGCATCCCTACATCGCCAAGCGCATCGTGATGTCGCACATCGACGATCTGCATCGGGCCGCGGGTGGTCCGCCGCCGGTCCGGACCGCGAACGAGGACCGATTGCGCTGGCCGAACGCTAGGCTGGCGCCGCTCAGGCGGCCGTCTTTGCGCCCCAAGCCGACCCTGGCACAGGCCTCTGAGCCGTGCACGTGAGGGCCGATCGAAACCACAACCAAAGGAGGGCCCTAGTGAACACGTACGTGATCCTTCGCCGTGATGGCTGGACGACCGCCGACGAGCTGGCGCTCGCCGCCGAGCGGTCGACAGCCGTCGGCGAGGAGATGCCCGACGACGTTCGCTGGATCCGCAGCTACGTCCTTGAGGAGCACGGCGGCGCCGTGGGGACGGTGTGCATCTACCAGGCCACGAGCCCCGAGGCGATCAGGGCCCACGCCGGCAGGGCCGACCTGCCGGTCAGCGAGATCATCCAGGTCGCCGACACGGTCTACGTGAGGCCGGATCCGGAATCCGTCGCCTCCTGAAACCCGCCCTCCGTTGGCGGCCCGGCAGTACGGCGGCGGCCTGTGGCGGGCCGCCGCCGATGCCGGGCACGAGGGGGGCTTCGCGCCTGTGCGAGTAAAGACGCCGTCGGTGGGGATTCCTTCCGAGTTGTTCGGCTAGGATGCGCGCTCTCGCGTGGTGCGCCGCGCGAGATCCGAGATCGTCTGCACGCGTGGCACTCGCCGGGCCTTCGTTTGAGATTCGAGAAACCGTCGATGGCGATGGTGCGCTGCGCGTCGCCTTGATCGGGGAGCTCGACATCGCGGTCGCCGACGCGGTCGAGCAGCGACTCCGTCAGCACCGCGAGGAGGGCCGTCCGGTACGGCTCGACCTCTCCCAGCTCGACTTCATCGACAGCTCCGGGGTTCAGACGCTCGTGCTCGGGTTGAGGCACGCGCGTCGCGCCGGCCACGATCTCGAGGTCGACCCACGCGTCAGCTCATCGGTCGAGCGGATGATCGACATGATGGGGATCGGCGGGCAGCTGTGGCCCGGCGCTGAGAGCTGAATTTGCAAGCGTTCGCCCGGGAGGGGGAATTCGCCGCCGGGGTGCCGAACCCCGCGACTACCCATGCGACGCGCAGAGGAGTTGTGGATGACCGATTTCGAGAGATCCGGAGAGAGAGCCGGTGTGACATACGACGAGCCCGCCAGGCGCCGGTCGCCCGGCACGTTCTTCGCCGACCTGGGTGACAAGCTCGCTCGCGGCTTCAACGGCTTTGACCGCCCCCAGCCGGACGAGGGCGAGTGGGAACCCTACGAGGAAGAGCTGGACCAGCCGACGGAGGCCGTCGATACGGTTCCGTCCCCGGAGCCGACGCGCAAACGGTTCCCGACCGCGCTGCACGGCTACGACCGCGACGCCGTCGAGGACTACATCGACGGACTCGAGCACGAGATCGGCCAAATGGCGGCAAAGCTGTCGGCCCAGCGTTCGCCGACGGCCGCGATCGAGGCCGAGCTGGCGAGGGTCGGCGAGGAGACGAGCGCGATCCTGCGGGTCGCCCACGAGCAGGCTGCGGAGATCACTCGGCGGGCGCGCGTCGAGGCCGACCGCTGCGTTCAGGACGCGGCGGCCAACGCCGTGGCGATGACCGAGGACGCGAAGCGCAAGCTTCGTCAGCTCGACTCCGAGACCGATGCCGTGTGGGCCGAGCGAATGCGACTGATCGAGGACATCCGCCACGTCGCCACATCGCTGTTCTCGCTCGCCGAGGATGCGTCCGACCGGTTCCCCGAAGACGGCGACAAGCCCTCCCCGAGTCCGACCCGGTCTTCGCTGCAGACACCGTCGGGACCGGCGCAGCAGGCCTCGCCGACGCCTCAACACAAGACGTCGCCGGCTCAAGGCCAGCAACAGGCAGCACCGAAGCCGGTCGCGGCGCCGGAGTCGAGCGCGCCACGGCCGCAGCCGGCGCCCGCGCCACCGCAGGCAGCGCGGCCGGCCGGAACGCCTCCGCCCGCGACGCCGGCCGCCGCCGCACCGCGGCCAATGCCCGCGCCCGTCCGCGCGCAGCCACCGGTCGGTTCGCACTCGCCAATCGCCGCCCACGACCATCGGGGCGGCCCCGCTTCGGGCTGACCCGGGGCCCGGACCCGGACCCGGACCCGAACCCGAACCCGGACCCGGACCCGGCGGTCCTATCCGCGGCTGGTCTCGAACAACTCCGCGCCGAGCTTGGCCTCCGGGTGCAAGCTCGGCTCGAGGCCGTCGCCGGCCGCTGCCCGAGCCAGCGCGCGCCCGATCGCAGGCGCGTGCTTGAACAGATGGTTGCCGGCGAGGACCAGGAGGCCGCCGAGCTCCCACACCGCGAAGGCGTCCGGGTGCCACGGAAGCTCGGTGACCCAGCAGTGGCGCGTGTCGACAGGCTCGGGCTCCAGGCCCGGGAGGGAGCGGCTCACGTAGGCGGTCGTCCGCTCGGCGATCACGCCGAGGCCGGCGGGATCGATCAGGCTCCCGTCGTCGTGCACCGGCGTGTCGGCCAGCCCTACCGCGTACGCGGCGTTGCCGGGCAGCGGATCGGCGTAGGCGCCGGCCTCGCCGAACGCTCCGCTCCCGTCGAGCAGGCACGCGAGGCGGGGCGGCGGCTCGCCGCGTACCGCGTACGTGAGCCGCACGTGGGCGGCGTGGCGGAACGGCAGCGGCAGCCCGGCGCCGCGAGCGAGCGCGGCAGTGCCGCGGCCGGCGCACAGAACCACGCGATCGTGCTCGGCCGTTATTCCACCCGGGCGGACCTCAACCGTACCGGCGGCTGTCGCCCTGATCGACACCACCTCGTCGAACACGATCCGTTCGCGGAGCGCCTCGCTGAGCGCGTCGATCGTTGCCCGCACGCGGATCGCGCCGCCGTCCTCGTCGAACACGGCGGGCTCGTGCCACGGCGCCAGCAACCCCAGGCGCTCGGCGACCTCAGCGCCGTCGATCCGGTGCGCGCGCACACCTGCGACGAGCATCGCCTCGAGCCGGCGCAGGCCGGCTGGACCGAGCGCGACCACGCCGTCGCGCGAGAGCAGCTCCCGGCCGAACCGCTCCTCCCACTGGCGCCATCCGCGACGCGCCTCGCGCGCGAGTTCGACCAGGCGGCGGTCGTCGTGAGCGTGACGGAAGATCCGCGACTCGCCGCCGGACTGGCCGTTGCCGGGGAGCCCGCGTTCGTACACGGTCACGGTGACCCCGAGCTCGGTCAGCGCGTACGCCGTCGAGAGGCCGACGATTCCCGCGCCGACCACTCCGACGTCCGCGCCTGAGCTCATGCGGCCTCGCCGGCGGGGCAAGCGCTCTCGGGCCTCTTCTTGTTCGAGACCAGCGACCGCGGATAGAGCTTGTCAGCGAGCACGACGTTGAGCTCGGAGCCGAGCAGGGTGACCTGCGCCTGCAGATAGAACCACCACAGGATGGTGATCACCGTGGCGAAATGTCCGTAGGTCGATTGTGCGTTCTTCAAGTGGCTCGAAATGATGAACGCCGAGAGTTGCTGGAGCACGAAGAACACCAGCCCGGCGAACACCGCTCCCGGGAGCACCTCGCGAACGGTCACCTTCCGGGTGATGAGGATCATGAACGCGGCCAGGAACAGCCCGAGGTTGAGCGCCACGGCGAGCACGTAGCCGCCGATCCGGCCGAGCGCGCCGAGATGTACTCCGTTGCTGGCGCTGACGACGAACCCCGAGATGAACGTGGTCAGGACCAGCCCGAGCCCGATCGTCGCCAGGATCCACAGGCTGCGGAGCACCTGCTTAACCGTCCCGGGTCGCTCCTCGTCGGGGACGCCCCAGGTGGTATCGAAGGCGAACTGGACGGTGCGCACGACTCCGAGGCCGCTCCACAGCGCGGTTAGCAGGCCGAGCACGATCGCCCACCACGACCCGCTCAGGCCTGTCACGGTCTTGGGATCGAGCAGCGGGAACAGGTTCGCGATGTGGCCGAGCACCGACGCCTTGTCGCTCCCGGACAGGATCCATCCGAGCAGCGTGACCAGCACGAGCAACAGCGGAAAAATGCCGAAGAACGCCCAGAACGCGATCATCGTCGCCAGGTTCGAGGCTTTGTCGTCCGAGAACTTCTTGAACGTCGCCACCGCGATGCTCAGCCGGCGGTGGCTTTTCTGTGCCTCGTCGAGGCTCTCAGTCAGCTTCATGAGCCATTACTACCCGCACCGGGGACTCGAGTCCAACCCCCCAACGAGGGGGTTCGGCCAGTCTAAATTCGACTATTCCGGCCCGGGTTGATGGGGTAGGCTCGAGTGAAACCCGCGAAGGAGGGAAGGCGATGCCAGACCGGCAAAACGGCGCACAGTCGCCGGAGCAGCAGGTCCGCGCGCTGTACGAGGAGGCTGAGTCGAACACGGCCAAGGCGTTCGAAGCCCTCGTGAACAAACCGAGCTTCGGGCAGTTGCTCGCGTTGAGCGCGGAGAACACGGCGGCGCTGACACGCATAGCGTTCGACGGCGTCGATCTGCTGTGGCGCAACCTCCGTCTCGCGGGCCGCGCCGACATCGTCAGGCTGTCGAAACAGCTGCACCGCAACGAGGACAAGCTAGAGCGCGTGTTGCAGGAGGTCGAGAAGCTGCGGGACGAGGTCACGCGCGCGCGCGAGCACGACCGCGAGGCCGCGGCGTCGTGAGCGTGGTCGATCCGTTTGTGGGCGCCGTCGATCGCGCGATCCGGTTCCCGGTCAACGCGCTCGAGTACACGAACATCCTGCTGACCACCGACGATGCGGTCGTCGGCGCCACCCAGCGCGAGGTCGTGTGGACGCATCGCCAGACCACGCTGTACCGATACCGGTCGTCTGACCGGCGCTACGCGGTGCCGCTGCTGCTCGTGTTCGCGTTGATCAACCGGCCCGAGATCTTCGACCTGCGCCCCGGGTCGTCGCTGGTCGAGTATCTGATCTCCGAGGGATTCGACGTGTTCCTCGTCGACTGGGGTTATCCGGATGAAGAGGACGCCGACACGGGCCTCGAGGAGTACGTCTGCGACGAGCTCGACTGGGCAGTGCGCGAGACGTTGCGCGCGAGCGGGGCTGAGGAGCTGTCGCTGATGGGCTGGTGCATCGGGGCCACGCTGTGCGCGATGTACTGCGGGCTCGACCGCGGCGTCGAGCGGACGGCCGTGCGAAATCTGGCGCTGCTGACGATGCCGATCGACGGGCGCGGCGGGACGTATGCCAACTGGGTCGGCAACGAGGACTTCGACGTCGACGGCGTCAGCGAGCTGTGGGGGTCCGTCCCCGGCGGCGCGATCGACTTCGCGAACAAGATGATGAAGCCCGTGACGAACTTTTGGACGACCTACCGCCGCCTGTGGGAGGGGGTCCAGGAGGGGACCGCGCGGCCCGAGGCATATCAGTCGATGGCTAAGTGGGTGGCCGACAACCCACCGTTCGCGGGTCGCGCGTGGAGGGAGTGGATCCGTCTCATGTACCGGGACGCCGGTCTCCTGCGAGGCACCGTGCGTCTGCGGGGGAGGCTGGTCGATCTTCGGCGGATCGACCAGAACGTACTGGTGATCACCGCGGGCGCCGACCACATCGCGCCGCGCCCGGGGACGATGCCGTTCTTCGATCTGATCGCGAGCGAGGACGTCGAGCACTTCGATCGTCCCGGCGGACACATCGGACTCGTCGCCGGCTCGGCGGCGCGCAAGGAGCTCTGGCCTGGGATCGCGGAGTGGCTGGCCCAGCGCTCCGGGGGCTGACAACGAACCAAGGAGGCGAGGGATTCATGAGTACTGAAACCGGCACCGAGCGGACCACATCGTCGGACACCGTCGTTCCCACCAGCGAGTCGTTTCCGGCGGGCGTTCGCCGCCCCCGGATGGACGGACGCGTCGTGTTCGTGACCGGCGGCACGCGCGGCATCGGAGCCGCAATCAGCCGCAGCTTCGCCGAGCAGGGCGCGGTGATCGCGGCCGGTTACGGCCGCGACAAGGATGCCGCGGACGCGCTGATGCGGCAGTTCGAGGAGCACGGCGTGACCGGGAGCATCCATCAGGGCAACGTCGGCTCGGCCGAGGATTGCCGGCGGACGATCGACGAAGTGATCGACCAGCATGGACGGCTCGACGTGCTCGTCAACAACGCCGGCATCACGATCGACAAGACCGCGCTGAAGCTGACCGACGAGGACTGGTACAAGGTGCTCGCGGTCAATCTGTCGGGCGCGTTCTTCATGAGCCAGGCCGTCATGCCGCACATGCTCGAGCGCGGCACCGGCCGGATCATCAACATCTCGTCGATCATCGGCGCGACCGGGAACATCGGCCAGACCAACTACGCGGCCTCGAAGTCGGGCCTGTTCGGCCTGACCAAGTCGCTGGCCCGGGAGGCGTGCTTCCAGCTGTCGCGCGCCGGGAAGCTGAGCGAGGACTCGATCGGGCTCACGGTCAACGCGGTGGCGCCGGGGTTCATCGCCACCGAGATGCTCCAGGCGATGCCCGAGAAGGCGCAGGAGCGTGTCAAGTCCCAGATCCCCGTGGGGCGGTTCGGCCGGCCCGATGACGTGGCGCGGGTGGTCCACTTCCTGGCCTCGGACTACAGCTCGTTCATCACCGGCGCCGTGTATGACGTAAACGGCGGCCAAGATATGTAGGGCCGCTTCACGACTTTGGCGCTGCAGCTGCCGAATGCGTAGCTGCAGCGCCAACGTTCATTAGCCGCCCGGCGGGGTCGAGGCCGGCCCGGGGGACGGGTGGACCGGAAGGATCAGGGGCGGCCGGGGCTGCTGGCTGAAGTTGAAATCGGCCGCGAGGTTGCCGAGGATCGGGTTGTCCTCGCGGACGTCGGGGCGGGGGTCGGGGCGGCCGTCGGTGGCGGGGTCGAGCCGCGTTGAGTTGATGAAGTCGTCCTCGATGAACTTCGTGTAGGCGTCGTGGCTCAGGATCTGGTGGTCGATGTAGCCCTGCTTGGCATAGGGGCTGATCACAATCCCGGGGACGCGGAGACCGAAGCCGTTGCGGTCGACGACCGGCGGCACGACGTGGTCGTAGAAGCCGCCCCAGTCGTCCCACGAGAGGAAGATCGCGGTGCTGTCCCAGTCCGGGCTCTGCATGATCGCGTTGATCAGCCCGGTGACGTAGGTCTGGCCCGCGCTGACGAGCGCGGGCGGGTGCTCTGAGACGATGCCGTTCGGGTCGATCCACGAAACCGCCGGCAGCGTCCCGTTCTTGGCCGCTGTGAAGAAGTTCGAGAGCGACTGGATGTTGCCGAGCTGGTTGTCCTGGGTGACGTCGGTGAACGACGGCAGCGGGTTCCAGATGCCGGGCGTCTGAGGACCCTGCTGGACGGGCGCGCAGGACATCGAGGCGTCGTTCTCGCAGTCGGGCTCGGTGCCCGCGAACACGTAGTAGGCCCACGGGACGTTCTGCTGGTGCAGCAGGTAGGTGATGTCAGTCCAGGCGTAGAGCAGCTGCCCGTTGTTTGGCGAGGAGCCGAGGGCGTTCAGCGTCGAGTCGGGGTTGGGGTTCTGTACGTCGCCGCGACAGGACGACGGGTTCAACGGGTTCGTGCAGAACGCCGACCACTCGGACACCATGTACAGGTGGGCGGGGAGGCTCCAGGAATCGTTGGGCTCGAACATCTGGTCCTGGAGCACGTACTGCTCGGCGTAGGTCCAGTAGTTGGGGATCTCGCGCGCGTCGTGATACCCCATCACGTCGACGCACGACGGGAAGCTGGACGACACGTGGCTGGTCTCCGTGCACGCGCTGCAGTTCGGGTCCTCGGAGCTGCAGTTCATTCCCTGCTCGGCCTGGCCGACGAACCCGTCCATGCGGCCGCTGTCGATGTCCGCCACAGCGTTGTTCACAGAATGCGGGCCGCCGTAGTTGAGGTCCGAGGCGTCGTGGAACGGGGCCACGCACCCGCCGTTCGCCGGATCGGGAACGCACACATTTGGCGGAATCCCGTCGGCGCCCGGGTACGTCCCGAAGTAGCTGTCGAACGAGCGGTTCTCCTGCATGATGATCACCACGTGCCGGATCTTGTGGATCCCGGTCAGCGGCGCGATCTTGATCTTCAGCGTGGCCGACGCGGCGCCGAGGTTCTGAACCGAGGTGGGGACCATCGCGCGCCACTGCTCGGTGCGTCCGGTGATGAAGGTGTGCGCGACCGAGAAGCTCCCGCCCCGCCTGAGCTTGGGCCGCGCGACCGTCACCCACCGGGGGCCGACGCGGCGCTGCACCGACACCACCTGTCCGGTTCGACTCGGGGCGAGCGCGCCACTGAGCGTCTCGACGTCGCCGGCGACGGCGAAGGTCGCCGTGCTCGTCAGCGTCACCGACGGCCGGACGTGCTCGGCGACCGTGCGGCTCTTGAGGCCGTGGGCAGTCGTCACCCAGTCGCGGTTCGTGGCAACCGACCCCGCCGGCATCAGGAAGCTGTAGGTCCCGGCCGAGTTCGTCAGCGTCCGCGCCACCGGGCTGAAACCGTGCTGCTTCGGGTACCGGCGCCACAGGGTGATCTCGATTCCGCAGCGACGGACGCCCCTGCGGACCCCGTTGAGCTGCCCGAAGACCGTCAGCTGGCGCGCGGCGGTCAGGGGGTTCGGCGAGGCGTAGATCGTCAGCGCCTTCGCGAGCGGGAGCCGGCGCACCTTGGATGGCTTGCAGCTGGGGGCAGCTCCCCCGGGTGATTGGCCACTCGATACCGGAGCGAGCGCCACGATCCCCCCGGCCAGGGAGATAACGACAACCGTGACGATCAGAACGAATGAGCGGCGCAGCGGCAATCCCCCCGCAAGAACGAGACCCTGATTAACCGTGCTAACCCGGTCGGACCCCTCGAGTTGCGACGGCTAGATTCCGCTCAGTGACCGCCGGCAACAGTTCAGGCCCGCCCGAGGGCCCCGCCCAGCCCGCCGTGGCGCTGCGGACCGCGCTCGAGCGCTACGAGTCGGCCCGATCCGCGGCCACGCTCGATGTGGCCTTCGTCGCCGCTGCGCGCGCGGTCGCCGAACGGCGCGGCGATCGGGCAAACGAGCCGCCGGACGTGACCGAGATCGAGCGGCTGTTCGAGGAGCTTCCCGATTACGAGGCGCTCGTCGAGGTCGCCGTGGCCGAGACCGAGCGGTCGGTCCGGGCGGCGGGCGCCCGCCTGTGGGAGTGGTTCGAGTTCGAGACCTCGCCCCCTACCTGGAACGACGGGGAGCGCTCGCGGGCGAGATTGCTGGTCGCCTGCGCCTGCGCCCCGCTCGACGAGCAGGTCGTCGGCTGGCTCGGCCCGCGGTTGCTGAAGCTGTCGGCGGACCGGTGGGCGGCGCTGCTCACCGCCGATCTCCGGCGCGCCGACGAGGACCTGTGGCGTCGCGTGCTCGCTGACCGATACGAGTCCGTGTGGCGTCGTTGCGCCCCCCGGGGTCGGTGGCGGACGCGCGAGCTGGCGGATCTGATCGCCAAGGACGACGCGACAGCGGCCGCGATGCAGCGCCGGCTGTCGCGGTGGCTGTCGGCCGGCGCCGACATCGCCCGGCTGCCCTCCGAGTTGGAGGCGGCCTTCGTTCAGACTCGGACGCCGCACCGCCTGGCGTAGCGCGCCACCTCGGTGTCGAGTACGACACCGAGGGAGGCGATGACGACCCCTTGGGGGGCTGGGAGGGGTGTCGCCGGCGCGAGAGATTGCCGCCGTCAACGAACCAAGAGAGGAGGGTCACCATGAACGTACGCAGTTGGTGGCTCCGGCTCGCGCTTGCCAGCGGAATGACGGTCGGAGCGCTGGGAGCGCTTGCGCTTCACAGCCCGCCGGCCGAGGCCATGCCCGACGGACCGACCACGGTTCTGGTCGGCGTCACCACACAGTCGTACCCGTCGTTCTTCAGGATCTCGGCGAACGGGAAGACCGTGAAGGCCAGCGTGATCGGGCTCGGCATGAGTTGCACCTCCGGCGCGACGTTCGGGACGCCGGACGAGTTCGCGCATATCCGGATCGGCCCGAACGGGAACCTCCACGCCGGCTTGAATATCCCGCCGACGGCGGTGTCAGGAGGGGCAACCTACACCGGCACGGATTCGCTGAGCGCCAGGCTCAACCGACAGCGGACGGAGGTCACGGGAGTGTGGGAGCTCCAGCTGTCCTACACATTCGCCGACGGCACGACCGACCGGTGCGACTCGGGTCCGGTGCGGTTCGTCGACACCCGCTGAGTCGAACGAGCCGTTCAGATGGCCCGGATTCGATGGAATCCGGGCCATCGCCATGAGATCCTCCGCATCGCAATGCCCGACGCGAACGAAACGCGGCTGGTCAGACCCCAGCATCTGAAGGACCGGATCGCGGCCGAGGCCACGGGCGTCCCGTTCCTGTACTGGCTCGACGACGCGGGCGAGCAACACGTCCTGATGCTGGCGCCCGACCGGACCCGCGTCACGATCGGTCGCCACGTGCCTTCGGACGTCGCGCTCACGTGGGACCTCGAGGTATCCCGCGCCCACGCCCTACTCGAGCCGATCGGGGACGAATGGACGCTCGTCGATGACGGACTTTCGCGGAACGGCTCATTCGTCAACGGAAGCCGCGTCCACGGCCGTCAGCGACTGAACAACGGCGATCGCATGTGCTTCGGCAACACAAACGTCGTGTACCGGGAGCCGGCTCCCGCCGAGGGCAGCGAGTCGACGGCTCGGGCACCGGACGCGCCGACCTCGATCCCGCTCACGGAGACGCAGCGGAAGGTTCTGATCGCGCTGTGCCGCCCGATCGTCGAGTCGAACTCGACGATGCCGGCGACCAACCCTCAGATCGCTGCCGAGGTGCACCTGACGGTCGACCGCGTCAAGTCGCTGATGCGCGACCAGTTCGACCGCTTCGGACTGGGCGATCTGCCCCAGAACGAGAAGCGCCACCGGCTGGCCGTGATCGTGCTCGGGTCGGGCGTGCTCGCCCGCCACGACTTCTAAGGAGTCTTGCGCACTGTGATCGTCGTCCATGCGCCAACCCGCACACGATCGCCGTCGGCTAGCGGGACCGCGGTCTGCGGGGCGATCGGCGCGGGATCGTCGTTCACCATCGTCCCGTTCGTGGACCCGAGGTCGCGCACCGCGATCCCACCGTCGGCGTGCCGCTCGAGCATCGCGTGCACGCGGGACACGCCCGGGTCCGCCGGCGCCGCCGCCAGGTCGATCTCGGGGACGGCCTCGTCCGGGCGTCCGCGGCTCCGCCCGATGCGGCTCTCGCCGTCGGCCAGTACGAACCGCCGCTCCCGGTAGTCGAGCGGAAACGACACCCCGGCCACCGCGAGGCGGTCGAACTGGGCACGGTCGGCGGTGACAACCGCTTCCCATGCCGACGGCACCGGCGGCGGCGCGAGGAAGTCAAAGCCGCATCCCTCGCAGTAGCGGTCGTTGCCCGAGCGCTCCGCCCCGCAAACGGGGCACGGCGCCCGGCGTGCCGACGGCGAGGTATCGGCCTCCTCGA
>Ga0335083_10002374_pt1 | contig 24869 bp, 27 predicted proteins | sample Lox_Sample_42_FD_206716 | JGI IMG/M metagenome (GOLD analysis project Ga0335083, IMG submission 206716) | Soil microbial communities from Loxahatchee National Wildlife Refuge, Florida, United States - Lox_Sample_4.2 | ecosystem: Environmental > Terrestrial > Soil > Wetlands | place: USA...
TGCCCAAACGTCCCCGCTGCGTTCTAGGAGATCAGGCCGGACGGCAGGAGCGCGTGCACGCCCCAGGTGACGTTGGCGACCTGGGTGACCCGCAGGTCGACGCAGGTGGAGGCCAGGGCGAGCGCCTCGGCGCGTGACGTGCCGCACTGCGCCGCGATCGCGGTGACCATCGCGTCAAGCGCGTCGCCCATCGCCTCGTTCAGGTCCGCGGAGAAGCCGAAGGTGATCAGGCCCGCCGGGGTCTGCGCGTGCACCGAGGCCAGCGGCCGCCCCGGCGCGATGCTGACGACGGCCTCGGTCGTCATGCCGCACTCGATCGCCGTGCCGCACGACTCGCCGTCGCCCTGCGCCGCGTGCCCGTCGCCGAGGTAGAGCAGCGCGCCGTCCACGGCGACCGGCAGGTACAGGGTCGAGCCCGCCACGAGCTCCTTGCAGTCGATGTTTCCCCCGGCCTCCGGGCGCGGCGGGATCGTCGAGTGCTCCCCGGGCCCGGCGGGCGCGACCCCGGTCACCCCGAGGAACGGTGCGATCGGCCTGGTGTACCGGCCGTTGGCGGTCGCCGTGCCCGCGGCGCTGTCGATCTCCCACAGCAGCCACGCGGGCCCGGAGCCGTCCAGGCCAACCCGGCGCGCCACCGGCGAGCCGGGCACGGCCGGGGAGACCGTCCAGCCCCACGGCACCGGCGTCAGCGCGACGATGTGCACCGCGAGCATGTCTCCAGGCGCCGCGCCGCGCACCGCGACGGGCCGGTTGACGCAGTGACCGCGGAAGTCGCCGGGGAACATCACCGGCTTGTCCGTGTCGCCGGGAAACTCGTGCCGCTCCAGGTACCCGGCGGCGTCGAGTGAGCGGACGATGATGGTGTCGCCGGAATCGATGGTGACGACCGGCTCATGCGCGGCCGAGAAGACGTTCGTGGTATCGGCTGGCATGGGCTCAATCCGGTGCAGGGCCATAAGACGGATTATCCCGAACGAAATCGCGCTTCGCCTGGTCCCGGCCGGGGTGCCTTTCCAGGGCGGTGTTAGGTTGGCCGGCGTGACCGATGCGGAGATGACGGAGCCGGACAGCACCGCGGTGCGCGTCGCGCTGTGGCGGGCCATGCACGTGCTGGTGGACGCGCCGCCGTACATCCTGGAGGACGAGATCGGGCTGCGGCTCGCCGACCCGCCAGACGGCTGGCGCGACCGGCCCGACATGGACCGGCTGTTCACCGCCGGGTTCCGCGCCTCCATCGTGGCCAGGGCCCGGTTCATCGAAGACCTGGTCGCGCAGCAGCTTGAGCTCGGCGTCACCCAGTACGTGCTGCTCGGCGCCGGACTCGACACGTTCGCGCAGCGCCGGGCCGCCGCGGTCGTTGACGGCGGGCTCCGGGTGTTCGAGGTCGACCAGCCGGGCACGCAGGCGTGGAAGCGACAGCGGCTCGCCGAGCTCGGCTACGGCATACCCGACTGGCTGCGCCTGGTCCCGGTGGACTTCGAGGCGGGCGCCTCGTGGCAGGCGGAGATCGCGGCGGCCGGGTTCGACACCGCGCGGCCCGCCGTGGTCGCCTCCACCGGCGTCAGCATGTACCTGACCAGGGAGGCGAATCTGGCGACGCTGCGCGAGTTCGCCGCGCTCGCGCCCGGCTCCACCGTCGCGATGACGTTCCTGCTGCCTCTGGAGCTGGTTGACGCGCAGGACCGGCAGGGCTGGATCATGTCGGAGAACGGCGCCAAGTCATCGGGTACCCCGTTCCTCAGCTTCTTCGCTCCGCAGGAGTTCCTCGACCTGGCCCGCTCGGCCGGCTTCAGCGACGTGCGGCACGTGTCCGGACGCGATCTGAACAAGCGTTACTTCACCGGGCGTTGCGACGGGCTGCGCATGTCCACCGGCGAGGACTTCCTGATCGCCACGACCTGACCGGACGGGCGGTCGCGACGGGCGGTCCGCATCACCCGCACCGGATGACCAGCCATCCAGAAGAGCCAGCCTCGCCGCCAGAGCCTGATCGCGCGGATGGCGATCGTCATGCCCGGGTCGCCCTGCGGTCCATGGGGATTCCGAACTCGGTCGGCGCCGTCCTGGCCACCGCCCTGGAGCGGGTGCTTTTCCACCTGGTGCAGGAGTACGCCCGCCACATCGGCCACCTGGACATCGTGTGCGAGATCGCGGGAGCGGGCACCGGCGAGTGAGCCGCATGCCGCGCCTGGCGTCCAGGCGGTGCGAGAGGATGAGGACATGCTGATCGAACGGCGCCTCGCCGAACTTGGCTTCGCCCTGCCCGAGCCGATGCCCGCGCCTGCCGGGCTGACACTGCCGTTCCCCTGGGTGCGGATCTGGGATGGCCGTGCCTACGTCTCAGGGCACGCACCACTGCAGCCGGACGGCAGCCTGTGGCCGGCCCGCGGGAAGGTCGGCGCCGACCTCGCGGAGGAGGAAGGCTACGTGGCCGCCAGGGCAACCGGCCTCGCCATCCTCGCCAGCCTCAAGCGCGCGCTCGGCGACCTGGACCGGGTGACCGCGTGGCTGCGCGTCTTCGGCATGGTCAACACCGCGCCCGGCTTCGACCGCACCCCCGCGGTTATCAACGGCTTCTCCGACCTGATCGTCGACCTGTGGGGCCCCGAGGCCGGCCCGCACTCCCGGTCCGCCATCGGCGTGGCCGAGCTCCCGTTCGGCATCCCTGTCGAGATCGAGGCCGAGGTGGCCATCGCATAGCGAAAGGCGGAGGACTCCCCCAAGAGTCCTCCGCCTTTCGAGCTACGCGGCGGCTTGCGCTGATCCCTCCGGATCAGCCTCGCCCGCTTCGCCTGCTTCGACCGCCTCCGCGATGAGCTGCCTGATGGCCCGTGCCAGGGCCTCATCCAGCTCTGGGTCGGTCGCCCGCGTTCCGCTGCTCGCGTGTTCCACTGCCCAACCCCCGATCGTTCAGGTAACACAGACCAAATTACAAGTGTGTAGTTCGGGTTTGAGGTTACCGATGATCCGGTGTGAAGGTGGGGGATTTTCCGACACGTCCCTACGTCAACCCCCACCGCCTCCTGATCGCCCGGTTCGCCCGGCCGAACGCTGTGTCCACGACGATGCCGAGAATCAGGATCACGATCATGACCGCGATCGTGGACGGCATGTCCGTCTGGTCCTGATCGGCCTGGAACAGGACGCCGATCGAGGGTTCGCCGGCGATGAGCACGAGCAGTTCGGCGGTGAGCAGGGCGTGCCAGGTGAACGCCCACGCCTGCTTCATCCCCGCCACGTACGTGGGCAGCGCGGCGGGCATGACCAGGTGCCAGGTCAGGCTAAGACCGCGCAGCCCGATGACCTTGCCCGACTTGAGCAGCAGCGGCGGGATGTAGTCCACGCCCGCGATGACTCCGTTCGCGATGGCCGGCGCGGAGGCCATCACGATGATGAACACGATCGCGGAGAAGTTCGATCCGAACAAGATGATGGCGAACGGTATCCACGCCGCCGACGGCAGCGTCTGCAGGCCGGTGATCAGCGAGCCGATCGCGGCCCGCAGCGGCGGGATGCGCGCCACCAGCAGGCCGACGACGGTGCCGATGAGCAGGGCGACGGCATAGCCGATGACGGCCCGCTCCAGGGTGTCGCCGATCGCATGCCACAGCAGGCCCGTCTGCGCCTGCTTCCACAGGTTCGACAGGGTTACGCCGGGGCCAGGCAGGACCAGCTTCTTCCAGCCGGTGAGGTGGATCAGCTCCCAGATGGCCCAGACTAGCGCGACGGCGGCCAGCTTCGGCCACAGCGCCGCCCAGAGGCGCCGCGCTCGCTCGCCGGCGCTCGTGTGCGCGGGAGCCGGGGCGAGGTCGAGTGCGTCGAGCCCGGCGAGTGTCGTGTCAGCTGCCATGGCGGCTTACCTCCGCGCGAAGCCGGTCGGTGATGACGGCGGCCAGCTCGGCGACCGGCCCGGAGTCAATGCGCCGCGGCCGCTCGATCGGGACCTGGTACTCCTCGATGACCCTGCCCGGCCTGCTCGACAGCAGCACCACGCGGTCGCCGAGACGGACCGCCTCGCGCACGTTGTGGGTGACGAACAGGACGGTCAGCGGCTTGCCGACGCTGATACGGACCCGGTCAAGCTCATCGTGCAGCAGGTCGCGGGTCATCGCGTCGAGCGCGCCGAACGGCTCGTCCATCAGCAGCACGTCGGCGTCCTGTGCCAGCGCGCGGGCGAGCGCGACCCGCTGGCGCATGCCGCCGGACAGCTCGTGCGGCTGCTTGCCGGCGAAACCGCCCAGCTGGACGGACTCGAGCAGCTCGCGCGTCCGCGCCTTCCGCTCGGACCTGGGCACCTTGCGCGCGCGCAGTGCCAGCTCGACGTTGCCGCCCGCGGTGAGCCACGGGAACAGCCCTGGCTCCTGGAACATGAACGCCACCCGGCCGTTGACGGTGATCTCGCCGCCGGTGGGGTGATCGAGGCCGGCGACGAGCGATAGCAGCGTGGACTTGCCGCAGCCGGACGCCCCGATGATGCAGATGAACTCCCCGGGCGCGGTGCTCAGCGAGACCTGGTCCAGTGCGTGGACGGCGGAGCCGCCCCGGCCGTATGTCTTGGAGACGCCGGCCAGGGTCACCGCCGCGGTTTCCGTTATCGCTGTCGCGGTCATTGGGCTAGCCGTCGCTGACCGACGCTTCGCCGGCCGCGCTGAGCAGCGAGTTGAGCGGGGCCAGGTCGAAGATCCCGGTCAGGTCGGCCGAGTCGAGCAGCCCGACCTCCTTGGCCTGCTGCGCGTCCGCGTTGAACGACACCGCGTCCGGGTCGGCGGTGAAGGTGATCTCCTTGAACGCCGGGGTGAGCACCGAGGCCTTCAGCGGCTTGCCGGTGTACGCGGCCAGTTCGGCGTTGGCGGCCGTCGCGGCCGCGGCCGGGTTGGACTTGATGTAGTCGATCGCCTGAAGGTTCGCCTTCAGCAGGTCGACCACGATGTCCGGGTGCGCCTTGAGGAAGGACTGAGTGACCATCAGGACGGTCGTGACGCCGGCCTCCTTCAGCAGCACCTTGCCGCCGGCCTGGACCATCTCGACGTCGTAGGGCGACGGCTCGGAGCCGCCGGCGATCTGTCCGGACTTGAACTCGAGCACGGAGGCGGAGTTCGGCGCGGTCGGCTTGATGGCCACGTCACCGCCGCCGGTGGTGCTCGTGGCGAGTCCCTGCTGCTTGAGCCAGTAGCGCGCCGCCACGTCCTGGGTGTTGCCGAGCGACGGGGTGGCCAGCGACTGCCCCTTGAGCTGGGCCGCGGAGGTGATGGTGGGCTTGACCACGATGGACGCGCCGCCGGTCGCCGCGCCGGAGACGACCTTGATCGCGGTGCCGTTGGACTTCTGCCAGGCGTTGATGGCCGGGTTCGGCCCCACGTAGGCGGCGTCGATCTGGCCGGCCAGGATCGCGGTGGTCTCCTGGGTGCCGCTGGTGTACACGGTCGTCTTCAGCGTGCCCGCGCTGCCGAGCTGCTTCGCGAAGTACCCGTTCTTCACGCCGATCAGCGCCGGCGCGTGCGTGATGTTAGCCAGGTAGCCAAGGCGCACCGTGACGGGCGCGGAGCCGCCGGCCGAGGACGTTCCGCCGGCGGCGGCCGAGGAGGAGCCGCCCGAGGAGCAGCCGGTGACGAGGAGGGCGCCGCCCGCGAGGACGGCCGCACCAGTCAGGATGCTGCGCATTAAACTTCCATTCCCTATCGGTTTACTAGGTTACGAAAGCACTATATAGCAGACCAGTTAAGTAGGAAACACTCCGGCAACGAATGTAACGTGATCGGGGTCACGAGGTCCGCGCGGGGGGCGGGAAGGCGGCCGGCTAGGAGTCGTCCGAGGAGTCGGTGTAGTTCATGCCCTCGACCTGCGGCGAGAACTTGTCCACGCACTCCTGAAGGCGGGCGATGTCCGCGAGGCCCGCGCCGGTGGTGTCGTAGGTCACCACGTCGACCGCCGACGACAGCGGCACGGCCTTCGAGATCGGCACTGCCTTGACGTGCGGCAGGTTGTCGCATGCGGCACGGACCTTCAGCTTGAAGGCCACCGGCGTGCTCACCTTGAAGTACACCGTCGCCTGCTGCTGCCCAAGCGCCTTGTTGAACTGGGCGCACCCGGTCACGCCGACGCAGCAGGCCACGCCTGCCAGGCTGAGGGCGACCGGCCCTGTTACGACGCGGGGTAGTAGTGACACGCACTAAGCATATGTGGTCTGCGCAGCGAGTACCGTACTGGGGAGACCCGAACAGTTCCGACCGAGACACTCGATGCCCCCGCGCCACCTTCTCATTGTCAACGCCCGCAACGTGACCCGGCCGGTCTTCGTGATCGGAGCGCCGCACTCCGGCGCGGAGTCGGTCGGCCGGGCGCTCAAGATCTCCCCGGGGTTCCACGTGACCATCGGGCATCACGTCGTGCTCCAGGCGGTCTACGGCTTCGCGCGGCGTCCCTCGCTCTACAGCGGGCGCGGCGACGCCGCCGCCGCGGTGATGCGGGACGCGTTCGCGCAGGGCTGGCAGATTGGTCCGACGAGCTGCCTGGAGTGCACGCCGCAGTGCCGTTCCGCCGCCGGGCTGCGCGACGGCGAAGTGGGGCCGTGCGCGGAACTACGCGGGCTGAACCGGTTCGGCGACGCCAGCCCGGACCTGACCTACTGCGCCGAGGCCCTGGTCGCCGCGTTCCCCGACGCGCTGATCGTCCAGCTGGTGCGCGACGGCAGGGACAGCGTGGCCGCGATGCTCGGCGATCCGATGGCGATGTCCTGGTTCCGGCCGAGCGTGGTCAACATCGAGACCGAGTTTCCCAATCCGTTCTACGGCGTGGAGGACGAGTCCGACCGCCTGCTGTGGCCGTCGCTATCGGACGCGGGCAAGTGCGCGCTGCGCTGGCGCGGCGCCATCAGGCTCGCCGCCCGGCTGCGCCGCGCGCTGCCGGCGGACCAGCTCAAGACGCTCCGCTACGAGGACATGGCCCGCGACCCCGGTGCCGCAGCCACGGCGCTCACCGGCTTCACCGGGTCGAAGATCGCCGCGCCTGTCACCCCGTCGACCAAGCGCGCCAAGCTGGAGCAGAACCAGTGGCGGCGCACCCTGAGCTTCAGCCAGCTCTCCGACATCGAGAAGGTCGCGGGCGAGGAACTGCGCCGGCTTGGCTACAAGTAGGTCCGGGTTTCTCCCGGGGGGACGACCCCCCGTAACCCCCCGAATGTCAGTTGCCGTGCGGTGGCAGCCACGGCGGGCGCTCGCCGCGGTGAGCCCGGAGCACCGGGCCGCCGCCGTCCGCGAATTCCGGGACGGCACCGGCGGAGCCACGAACCCGTTCTGACGGCTGCTCGCGGTTCTCCTGGCTCTTGAACTGGGTCAGGTACAGGTCGGCGTACAGTCCGCCCGCCTCGAGCAGCTCCAGGTGGGTACCGCTCTCCGCGACCTGGCCCGACTCGATGACCAGGATCTGGTCGGCCTCGCGGACGGTGGACAGCCGGTGCGCGATGACCAGCGACGTCCGCCCCTGCAACGCGACCGACAGGGCCTGCTGCACGGCGGCCTCCGACTCCGAGTCCAGGTGCGCGGTCGCCTCGTCGAGCACCACGATGGACGGGGCCTTCAGCAGCAGCCTGGCCAGCGCCACCCGCTGCTTCTCCCCGCCGGACAGCCGGTAGCCGCGGTCGCCGACGATGGTGTCGAGTCCGTCGGGCAGCACCTCCACGAGGTCCCAGATCTGCGCCGCCCGGCAGGACTCGACGAGCTCCCGCTCGGTCGCGGACGGGCGCGCGTACAGCAGGTTGGCGCGGATCGTGTCGTGGAACAGGTGGGCGTCCTGGGTGACGACGCCGACGACGTCGTGCAGCGAGTCGAGCGTCACGTCCCTGATGTCGTGGCCGCCGATGCTGACGGCGCCGTCGTTCGGGTCGTACATGCGGGCGACCAGCTGGGTGATGGTGGTCTTGCCCGCGCCCGACGGCCCGACGAGGGCGGTGAGCTTGCCCGCAGGCGCGGTGAATGACACCTCGTGCAGCACCCCCGCGGCGGCGTCAGTCCGCTCCGGCTGCTTGAGCGCGATCGACTCAAGCGAGGCGAGCGACACCTCGGAGGCGGTCGGGTAGCGGAACGAGACCCGGTCGAACTCGATCGACGGCGCCGTTCCCGCGGCGTCGCGCCTGGGGAGCGCCGCCGCGTCGGGCTTCTCCTTGATCAGCGGTTCCAGGTCGATGACCTCGAAGACCCGGTCGAAGCTGACCAGCGCGGTCATCACCTGGACCTGCACGTTGGACAGCTGGCCGATCGGCCCGTAAACCCGGGCGAGCAGCTGCGCGAGCGCGACGAGCGTGCCGAACTCGAAGGTGCCCCTGATCACCAGCACGCCACCGACGCCGTAGACCACGGCGGTGAACAGCGCGGTGAGCAGGGTGATCGCGATCATGAACACCATGCCGTACATGTCACGGGTGACGCCGATCTCGCGGACCTTCATCGCCTTGGCCGCGAACAGTTCCGACTCCTCGCGGGGGCGGCCGTAGAGCTTGGCCAGCATGGCGCCCGCCACGTTGAACCGCTCGTTCATCGTGGTGCCCATCTCGGCGTTGAGCTGCATCGACTCACGCGCCAGGCGCTGCATCCTGCGGCCGAGCAGGCGGGCGGGGAGGATGAAGCACGGGATGAGCAGCAGCCCGATCAGGCTGACCAGCCAGGACAGGTAGAACAGGGTGATCAGGATGACGATCAGCGTCAGCACGTTCGACAGCACGCTGGACAGGACGCCGACGATCGCCTGCTGCGCGCCCACCACGTCGCCGTCGAGCCGGCTGACCAACGAGCCAGTCTGCGCTCTGGTGAAGAAGGCGAGCGGCTGCCGTTGCACGTGGTCGAAGACCTGGGTGCGCAGGTCATAGATGAGCCCCTCGCCGATCCTCGCGGAGAAGTAGCGGTTCACCACGCCGAGGAAGGCGTCGAACAGGGCGACCCCGGCGACGGTGAGCGCCACGGTGATCACGACCGCCTCGTCGCGGGCGATGATGCCGTTGTCAATAAGTTCGCGCAGCAGCAGCGGGTTGACCACCGTGATCGCGGCATCGAGCGCGGTGACGATCAGGAAGATTGTCAGCGGCCAGCGGTACGGCTTGGCGTAGCCGAACATCCGCTTGACCGTGCCGGGCTTGATCTTCTGCTTGGTGACCGACGGGTCCATCCGGAACCCGCGCACCGCGCCCATCATGGGACCGTGGACCATCACGCTGGCCATGGTAGTTCGCACCGCAAACTGTCATGGCATGGTTTTTCCGCCGGCGAACGCCGCCTACTTGCGTGCGGCGCCGCCCCTGCCGCGCAGGGTGACCCCGGTCTCGGTGAGGATACGGTGGATGAACCCGTATGAGCGCCCCGTGGCGTTCGCCAGGGACCGAATGGACTCGCCCGCGTCGTACCGCTTTTTCAGGTCGGTCGCCAGCTTGCTGCGGTCCGTCCCGGTGACGCGGGTGCCTTTCCTGAGGGTGTCGGCCACCTTAACCTCCCGTAAGGCATAGGACTCATTGCGTTACTTCCCCTCCCGCAATGATCACCTATGGAGACGGTGTTGGCCAGCCGCATAGACGGTGATAGTTCGCAATGCGGCTGATTCGCGATGTGTCCCGTTGCGACACGCGAAAAGGCTAGGCCAGGGCGACCAGGTCGGCGAAATCGGCTGACCAGGTGTCTTCCGTTCCCTCTGGCAGCACGATCACCCGCTCGGGCGAAAGCGCGTCCACCGCGCCCTCATCGTGGGTGACCAGCACGATCGCTCCGCGGTAGGCGGCGAGCGCGGCCAGGATCTCCTCGCGGCTCGCCGGGTCCAGGTTGTTCGTCGGCTCGTCGAGCAGCAGCACATTCGCCCCGGAGACAACCAGCAGCGCCAGCGCCAATCGCGTCTTCTCGCCGCCCGATAGGACGCCGACCGGCTTATCGACGTCGTCGCCGGAGAAGAGAAAGGAGCCGAGGACTTTGCGCTGCTCGGTATCGGTGAGTTCGGGCGCCGCGGTGCGCATGTTCTCGATAAGCGACCGCTCGGTGTCGAGCGTCTCGTGCTCCTGGGCGTAATAGCCGAGCCGCAGGCCGTGACCCGGGACGACCTCCCCCGTGTCCGGCTTCTCCACGCCGGCGAGGAGCCGCAGCAGCGTGGTCTTGCCCGCGCCGTTGAGCCCGAGGACAACCACCCGGCTGCCCCTGTCGATCGCCAGGTCCACGTCGGTGAAGACCTCCAGAGACCCGTAGGACTTGGAGAGGCCGGAGGCGGTCAGCGGCGTCCTGCCGCACGCGGCGGGCTCGGGGAAGCGCAGCTTCGCCACGCGGTCGGCCTGCCGCTCGCCCTCAAGGCCGTCGAGCAGCCGGTCGGCACGGCGCTGCATGTTCTGCGCGGCCTTGGCCTTCGTCGCCTTGGCACCGAGCTTGGCCGCCTGCAGCTGCAGTGCGGAGGCCTGCCGCTCGGCGTTGGCCCGCTCCCGCTTGCGGCGCCGCTCGTCGGCCTCGCGCTGCGCCAGGTAGGCCTTCCAGCCGACGTTGTAGATATCGAGCACGGAGCGGTTCGCGTCCAGGTAGAAGACCTTGTTGACGACCTGCTCGACGAGGTCGACGTCGTGGCTGATCACCAGCAGCCCGCCGCGGTAGTTCTTCAGGTGGTCGCGCAGCCAGATGATCGAGTCCGCGTCCAGGTGGTTGGTCGGCTCGTCGAGCAGCAGCGTCTGGGCGTCAGAGAACAGGATGCGGGTCAGCTCGACCCGGCGGCGCTGACCGCCGGACAGCGTGTGCAGCGGCTGCTGGAGCACCCGGTCGGGCAGGCCGAGCGAGGCCGCCATGGACGCCGCCTCGGACTCGGCCGCGTAGCCGCCGAGCACCGCGAGCCGGTCGCTGAGCGTGCCGTAGCGGCGGATCGCCTTCTCCGCCTTGGCCGGGTCCGGGTCGGACATCAGCGTCTCCGCGCGGCGCATCTCGTTGCGCACCTCGTCGAGGCCGCGCGCGGACAAGATGCGGTCGAGCGCGAGGATGTCCAGGTCCCCGGTCCTCGGGTCCTGCGGGAGATAGCCGACGGAACCGGAATTGCGCACGGTTCCGGCGGCGGGCAGCGAGGTGCCCGACAGCACCTTGGCGAGGGTGGTCTTGCCTGCGCCGTTCCGGCCCACAAGGCCGATCCGGTCGCCCTGAGCGACCTGGAAAGACGCGTCCGCCAGCAGGAGCCGGGCACCAGCACGCAGCTCAATGCCACTGGCGACGATCATGATTAATAAGAATACCGGATGGAGGTCAGGGCTCCGTAAGCCTTATTCGCACGGCGGTGAACAGCCGGGGCGTGTCGAGCAGGACGCCTCGCTTCGGATCGGGGACGGTGAGGAAGCGTTCCGTCGCGAGCGCCAGGTACCTGGCGAGCCGCGGATCGCCGCGCAGTTCCGCCATCGCGCGCTTGTCGCCGCCGAGCACGACCGCGTCCAGCCGGGGGGCCCGGCCGAATATCAAGACGGCCGTATTAGCGGCCGCCTCAAGCGCCTCGTTCGCCTGCTTCTCCCTGCGCCTGGCGAACCGCTGCTGCGACCAGCCGCCCGCCGCGCTGCGGCCGTGCACCGGGCGCGCACCTGCCTTGGCGTCGGCGAGTTCCGGCGGGTAGCCGGTGAACACCCCGGCGGCGTACCCGCCGAGGCGGACCAGCAGTACGCCGACGGTGCGGGGCGTCCTTGCGTGCGCGGCGATCGTCTCGGCGACGGCGGCAGGCGCAGTGCTGGCCAACCCAGTGCCGGCCGGCCCTAGGCCCGCCAGCGACTCGTTGAACGGCGGATGGCACTGCGCGACCGCGCCGTCGGGTGCGGTGAACGTCACAATGGCGCCCTCGACGGTCACCGCGAGATCCTCGGCGCCGGCCGCGATCCCGGCGTCCTCGGCGGCCCCGGCGGGTGCGGTCACCCCGTGCCGGCGGTCGAAGGACGCGAGCCAGCCGGGGAATCGCTCGGCCGAAACGTCGAGCCACCTGCCGCCACCATTATCGACGTTCTTCACTACGCTCTGCCCTATCCTGTTTACTGACCGTACAACACACCAGCTGCACAGGTCACTTGCGCACAAGACTGAACAAGGAACAACCTCATGCTCCCGAACGATCCAGCCACGGGTCCGGGCAGCTCTCTTCCGGGGGGGCAACCCTCCGTACCCTCCGAAGTCGCGCCCCATGCCCGCCACCGCGGGCCGGCCGCCCCCACGGTCGCGCCACCGCCGCCGCGCGCCAGCGTCCCGCCGCAGCTGATCGCGCACGGCGGGGCGATCATCCGCCCGGGAGCGGTCGCCTGGGGAGGAACGCGAGACACCCGGGAGGGAGATTACTCCTCATTTGAGGCGATCGAGCGCACGCTGGCCGCGACGGCCCGCAACCCGGCCGAACTGCCCCTGCTGCTCACCGAACTCGTCGTGGCCCGGCTGTGGGTGCCGCTGCCCGTCAGGCACCGCCCGTTCACCGACGGCGCCGCGGTGCGGCTGCCACTCATCGGCTACCAGGACACCGACTTCGTGCCCTGCTTCACCTCCGTGCAGCGGCTCACCGCCTGGGTGGACCAGGGCGGTGCATGGCAGCGGGCGGGCGACCCGAGGATCGCGCCGCACGTCGTGGTGCCCGCGGGGGGCCTGGCGCAGCGGCTGCCGGCGGGCCTCGGCCTGGCCATCAACCCGGACACGCCCACGGGGCTGCCGATCTACCCCGAGTGCGTGCCGTACCTGGCCAGGCTTGCCATGCGGGAGACCGCCGCGGCGGCGGGCGCGGGCACGGCGGGGACCCGCCAGGCGGACAGCGAGACCGCGCCAGGGGGGCTTGCCCTCGGGCAAGTCGTGCACGGCAGCGGCGTCGACTTCCTGATCGGTCACCCGCCGGCCGAGCCGAGCGCGCTGCTCGCCGAGACGCGCAGCGCGCTGCGGGCGCTGCCCCCGGTCCGCCAGGCGTCCCGGGCCTGGCTGTCGGCGCCGGGCGAGGGCGAGGGCCTGGTGATCTCGGTCGTACTCGACGAGCCGGCGCGCGAGGACTCGCGCGCCGCCGCCGCGAAAGCCATCGAGAGGGCGGCGGCATCCGTCGCGCTGCGCGTCCCGTTCCCGCTCGACATCACATTTCCCGGCGAGCGCGTCCGTGGCGACGATCTCCCCGCGGCACTGGCGCCGCTCGCGGCGATCGACGCCTGGATCGAGGTAAGCACCCGCCCGTTCTACGCCCGCGACGTGCCCGCTTAACCCCGCGGCCCCGCGGGCGCCACCCCAGCCGACGGTGATGATCACGGAAATTCCGATTATCGCGGAAACTTTGCACGTCCAGGGCGCGTTTTATTTCCGTCATAATCAAAGTTTCCGTGATCATGCCGAGCGTGCGCCGGTAAATCGACGACACACGGCTCATCGTCTTCTCGCGTCACATCATTGGGTGGCGGGTATCCAACATTGGGGGCCGCGGACCGAGGCCATGCCGCAGTTCCCTCCTGTGGGCAACGAGTTCCGTTGCGCAAAGCGTTGCCATTTCGACTTATTCAGGTGGCAACGAATTGCCATTCCGACACATCTTTGGAAATCCGTTGAATTGTCAGCGGCGCCTCGTACGATGGCGCCATGACTACTCCTTCATCACTCCAGGCGGTCCACGAGCGAATGACCCCGCTCGAGTACGCGGTATTCGAGCAATTTCCCGCTACGATTGATGCCATGAACCATGGTGTCACCCGGCTCTACGCCGAGACAGTGGCCAACGGCGAGGCGATCGCCGGCCTGCGGGTCGACATGGCCGCCCTCCAGACGAGCCTTCACCGCGACGTGACCGACCTCAAGGCCGCGATGGACCTCCAAGGCGACAACCTGCGCAAGGAACTCGGCGTGGCGACCGTCGGGTTCCGGGCCGACGTGACCGGGCTCCGGGAAATGGTGGGCATGCGGCTCCAGAAGGTCGACGGGCAATTCAAGGCCGTCCAGGCCGACATGGACCAGCGGTTCGACACCGTGGACCAGCGGTTCGACACCGTGGACCTGCGGTTCGCGGCCGTGGACCAGCGGTTCGACACCGTGGACCAGCGGTTCGAGAACGTCGAAACGCAGCTGCGCGATCTTCGTGCCGACATGGACGCGAAGCTGGACACTATCCTCAGTGAGCTGCGCAGGCCCGCGGGCTAACTGGGCCAACAGCAAGAAGCGGGCGCGGGGTATCCCCCGCGCCCGCCGTATTGCCGGAAGCCTGGTGTTAGATGTTGAAGCCGAGGGCGCGGAGCTGTTCGCGGCCGTCCTCGGTGATGTTTTCCGGGCCCCACGGGGGCATCCACACCCAGTTGATGGAGAAGTCCTCGACGGTGTCCTTGAGGGCTTCGGCGGCCTGCTCCTCGATGACATCGGTGAGCGGGCAGGCGGCGCTTGTCAGGGTCATGTCAATCGTGCAGCGGTCCGGGCTGTCGAGCAGGACCCCGTAGATGAGGCCCAGGTCGACGACGTTGATGCCGAGCTCGGGGTCCACCACGTCGCGCAGCGCCTCGAGGATGTCCTCGGTCTTGTGCTTGACCATGTCTTCAGTAAGCACTGTGTCGGTGAGTCCCGGAACGGCCGCGGTCACTGCCGAGTTCTCGGTCATGCCTGTCCCCCGTTGGTGTCGGAGTGGGTGTCGGAATGTGCGATCGCCTGCGCCGTAGCGTCCTTCCAGGCCATCCAGCCGAGCAGCGCGCACTTGATCCGCGCCGGGTACTTGGACACGCCCGCGAAGACCACCGCGTCCTCGAGGACGTCCTCATCGGGTTCCAGCTGGCCCTTGGACTGCATCAGCTCGAGGAAGGCGTCGCTGATCTTCATCGCCTCGCTGACCGGCTTGCCGATCACCAGGTCGGTCATCACTGACGCGCTCGCCTGGCTGATTGAGCAGCCGAGTGAGTCGAAGGAGACGTCCTCGACGACCGCCTCGCCGCCGCCCGAGTTATCCGGGGAGGCGGGCCGCTTCAGCAGGACGCGCAGCGTCACCTCGTCACCGCACGTCGGGTTGACGTGGTAGACCTGCGCGTCAAACGGATCCCGCAGGCCCTTGTGGTGCGGGTTCCGGTAGTGGTCCAGGATGATCTCCTGGTACATGTCCTCAAGCTGCATAGTGCCTTCTGTAACGCAGTACGGTTACCCGGTGTTCCGCCCGCTATGCCGGAAGAGCTATACCCGGAAGAACTTCTTCGCGTAGCGGATGCCGTCCGCCAGGGCGTCGATCTCGGCGTGCGTGTTGTAGATGTAGAAGCTCGCCCGGTTGGATGCCTGGCAGCCGAGGGTGCGGTGCAACGGCCACGCGCAGTGGTGGCCGGTCCTGATCGCGATGCCGAGCTCGTCGAGAACCTGGCCGACGTCGTGCGCGTGCACGCCCTCGACCTCGAACGCGACGGTCCCGCCGCGGTTCTCCGTGGTCAGCGGGCCGAGGATGCGGACACCCTCGATCTCGCCGAGCGTCTCTAGCGCGTGCGCGGTCAGCGCCTGCTCGTGCGCGGCCACGTTGTCCATGCCGAGCGCGGTCAGGTAGTCCACCGCCGCGCCGAGACCCGCGGCCAGCGACACCGCGGGGACACCGGGCTCGAACTTCGCCGGCGGCGGCAGGAACGTGGTCTCCTCCATCCGGACGACCTCGATCATCGAACCGCCGGTGAGGAACGGGGGCAGCGCGTCGAGCGCCGCGTACTTGCCGTAGAGCACGCCGAGGCCGAGCGGGCCGAGCATCTTGTGGCCGGAGAAGGCGAGGAAGTCTGCTCCGAGCTCCTGCACGTTGACCGGGTGGTGCGGCACCAGCTGGGCGCCGTCCACCAGGTAAAGCGCGCCGACCGCGTGCGCCAGCTCGCCGATCTCGCGCAGCGGCGGGATCACGCCGGTGACGTTCGACTGCCCGGTCACCGCGACGATCTTGGTCCGCTCGGTGATCAGCGACGGGTCGACGTCAAGCCGGCCGTCGGGCAGTTCCCTGAACCACTTGAGCGTCGCCCCGGTGCGCAGCGCGAGCTGCTGCCACGGCACCAGGTTGGCGTGGTGCTCGATCTCCGAGATCACGATCTCGTCGCCGGGCCGCAGCGACCAGGCGAGCCCGAACGCGACCAGGTTGATCCCCTCGGTCGCCGACTTGGTGAAGACGATCTCCTCCGAGCGGGCGGCGCCGAGGAAGGATGCCAGCTTGACGCGGGCCCCCTCGTAGATCTCCGTCGCCTCCTGGCCGAGCAGGTGCGTGCCGCGGTGCGCGGCCGCGTTGTGCAGCTCGTAGTACTCGCGCTCGGCGTCAAGCACGACCGTAGGGTGCTGCGAGGTGGCACCTGAGTCCAGGTAGACAAGCGGCTTGTCGTTCCGCACGGTCCGCAGGAGGATCGGGAAGTCGTTCCTGATCGCCTCGACGTCAAACGGAATGGTGTCAAGCACGGTGTCTGTCATGCCGATGCGCCCGCTCCCGTGAACCGCTCGTAGCCCTCGTTCTCCAGCACCTCGGCCAGCTCGGGGCCGCCCTCCTCGACGATCCGGCCGGCCACGAAGACGTGCACGTAGTCGGGCTGGACGTAGCGGAGAATGCGCGTGTAGTGGGTGATAAGCAGCACCCCGTGGCCCGGCTTGGCACGGAACCGGTTGATGCCCTCGGACACGACCTTGAGCGCGTCGACGTCCAGGCCCGAGTCGGTCTCGTCGAGTACGGCGATCTGCGGGTCGAGCAGCTCGAGCTGGAGGATCTCGTGGCGCTTCTTCTCACCGCCGGAGAAGCCCTCGTTCAGCGACCGCTCGGCGAACTTCGGGTCGATCGACAGGTCGCTCATCGCGCCGCGCATCTCCTTCATGAAGTCGCGGAGCTTGGGCGCCTCGCCGCGCGTCGCGGTGACCGCGGTGCGCAGGAAGTTCGACACCGACACGCCAGGCACCTCGACCGGGTACTGCATGGCGAGGAACAGGCCGGCCCTGGCCCGCGCGTCCACGGACATCGCGAGCACGTCCTCGCCGTCCAGCGTCACCGTGCCCGAGGTCACCGTGTACTTCGGGTGCCCGGCCAGGGCGTAGGCGAGGGTGGACTTGCCCGAGCCGTTCGGGCCCATGATGGCATGGGTTTCCCCGTCGCGGATCGTGAGGTTAACGCCGCGCAGGATCTCCCGCAGGCTGCCGTCGGCCTCGCTGATGGCGACGTGCAGGTCGCGGATCTCCAGGGTGGACATTATGACTCCTCTATAGCGACGAGGACGTCGTCGCCCTCGATCTTCACGGGGTAAACGGGCACAGGAACGGTGGCGGGCATCGAGGTCGGCTTGCCGGTGCGCAGGTCGAAGCACGATCCGTGCAGCCAGCACTCGATGGTGTAACCGTCGACATCGCCCTCGGACAACGGCACCGCGGCGTGCGAGCACCAGTCCTTGATCGCGAAGACCTCTCCGTTGGTCTTCACGATCGCGACCTCGTCGCCTGCCAGCACGACACTGATCGCGCCGTCGTCCTTAAGATCAGAAACAGCGCACGCCCGAACGAAGGCGGCTGACTCTCGCTGGCTCATGACAGCTCGGCCTCGATCGCGCCAGTAATGCGCTCCTCCAGCTCAGGCACGCCGATCCTGGCGATCAGCTCGCCGAAGAATCCGCGGATCACCAGACGGCGGGCTTCCTCGAAGGGGATGCCGCGGGCCTGCAGGTAGAACGTTTGCTCGTCATCGAGCCTGCCGCTCGCCGACGCGTGCCCGGCGCCGACGATCTCGCCGGTGAGGATCTCCAGGTTCGGCACCGAGTCCGCGTGCGCCTCATCGGTGAGGATCAGGTTCCTGTTGAACTCGTAGCTGTCGGTCCCCGTCGCCTCCGGGCGGATCAGCACGTCGCCGATCCACACGGTGCGCGCGTCCTTGCCGGACAGCGCGACCTTGTAGCCGACGCGGCTACGGCAGTTGGGCGTGTCGTGGTCGACGAACAGCCGGTGCTCCAGGTGCTGGCCGGCGTCCGCGAACGCGATGCCGTGCAGCTCGGCGTCGCCGCCAGGGCCGTCGTAGCGGACGGTCGGCGACAGCCGGACCAGGTTCCCGCCAAGGGTGACGGCGAAGTGCGCCAGGTGGGCGTCCCTGCCGAGCCTCGCCACGTGATGGGCGACCTGGACCGTGTCGTCGGCCCAGTCGGCGAGCGCGACCACGGTGAGGTCGCCGCCGTCGCCGACGTGGATCTCCACGTTGTTCGCGTAGGTCGCCGAGCCGCGCTGGTCGATGATCACGGTGGCCCGGCCGTAGGGCTGCACGTCGATGACGAGGTGCCCCGCGGCCGCGGTCTCGGTGCCGGCGCCGGTAACGCGGACGTAGCTGGGGGCGGAGGCGACCGCTTCCTTCGGCACGGTGAGGACCGTCGCCTCGGTCACGGCGGCGAACGCCCTGGCGCTTACCCGGTCGGTCGGGAGGAATGAGCCGGCCGCAGTCAGCCGAACCCGTTCCGAATGATCGATTGTGACCTTCTCCACCGCGACTTCCGGTGCGGCTTCGACGTCAACGGCGACGGTACCGCCGAACTCCGCCTCCTTATGCAGGGCGCGCAGCCGGTTCAGCGGGGTGAACCGCCACTCCTCCTCGCGGCCGCCGGGTACCGGGAAGTCCGCCGGGTCGGTCGACCCGAGGGCATGCAGATCAGAGACGGGCGCGGTCTCCACCGCACCAGACAGGTTGGACATGCTTAGCCGACCGCTCCTTCCATCTGCAGCTCGATCAGCCGGTTGAGCTCGAGTGCGTACTCCATCGGCAGCTCGCGGGCGATCGGCTCGACGAAGCCGCGGACGATCATGGCCATCGCCTCGTCCTCGGTCAGGCCGCGGGACATCAGGTAGAACAGCTGGTCCTCGGAGATCTTCGAGACGGTGGCCTCGTGACCCATCTCGACGTCATCCTCGCGGATGTCGTTGTACGGGTAGGTGTCGGACCGGCTGATCGTGTCGACGAGAAGCGCGTCGCACTTGACCGTGGACTTGGAGTGCGTCGCGCCCTCCTGCACGTTGATCAGGCCGCGGTAGGAGGTGCGGCCGCCGGCCCGCGCGACCGACTTCGACACGATCGTGGAACTGGTGTTCGGCGCGCAGTGCACCATCTTCGCACCCGCGTCCTGGTGCTGGCCCGCGCCGGCGAACGCGACCGACAGGGTCTCCCCCTTGGCGTGCGGGCCCATCAGGTAGACCGCCGGGTACTTCATCGTCACCTTGGAGCCGATGTTGCCGTCGATCCACTCCATGGTCGCGCCCTCATAGGCGACGGCCCGCTTGGTGACCAGGTTGTAGACGTTGTTCGACCAGTTCTGGATGGTCGTGTACCGGCAGCGGGCGTCCTTCTTGACGATGATCTCGACGACCGCGGAGTGCAGCGAGTCCGACTTGTAGATCGGCGCGGTGCAGCCCTCGACGTAGTGCACGTAGGCGCCCTCGTCGACGATGATCAGGGTCCGCTCGAACTGGCCCATGTTCTCGGTGTTGATGCGGAAGTAGGCCTGCAGCGGGATCTCGACGTGCACGCCCTTCGGCACGTAGATGAACGAGCCGCCGGACCACACCGCGGTGTTCAGCGCGGCGAACTTGTTGTCGCCCGCCGGGATCACCGTGCCGTAGTACTCCTTGAACAGGTCCGGGTGCTCCTTGAGCGCGGTGTCCGTGTCGAGGAAGATGACACCCTTCTCCTCGAGGTCCTCGCGGATCTTGTGGTACACGACCTCGGACTCGTACTGGGCCGCGACGCCGGCGATCAGGCGCTGCTTCTCCGCCTCGGGGATGCCGAGCCGGTCGTAGGTGTTCTTGATGTCGGCCGGGAGGTCATCCCACGACTCCGCCTGCTTCTCCGTCGAACGGACGAAGTACTTGATGTTGTCGAAGTCGATGCCGGACAGGTCGGAACCCCAGGTCGGCATCGGCTTGCGGCCGAAGTACTTCAGCCCCTTGAGGCGCAGCTCGAGCATCCACTCGGGCTCACCCTTGCGGGCGGAGATGTCGCGGACCACTGCCTCGGAGAGCCCGCGCCTGGCGGACGCGCCGGCCACGTCAGGGTCGGCCCAGCCGAACTTGTACGTGCCAAGACCTTCGAGCTGGTCATTAGCGGTGGTGGTCGTCATATGTCAGAGCCCTCCGGACTCGTTGGTGTCGTGTCCCGTGAGGTACAGGTCACGTGGGTGGTGCAGATCCCGTCGCCGTGCGCGATCGTGGCGAGGCGCCTGACCGGAGTTCCGAGGAGCCGGCCGAACGCCTCCGTTTCCGCCTCGCAAAGCTGCGGGAACTTGGCCGCGACGTGCGCGACCGGGCAGTGGTGCTGGCAAATCTGCTCGCCGCTGGCTGTGGTGCCCTTCCCCGCGGGGAGCACCGCGGGCGCGGGTCCCGCCGAGGCGGCGTACCCGTCGGCGGACAGCGCGTCCGCCAGGGCTTGCACCCGGGCGGCCAGCGCACCGCCGGCCTGGTCGAGCACCGCCGCGTAGCGGCGCTCAAGCTCGGAGACCTGCTGCCTTGCGAACTCGGCGACCGCCTGCGTGCCGTAGGTTCCCTCGAGGAACCGCAGCGCGCTGGTCGCCAGGTCGTCGTAAGCGTGCTCGAAGGCGCTGCGACCCGCGTCGGTGATGACAAAGACCTTAGCGGGCCTGCCGCGCCCCCTATTCCCGTAGGTGCGGGCGGTGCGCGTCTCGATCATGCCGTCGGCGATGAGGTTGTCCAGGTGACGCCTGATGGCGGCCGGGGTCAGGCCGAGGCGGCCCCCGAGCGTCGCCGCGGTGCACGGGCCGAGCTCGAGGATCAGCCGGGCCACCTGGCCGCGGGTGTGCTCGGGCGCGCCGGAGCCACGTCCGGCCGTCACGGCTGTCTGAGCCGTCCCCGAGTTTTTCACAACACCAGTGTGCCGTAAATGGGACGCCCGTGGCAAGTTTTACGGCACGTCGGCGTGACGTAAATCACCGCCCGCCTGCACGCGCGGCGGAGCCGGGCCGGTGCCGGGGTCAGACGTTGAGCGCGCCGTTCACCACCAGGGCCACGCCGGCGATCAGCAGGGCGCTGACCACCAGCATCTTGCCGTTGGCGACAAGCCACGCGTTGGCATTGCGCAGTGCGCGGGTGGTCGCCTCGGGCGCGGCGAAGTAGGCGATCAGCGGCAGCCAGACGGTCAGCGCGGTCAGCACGATGACGATGAGCATCGCGAGCGCGACGAGCGAGATGTCGGCGTTGGAGGTGGCGATGACCTGGACGGCGGCGATGAACGTGGCCGACGGCGCGAACAGGATCAGGCCGGCCAGGAAGGCGGTCAGCGGCCGCGGGCTCGCCGTGAGCCTGGCCAGGAGGCCGGGCTTGCGCTCCTTGTCTTTCACGGACGCGGGTTCCGCCACAATGCCCCCACCCGCAGTGCCCGCTTCAACCGTGCCCGCTTCCACAGTGGGCGCTTCCACAGTGGGCGCCGGCCGCGGCGCGCCGGTCACCGCGGCGCCCTCCATCGCGGCGGGCGCCGGCCGCGGCGTGACCCCGACGGCGGCGGGCGCCCGCCGCGCGCGCATGATCATCACGACCGCGAACAGCAGCGCGAGAATGCCAAGGCCAAGCCGCAGGCCGTACCTGGGTTCCTGCTGCCGCGGCTGGTTGAGCCCGGTGGCCTCGATCACGAGCAGCACCGTGACCGCCATCACCACGGTCATGATCACGGCACCCAGGGTGTAGAGGCCGGCGATCCGCCGCGGGTTGTCCGAGCCGAGGAAGACGGCCATGACCAGCAGCGCCGTCGGCGAGATGGCGGCGAGCACTGCGAATCCCGCGGCCTGGGCGAGCACTGGTCCCCTCCTTACGGCCTGCCTGACGGCCTGGCCCGCCTAGTTTTCCTGTTGACGGCCGGCCGGCTACGGGGCACGAGGCGCGGCGCCCGTGTCCTCCGCCGTCGCCACCCGCGGCCGGCCGCCGAGCAGTTCGATCACCCCAAGCAGCACGAGCAGCAGCACGAGCAGCCAGATCACCACGGCCAGCGTGGGGTGGCTCCAGAAGACGAAGATCAGCGCCACCAAGGCGACGGCCCCGACGCGCAGCACCGTCTTGTGCGCCGCCGTCCACTTGCCGACCGGGCCGGTGTTGAGCCCGCGCTGCTCGCCCCGCTCGCGCACCCAGCCGATGCCGGACTTCATCGCCCGCCTGGTGGCGACCGCGGCGGTCGACGGGCCGGTCAGGAACGCGCCGACCGCGACGATGACACCGACGAGGAACAGCACCCGCAGGGCCTGCCTGACGAAGCGGATCAGCGTGTCGTATGCCACCCCCGCCGCGTCCTGATTCATCGTGGACGGAATGCCGTTCAGGTAGACGCTGCGGGCGATCGTCAGGGCGATGCCGAGCACCAGCATGGACGCGGCGAGGCCGAGTGCCGCGCCGATCAGCCCGTGCCGGTGATTGCGCGCCACCCAGATCCCGGCGCCGAGCAGCGCGAGCGTGACGAACGGCAGCACCCAGCGCAGCGTGTTGAGCAGCCGGTAACCCTGCTGCGCCTTCGCCAGGTTCGGCGCCTCGAACAGCGGGAACGTGGCGCTGACGGCGGGAATCTTCTCCGCGATGGTCAGTCCGCGCGCGACCAGGTCGTCCTTCACCTGGGTGACGATCGGCCCGATGTTGAGCACCACCTGGTTGTTCACCACGCTGAGGCCGCCGTTGCCCTGCCCGGACAGCACCTTCACCACGCCCGTGTGCGCGGTCCTGAGCGCGGTGACCCACAGCGCGGCCACCGCCGGGCTCGCCACCGCCCGGGACACCGCGGTGTGGATCGCGCTGTTGACGCCGCTTTCTATCTGTCCGGAGAAGCTCTGCACCAGTTGCGACAGCCGCGGCAGGTGCGCGCTCGCCAGCTGCGACGACGCGGTATCGACCAGCGCGGGCACGTTGATCCTGCTCTCGATCTGGGTGCTGATCCTGGCGCTGAGCGCGCTCTGGATCGCGGGCTCGTGGATCAGCGGCTGCATGTTCGCCACGAACCGGTCGGTGTTGGACACCTGTTGCGCGGCCCACACGCCGGCCACCGACAGCGGGGCGAGAACGCAGCCGAGAACGATCAGCAGCGAGGCCACCGGTGCCCGCCAGCGGCCGCGCTTGTGCTTGGCAGGGGCTGGCGCGGTCGCGGAACGTCCGCGCAGGTCCTTGACCTCGGCGCGGAGCCGTTCCAGCTCCGCTTGCTCGTCCTCATCGGCGGGCTCGGCCCGCTCGCCGGCTACCGCGCCAGGCGTTTCTGTCGCCGGGCCGGCCGTTTTCTGCTCCGTGCCCGCCTTTTCCTGCTCCGTGCCGGCTGGTTCCTGCTCCGTGCCCGGCGTCCTGGCGGCTGGCACGGCGCCGGCCGGGCTTACCCCAGCCGGCTTCGTGCCCGCCGCCTCACCCTCGCGGGCGGCGGGCACGTCCGCGGGCGGCACGGTGCCCGGCTGCCCCGGCTGACCCGGGGAGCCGGCGCCGGGCTCGCGGTTTTCCTCGTCCAATGCTCGGTCCTTCGCTCGGTCCGCGCCGTTACCCGCCTTACTCCGCGAACGCCTCGCGCAGCTTGGCCTCCTGCTCGGTCGAGAGGTTCGTGCTGATCAGCTCGGCCTCATGCGCCGGGAACTCTTCCCTGACCCGGTCCATGACCGCGTCGCTGCTGAGCAGGAACAGCGCCGAGGTGCCCGGCGTGACCTTGTCGCGCACGGATTTGATGAACGAGTCACTGATGCCGACGTCGGCCAGCGAGCCGAACATCGCGCCGGCGGCCGCGCCGATCGCCAGGCCGAGAATCGGGACGAAGAAGATCAGGCCGAACAGCAGGCCCCAGAACCCGCCGCCGAGCGCGCCGGCCTTCTTGGTGTCATGCAGCTCGCGGGTCTTCGGCTTCTTCTTGCCCTCCTCCCAGCTGACCACGGCGGCGTCCTGCACCGTGATGAGCTGCTGAGCCTGCAGCGCCTGCAGCTTCTCCAACGCCGCTTGCGCACCGTACGGCGTGGAGAACTTCCACACGGTCAGGGATGCCATCTCGCCCTCCAGATCGTCGCGTCGCTGTTGCGGGGTCACCGGAATCCGGATTCCTCCGTTCCGTGCAGCATCGGCCGTGACCGCTGTCCCGCTCATCACCCACGGCGGGTGAACGCGCCCGGCAGGCGGGGAGGCAGCCGCCACGGCCGCGGCGGTGGCAGCGGGCGCGGGCGCGGTTCACGCCCACCCCGGCCCGTCCCGCCGCCGGATTCACCCATGGTGGATGACGCCAGGGTCGAGCCGCCTGGGAGAGGATCGACCGAGATTCACCGTTTGGGACGGGAGACAGCCGAAACACCGGTTAGCGCCCCGGGACAGCGCGAGCGCCCCGGGCGTGAGAGGAGAAAGTCTCCGATGAGCGATATCCACGACCAGCCGTCAAGCGGCGGCGCGGCGGGCGGCACCACTCAGGGCACCGCCTCTGCCCCATCAGGCAGCGCGTCGGCCTCGTCGGGGACTTACGTTCCCCGGCCCGCGCCCGGCTACGACGACGTGCGGTACGAGCGCGAGGGCCCGAGCGGCCTCGCGCTAGGGCTGACGCTCATGGCCGCCGTGTTCTTGATGATCGCAGGCATCTTCGACTTCTTCGCGGGCCTCGCCGGCCTGATCAGGGGATCGTTCTTCACGACCCAGCCGCACTATGCCTTCAGCACCTCGATCCATACCTGGGGGTGGCTGCACCTGATCTTCGGCGCCGTGGTGTTCGTAACCGGCGCGGCACTGCTCACCGACCGCCTGTGGGCGCGGATCGTCGGCGTCGTCATCGCCTCATTCAGCGCGGTGATGAACTTCGTGATGCTGCCCTACTATCCGGTCTGGGCGTTCGTCGTGATCGCGCTGGACATCTTCGTCATCTGGGCGCTGGTGACCCCGCGGAACCGGTAACGGCGCGCGGGCGAGGCGGAGAGGGAACCAGCCGTGTGCCGCGGCGAGCCGCGGCACACGGCAGCG
>Ga0335083_10002375_pt1 | contig 24867 bp, 20 predicted proteins | sample Lox_Sample_42_FD_206716 | JGI IMG/M metagenome (GOLD analysis project Ga0335083, IMG submission 206716) | Soil microbial communities from Loxahatchee National Wildlife Refuge, Florida, United States - Lox_Sample_4.2 | ecosystem: Environmental > Terrestrial > Soil > Wetlands | place: USA...
ACCGAGGGATCGTCGTCGACAATCGCAATGGTCGTCCCATCCACCAGGAGCTCGTTCACGAAAAGTTCCTCCTGGTCATCACCCTAGTCGCGCGCACCCTTCCGGTGCTATTGGACCAAGGTCTCGTGTCGCGGGCCCCGCCCCGGGTCGGCCGGCAGCGAGAACTCGAAGGTCGCGCCCCCTCCGGGGTTGTTGGTGGCGTGAAGCTCCCCGCCGTGCGCATCGACGATGGTGCGGGCGATGGCGAGACCCATGCCCAGGCCCTCGGACTTGGTCGTGTAGAGGGGCTCGAACAGGCGGTCGACGTCGGCCGCGTCGATGCCGTTCCCGGAGTCCTCGATGGCGACGCTGACCGGCCCGGCCCCCGCTTTCGAGGTCCGGACCACGAGGGCCGGGTCATGGCGGCTCGTCCCGCTCATGGCCTCCAGGCCGTTGAGGACGAGGTTCAGGATCACCTGTTGTAGCTGCACGCGGTCTCCCCGCACCTGCGGCAGGTCGGGAGCCAGGTCGAGCGTCAGGGGCACGTGCCGGAGGACCATGTCGCTCCTCACGAGTTCGGCGACCTCGCGGACGATCTCGTTGAGGTCGAGCGGCACGTGATCGAGATCGCCCTTCTTCAGCAGGGCCCGGAGCCGGGAGATCACCTTGGCCGCGCGCTGGTCGTCGGCGACGATGTCGCCCAGGATCTCGCGCAGCTCTCCGACGTTGGGGACGGCGGCGTCGAGGAGCTGTTGAGCCACGTGCGCGTTGTTGAGGATCGCGGTCAGGGGCTGGTTGAGCTCGTGCGCCAGCGAGGCGCTCAGCTCACCCAGCGCCGAGACCCGGCCGATGTGCGCCAGCTCTTGGCGGAGCCGCCCGACTTCGCGCTCGGCGTGTGCCCGCTCGAGCGCGTTGGCCACGACCTCCCCGACGAGATAGAGCCGCTCCATCTGCTCGTCGCGCGCCGTCTCACCGAGGAGGACGATATCGAGCACGAGGCCGCCGACCACAGCGTTGCCGGCCCGCAAGGGCAGCGCCAGTAGGGATTCGAAGCCGAGGGTGCGGCAGCTGGCCCGATCCGCCGTGGCGTCGCCCGGGAGCTCGTCGAGCCGGGAGATCTGGACCAGGCCGTCCCTCTGCAGTCGAAGGCTCAGCCATGGAAAGGGGAGCGGATCTGCCGGTCCCTCGACGGTCCACGCGTGGCCGGTGCCGCCGGGCCCGAGCAGCTCGATCAGGGCCGCGCGTTCGACGCCGAGAAAGGCGACAATCGATCGCAGGGCGCCCTGCATGTCGTGATCGAGCGTGACCGCCGAGACGTGGCCGAGCCGGACGGAGAGGGAGGCCAGGGACCGCTGGAAGCGGAGACGATCGGCGAGCGACAGCTCCATTCGCTTCCGCTCCAGGGCGCTGGCGAACGCCTCGCTCAGGAGGTGAAGCCGGCCGACCAGATCGTCGGGCCAAGCCCGCTCGCTGCGAACCGAGTCGAAGGACAGGACGCCCAGCATTGGTCCGCCGGCCTGCAACGGCATCGAGAGATGCGAGCGCGTGCCGAGGCGATCGTACGCTGCCCGGTCCCTCGCCGCTTCCGCCGGCAGCTCGTCGGTCCGAGAGAAGCGGACGACGGCTCCCCGACGCAGCGTGTCGGCCGTCCAGACGAGGTGGTCGTTCGCCAGGATCGGCGGCAGCTTCTCGACGCCCGGCTCGGCCCACGAGATGCGGGTTCCCGGGGCGCCGTCGCGGTACTCGTCGAGGTTGCCGCGGTCCGTGCCCAGGAAGGCCACCATCTGGCGGAGCGCGGCTTCGAGAGCCGCGTCCAGGCCACCGGCGTCGATGTGGATGAGCTTCGCGGAGACGTCCGACAGGAGCGTCTCGAACCGCAGGCGATCCTCGAGAAGGCGGCGCGCGTGGCGGCTCGCGGCGCGCTGGCGCAGGAGCCAGGTGACCAGCCCGTCGACTCCCAGATACCACGTCAGGCCCACGCCGGAGCCTCCCTTTCGGTCCACCGCCGCGCGCGGACCTCCCTACTGTACCGCCGGAGGCTGCGTGAGGGCGAGCGCCTCCTGGACCCATCCCTAAAGGCCTAGGCCCAAGAGCCAATGGGGTGGGCGCAGGTCCTCCGAGTAGAGTCCGGTGATGGAGGATACGACCATGAAGCACGGCGCCGCACTGGTGATCCTGGTGGCCGCGATGTCACTCGGCACGGAGCCCGCCTGTTCCGGAGACGCCGTGAAGGACGTGCCGCCGAGCGTAGTCGCCGGTCGTGCTCGCCCCCTCGACGTGGTCAAGACGTCGGTCTCGCAGGTCCTGACCGTCGTTCAATCACGGCCGCCCGGTGGTCGCGAGGGCGGGCAGCACCGCGCGGAGATTCGGCGGGTGGCGGACGGGTTGTTCGATTTCGAGGAGATGGCTCGGTTGACCTTGTCCCGCCACTGGACGGCGCGCTCGCCGCGGGAGCAGGAGGAGTTCGTTGGACTGTTCACCGAGCTGCTGGGACGGTGCTACCTCTCGACGATCGAGAACTACGCCGGGGAGCGGATCGCGTTCCTGGGCGAGTCGATCAGCGGCTCGTACGCGCAGGTGCGGACCCGGATCACCACCAACCGGCGGATGGAGATCTCGATCGACTACCGTCTCATAGACCGGGGCGAGCGATGGGAGGTGTACGACGTGGTGCTCGATGGCGTGAGCCTCGTGTCGAACTACCGGAGTCAGTTCAATTCGATCATTCGGACCTCGTCTTTCGGGGATCTGTTGACGAGGCTGCGGAACAAGCAGATCGAAGCGCACGTGATTCCGCGGGTCGGTCGCGGGTCGTGAGCCCGGGGCGCGGGCGTGCGCGCCTCGCGTCGCGGTTGGTCAGCGTATGGCCGGCACCGCGTCGAGTGCTTCGTGGACGTGTCGCAGGAGGGTGTCGGGCGTGAACGGCTTCTGGAGCACCGGCCCGTCGTGTCGACCGTGCGGATCCGTGGCGACCTCGCTGTAGCCCGTCATGAAGACGGTCTGGACGCCCGGCCGCATGGTGGTGAGGCGCTGCGCGAGCTCCCATCCGCTGAGGTCGGGCATGACCAGGTCGGTCAGGAGCAGGTGCAGCGGGGCGCGCTGGCGCGCCGCCACTCGCAGGGCCTCCTGGCCGTTGCCCGCCTCCAGCACCGTATAGCCGTGGCCGCGGAGGACCTCGGCGGCGACGGCCCGGATGTCCGCCTCGTCCTCGACCACGAGAATCGTCGCGCCGCGGGCGGGAGCCGGCCGCGCCGTCGGTGATGCGGCGGGCTGATCCGGCGCTTCGGCGCGCGGCAGATAGATGCGAAACGTCGCTCCCCGTCCGGGAGCGCTCTCGACGCAGATGTGGCCGCCGTGCTGCTTCACGATGCCGTAGACCGTGGAGAGGCCGAGGCCGGTTCCCTGGCCCGGCGGCTTGGTCGTGAAGAAGGGCTCGAACATCCTGGCCTGGGTGGCCGCGTCGATCCCGGCGCCGGTGTCGCTGATGGAGAGCCGCACGTACGGACCGGGCCGCAGCTCGTGCGGCCGGCCGGGGAACGTCTCGTCGAGCTCGACCTCGGCGGTCTCGACTATGAGCCGGCCCCCGTCCGGCATCGCATCGCGCGCATTGACTGCGAGGTTCATGATCACCTGCTCGAGGTGACCCGGGTCGGCGCTCACCCGGCCGAGCGAAGGGCTGGAGACGATGCTCAGGGCAATCCGCTCGCCCAGGAGGGGCCGGAGCATCTCCACCATGTCCGCCACCACCCGGTTGAGATCCACCAGCCGCGGCTGAAGGACCTGCTTGCGGCTGAAGGCGAGGAGCTGTCGGGTGAGGGTCGCGGCGCGCTGCGCGGTCCGCTCGATCAGCGCGAGCCCGGCCCCGATGGCTTCCGTGGCCTCCGGCCGTCGGCGGAGCAGCCCTGCGCGGCTCATGATCACGGTCAGGAGGTTGTTGAAGTCGTGGGCGATCCCGCCCGCGAGCAGGCCCACCGCCTCCATCTTCTGGGCCTGCAGCAGCTGCTCGGTGCGCTGCGCGGCCTCGGCCTCGAGCTGCCCGGCGTGGCGGCGCAGCATCTCCTGCTCGATCTCCTTGCGGTAGATCTGCGAGAAGAGCGGGTGGAGGACGAGGTAGAGCGCCACGCTGCCGCCGATCGAGATGGTCCAGATCACGAGCTGCGCCCACCGGATCGTCGCGAAGAGCCGCTCCGGGGTCTTGTACACTTCGATGACCCCGACGACCTCTCCGGTGCCGCTCGAACGGATCGGGACGTAGATCTCGGCCAGCGTGGAGAAGGTCCCGCGCTCGGAGCCGTGCTCGGCCTTGGTCAGCGATCTGATCTCGACCTCGAGCTCGCCTTGCAGCGCCTCCATAAGCTCGTGATTGTCCGGAAAGCGCTGCCCGATCAGGTCCTCCTGATCGGACCAGAGAATCGTCGCGCGGGGATCCCAGATCTTGATGCGCACGACCTCCGGTAGGCTTCCGATCAGCCGGGAGATCTCGCGCCAGCGGTCGCGAGAGCCCGCCGCCCCTGGCTCCCGGAAGACCGCCTCGAGGCCATTGATCTGGACTTCGCGGCGAACGAGCGCGGCGGTGTTCTCCCACTCCCAATCCGATACCGCGCGGGTCAGCAGCGAGGAGATGGCCAAGCCCATGGAGAGGGCGAGGCCCGCGATGCAGAGCAGGCTGAGGAGAGTGAATCGCGAGAGAAGGAAGCGCCGGATCATTGGAGCTCCGAGGCCCTGCGGGAGCACGCGTCGTGCCAGGGGCCGGGGCGGCAGCCTGGGCCGAAACTCCTTACCGGGCAGTGGCTTGGGGCGCACGCACGTCGCATTGACGCCGACGGATGGACGGCATGCGTCCGTCCGCCTGACGAAAATCGCCTCGAAAACTTGGTCCCTGCCCCGGACTTTGCTTGTATGAAGGGCACATGCCACCGCGCGCCCAGGCCCTGACCGCCCCGAAGGCCGACCCGCCGGCCCCCGCGCCGAAGCCGGCGCTCTCCGCCGTCGAGATGGGGGCCCGGCAGCGGGAAATCTCCGTTTCCGAGTTCTTCACCAAGAACCGGCATCTCCTCGGGTTCGACAACCCGCGCAAGGCCCTGCTCACGTGCGTGAAGGAGGCCGTCGACAACGCCCTGGACGCCTGCGAGGAGGCCGGCATCCTCCCCGACGTGGTGGTCAAGCTGGAGACGGTCGGCAACGGGGAGCCGGCGCCCCCGGCCAGTCAGGCCACCCGCTTCCGGATCACCGTCGCCGACAACGGCCCCGGTATCGTCCGCCAGCAGATTCCGCCGATCTTCGCCAAGCTGCTGTACGGCTCCAAGTTCCACCGCCTGCGCATGAGCCGCGGGCAGCAGGGCATCGGCATCTCGGCGGCCGGCATGTACGCGCAGCTCACCACCGGCAAGCCGGTTCAGATCATCTCCCGCACCAGCGCCCGGGCGCCCGCGCACTACTTCGAGGTGCAGATCGACACCAAGAAGAACGAGCCGCGCATCCTGGAGAAGAAGCAGATCGACTGGGAGTCGCCCCGCGGCACGCAGGTCGCGCTGGAGGTCGAGGGCCGCTACCAGAAGGGACGCGCCTCGGTCGACGAGTACGTCGAGCAGACGATCATCGCCAACCCGCACGTCCGGATGACCTACTACACCCCGGACGGAGAGGTCAAGGAGCACCCCCGGACCTTCGGGGAGCTGCCGCCGTCGCCCCGCGAGATCAAGCCGCACCCCTACGGCATCGAGCTCGGCATGCTGCTGAAGATGCTCCAGGACACCCGTGGGCACTCGCTCTCGGGCTTCCTGTCCGGCGACTTCAGCCGGGTGTCGCCCCATCTCGCGGAGGAGATCTGCAAGACCGCACGCCTCTCGCCCCGGGCGAAGCCGCGCGACGTCCACGGCGAGTCGGCGGAGGCGCTGTACAAGGCCATCCAGTCCACCAAGATCATGGCCCCGCCCACCAACTGCCTCTCCCCGATCGGAGAGCAGGCGATCCTGGCCGGCCTGTACCAGCAGATCAAGGGGGAGTTCTACACCGCGGTGAGCCGGCCGCCCGCGGTGTACCGCGGCAACCCTTTCGTGATCGAGGCCGGTCTGGCCTACGGCCGCGCGCCGGAGCAGGGCGCGGAGACGGCGGAGAAGAAGGCGGTACCGCTCGCGGAAGGGGAGGAGGAGCAGGACGACCGCGAGCTGGCCCGCGTCATCCGCTACGCGAACCGGGTGCCTCTCCTCTACCAGCAGGCGGCGTGCGCGAGCTACAAGGCGGTGCTCGACACCACGTGGCGCAATTACGGGGTCGCGCAGTCCCGGGGCGCGGTGCCGGCCGGGCCCATGGTGATCTTCGTGCACATGGCCTCGGTGTGGGTGCCGTTCACCAGCGAGTCCAAGGAAGCGATCGCCGACTACGACGAGATCCGCAAGGAGATCACGCTCGCGCTGCGCGAGTGCGGGAGGCGGCTGGGCGCCTTCATCCGTCGTCGTGAGCGGGCCCAGGGCGAGAACCGGCGGCGCAACATATTCGCGTTGTACATCGAAGAGGTCGTGGAGTCGTGCAACCGGCTCAAGGGGGGCACGCTGCCGGTGGCCAAGCTGAAGGAGCAGCTCCACAAGATGGCGGCCCAGCGCACCGGCGGCGCCAAGACCGACGAGCTGCTGGGCAAGAACGGCGGTGGGCCGGAAGGGCTGCCGCACTCCATCATCGTGACCGCGGACGGGGTCGAGGGCGAGGTGCCGGCGCCGATCGAGGACGGGGCGGCCGCCGTCGCGGCTTCCAACGGAGCGCCCAAGACGAAGGACAAGCAGGGCAAGCGGGCGCGGGGAGCACAGCCCGCTCCCAAGAAGGCAAAGGCGGCGCGGCGGCCGGCGAAGAAGGCCGTCTCGAAGCCCGCCGCGCGCACCAGGCGCCGGAAGGGCTAAGACACGCCGATGGCGCGCAAGTCCCGCAAGGCCAGTGCGGTCGAGAAGAAGCTCGTCGGGGTCGCCGACGTGGTCATCACCGCGGCCCAGCGCCGCCGCGATCCCACCCTGGCGATCCCGGTCCGCTCCCTCTCGAACGTCAGCTTCAACGAGCGCAAGGGCCATCTCGAGATGGGCCGGCGGAGACAGGCGCGCTCGTTCTTCAACGTCGGGATGGCCAAGAAGTTCATGCAGACCGTGCTCGTGGCCGACGCGCTCTGCGAGCTGCAGCGGGCCAACCTGACGACCTCTCTCCGGGAGATCTACTACCGGACCAAGCACACGATCAAGAACTCGCACGAGAACACTCTCGACACCCAGGACGAGTCCGATCCGCTCATCGAGGACCTCGAGGTCACCCTGGAGGCGCTCCGCGAGGAGCTGCACGTCCGGGCCGAGAACGCGGGCTCCGTCGTCGGGCCGCTGGTGCTGGTGGACGACGGCGATCGGGTGGACTGCGCGCGGCTCGGCAAGGGCGGGTACTCCGTGCCGTCCATCGTCGAGCCGGAGTATCTGCAGATCCGGCAGTGCACGGCCGATTTCGTCCTCCTGGTCGAGAAGGGCACCCAGTGGAACCGGCTCTCCGAGGACAAGTTCTGGCGCCGGTACAACTGCATCCTCCTGACCGGCAACGGGCAGCCGCCCCGCGGGGTCAGGCGCCTGGCGCGCCGGCTCCACGAGGAGAAGCGGCTCCCGGTCTACGTCCTCGTCGACAACGATCCGTGGGGGTACTACATCTACTCGGTCGTCAAGCAGGGCTCGATCAATCTCGCGTTCGAGAGCCAGCGCATGGCCATTCCCAAGGCCAAGTTCATCGGGCTCTCGAGCGCCGACCCCGAGGCATACGGGCTCCCGCGCAACGTCGGCATCAAGCTCAACGAGAAGGACACCGCGCGGGCCCGCGAGCTCCTCAACTACTCGTGGTTCCAGAAGAAACCCTGGCAGGAGGAGATCAAGCGGATGCTCTCGAGCGGGCTGAAGTACGAGCTCGACGCGCTCGCCAACAAGGACTTCCAGTACCTGACCAAGAAGTATCTGCCCCGCAAGCTCAAGGAGAAGGACTGGCTCGACTGATGGCCGATCCACTTCCGGGCTGCCTGCTGATCGTCACCGTCGAGGTCGATGCCGCCGTCGAGGGCGACTGGAACCGGTGGTACGACACCGTGCATCTCCCGGACGCGCTGCGGTGTCCGGGCGTCCGGCGGGGGCGGCGCTACGTGTCCTCGGGCGAGATCTCGGAGACCGCCGGGGGCAAGACCGAGCGGGTGAGCAAGCGGATCTACACGACGATCTACGAGCTGGACAGCCCCGCCGCGACCTCCACCCCGGAGTTCCAGGCCATGCGCGGCTGGTATCAGTTCGCGCCGCACGTCCGCTCGCGCACGCAGACCATCGTTCCCGTCCCCGTCGCGGGCTAGTCAGGGCGCTCTCGCTCGGCTCCGATGGAGCCCGCCCCCTGGCCGCCCACGGGACCCACCCCGATACCGCGGCGTGGACCTGTCGATTCGGCCCCGGTTCGGTCGACTATCCAGTGGGAGTCGGGCCGGTACGCCGGCGTGATAAGCTCCGGACGCGATCGTCGGACCACATGGAGGAAAGGCGTGAATCGATGAGCATCTTCTACGGATGGGTGATCGTGGGCGTGGGGATCGTGGTGACGTGCGTCGGGGTCGGGGCCATGCTCTCGCTGAGCGTCTTCCTGCAGCCCATGGCCCAGGCGATGGGTTGGTCCCGGACCGGGATCTCGACCGCCGCGCTGATCAACTGGCTCTCCATGGGGGTGGGCGCGTTCGTGTGGGGAGCCCTCTCCGACCGGTACGGCACGCGCACCGTGCTGCTGCTGGGGGGCGGGCTTCTCGGCGTGGGACTGGTGACCGCGAGCCAGGCGACGACGCTCGCACAGTTCCAGATCCTGTTCGGCGTGCTGGTGGGCCTGGCCGCGGGCAGCTTCTACACGCCGCTGACCGCAACGACGACTCGATGGTTCACCCAGCACAGGAGCCTGGCCGTCGCGCTGGTCTCCGCGGGCATCGGTCTCGGGTCGTCGACGGTCGCCCCGCTCGCGCGCTGGATCATCACGAACTACGACTGGCGCCTGGCCATGCTGGTGATCGGCAACCTGGCGTGGCTCGTGATCATCCCGGCCGCGCTCCTGGTGCGCGAGCCCGCGGGTTCAGGATCCGCGGTCGGTCCGATCGGCGGCGCCGCCGGGGGCGAGCGGGAGCTCACCGTGACGCAGGCGATCCGCACGCCGCAGTTCGCGGCGATCGCGCTCACCTACTTCGCGTGCTGCGCCGCCCACTCCGGGCCGATCTTCCACATGATCACTCACGCGATCGACCAAGGGATCACCGCGATGGCTGCGGTGACCGTGCTGAGCGTGGCCGGGCTGGCCTCGCTGGGCGGCAAGATCGTCTGCGGGCTGATCGCCGACCGGGTCGGCGCGAAGCGCACGCTCCTCGTGGGCCTCGGCATCCAGGCGGTGGCGATCAGCTTGTACATCTTCACCCGCGATCTCGTCAGCTTCTACGCCCTCGGCATCGTGTTCGGCTTCGCCTACGGCGGCGTGATGCCGCTCTACGCGATCCTGGTGCGCGAGTACTTCGGCGCCCGCATCATGGGTACCATCTTCGGGGGGGTGGCGCTCGTGTCCACGCTGGGCATGGCGATGGGGCCGGTGGCCGGCGGGTGGCTCTACGACTCCTACGGCAGCTACTTCTGGCTGTTCATCGCCTCCTCCGGCATCGGCCTCGGCGCCGTGGCGATCGGGCTCACGTTCCGCCCACCGGTCTTGGCGGGGGCCGTCATGGCGAGCCCGAGGGTGGCGCGGCTCTCCAGCTAGCGGCCGGGCGGCTCGGGCGGCCGCCGGGTCTTCCAGTCGGTCGCGTCCTCGTAGGCGTGGCCGATGCGGAGCGCGGTCGCCTCGGCGCCGGCATGGGCGACGATCTGCAGTGACGTCGGTAGCCCGCCCCGGGTGAAGCCGTTGGGGATCGCGAGGCCGCAGAGGCCCAGGTAGTTCACCGGCCGCGTGAAATGGGCGGCGGTGCCGGCCTGATCGGCCTTCTCGATCGGGATCGCGGGCGTCAGCGCGGTCGGGGTGAGGAGCGCGTCCACGTCGGCCAGCGCCGCCTCCACCGCGCGTCGATGCTCCTCGCGCTCGGCGAGCGCGAGCAGGTAGTCCCGCGCGGAGACGCCGCGGCCGAGCTGGATCCGGGGGCGTATGTGCGGATCGACGGGCAGGCTCTCGTCGTCGACGAGATGGCCCACGAAGCGGTAGCCCTCGGCGCCGATGATCCGCCCGGTGGCCGCCGCGTAGTCGCTGAAGCGATGGGGCAGGGCCACCCGCACGATCTGGGCGCCCAGCTTGGCGAGGGTGTCGACCGAGGCATCGTAGGCGGCCAGCATCTCGTCGTCGACGCCCTTGCGCTCGGCCTCCGGCATCACCGCGAGGCGGAGGCCGGCGACGCCGCGCCGCAGGGTGGGCATCGGATCGACGGCGGTCCAGGCCAGCGTCTGCGGATCGCGCGGATCGGGCCCGTTGAGCAGACGGAAGAGCAGCGCGGCGTCCTCCACCGAGCGCGCCATCGGGCCCGGCGTGTCGAGCGTGAAGGACAGCGGCAGGACTCCGTAGGTGCTGATGCGGCCGGCCGTCACCTTCAGGCCCGCGATCCCGCACCAGCCGGCGGGCAGTCGCACCGAGCCGCCGGTGTCGGTGCCGATGGCGATCGGGGTCAGCCCTGCCGCGACCGATACCGCCGAGCCGCTCGAGGAGCCGCCCGGCGTCCGGTGCACCGCCGGGTCCCAGGGGTTGCGGGGGGTGCCCATGTGGGTGTTGGTGCCCCAGCTGCCCATCGCGAACTCGACGGTGTGGGTCTTGCCCAGGACGATCATGCCCGCCGCGATCGCCCGCTCGGCGAGGGTGGCGGTGACCGGAGAGACGCGGGTGGCCCAAACCTTCGAGCCACCCGTCGTGACGCGCCCCTCGAGATCCACCAGGTCCTTGAGCGCGATGGGAACGCCGTGCAGCGGCCCCACCCGGTGGCCGGAGCGGATCGCGCGCTCTGCGCCCTCGGCGGCCAGTCGCGCCTCGTCCGCGTAGACCGCGATGAAGGCGTGCAGCGCGGGATCGTGCCGTCGGATGCGCGCGAGCAGCGCGTCCACCACGTCGACGGGAGAGAGCGTGCGCGCGCCGAAGGCGCGGGACAGCTCCGCCACCCCGGCCCATACCGGATCGATCGTGGTCATGCCGAGGGTCCTCTCCGGGAAAGCTGCCGGCCGATGAAATCCTTGACGTGCGCGATGCACTTGTCGGTGTCGGGGCCCGCCTGCTGCACGAAGCCGTGGCGCGCGTTCGGGAAGTGCTCCCGCTCCACGTGGCCGCCCGCCTGCTGGTACGCGCGCACGAAGTCCTCGGTGATGGCCGCCGGTACGTTGTCGTCCTGATCCGGCTGGCCGACCCAGACCGGGGGCAGGGCGGTGGCCTCGCCGGCCGCCACGATCCGGGTGATGCTCGTGGCCGCCATCGCCGCCTCGTCCGTGAAGAACGCCCGGTGCGATGCGATCAGCCGCTTGGCGTCGAACCCCGACGGCGGAGGCGGGTCGTCCTCGCGCGAGAGCGCGTACCGGTAGCGCGCGAGCGGATCGGCGACGGGATAGAGCGCCGCCACGAAAGCCACCGACGCGTCGGCGGCCGTCGCGTCGAGCGAGCCGTCCGGTCGCACGATGGGCGTGCCGGTGTGCTCGGGGGCGGCCGGCTTGACCGCGTGGAGGAGCGCCAGGAGCCCGCCGCTCGAGCTGCCGAGCAGCCCGATGCGGGCCGGATCGATACCGAGGCGCGCGGCGTGGGCGCGGGCGTAGCGGATCCCGGCGGCCACGTCGGCGCCCGCGGCAGGATAGCGGTGGTCCGGGGCCTGGCGGAAGTCCAGCGCGACGACGACGAGCCCGCTCGCCGCGAGCGCCCCGCACATGAGGGCATCGGCGGTGCGATCGAGCCGGGCCCACGCGCCGCCGTGCACGTACACGACCGCGCCGAGCGGTGCCGCGGGCTCGCCCCGCGGCCGATAGACGCGGGCCAGCAGCTCCGTCCCCGCCGGTCGCGCGAACGGCGTGTCGATCTGATCGACCTCGTAGGGTGCGGTGGCGTCGAAGCGAACGGGCAGGGCCACGGCTCAGGCGAGACGGGACAGGTACTGGGCGACGAAGTCGGTGCCGACGAGGGCGACGTAGGCGTCGGTCAGCCGGCGGGTGACGGGCCCGGGCACGCGGCCATCGGCGATCGGGAGGCCATTGACCGAGCGCACCCCGCAGATGCAGAGGCTGGTCGAGGTCAGGAACACCTCGTCCGCGGTGATCGCGTCGTAGACGTCCAGGTCGCGCTCCTCGCAGGCGATGCCGAGCTGCCCCGCCAGCTCGATGACGGTGCGGCGGCTCACCCCGGGCAGCACGTACTGCTCGCGCGGAGTGTAGAGGCGGTCGCCGCGCACCACGAAGATGTTGCTGCCGACGCCCTCGCACAGGTTGCCGTGCTCGTCCAGGAGCACCGACCATGCCTCGGGACGGGCGGCCTTGACCTCGCGGTCGGCGAGGATGAGGTTCAGGTAGTTGTGGGTCTTCGCCCGCGGACTGAGCATCGACGGCGGCGTCCGCCGGATCGAGGGTACCACCACGTCGATGCCGTCACGGAAGTGGGGCGCCCGCTTGCGCAGCGGCAGGGGAGTGCAGTCCACGATGACCTGCGGCCCGGTGTGCGCCCAGCCCTCGTCCCCGATCGCGTCCACGCCGCGGCTGATGCGCTGGGCCACCCACCAGTCCCCGGCGGCCGCGCGCAGCGGCTCGTTCCGCTCGACGACCTGCTCGGTGATGGTCGCCATCTCCTTGGGCTCGAGCCCGACGTCGATGCCCAGGTAGCGCAGGGAGCGGTAGAGCCGCTCGACGTGCTCCTCGAGGCGGAAGATGCGTCCGTCGAAAGTGCGGGTCATGTCGAAGCAGCCGTCACCCCGGTTGAAGCTCCGGTCGCGGTAGGGGATGACGACCTGGGTCTCGAGGACGAAGCGGCCGTTGAAGTAGGCGGTGCGGGTCTTCGGTGGCGTGGTCATGGGCGTCCCTCCCAGCGAGATACTACTCCAGGTGCCTACCGCCGCGCGATCAGGCGACGGAAGGCGGCGGCGTACTCGAAGCCGTAGGGAGCGGCCAGCTCCGCCGCGCCCTTCTTGACCCGCTCGCCGATGGTCGCGCCATCCGGGACGTTGAAGCCCGGCATCTGGCTCTGGTGCCGTACGAGCGCCGCGATCTGCCGGTCGATCCCGGCGGTCACGTCGACGATGACGTCCGGCTCGTCGGCGCCCCAGTACCAGAGCTCGCGCACCTTGTGCGGCTCGAGCCCCTCCTGCGTGATGTGCTCCGCGAAGTGCAGGTGGTCACGCGCGTAGGGGTAGACCGCGTCGGTGGTGGTGATCCCGGCCCTGCGGTGATCGCGATGCTGGAAGCCCTTGATGCGGTACGGATCGTGGACGAAGACGGTGTGCGGACGATGGCGGCGGATGGCCCGCACCACGTCGCCCAGGAACTCGCGCGTGTCTTCCAGCCGACCGTCGGGATAGCCGAGCATCTCCACGTGGCGCACGCCCATGAAGTCGGCGGCGGCCCGCTGCTCGTGGGCCCGCTTGCGGACGAGCTCGTCCGGGGTGAGATCACGGTCGGCGGTGCCGGCCTCCCCGTTGGTGCACAGCACGTAGGTCACGTCGCAGCCGGCGGCCACCCAGGTGGCGATGACCCCGCCCGATCCGATCTCGGCGTCGTCGGGATGGGCGAAGACCACCATGGCGGAGTCGGGGACCTCGGTGACGATCTCGAGCTTGCGGTCGGGCATGAGGGGGTCTCGCTCCTCCTAGTCGTGAAGGGTGGCCAGCACCGCGGGGAGCGCGGCCAGCACCTCCCCGAGGCACTGACGGACACGGGCGATGTTCGCCTCCGCCTTCGCGGGGGTGCCCCCGCGGGAGACGTGGGCGATGAACTCTTCGCGGCTGGTGGTCATGAGCAGCGACGCGTTGACCTCGAGCTGCAGCGCGTGGACGCGGTGGCTGTCCGGCCGACCGAACGTGGTCACGATATTGCCGCCGGTGTAGCCGCTGACGTTGTCGTGCACCTCGAATCCGTGGCGGGTGAAGATCTCGGCCACCGTGGCGGCCAGGGCGGGGGCGCACGTGGCTCCGTGACGGGTGCCGATGATGACCTGGTGATCCTTCATCCGCCGCGGGCTCCCGGTGTGGCCGTCGAGGAGCAGGGCGTACCCGTAGGCTCCCCGGAGCTCGGCGAGCAGGCGTTCCAGCGTCGAGTAGTAGGGATCGTAGAGGGTCCGGAGCCGCGCCTCGAGGTCGTCGAGGCCGAGGGGCCGTGCGAAGATGGGCGCCTCGCGCATCGTGTGCGTGCGCACCACCCCGCGCCGGGATCGCACCTCGCCCTCGTGGTGCTCGAAGTCGTCCCGGCGACGGTTGACGTCGACGAACATCCTTGAAAATGGTGTCGCCAGCACCGTGGCGCCGTGCTCGTGCAGATCGCTGTAGAGATCGCCCACGAAGGTATCCGCGAACCCGTAGGCGAAGGTCTCGAACCAGGCTTCCGCGTAGTCGTCGCGGGTGACGTGGGGCAAGGGCTGCGTGCCGAGATGGGGCACGCTGACCAGGATGGGCGTGCGACGTTTCAGATCAGGTCGCAGACTCCCGCTCGCCCGGTAGCCTACGGCCGCTGGCCTGGCCAGTCTCTGGTACGAGGCGGTCGATGTGCTCGGTCACTTCCCCGGGCGATAGCCTCGGACAGCTCTCGCGCCCGCCCCGGGTCGAGGGGCTTGAGGCGCTCGAGCACGCGCCGGGCGTCAGCGAGCCGACCCATCTTCACGTAGGCTTCGCCCAGGTACTCGAGCGCCTCCGGATAGTCCGGGCGGAGCCGCAGCGCCTCGCCGTAGGCCTCGAGCGATTCGGCGTACTTGCCTTGGTTTCGAAGCGCGTAGCCGAGCCCGTTCCAGGCCTCCGCGTAGGTCGGCTTCAGCTCGACGGCCCGCGTGAAGGCGGCTGCGGCCACGCTCCACTCCTTGGCCCGGGTGGCGGTAACGCCGGCGACGTACTGCTGCTCCGCCGCCGGGGGTAAGCCGGTCGGGGGCGGAGTCGGCGTCATGTCGGCCAGGGCGGGAGCCGCGGCCAGGAGGAGCAGCCCGATCAGAATCGGGAGCACGCCCGCTCCTGCATGCGAAGACGAAGTCGACTGGGTGGGCTGCCCGGTGGCGAGGCTGCAGCCTGCCGCAACACCGACGCTCGATAGACTTTCACCTGCTGCGCTTGGGCGAACGGCGCGGCGAGGAGGCCGCCCGCCCGCGACAGGGCGGAAGAATGCCCTTCGATCCATCCTAGAACTGTCCCCGATAGCTGCCGGCTAACTTGCCCGCGCCCGGATGAAGCGGCCGATCGAGTCGACCGCGGCCTGGGCCTCGTCGAGCATCGGCAGGAACCAGTGCCAGACGTGGATCATTCGGTCCCAGACCTCGAGCGTCGCCTCGACCGTCGCCTGCTGCGCCCGCTCGGCGAGCTGCAAGGCATCGTCCAACAGCACCTCGTCACTGCCCACGTGGATCAGCAGCGGCGGGAGCCCGCGCAGATCCGCGAAGAGCGGCGAGGCCAGGGGAGCCCGTGGGTCGGTCGCCCCGAGATAGGCCGTCGCCATCTCGCCGACCGAGGCGCGATTCACGATCGGATCGGCCTCGGCCTTGGTCTGATAGCTGCCGCCGCCGCATGTGAGATCGACCCAGGGCGAGATGCAGACTCCCGCCGCGGGAAGCGGCCGCCCGGCATCGCGAAGGGCCAGCAGGGTTGCCACCGTGAGCCCTCCGCCCGCCGAGTCCCCGCCGATCACGACGTGGCCAGGCGCGATCCCCTGGTCGAGGAGCCAGCCATAGGCTGCCACCGCGTCGTTCACGGCAGCCGGGAACGGATGCTCCGGCGCCAGCCGGTAGTCGAGCAGGAGCGCATTCGCCGCGCCGGCGGTCGCGATCGCCGCGGCCAGGTGGCGGTGCGATCGAGGCGAGCCGATCACGTAGCCGCCGCCGTGCAGGTAGAGGACGACGCGTCCGGCCACCGCGGTCGGGGGGCGCAGCCACTCGGCCGGCGCCGCGGGCGCGCTCACGCGCTCCACCTTCACCTCCGGCGGAGTGGGGAAGACCTTCTCGGCCCGCTCGTACTGGGCCCGGCGCTCGGCGGTGGTCAGCGTCTCCGAAGGCGGCAGCTTGGCGAGGTGGGAGCGAACGATGTCGATGCCGCGGTCGGCCATGTCAATCCTCCGTGAGGGTGTGCGTGTGTGCTGAGCGGGAGCGATTCTGCGCCGACTCAGCCCGGGTTGGCAAGACGTGAACCGGCTGCCGCCCGGGCGCGGCCATGGCACAATGGCGCGCATGCCGACGCCGTCCGTTCCCGGATTTCTCTACGGCACCGCCTGGAAGGAGGACCGGACGGCCGCGCTGGTGGAGGTTGCGCTCCAGATGGGCTTCCGGGGCATCGACACCGCCAACCAGCGCCGCCACTACCACGAAGCCGGCGTCGGGCTGGGGCTGGCGGCGGCCTACCGGGCCGGCGTGGTCACCCGCGAGGATCTCTTTCTCCAGACGAAGTTCACCTATCGAGGCGGCCAGGACCATCGCCTCCCGTACGATCCCAAGGCAGATCTCCCCACCCAGGTGGCCCAGTCCATGGCCAGCTCGCTCGAGCATCTCGACACCGACCGCGTGGACAGCTACGTGCTGCACGGGCCGGCCTCCGGCTACGACTGGACGGACGACGACGCCCTGGTCTGGAGCGCGATGGCGCGCGAGCGCGATGCGGGCCGGACGCGACTGCTCGGCGTGAGCAACGTCTCGCTCGAGCACCTGCACCAGCTGGTCGCCTCCGGCGCCGAGACTCCCGCGTTCGTGCAGAATCGGTGCTTCGCGAGCGCGGGGTGGGATCGCGACGTCCGGGCATTCTGCGCGGAGCGGGGCGTCATCTACCAGGGCTTCTCGCTGCTGACCGCGAACCGGCCGGTGCTGGGCCATCCGCTGGTGGTCGGTCTCGCCAACCGATCGAGGGTCACGCCGGCCCAGGTCGTGTTCGCGTTCGCGCACGCGGTCGGCATGCTGCCGCTCACCGGCACGTCCAGCGCCGAGCACATGACGCAGGACCTCGCCAGCCACGCGCTCGCGCTCTCCGCGGACGAGATCCGCGCGATCGAGTCGATCGCGGGCTGAGCCGGCCATGAGCCATCCGGGCGGTCGTAGCCTGCCGGCGGTGAGGTCGTCGGACGCTTCCCGCGAGCGGTGGAACCGCCGCTGGGCGGGCGAGCGCGCGCAGCCGGCCACCGCGCCCAGCGAGTTCCTCCTGGCCGAGGTCGCGGAGCTGCGGCCCGGGACCGCGCTCGACCTGGCCTGCGGCGCCGGCCGGAACGCGGTATGGCTGGCCCGCCACGGCTGGCGGGTCACCGCGGTAGATTTCTCGGAGACCGCGTTGCGGATGGCCCGGGGGCTCGCAGCCGAGGCCGGCGTGACGATCGAGTGGATCGAGGCCGATGTGGCGACGTGGAGCCCGCCGCCGCTGGCCTACGATCTCGTGTGCGTGTTCTACCTCCAGCTGCCGCCCCTCGAGCGCAAGGCCGCGCTGGCCCACGCCTCCGCCGCGGTGTGTCCGGGCGGCACACTCCTGGTGGTGGGACACGATCTGCTGAACCTCACCGAGGGCTGGGGCGGGCCCACGCAGGCCGACGTGCTGTTCACCCCGGACGACGTGGTCGCGGAGATCGGCGGCCTCGAGGTCGAGAAGGCCGGGCGCGTCCGCCGGGTCGTGGAGGACGCCGCTGCGGGGCGCGCCGCGCTCGACGCGCTGGTCCGGGCCCGGCGGCCGTCGCGCGCGTGAGGCGGCGCTAGCCGCCGGTCGGCTTCGCCCGGTCCTTGGGGGCGCTCCCGCGCACCGTCACGCCGGTCCACTGCTCGTAGAGCCGGGTGACACCCGCCATGTCGAGCTGGCCGAACCCCTGCGCGTGGGCGGCCTCGTAGACCTGACGCACCGCGGAGGCCAGCGGCACCGGCATCTCGAGCCTGGCGGCCATCGCGAGCCCGAGGGAGACGTCCTTGCGCGAGAGGCCGATGCTGAAGTTCGGCGTGAAGTCGCCGGCGAGCACGTTGGGGAAGCGCTTGAGGAAATGGTGGGAGCGCCCGCCGCTCGTCGACAGGATGTCGAACAGGCGCTGCGGATCCACGCCGGCCTTCACGCCGAGCACCATGGCCTCGGCGGCGACCGCCACGTTGGCCATCGACATCATGTTGTTGACGATCTTGACCACGAGCCCCGAGCCGGGCGGACCGATGTGGTGGATGTCGGTGCCGAGGGTGAGCAGGAGCGGGCGGCAGCGCTCGAGGACGGCCGCGTCGCCGCCGATCAGGAAGACGAGCTTGCCGTTGCCCGCTTCCACCGGCCCGCCGCTCACCGGCGCGTCGAGGGCATCGACGCCGGCGGTCCGGGCCGCGGCTGCGACCTCACGCCACGTGTCGGGGTCGATCGTGCTCATGTCGATGAGCGTCGCCCCCGCGTGCACCGCGGAGAGGACGCCGTCGGCGCCGAGATACGCGCGCCGGACAACGGCCGGGTCCGGCAGGCTCGAGAGCACGACGTCGGCGCTCCTGGCCGCGGCGGCCGGGGAGGCAGCCAGCGTGACGCCGCCCGCGGCGGCCTGGCGGGCGCGCTCGTCGCTGACGTCGTAGCCGGTCACCTCGTAGCCGCTCGAGGCGAGTCGCCGCGCCATCTGCCCGCCCATCGTGCCGAGCCCGACGAATCCGATCTTCGGCCCGCTCTTCTTCGTCATCGCGCTCGACCCTCCGCTGCGCCGGCCGTGGTCACTCGTCGGCGGCCTGCGCCCCGGCGAGGCGGCCGAAGACGGCGCCGGACATCAGCCCGGTGCCGCCGGGATAGTTACCGTGGAAGAGCCCGCCCACCATCTCGCCGCAGGCGAAGAGCCCGGGGATGGGCGCCCAGCTCGTGCTCATCACCCGCGCGCGATCGTCGACGCGCACGCCACCGAAGGTGAAGGTGATGCCGCCGGTCACCGGGTAGGCCAGGAACGGTGGGGTGTCGAGCCGCTGCGCCCAGTTGGACTTGGGCAGCGGCAGCCCGTGGGTGGCGAGGCCGTCGCGCACCGTGGGGTCGAAGCGGCCGTCGGTCACCGCGGCGTTGTAGGCCTCGAGCGTGCGACGGCACGCGGCTCGGTCGAGCGGGAGCTTGTCGGCGAGGGCACCGAGCGAATCCGCCTGCAGAGGCGCGCCGGTCTGGTAGCGGCCCTCCAGCAGGTGCGTGACCTTGGCGTCGAAGATCTGCCACCCGATGCCGCCGGGCTCGTTCAGGATGATGCCGCCGAGCTTGGCGTAGGTGTAGAACTGGAAGTCCTCGCCCTCGTCGAAGAAGCGCAGGCCCCGCGTGTTGACGAGCACACCGTACGGGTAGGAGAGCCGGTTGGTCTTGTCGGTGAGCTTGCGATCGCCGTGGGGCGGCGCGTCGGCGTCGATGGGTGTCGAGTGGCAGCCGGTCCACTGGCCGTGGGGCAGGGCGCCCAGCTCCATGGCCATGCGCAGCCCGTCGCCCGTGTTGTAGCGGGTGCCGCGCACCTTGGCGTGATCCCAGGGTCTGCCGAGATAACGGGCCCGCCACTCCGGATTCGCCTCGAAGCCGCCGCAGCCGAGCACGACGGCCTTCGCCGAGATCTCCGCGAAGCCCTCGGGCCCCTGCACCCCCACGCCGGTCACGCGCCCCCGCCGGTCCTGGACCAGCCGCACCACCGCGGTCTCGTAGCGCACCTCGACGCCCGCGCGCTCGGCGATCCGAAACCACATCGCGGAGAGGCCAACGCCTTCGTGCTTCGCGCGGATCACTGCCCCCGGCGACCACTTGATGGTGTCGCCGACCTTCACCGCCGAGAGCGAGACCGCCGGCTCCATCTCGACACCCTGCCGCGCCATCCAGCACGCGGTGTCGTAGGAGCGGCCGATCAGCAGCTCGGCCAGCTCCGGGTCGGTGCGCCCGTCGGTGACGCGCAGAAGGTCGGCCATGAAGAGCCGGTGCGGGTAGGGCTCGACGCCGGTGTAGAAGCCCGGCACCTCCCGCTCGGCGTCCGGAACGAGCGCGCGCAGATCCTCGGCCCGGTCGAAGGCGATGCGCAGCAGGCCGCCGCTGTAGTGGGTGTTGCCCCCGCGCAGCGCGCGCGGCGCCTTCTCGAGGGCCAGCACCCGCCCGGCGCCCTGCTCGCGGGCCGACACGGCGGCGGCCAGCGCCGCGTTGCCCGCGCCCACCACGATGACGTCGTAGTCGCTCATGTCGCGCTCCTTGTCGAAGGCCTACGATAGCACCTTGCCGCCGCTTCGCCCGGATCGCTTATCATGCCCGGCCAGATGGAGGCGGCATGAGGGAGACTCCGGTCCTGATCGCCGGCGGCGGGCCCGTCGGCATGACGCTCGCCCGCGTTCTCGCGCACCACGGCGTCCGCTGCCTGCTGGTCGAGCGCAACGAGACGACCACGCGGCACCCGAAGATGGACATCACCAACGGGCGCAGCATGGAGCTGTTCCGCCGGGTCGGGCTGATCGACGCGCTGCGGGCGGCCGGCGTGCCCGAGAGCCATCCGTTCGACGTCTCCTGGATCACGTCACTGTCCGGCCACGAGCTGCACCGCTTCCGCTATCCGAGCGTGGTCGAGGCGCGGCGGGAGATCCTCGCGCGGAACGACGGCACCCAGGCCCGCGAGCCCGCGATGCGCGTCTCCCAGATCGTGATCGAGCCCGTGCTCCGGCGCGCCATCGAGGCCGAGCCGCTGGTGGAGGCGCGCTGGGGTGTCGCGTTCGAGGCGCTGGAGCAGGAGTCCGACGGCGTGACCGCCACGCTTCGTGACGCCGCGGGCGGCCTCGAGCAGGTGCGTGGCCGCTACCTGGTCGGCTGCGACGGCGGTGGCAGCGCGGTCCGCGGCTGCCTCGGTATCCGGCTCGACGGCACCCCGCGCGTGGCCAACCGCTTCATGACTCACTTCCGCTCGCGCGCGCGCGACGTCCTGCAGCGATGGGGCGTGACGTGGCACTACCAGTCGGCCTTCGGCACCCTGATCGCGCAGGACGACGATCAGATGTGGACGCTCCAGAGCCGGTTCCCGGTCGGCGAGCCGGAGCGGGTGGATCCCACCGCGCTGCTCGCGTCGTTCGCGGGCGCTCCCTTCGAGCACGAGATCCTGGTCGCCAACGCGTGGACGCCGCATCTGCTCGTGGCCGAGGCCTACGGCCGAGGCCGCGTCTTTCTCGCGGGCGACGCCGCGCACCAGTACATCCCGACCGGCGGCTACGGCATGAACACCGGCATCGGCGACGCCTTCGATCTGGGCTGGAAGCTGGCGGCGGTGCGGCGCGGCTTCGGCGGCCCCGGGCTGCTGGCGTCCTACGAGCCGGAGCGGCGACCGGTCGGCCTGCGCAACCGCGCGGCGTCGGCCCGTCACACCGAGGTGCGGATCGAGATCGGGCGGCTCTACGGCCCGGGCCTGATGGCCCCCGGTGCCACGGGGGACGCCGCCCGCGCGGAGGCGGCCGCGCGCATTGCCCGGATCGGCAACGCGGAGAACGAGAGCTGGGGCATCGAGCTCGGCTACCACTACGCGACCTCGCCAGTGGTGTGCGGCGAGCCGGAGGCCGTCCCGTCCGACGACCCGCTGCGCTACGCGCCGACCACGACGCCTGGCGCCCGGCTGCCCAGCGTGTTCCTGCGGGATGGCTCCGCGCTCTTCGACCACCTGGGCCCGTGGTTCACGCTGCTCGACTTCGGAGGCGCCGGCGCCGCCGGTCGCGCGCTCGCGGAGGCGGCGCGCCGGCGGGGGATGCCGCTGCGCGTGGTCAGCGTCGACGAGCCCGCGCTCGCGGCGATCTACGAGCGCGGGCTCGTCCTAGTACGTCCGGACCAGCACGTGGCCTGGCGCGGCGAGGCGCTCGATCACGTCGAGGCCGACGCGGTGGTCGCTCGCGTGCTCGGCTGGAGCGGGCCCGGCGTGCCTTGACACCCCCCGGCCCGCGTGTTATTCGGCCCAGTGACGCCGGGCAACGCGAAAGGGCCTTGTCTCAACGAGGAGAGGAGAATCGCGATGACCTCAGTCACCGTCAACGGCCGCCGCCACAACGTCAATCTCCCCGACGACACCCCGCTGCTGTGGGCCCTCCGCGACGAGCTGGGGCTCACCGGCACCAAGTTCGGCTGCGGCATGGCCCTCTGCGGCGCGTGTACCGTGCACGTCGACGGGCAGCCGGTGCGCGCCTGCATGACGCCGATCTCGGCGGTCGCCGGGAGCAAGGTGGTCACGATCGAGGCCATCGGTGGTGACGCGGTCGGCCGCGCCGTTCAGGCGGCCTGGGTCGACATGGGCGTGCCGCAGTGCGGCTACTGTCAGGCCGGTCAGGTCATGGCGGCGACGGCTCTGCTCAAGCGCAATCGCAAGCCCACCGATGCCGAGATCGACGAGGCCATGAGCGGCAACATCTGCCGCTGCGGGACCTACGTCCGGATCCGCGAGGCGATCAAGCAGGCGGGCGCGGCCCAGCCGGGAGCGGCGCGATGAGCGCCCGGCGGCCGGACGTCTCCCCGGTCGAGAGCCGACCGGGAGCCGAGCCCCCCGTGGTGATCGCCAACATCAGCCGGGTCGGCATCAGCCGACGGCGGTTCCTCCAGGGCGCGGGCGCCTTGGGCGGGCTCGTGCTCGCCGCCGGGTTCCCCTCCGCTTCGCACGCCGCGGATCCGCCCAAGTACGGCGCGGACGGCATGCCCAACGGCTGGGTCGACGACCCGCTGGTGTTCGTCGCCATCGGGGAGGACGGGATCGTCACGATCGTCTGCCACCGCTCCGAGATGGGGCAGGGCGTGCGCACCGGCATGCCGATGATCGTGGCCGACGAGCTCGAGGCCGACTGGAAGCGCGTCCGGGTGAAGCAGGCCACCGGAGATGAGAAGCGCTTCGGCAACCAGGACACCGACGGGTCTCGGAGCACACGGCATTTCTTCCACCCCATGCGACGTTGTGGTGCGGCAGCTCGGACGATGCTGGAAGGCGCGGCGGCGGCGAAGTGGGGCGTGCCGGTGAGCGAGGTGGCGGCCAAGAACCACGAGGTCGTCCACGCCAAGAGCGGCCGGCGCGCCAGCTACGGCTCGCTGGCCAAGGCGGCGGCGGCGCAGCCGGTCCCGGCGCGGGATACGGTTCGCTTGAAAGACCCGGCGCAGTTCCGCTACATCGGCAAGGGTCAGCTCAAGCTCGTCGACGGTCGTGACATCGTGACCGGCAAGGCGCAGTACGGTATCGACACGCGGCTACCCGGCATGCTCTACGCGGTCGTCGCGCGTCCTCCGGTCTACGGCGGCAAGATGGCCAGCTACGACGCGGGGGAGACCCTCAAGGTGGCCGGCGTCGTGAAAGTCGTCGAGATCGACCAGAGCCCGGCCCCGGCTCAGTTCAATCCACTGGGCGGGGTGGCGGTGGTCGCGACGAACACCTGGGCGGCCATCCAGGGCCGCAATGCGCTCAAGGTGGTCTGGAATGACGGCCCCAACGGCAGCTACGACTCCGCGGAGTTCAAGGCCTCCATGGAGGAGTCTGCGCGCAAGCCCGGCAAGGTCGTGCGCAACGACGGTAACCTGGACACCGACATGGCGGCCGCCGCGCGTCGGGTCGAGGCGGAGTACTACATCCCGCACCTGGCGCACGCGTCCATGGAGCCGCCCGCGGCGACCGTGCGCATCGTCAACGGCAAGGCCGAGGTGTGGGCCTGCGTGCAGTCACCGCAGGCGACCCGAGATCTCGTGGCCAAGCGGCTCGGCCTGTCCGCGGCGGACGTGACCGTGAACGTCACGCTGCTGGGCGGTGGGTTCGGGCGCAAGTCGAAGCCCGATTTCGCGGTGGAGGCGGCGGTCGTCTCCAAGGCGATGGGCGGCAAGCCGGTGAAGGTCACGTGGACCCGTGACGACGATCTGACCCATGACTACTTCCACACGGTGTCGGTCGAGTACCTGGAAGGGGGTCTCGACGCCCAGGGCAAGCCGATCGCCTGGCTGCACCGGAGCGTCGCGCCGACCCTCTTCTCGACCTTCGTCGATGGGGCCAAGAACGAGCACGCGCTCGAGCTCGGCATGGGTGTCATCAACGTGCCGTTCGACATCCGGAGCGTGCGCATCGAGAACCCGGACGCGATCGCGCACACCCGGATCGGCTGGTTCCGGTCGGTGTCGAACATTCCTCACGCGTTCGCGGTGCAGTCGTTCGTGGCCGAGCTGGCCGCGGCGGCCGGGCGCGACCCGAAGGACTACCTGCTGGAGGTCATCGGCCCGGCGCGCCGGGTTAGCCCGGGGACCCTCGGCGATACCTGGAACCATGGCGAGTCCCCCGAGCGCTACCCGGTCGACACCGGGCGGCTTCGGCGGGTCGTGGAGACGGCCGCGCGCGAGGCGGGCTGGGGCCGGTCGATGCCCAAGGGCCGCGGCCTCGGCATCGCCGCGCACTACAGCTTCGTGTCCTACGTCGCCGCGGTGGTGGAAGCGGCGGTGGACGAGCAGGGGGTGGTGACGATTCCCCGGATCGACATCGCGGTCGACTGCGGCGCCACCGTCAATCCGGATCGGGTGCGAGCCCAGATGCAGGGTGCCGCGGTGATGGGCGTCGGTATCGCCACGCTCAGCCAGGTGAGCTTCAAGTCCGGCCGGGCCGAGCAGGAGAACTTTGACACCTACGAGGTCACGCGCATGGCAGGGGCGCCACGCGAGATCCATGTGCACATCATTCCCGGTGACTACGGCCAGCCGATGGGCGGGGTGGGCGAGCCCGGCGTGCCGCCGGTCCCGCCCGCACTCTGCAACGCGATCTTCGCCGCCACCGGGAAGCGCATCCG
>Ga0335083_10002376_pt1 | contig 24866 bp, 22 predicted proteins | sample Lox_Sample_42_FD_206716 | JGI IMG/M metagenome (GOLD analysis project Ga0335083, IMG submission 206716) | Soil microbial communities from Loxahatchee National Wildlife Refuge, Florida, United States - Lox_Sample_4.2 | ecosystem: Environmental > Terrestrial > Soil > Wetlands | place: USA...
CGCTCTTGGTGGCGACTTCCTTGGAGAACAGGTTGGCGATCGCCACCAGGAAAAGGGTGAGCGTGGTCACGGCCAGGCCGATGGGCAATTCGCGGCCGCCGATGTGCAGGTTGAACGGTACTTTGTATTCCTGGTCGTGGCGGTGGTAGCGCAGCACCAGTACGCCGAGCGACTTCAGAAAGAAACTCCAGACCACGCCGAACGCATAGGCCTCGCCCAGCAGGTAGACGTCGCCGCGGCTGAGCAGAATGGTGAAAATCTGCAGCAGGACGATCAGGTTGATGATCCGGAAGGTCGTGCCGAAGCGTCTGTGAGGCTTGCGGAACCAGTCGACCAGAACACCGTCCTCGGCGATCCGGTTCATCACGCCGTTGGCGCCGATGATCGACGTATTCACGGCTCCCGAGAGAATCAGCGTGCCCACGATGACCACGAAGATGTGAAAACCGAGACGCAGGTACGCGGGTCCGGCGAGATGCATGGCGAGTCCGCCGAGCAGGTTGTCCGCGTAGGCGGCGCGCTGCGCATCGGGAATGATCATGCCCGCGAACAGGGTGATTACGCCGGTGCAGAACACGGCGTAGATGCAGACCAGGTTGCCGGTGTAGCGCAGGTTCTTCAGCTTGGGATAGGCGATTTCGCGATAGACCTGGGCCAGGGTTTCAAAACCGCTCATGGAGAGCAGCGAATGGCCGAAAGCGATGATGATCGCCACCGCGCCGATTTGCGGCCAGAAGGTTCCGCGGAACCATCCCAGCGCCTCGGGAGCGAAATGGAAATTGGCGGGCGTGGGTGACGGCGGCAACGTCACCTTGGGCATGAGCAGGAGGGTGATGGGGCACCAGAGCAGAAAGGCGACCACCATTACCGTGGTGATCTGCATGATGCGCAGGGCGGCGCTGCTGGATTCGTGAATGCCTTCGATGTTCTTCCACCAGAACCATATGGTTACGACCACGGCGAACCCGGCTGCGAAAAGGTTGGTGTTGATGTGCGGCCCCAGGCTGGTCATATCCGACACCTCATTGACGAGGTGCCCGATGTATTGACCGGCTGTAACCACGCTGATGGGACCGGTGAGGATGTAGTCGAAGATCAGCGAGGAGACCGAGATCCGCGCCACGAAGGGGCCCATGGCGTCGCGGACCACCACGTAGACGCCGCCGCGCACGAACATGCTGCTCGATTCCATATACACGGAGCGCACGGCGAAGCTGAACAGCATCACGCCGAGAATGAACCACGGAGCGCTCTTGCCGATGGCGTGCTCGGCGATGCCGCCGGCGTAGAAGGCGGACGATGCGAGGTCGCTGAGTACGATGGCTGCGGCACGCCAGAAAGAAATAAATGAGAGAGCAACGGTGGTCGCGACCACTACCTTAGCGGCAGTGGACCGTGGCGTGTCAGCGGGCATACGGTTCCGATTTCAGTTTAAACGAGAGGTAAGGTGGCACCATCACCGGATCGCAGAAAACGGGAGCGGGGTGACCAGGTAGTTGCTGATATTCGAGACGATTTCGGCGTCGCTCAGGCCGGGAGTGACGCGCAGCTTCTGCCACTCCGGGTCGGCGCCGAAAGCCTTCCAGACCTTGTCGCGGCCCGCGAGGTCCTCGTAGGAAAGCATGTAGGTCAGGCTGGGTTGGTTGGGTCCGGCAATGGTTTCTCCGAAGAAAACCGGCTGGCCGCCGGCCCGCTGGAAAGCGCCGATTTCGCCGTCGTTGAACATCTTGACCTTGCGGCGCAGGGTGGACGTGTTGTTCGATTCGTAGGTGCGCACCTCGAAAAGGCGGGCGGGGCGTTTGCCGTCGTTCGAAGGAGGAACCACCGCCGGGTAGCCGTCGAAGGCGCGCAGGATGCTGCTCTCCATGCGCTCGTAGTTGAGGCCGGGCTGGCTGTTGAAGGCGTCCAGCGCCTTCTGGTAGGCGCCGTCGCCGGCAAGTTTGGCGTGAATCTGCTCGATGGCGCCGAAGGAAGGGTAGGAAACAAGTGTAAGCAGGAACGGGCCGGCCGGTGCGATGCTCGACGCCCATGCGCCGGTGGGTCCGGCTCCGCCGCGTTGAAAAGCGGCGAGTTGCTCCCGGAGGAACTCCGCGTTGCGCTGACGCTGGTTATCCGGGGAGTTGCGCAGTTGGATCCGTCGCAACTCGATAATGGCGTTCTTCGGCGCATCGGCGGCGCCGGCCAGGATGGCCGCTCCGGCGCCGCTGGAAAGAAAGGCTCGGCGATTCATAGAATGAGCATGTTATCAAGCTGGGCGACCTCCTATGCGGTGGCTTAGTGCCCCGGCTCCTGCACCTCGCGCATGATGTCGTCCAGCACTTCCTGGGCGCGGGCCGAGTTCAATTCGGCATTCATACGCCGGAGCGCGACGCCGATCACGTCGCGATGATGCAGCCGGGCGCCCGGTCCGCGAGAGCTGAGATCGAGCCAAAGCTTGTGGGCAAGGTCGATGTCCTCGGGCCAGAGGCGCGGCGGATGCGGGCCGAGGTTGAAGAAAACCACGTCCTTCTGGTTTTCGAGCACGATCTCGAGCGAAAGGGACGGGCGCGGCTCGGGTAGCGATTCCCAGTAGACGCCGACCTGTGCGCCCTGCTCCGAAGGCGTCAGCTTCGGCGAGAGTCCCATCACGATGCGGGAACTCTGGAGGCGCGCGGCGGTCTGCACCACGGCTTCGTAAGGATCGCTGCCCTGCACCACCATCAGCTCGACGTGCTTTCCGGCCTTTTCGGCCAGTGAGACCACCGCGGTGAACACTTGGCTTTCGGCGTCGGCGAAAATCTGGGCCGTATCCAGACCAAACTCGCCGCTGGCAGCCTGGGTCACGCGGCGGACACTGAGCACCACGATATCCATCTTGCGGGTGTCGGTCTTCTGCAGAATGCGCGCCAGGTGCTGGAGCCGGTTGGGATTGCGCACGGCGACCAGCACGTTGCCGGGGCGGACGTTCACGACCTCCTTGTTGACATCGTCGTGCGTGTCCAGGCGGAACTTTTCCATCTCCTGCGCGTGCCCGGCGCGATGTTTCCGGTTGTACAGGTCGCTCAGCTCGAAGACGACGAAGAAGATGACGGCGAAAGTGAGGCCTGAAATCGTGGCGACTTTCTTGGTGAGCACGTTGATGACGGCGAGCGCGAAGAGAGCCACCGTGATCAGGAACAGTCCGACGGGTATCTCCGTCTTGCCGATGTAGAAGTTCAGCGGCACCTTCCACTCGCGGCCCGCGGGCTGCCGGTAGCGGAGCACCAGCACGCTGAGCGCCTTCATGGCGAAGCTCCAGACGACGCCGAAGGCATAGGCTTCGCCGAGCATCACCATGTCGCCGCCGCTGATGATGATCGTAAAAAGTTGCAGGCCCACGATGAGGTTGATCAGGCGCGACGTGGTGCCGAACTTCTTGTGCGGGTGGCGGAACCAATCGGGTAGCACGCCGTCTTCGGCGACGCGGTTGAGGACGCCGTTGGAGCCGATGATCGCGGTGTTCACCGCCCCGGAGAGGATGAGCGCTCCCACGAGCACGACAAATCCGTGGAAGAGAAGACGCAGCGACACCGGCCCGATCAGGTACATCGAGAGCCCGCCGATCAGGTTGTCGAGGAACTGCTGCCGCGGCTGGTCCGGAATGATCATCACGGCGAAAAAGGAGACCAGCGACGTGAACAGCATGCTGTAGATGAAGATCACGAAGCCCGCACGCTCCAGGTTCTTCAGCTTCGGGTGCGCGATCTCGCGGTTGACCTGGGCCAGGCTTTCCTCGCCGCTCATGGCCAGCAACGAGTGCCCCAGGCCGATCAGGATGGCGATGGCGGTAATGGACGGGGCGACCGTTCCCTTGAGCCAGCCGAGCGCATCCGGATTGAAGTGGAGGTTCTCCAGCGTGGGCAGCGGAACCGGCTGATAGCCGTTCTTGAGGATCGTCGCCAGGCACCAGACGATCAGGATGACCACCATGGTGGTGGTGATCTGCATGATGCGCAGCGCCTTGGTGCTGGATTCGTGGATGCCGATGATGTTCTTGCGCCAGAAATACAGGGTGACCACCACGGCGAAGCCCGCGGCGAAGTGCGGCGGGTACACTTTCAGGCCGGGGTTGTGGATGTGCTCGCCGAGCTCGTTGATCAAGCCTCCGAGGTACAGACCGGCGCTGACCGCGCTGATCGGACCGGTGAGCACGTAGTCGAACATCAGCGCGGAAACGGAGAACTTGGCGAGGGTTCCCCCGAGAGCCTCGTGAACAACCTTGTATACGCCGCCGCGTACGAACATCGAGCAGCTCTCGATGTAGATGGCGCGCACGGCGTAGGAGAACAGCATGATCGCCAGAATGAACCATGGCGCGGCCTTCCCGATGGCGCCCTCGGCGATTCCGCCGACATAATAGGCGCTGCTGGCCAGATCGCTGAGGACGATGGCGGCCGCGCGCCAGAAGGAGATGAACGACAGCATTACGGTGGTGGCGACTACCACTTTGACCGCTGCCGGCCGCTGCTCGGATGTCACGGACTTGACTCTCCCGGTTCACCCATGGGGGTGACTTTCAACTGCGCCTGCGAGGTTAGCTGTCGGGCTGGAGCTTGAAAGTACTCCGTCCGTTGCGGACTGCGCCCCAAAATCTCGGGTCCCCCGCCTCCAGGTGGAGTTCGGCGCACTTAGTTTAGCATGGTGCCCGGTCACACGCTGAGGTGCGTTCGCACCACGTCGTCGGTGAGCTCTTCGATTGACCCGGCGGCGACCCGCCGGCCTTTGCCGAGAATGCAGAATTCGCTGGCCACGCGACGGGCGAAGGGCAGCTTCTGTTCCACGAGCAGCACGGTGAGTCCCTGTTCCCGGTTCAGCTTCAGGATGATGTCGCCGATTTCGTGGACGATATTGGGCTGAATCCCCTCGGTAGGCTCGTCCAGGATGAGGAGCTTGGGCTCGAGCACCAGAGCCCGGCCGATCGCGAGTTGCTGCTGTTGGCCGCCGGAAAGATCCCCGCCGAGACGCTTCAGCATCGTCTTCAGAGCCGGGAACAGATCGAAGATCCGGTCCGGGATGGAACGCGGACCGTTCTTGCGAACGCCGAGGCCGACGCGCAGATTCTCCTCCACGGTGAGATGCGAAAAGATCTCCCGCCCTTGAGGAACATAGCCGACGCCCAATTGCGCCCTCGCCTCCGCCGGACACTTGCGAAGGTCCGCGCCCTCAAAGCTGATACTGCCGGAGTGGACAGGCTGCAGCCCCATCAGGCATTTGAGGAGCGTGGATTTCCCCATGCCATTCCGCCCCATCAGGCACATGCGGGAACCGGCACGAACATCCAGATCCACGTCCCAGAGAGTGTGGCTGCCTCCGTAAAAGTGATTGAGGCCGCGGATTTCCAGCACGCTCATTCTCCCAGGTAAACCTCAATCACGCGAGGATTGCTCTGCACGGCATCCATGCCGCCCTCGGCGATCACGCTGCCTTCGTGAAGCACGATCACGCGCCGGGCAATCGAGCGAACGAAGGCCATATCGTGTTCGACCACCACCACCGAGTGATCGCCCGAGAGCGAAACCAGCAATTCGGCGGTCCGCTCGATCTCCTGCGGCGTCATGCCGGCAACCGGTTCGTCCACAAGCAGCAGTTCCGGATTCTGCATCAGCAGCATTCCGATCTCGAGCCACTGCTTCTGCCCGTGGGCCAACACTCTGCCCAGCGCATTCTGCTGCTCGGTGAGACCGATGATGCCGAGCACTTCTTCGATGCGCGCTCTTTGGGCGGTTGACGTGCGCGCGCGCAAGGCTAGGAGAAAGGAACGGTTCCCGGCCAGGGCCAATTCGAGGTTCTCGGCGACCGTCAATTGTTCGAACACGGTCGGCTTCTGGAACTTCCGCCCGATCCCCGCGGCGACGATCTGGGCTTCGGAGAGGGTCAGCAGATCGATGGTGTTGCCGAAAAACACCGTGCCGGAATCCGGCCGGGTCTTTCCGGTAATCACGTCCATCATGGTGGTCTTGCCCGCTCCGTTAGGTCCGATAATGCAGAGCAGCTCGCCGGGATCCACGTAGAGTGACAACTGATTCAGGGCCTTGAAGCCGTCGAAGCTGACCGTGACTTCATCCAGGTACAGTCTGTGGTCGTGGGTGCTCATTTATTCTGTGCCCGCCCCGGGGAAAGACCCACCAGGGCGCGCTTCGGCGATCCTTTCTCACCGTTGCGCTCCGCCCGGCCGGGCAGCAGGCCGGCGAGCCCGCGCGGCAGGAAGAGCGTGACACACACGAACAAGGCGCCGAGCGCGAACAGCCACACCTCCGGAAACGCGCCGGTCAGATAAGTCTTGGCATAGTTAACCAGTACCGCGCCGGCGATGGCCCCGTAGAGAGTGCCCCTGCCTCCCACCGCGACCCAGATGACGGCCTCGATGGAATTGATGGGCGCAAACTCGCTCGGGTTGATGATCCCCACCTGGGGGACGTAGAGAGCGCCCGCAATGCCGGCAATCCCGGCCGACAGGACAAACGCCCACAACTTGTAGGATTCCACCGGGTAACCCAGAAAGCGCGTCCGGCTCTCGGCGTCCCGGATGGCGCGCATCACGCGTCCGGCGCGGGAACCGGCCAGGTAGCGGCAAAGGAGATAGCTTCCCGCGAGCGCCGCCACGGTGAGGACCAGCAGTACCACGCGCGTGCCATCGGAGTGCAGATCGAAACCCAGAATGTCCTTGAAGTCGGTGAACCCGTTGTTCCCGCCAAATCCCATGTCGTTGCGGAAGAACGCCAGCATCAGCGCGTAGGTCAGTGCCTGCGTGATGATCGAAAAGTACACGCCGCTCACGCGCGAGCGGAAGGCGAACCACCCGAACACCAGCGCCAGCGCGCCGGGTGCCGCTACCATCATGATCAGCGCATAGGGGAAATGGTTGAAGCCCTGCCAGAACCAGGGTAGCGATTTCCAGTTCAGAAACACCATGAAGTCGGGAAGGATCGGATCGCCGTAGACGCCGCGCGGACCGATCTGCCGCATGAGATACATGCCCATCGCGTATCCGCCCAGGGAAAAGAACGCCGTCTGGCCCAGGCTCAGAATTCCGCAGTAGCCCCAGATCAGGTCCACCGACAGCGCCAGCATCGAGTAGCACAGGTATTTTCCGATGAGCGTGATTCCATAAGTGGAAAGATGCAGGCTGGAGGTCGCGGGCACGAGCAGGTTGAGGACCGGCGCGGCGAGGGCCGCCAGTGCGAGCACCGCCGCAAGCCAGACTTCGCCGCGTTCCGCCGCATGCCAGAGGCGCGAGCCCACTACTCGTCCTCCGCGGCCCGGCCGGTCTGCGGGAACAAACCACGGGGCCGCACCTGAATGAGAAAGATCAGCCCCACGAGCAGCAGGATCTTGGCGAGCACGGCGCCGGTGTAAGGCTCGAGCAGGTTGTTGACGATCCCCATGGACAGCCCGCCGATGAGGGAGCCCCAGAGATTTCCCACCCCGCCAAACACCACCACCATGAAGGAATCGATAATGTAAGACTGCCCCAGGTTGGGGCCGACGTTGGTCAACTGGCTGAGCGCGACTCCGGCTACGCCGGCGATGCCCGACCCCAGGCCGAACGTCATCGCGTCCACCCATTCGGTGCGAATCCCCATCGCCTTGGCCATCGCACGATTTTGCGAGACGGCGCGGATATTGAGGCCCAGGCGCGTGCGCTTGAGCGCCAGCACCACCGCCAGAAAGACGATCAGCGTGAACAGGACGATGTAGAGGCGGTTGTAAGTGATGGCGAGCGCGTCGTTCACTCGCAGGGAGCCGCTCATCCAATCAGGGGTCACTACCGAGCGGTTCAAGGCCGAAAAAATGGAGCGGACGGCCTGCTGCAGAACCAGGCTGACGCCGAACGTCGCCAGCAGGGTCTCCAGCGGCCGTCCGTAGAGAAAGCGGACGATCGAGCGCTCCATGAGAATACCGACAAGTCCCGAAACCAGGAAGGCAGCAGGAATCGCCACCAGGATCGAGATGCCGATGTGGCCGGGCATGGCGGTCTGCACCACGTAGGTGGTGTAGGCGCCGAGCATCATGAGTTCCCCGTGGGCCATGTTGATGACACCGATCACGCCAAACGTGATGGCCAGCCCGATGGCAATCAAGACCAGCACGGAACCAAGGCTCAGACCGAAAAACATGGTCTCGATGGCCCCGTAAAACCCGCGCCAACTGTCGATTTTCGCGACCGCAGCGGACGCGGCGCTTTTCACCGCTGCGTCGTGTTCTTCATCCACCAGCCGGGCGAGACGGTTGCGGACATCCTGGTTCAAGCTGCCATTGAGAGTGCGGACGGCTTTGAGACGGGCCTGCGCATCGTCGCTGTCCAAAGCTCCCATGGCCAGGCTGGCGGCGATCTCCTTCCGGACACGTGCATCGGTCTCCAGGGCGTTCCGGTCGCGCAGGAGGGCGAGGGTGCCTTCGTCGAGCGATTGCGAGATCTCCCGCACCGCGTCCAGGCGCACCGAAGCATCGGCGCTGGCGAGCGAATAGCGTGCCAGAGCGGTGCGAAGCGTCCGCCGCAGGGTGTTGTTGGTGCCGACTTTGGTGACAGCGTCGGCAGGGGCTTGTCCCGCTTCCTTGAGCGTCAGCGGATCGATCAACACCGCCGGATCGCCCTCGGCCGACTTGAGGATGAACGCACGATTGTCCGCGTTCCGAAAGGCGAGGCGATCCTCGAACATGGCGGTCAGGGTAGCCCGAACGCGGGGGTGGCCGCCGTTAATCAGCCTCTCGGCGATGGCGGCCTTATCGGAATACGTCGCTTCACGCAGCTCGGCGACGGCCGCCAGAAAGGCGGCATCGTCGGTCTTTTGTGCATGGCTGGGAACAACCAAAAAGGCGGGCAGAAGCAGAAGATGCCAGCGCCCGCCAGTCCACCGTTTCCCTATTTGTAGTTTTGGCCCGAGCACTTCTTGGTTATCTTATTGTAGTTTCCGCAATTCAGGGTCACCCAGTCGGCCTCGATGTCCTTGCTGCCCGGCAGGTAATCCGACCAGGCATCTCCCGGCACCTCGCCCGAGGATTTCCAAACCACATTGAACTGCCCGTCGGCCTTCACTTCGCCGATGAGAACCGGCTTGGTGATGTGGTGATTCGGCAGCACCTTGGCGGTGCCGCCGGTCAGGTTCGGAGTCTCCAGGCCGGGGAGTGCGGCGATCACTTTGCTCACGTCGGTGGTCTTGGCCTTCTCCACGGCCTTGACCCACAGGTTGAAGCCGATGTAGTGCGCTTCCATGGGATCGTTGGTTGTCCGCTTGTTGTTCTTGATGAAGGCATGCCACTGGTCGATGAAGGCCTTGTTGGCCGGGTTGCTGACGCTCTCGAAATAGTTCCAGGCGGCCAAGTGGCCCACCAGCGGCTTGGTGTCGACACCCGACAATTCCTCTTCGCCCACCGAGAAGGCGACCACGGGGATGTTTTCCGCGGAGATCTTCTGGTTGCCAAGCTCCTTGTAGAACGGCACGTTGGCGTCGCCATTGATGGTGGAGACCACGGCGGTCTTCTTGCCGGCCGAGCCGAACTTCTTGATGGCGGCCACGCGCGTCTGCCAGTCGGAGTAGCCGAACGGGGTGTAATTGATCGAGATATCTTCCGGCTTGACGCCTTTCAAGTGTAAGTATGCTTCGAGGATCTTGTTGGTGGTACGGGGATAGACATAGTCGGTGCCCTCGAGCACCCACCGCTTGACACCGACCTCCTTCATGAGATAGTCCACTGCCGGAATGGCCTGCTGGTTCGGGGCCGCGCCGGTATAGATCACGTTCTTCGAGGACTCTTCTCCCTCGTATTGGACCGGATAGAAGAGAAGGCCATTGTCTTTCTCGAAGACAGGCAGCACGGATTTCCGCGACACGGAGGTCCAGCAACCGAAGACCACGGCCACCTTGTCTTTCTCGAGCAGTTGCGCCGCTTTTTCCGCGAACAGGGGCCAGTTCGAGGCGGGGTCGACCACGACCGGCTCCAGTTTCTTGCCGAGCAAGCCGCCCTTCTTGTTCTGGGCTTCGATCATCATGAGGATCGTATCCTTCAGCGTAGTCTCGCTGATGGCCATGGTCCCCGACAGCGAGTGAAGGACACCTACCTTGATCGTATTCTGCGCCCGGGCGGCCGTGGAGAAGACACTGCCGACCGCCAGCAACCAAGCGATCGTTGCTCTACGTTTCATGGGTAATTCGCCTTTCGTAATCTGCCTTGCGATAAGTTACATCTGAAGCTGCAGCCCCACTCCCGCCTGCCAGGAATCGGGCTTGCCGTGATTGAAAGCCGTGTGCTTGTAGAAGGTCATCACGCGGGCGTTGAACTCCTTGATGAGATAGTTCAGGTTCACCTCGGTGGTCTTCTGGTTGTAGCTGGGGAGAGCGCCGCGAGTAAAATCGGCCTTGGCGTACTTGCCCAACAACTGAACTTTTCCGGGACCCACGGCCTTCGGAAATATATAGCTGGCCAGACCGTATTCGCCCTGGCTCTTGGGATATCTCGGATCATAGCCGCCCAGGCGGTTGTAGTTGGCATACTCACCTTCGACGGTGACCACGCCCATGTTGGAGAGCTTCCGCTCCATCACGAAATCGACGGTGGTCGCGGTGGCGCCGGATTGCACCTGAGTGGCGCCTGCGATAGCCAGCAGGTTCTTGTCGCCGTAGTAAGTGCTGTTCAGGTAGTAGCCGTCTTCCTTGTCCCAGAAATCCAACTGGGTGCGGAATGCACCGATGACACCCGGCCTGCCGTCGGCAGACTGGCCGTCGAAGGCGCCGGCGGAGACCTTCATCACCTTGTTCAGGAAATCGCCCCAATAGACCACGCCGTTATCGCGGCCCTGGAAGACGGAAGGATGGCCGTTCTGTATCCCGTCCGTGTACACGGCCCAGTGGTTGTTGAAGTACGGCCCAGCAAGATTGGCGCGATCGCTGGGCGGCAGAACCCGGCCTGCCCAGATGTTGAAATGCGGAGAGAACTCGAAACGACCAACGGCATCCAGTACGCCGATCTTGTTGGTGGCGCCGTCGTATTCCGTATTGAACATGATCTTGATCTGGTCGGTGACGGAGCCGTTCACATACAAGCGGGCGCTATCCAGGCTGAACTTATCGGTGGGATCGCCCGAGTCTGGTTCGGTGTGGGTGTAATCGGTACGCAACCCGCCACCGATGGTCACTGGTCCCAGCTTGACCTGCGCCGTTAGGGGAAGGGCCAGAGTCGTCAGGAAAAAAGACAAAAGCAGTTTTAGGCTACAAGTCCTCGTCACTATTCCTCATTTCCGGCGGCCGAAAGGCTGCCAGCGGTGATCTGCGGGGCTTTCACCCAGTGCCGGCAGATCCCGAATCATGCGGGTGGCAGACAGAGCCAGATCAAGCGTCGCTACTGACGAGGAGCGGCTAAATTATGGTCGGGTCGGTAAACCCTCGAGTTTTGGTATGGGAGTAGACTATCACGGTCCGTCACAAATCAGTCAACAGATCTTCTGATAGCCGCGCCAAAAAATTTTTATAGGGGAGCGCTTCTGGCATCCGGGATACCATGATGGAGTGCTGCTCGAGCTGCTTCAACTGGCGGACTCCGCGTTACCCGTGGGTGGCGCGTCCCATTCGTTCGGGCTGGAAGCACTGGTGGAAGACGGTATTCTCGCGCCACACAACCTGGCCGCCTTCTTCTGCGATTACCTCGCGGAAGCCGGCCGCCTGGAAGCCGCGTTCGTTCGCGAGGCCCGCCGCGGCGGTGAGTTGGAAGCGCTGAGCGCCGAGTTTGGCGCGCGGCGGCCGGCGAGGGAGTCGCGCGAAGCGTCGTTGAAGATGGGACGCCGATTTACCGGGTTGTTCCAGGCGCTCAGCGGCGTGTGCCTCAGCCCGGAGCTGCACTATCCCGTAGCATTCGGCGCGGCGGGCGCGGCGCTGGCGATTCCCGGGGAGCCGCTCGCGCAAGCGTATCTTCAGCAATCGGTGACCGGCCTGGTTTCGGCTTGCCAACGCCTCATGCCGCTCGGCCAAGTGGCGGCCGGGCGATTGATCTGGAATCTCAGACCGGCGATCCTGGATGCCGTGTCAAAATCAGAGAGACTCGAGTGCCCCTGCTTCACTCCTCTTCCCGAACTGGCCTCGATGCGGCACGCGTGGATGGAAACCCGCCTGTTCATCAGTTGAAGGCGCGCCTGGAACTTCGCTTCGAGGCCTGCCGCGGCAAGACCCGGCTGCGGCTCGGCTCGCAGGAACCGCCGTGGAGAGTGATTCGCGCGTTTCCGCTTGCCGACGGAGGAGCACTGGTCCACCTGCACAACGTCTCGGGCGGCGTGCTGGCGGGAGACACTCTGTCGCTCGACGTTCACGTGGGACCTGGCGCGCGCGCGCAGATCACTACCACTGGCGCCTCCAGGCTGTACCGGCACCGCCCGGGCCTGGCCGATTCGGAGCAGGAGGTGACGATCCGGGTGGAAGACAGCGGACTGCTGGAATACCTTCCCGATGCCGTGATTCCATTCACCGGATCGCGGCACGCGCAGCGAACCACCATCTGGCTGGCGGAACGCGCGTCGTTATTTGCGTGGGAAACGATGGCACCGGGCCGCCAGGCCATGGGCGAGCAATTCGCGTTTGAAAGCCTGCGGCTGCGAACGAGGATCGAATCGAGCCTGCGCCCGTTAGTATTCGAGGACTTCTGCCTCGAACCGGACACCGCGCCGCCCGGCTCCCCGGCCCGCCTGGGCGGCTACACATACATGACAAGCTTCTACGCCATTCAGGTAGGCCGGCCCGCGCCGGAGCTGCGGGAACTCGAGCATCAGCTCGGCGAAATCGCGGTCCACGAGTCGCGCCCGGGATGTACTATATGGGGAGCTAGTGCGCTTGCCGCCGACGGAGTCATGGTACGGGGCTTGAGCACTGCGGCTAGCAGCTTACCGGCCACGCTCGCCGGATTCTGGAAGATAGCCAGGCGTTTTCTGACCGGTGAAGACGCGGTGCCTCCGAGGAAACTCAAGTAGGAGATGGAATGCATCTGACCCCAAGAGAGCAGGAGCGGCTGTTGATCTATGTGGCCGCCGATGTCGCGCGGAAACGCCGCGCGCGAGGCCTCAAGCTCAATTACCCGGAAGCCATCGCCATCCTGACGGCGGAGATCCTCGAGTGGGCCCGCGACGGCAAATCGGTGGCCGATATCATGACCCTGGGAACGAGAATTCTGACCGGCGACGATGTCATGCCGGGCGTTGCCGACATGATCCACGAGGTCCAGGTGGAGGCGACGTTTCCGGACGGCACCAAGCTGGTTACCGTACACGATCCGATTCAGTGAGTCCATGCCAATGAAACCAGGCGAATATTTTCTGGAAGCACAGGCGATCGACGCCAACGCGGGCCGCCGGACGGTCAAGGTCGCCGTCCGCCAAACGGGTGACCGTCCGGTTCAAGTGGGCAGCCACTACCACTTCTTTGAGGTCAACAACGCCTTGCAGTTCGATCGCTCCCGGGCGCGCGGGATGCGTCTCGACATCGCGGCGGGGACCTCCGTGAGATTCGAGCCCGGCGAGGAAAAAGAAGTCGAGCTGGTGGAATTCGCCGGAGAGCGCCGGATCTTCGGGCACCAAGGTAAGGGAAACCAATGAGCTTGTCCATCCCGCGGCGCGTCTACGCCGATCTCTACGGGCCGACCACCGGCGACCGGGTGCGTCTGGCCGACACCGAGCTGATTATCGAGGTGGAAAAGGACTTCACTTCGTACGGCGACGAGATCACCTTTGGCGGCGGTAAGGTGATTCGCGATGGCATGGGGCAGAGCGCGCGGGCCACGCGGGCGGAAGGCGCCCTCGACCTGGTCATTACCAACGCGCTGATCATCGATCACTGGGGAATCGTCAAGGGCGATATCGGCGTTCGCGACGGGAGGATTGTCAAAGTGGGCAAGGCGGGCAATCCCGAAACGATGGATGGTGTCGATCCCGCCTTGGTGGTGGGTGCTTCGACCGAAGTAATTGCGGGCGAGAATCTCATCGTTACCGCCGGGGGCGTAGACAGCCACATCCACTTCATCTCGCCGCAACAGGTTTACGAGGCGCTCTCAAACGGCATCACCACCATGATCGGCGGCGGCACGGGGCCGGCCACGGGCACCAACGCCACCACCTGCTCTCCCGGGGCCTGGAACATCGCCCGCATGCTGGAGGCCGCCGACGCCTGGCCGGTGAACTTCGGATTTCTCGGCAAGGGGAACGCGTCCACGGAGCCGCCTCTGGAGGAGCAGGTCCGCGCGGGCGCCTGCGGGTTGAAGCTCCATGAAGATTGGGGCACCACGCCGGCGGCGATCGATGCCTGCCTGCGCGCGGCCGACAGGCTCGATGTGCAGGTGGCGATCCACACCGACACCATCAACGAGGCCGGCTTCGTGGAGGACACGATCGCAGCCATCGCCGGACGGACGATCCACACCTACCACACGGAAGGCGCGGGAGGAGGCCATGCGCCGGACATCATTCGCATTGCGGCGCTCCCCAACGTCCTGCCGTCCTCGACCAACCCCACCCGGCCGTACACCGTCAACACCATCGCGGAACACCTGGACATGCTGATGGTTTGCCATCATCTCAATCCGCTGGTGCCGGAGGACGTCGCGTTCGCGGAGAGCCGCATCCGGCCGGAGACCATAGCGGCCGAGGACATCCTGCACGACCTGGGTGTCTTCAGCATGATCTCGAGCGACTCCCAGGCCATGGGGCGTATCGGCGAGGTGGTGACGCGAACCTGGCAGACCGCGCACAAGATGAAGACCCAGCGCGGCGCGCTGCCCGAGGACTCCGCGCGCAACGACAATTTCCGAGTGAAGCGCTACGTCGCCAAGTACACCATCAACCCGGCCATTACGCACGGGATCGCGAGCGAAGTCGGCTCCATCGAACCGGGCAAGCTGGCCGACCTCGTGCTCTGGAAGCCCTCGATGTTCGGCGTCAAACCCGAGATGATCGTCAAGGGAGGCTTCATCGCCTGGAGCGTCATGGGCGACGCTAATGCATCCATCCCGACGCCGCAGCCCGTGCTTTACCGCCCGATGTTCGGGTCCTTCGGCGGCGCGACTGCTTCGACCTCGCTGACCTTTGTCTCCAGGAGCGCGGTGGACGCCGGCATCCAGGCGTTGATGAAAAAGCCTGCGATCGCGGTGCGGAATTGCCGCGGCATCGGCAAGCGAGATTTGATCCACAACGCGGCCGTGCCGAGGATCGAGGTGGATCCGGAAACCTACGAGGTTCGCGCCGATGGCGAACTCCTGACTTGCGAACCCGCGCGCGAGCTTCCCCTGGCGCAACGGTATTTTCTGTTCTGAGGAGAGACCTGCATGGCGAGGGCATACCGGGTGGGGATCGCAGGGCCGGTGGGGAGCGGCAAGACCGCGCTGGTCGATCAACTCACCAGGCGGCTATGGCCGCAGGTCAACCTGGGCGTGGTGACCAACGACATCTACACGAGAGAGGACGCCGAGTTCCTGATGCGCCAGGGGACGCTTCCGCTCGACCGTATCCGCGGCGTCGAAACTGGAGGCTGCCCGCACGCGGCCATCCGGGAGGACGCCTCGATGAATCTCGAAGCTATCGACGATCTGGAGCGCGCGCACCCCGGGCTCGATCTGGTCTTCGTGGAGAGCGGCGGCGACAATCTGGCCGCGGCGTTCAGCCCCGAGCTGGTGGACACTTCGATCTATGTGATCGACGTCTCCGGCGGAGACAAGATCCCCAGGAAGGGCGGTCCGGGCATCCGCCGCAGCGGATTGCTGGTCATCAACAAAGTGGACCTTGCTCCGTACGTGGGAGCGTCGCTCGAGGTGATGGACCGCGATGCCCGCCGTATGCGCGGCGATTTGCCATTCGTCTTCACGAACATGAAAACGGGCGAAGGGCTGGCGCGGGTGATCGAATGGCTCGACGCGCAGCGGGCGCTGGGCCTGACTGCTTCCGGGCGCCCCCAGTCGGCGCCGCATTCACACAGCCACGGCGACGGCGGCCGCCATCACGAGCCCGGTGCACATCCGCACTCCCACTGAGGACTTTTCGACGGTTGGCAAAACGCGCGGCTACTCCTATGATGAAGCATGGAGCCCGAGGCGCTTGCCCGCCAGGTGATTACCAAGTTGCGCGGCGCAGGACACCAGGCCTACCTTGTGGGCGGCTGCGTGCGCGATTTGCTGCTGGGCGTAAAGCCCAGGGACTTCGACATCGCCACGGACGCGCGCCCGGACCGCATCATGGACCTCTTCCCGCGCTCGGGCCGCGTGGGCGCGCATTTCGGCGTGGTGCTGGTGCGCGACGTCTTCGACCAGGTGGAGGTGGCCACCTTCCGCAGCGACCACGACTATCTTGACGGCCGGCATCCGGAGCAGGTGCGGTTCGAAGCGGATCCGCGCGAGGACGTGCTCCGCCGGGACTTCACCATCAACGGGCTGATGATGGATCCGGACAACGGGCGGGTGCTGGACTTCATCGACGGGCAGACGGATCTGAAGCGCGGCGTGGTGCGGGCGATCGGCGATCCGTACGCGCGGTTTCGCGAGGACCACCTGCGGCTGATGCGCGCGGTGCGGTTCGCGGCGCGATTCGGATTCACCATCGAGACGGCGACCATGGACGCCATCCGGCGGGATCATGCGCTGATCCTCAAGGTGGCGGTGGAGCGCGTGCGCGACGAGCTGACGCGCATACTGACCGAGGGCGGCGCGCGGCGCGGGTTCGAACTGCTGGACGAGAGCGGCATGCTCGCCGACGTCCTGCCAGAGGTGGCGGCCATGAAGGGCGTGCAGCAGCCGCCGGAGTATCATCCCGAAGGAGACGTGTGGACGCACACGCTCCTGCTGCTGGAACAGTTGGGCGACTCGGGAAGCTGCCCCACGATCACGCTGGCATTAGGGGCGCTGTTACACGACGTGGGCAAGCCGCCGACGTTTCGCGTGGCCGAGAGGATCCGATTCGACGGGCACGTGGAGGAAGGCATGCGGATGGCCGAGGTGATCCTCAACCGGCTGAGATACTCGCGCGTCGAGATCGACCAGGTGGAGGCGCTGATCGCCAATCACATGAAGTTCAAAGACGTGCAGCACATGAAGGAGAGCACGCTGAAGCGCTTTTTGCGGATGCCGGAGTTTCAGGAGCACCTGGAGCTGCATCGCCTGGACGTGATGGCGAGCAACCGGAAGCTGGACAACTACGAACTGGCGAAGCGGAAGCTGGAGGAGTTCAGCGAGGAGGCGCTGAAGCCGGAGCCTTTGATCACGGGCACGGACTTGATCGCGGCGGGTTACCAGCCGGGACCGGAGTTTTCGAAGATTTTGCACGCGGTCGAGGACGCGCAGCTCGAGGGACGGATTGCGACGGCCGGAGACGCGATGGAACTGGTGCGGGAGATGTTCCCGCGATAGGATCGGCCGCCGTTTCGGCGCGTGGGACTGGTGGGACGAGGTCGAGTGACCTCACGGAATAATGGCGGGCGCGTCGAATGCCGCAGGGGGTTCGACATGCGACTTCACGGAACGTCTCGGGTGTACCTGATCCTGCTGGCCGCACTGCCGGCGGCGGCGCAATCACTGGTTATGTCCCTGCCGCGGCAGAGCCAGCGCGCGGCGGTGTCCCAGCGGATCGCGCTCACCGATGTCACGATCACATATCACCGTCCGCTGGTAGGCGGCCGGAAGGTGTGGGGCGCGATGGTGCCGTACGGGCAGGTGTGGCGCGCGGGCGCCAACGACAATACCGCCATCGAATTCAGCGACGCGGTGCAGATCGAGGGGCAGACACTCGGCAAGGGCGTTTACGGGCTACACATGATTCCGGACAAGGATTCGTGGACCGTTATCTTCTCGAAGAACTCGACTTCGTGGGGCAGCTTTACCTACGACCAGAAGGAAGACGCGCTGCGGGTGACGGTTAAGCCGGCTGCGAGCGAGATGCACGAGGCGTTGACTTACGAATTCGACGAGGTTAAGCCGGATTCCGCGGTGGTCACGATGCTCTGGGAGAAACTGGCGGTGCCGTTCCGCGTAGCTGCCGATAAGGAAGCGACGCTGGCGAACATCCGGAATCAGTTTCGGAGCCTGCCCGCGTATAGCTGGGACGGCTGGAACGATGCGGGCAAATGGTGCCTGGACAGCAAGACGAACCTGGAGCAGGGATTGAAGTGGGTGGACCGGTCGATCGAGATCGAAGACCGGTTCGACAACGAGATGACGCGCGCCGGGCTATTGAAGGAGCTGAAGCGGGATGGCGACGCCGCGTCTGCGCGGAACAAGGCGGTTGAGTTGGGAAATCCGGTGCAGGTTTACAGCTTTGGCCGGCAGATCCAGATGCAGGGACAGAAGACCGAAGCGATGGAGTATTTCCGCGTGGTGGTGAAGCGGTTTCCAGAACACTGGTTGGGCCACCTGGCGAAGGCGCGGCTGTCGGTAGCGGGCGGCGATTTTGCCACGGCTTTGAAGGAAATTCAAGCGGCGCAAGTGGGGGCGCCGGAGCAGAACAAAGCAGCCCTGCAGGCGCTGCAGAAGCGGATCGAGAACAAGGAAGATATTAACGGTTAAGCGCGGGCGGGCAACCGGGCGACTTTGCGCGCGCGACGGAAAACGTCGGTCAGCATCTTTTCGGTGAGCTTGCCGGTAGAGGTGTTCTGCTGGCTGGGGTGGTAACTGGCCAGAAGGCGCGGAAGGCCGGGGGCAGTGACGTATTCGCAGTTGTGTCCGAAAGGGAAGGGCGCTCGGCTGGCAATCGCGCCGCGAGTCTTGAGGATGTCGAGATAGACGTCGAAGGCGATTTTGCCCAGGGCTACCACCAGGCGGATGTTCGGAAGGAGATCGAGCTCCTGTTCCAGGTAGGGGCGGCAGTTGCGCAGTTCCTCGGGTGAGGGTTTGTTGCCCGGAGGAGCACAGTGGGCGGCGGCGGTGATATAGATGCCGCGTAGGGTCAGTCCGTCGTTTCGGGATGTGCTAGTGGGCTGGGAAGCGAAACCGGTCTTATGCAGAACCCGGTAGAGCATGTCGCCGGAGCGGTCGCCAGTGAACATGCGGCCGGTGCGGTTGGAACCGTGGGCTCCGGGCGCGAGGCCCAGGATAAGGACGCGAGCTTCGGGATCGCCGAATGAGGGCACGGGGCGGCCCCAGTACTCCCAATCGAGGTAGGCGCGGCGCTTGGCCTGCGCGATCTTCGCCGTGTGTTCGCACAGGCGGGGGCAGCGGCAACATGCAACGATTTGGTCCTGGAGAGTGTCTAACATGCAGAGCGCGGATGGACAGGCTGAAGCCTGTCCTACAACAGATTATCGGAAATTTGCTTGACGAAGCACGGCAGCGAATTGGACAATGAAGTTGTTCGGCGGCTCCGGCCGAACAGTTCGCCTGCTCTGGCACTTATTCTCGTCTCATTCGCCGATAAGGTGAGTGGCACTTTGGTATGACCCGGTTTACCCGATCGCCGGTATGGCGGCACCTGACCTTCGGTATCCTGCTTTATTCCCTTTTGATAGCGGGCTTTAGCGCATCGGCTAACACCACTACCGCCGCCAAGAAGCGCCGCAAACGAAATCCCGCGGCGGCCGCAGCAGCTTCTCCTGCTGTTAAGAAGCCGGTAGTCACGGTTGCTCATACGGCGGTTCCCAGGATGACTTCAGGCCCTCTGGGGGTGGTCGCAGGCGGGCCATGGACGGAACCGACTTACGCCGATTCCACGTTTGGCGACAATGTGGATGGCGAGGACCTGGAAATCCGCCGCATGGCGGTGGAGTCCTTGGGACCATACAACGGCAGCGTTGTGGTAGTGGATCCGGAGAACGGGCGCATCCTGTCGATGGTCAATCAGAAGCTGGCGCTTGGCTCCGGATTCCAGCCATGCTCGACGGTGAAGGTCTCGGTGGCGCTGGCGGCTTTGAGCGAGAAGGTGGTCCAGGCGGAGACCAAGTTCCACGTGGCGGGAATGAAGATGGATCTCACCTACGCGCTGGCGCACTCCAACAACTACTATTTCGCCGCGCTGGGAGAAAAGCTCGGTTTCGAGCGGATGAGCCATTACGCGCGGCTGTTCGGCTACGGGGAAAAGGCCGGCCTGAACATCCCGAGCGAACAACCGGGCAAGTATCCGTTAGTACCTCCGAAAAATGGCGGAGTGGGGATGCTGTGCAGCTTCGGCGAAGAGATTCAACAGACGCCGCTGCAACTGGCGGCGCTGATGTCGGCCGTGGCGAATGGCGGCACACTGTACTACCTGCAGTATCCACACACTCCGGCGGAGGTGCAGGGGTTCGTGCCGCGCATCAAGCGCCGGCTGGATATCGGACCGCTGATTCCGCTGGTGAAGCCGGGGATGCGGGGAGCGGTCGAGTTCGGCACGGCGCATCGCGCGCGCGAGGATGGACCGATCGCGGGCAAGACCGGCACCTGCAGCGAGAATCACACGCACCTGGGCTGGTTTGGTTCGTTCAACGACGTCGGAGCACGCAAGCTGGTGGTGGTTGTGCTGCTTACCGGAGGGCGTCCAGCGATCGGACCGCTGGCGGCGGGCATCGCGGGCGATCTATACAAGCGGCTCGGCGAAAAGAACTTCTTCCAGGCCGGGGTGCAGATGACTCCGGCGACCTTGATCTCGAGCCAGATCTGCTGCTCGAAGTGAAACTACTCCAGACAGCCCCATAGCTCCCGATAGAACTCCGGGTGTGCGCGCCAGCTTTGTGCCGTAATCAGGTTTCCGTCGCGCACAGCGGGCTTTTCCGCATACGTGCCTCCCGCGCGCTCGACTTCGATGCGCACGTGCGGATGCCCGGTGACGGTTCTGCCGCGCGTCAGTCCGGCGGCGGCCAGGACCTGGATACCGTGACCGATGGCGCAGACGCACTTGTGGTGGTCGGCGAATTCCCGAACGAGAGAGAGCAGGCTGGCGTCGTTGCGGAGGTATTCGGGGGCGCGGCCGCCGATGAGGATGATGGCGGCGAAATCGCGGACCGCGACCGCGGTGATGGCGATGTGCGCTTCGATCATGTGTCCGGGCCGTTCGACATAGGTTTCCCATCCGGGTTCGGTATCGTGGAAGACCGTGTGGAGGCGCCGGCGCGACGGCGCGGCCACCACCGGTTCCCAGCCCTCTTCCTGGCAGCGCTGGCAGGCATAGAGGGCTTCGTAGCTGTCGCCGCCGTCGCCGGTGACGATCAGGACTTTGCGGCTCATGTGAAGCCAGCATAGCGCGACTGGAGGACGCCGGGGCGCGGGCAGTTTGTGAGAATGGGGCGATGGGCGCGACGAGCGACGTTGTAGTGGTGGGCGCCGGAGCCGCGGGTCTGATGTGCGCGATTGCGGCAGGCCGGCGCGGGCGGCGGACCGTGGTTCTGGAACACAACGCCCAGGCCGGACGTAAAATCCTGATTTCAGGCGGCGGGCGCTGCAACTTCACCAACCTACACGCGGGGCCCGGGAACTTCCTGTCGAGGAATCCGCACTTCGCCAAGTCGGCACTTGCGCGGTTCACGCCGGCCGACATGGTGGCCATGGTGGAGCGGCACGGCATTCCGTACCACGAGAAGACCCTGGGGCAGTTGTTCTGCGACCGGTCCGCGCGCGACATCACCGGGATGCTCGAGGCGGAGTGCGCGGATGCAGGTGTCCATATTCTGACCGGGTGCAAGGTGGCGAGTGTACAAGCGGACCTCACGGTAGAAACGAGCGCGGGTGTGTTCCGGCCAGAGAGCGTGGCGATCGCGTGCGGCGGGCTGACGGTGCCGAAGATCGGAGCCACTCCCTTCGGGTACGAGGTGGCGCGGCAGTTCGGAATCAACGTAGTGGATTGCCGCCCGGCGCTGGTTCCGCTGACGTTCGGGCGCGAGGACCACGCACGTTTCGACGGGCTCGCGGGGATTTCGGCGGAGGCTTCAGTCTCGGTGGATGGCCACACCTTTCGCGAGAAGCTGCTGTTTACGCATCGCGGGTTGACCGGGCCGGCAGTCTTGCAGGCATCGTCGTACTGGGAGCCGGGCGGCGAGGTCGAAATCGATCTGTTGCCTGACGTGGACCTGGCCGGCGAGCTGCGCGCGGCGCGGAACTCGGGATCGAAGCTGGAGGCGCGGTCGATTGTGGCCCGGCACCTGCCGAAGCGGGTGGCCGACCGCTGGTTCGAAGTACACGGGTTTTCGAAGGCGGTGCTTGGGATGGGGGATCGTGAGACGGAGGCGCTCGCGCGGTCCCTGCACGCCTGGCGGGTGCGGCCCTCCGGCACTGAGGGTTTCGAAAAGGCGGAGGTGACCGCGGGCGGTGTCGACACGGCCGAGCTTTCGTCGCAGACCATGGAATCGCGCAAGAAGCCGGGGCTCTATTTTGTCGGCGAGGTGGTGGACGTAACAGGGCAGTTGGGCGGGTTCAATTTCCAGTGGGCCTGGGCGTCGGGGTTTGCGGCGGGGCAGGCGGCGTGATGGAGAGGATGGCCTTGACGTAGTCGCGGGTTTCCGGGATATCCGGGATCCCTTTCGCGGCATCGACGGCTGCGGGCCCGGCATTGTAGGCAGCCAATGCGAGCGTGACGTCGCCTTTGTATTTGTCGAGCAACTGCTTCAGGTACCTGGCTCCGGCCTCGATGTTCTGGCGGGGATCGAAGGGGTCGGCCACCTGAAACTGCTCCGCTGTCGCGGGCATAAGTTGCATCAGTCCCTGCGCGCCCTTGGTGGAAACGGCGCACGGACGGAAGCCGGATTCCTGCAGAATGACGGCGCGCAGCAGCTTGGCATCGACGTGTTGTGTGGTGGCGGCAAACCCGAGCAGGGCGGAGGCATACGGGTCAGGGATAGGATCGCAATCGGCGGTCACGGTGGCGCGCGGCATGCCGAATGCCTGCGCGACGATGTCGGCCTGCTTGCGCGCCGCCTCACGTTGGATGGCGATCGCGGCCCGTTGCTTCTCCATGGCGGATTGAAACGTCTGCGCGGCTGTTGCTTGTGCCAGGACGAGCGGGAATAGCCAGGTCATACCTGTTTATCGGCAGTTCCCGGGGATTCTGCATGTCGGCGCAGAAAAGAACCAGCGCGATCCAGAAGGCGTCCGCCAGCAGAAGGTGAACCATCTGCATCGCGACGGGGGCCATGAGCAGCAGGTTCATGGCTCCGGCCGCCAGTTGTGCCGCGAGCAGGCCGAGAACCAGCCGGGCGCGACGTCGCACTTCCGGGCGGCGCACCGCGGTTGACCCGGCAAACCAGAGCACCCAGGCGGCAACCGCCACGGCGATCAACGGGTGCAGGCCGCGCAAGCGCAGGAAGATGTTGGACGCGCGGTCGAAATCCTGCGCGAAACCCTCGCTTAACGTCCGCGCGGGGAAGAGCGTGTCGCCGAGCGCGGCAATGGCGCCGGTGATCCCGAGCACCATGACACCTCCCAGCGTGAACGCGGTCAGGATGACAGGTTTGCCGGACGCTAACGAGCGCGGATTGCCGGCCCCCCACCATGCGGTCATTGTGAGGCATGCCAGCAGGGTAAGGGTATTGACCAGGTGCGTGGAGAGCGACCAGGCGCGGTTGGCCGAGGCGTTCCTGGCGACGTGCTCCAGCAAGACCAGGGCGGCGCCGATCAGCGCTTCGCTCACCAGGAAGACAGCCGAGAGTACCGCGCCGAGACGGGCAGGGTGGCGCTGTGGAAATGCGCGGAAGGCCCACACGAGCAGCAGGGCGACCATGGCCAGATCGATTCCACTGGTCACCCGATGCGTGAATTCAATGATGGTGTTCAGCGCCGCCGAGCGCGGAATTACCTCGCCGTTGCACAACGGCCAGTGGTTGCCGCATCCGGCCCCCGCGCCGGTGGCACGGACGTATGCGCCCCACAGCACAACTCCCACGTTGTAGACGAGCACGACCCTGGCGTAACGGACGAACCGGCGATTGGAGGGGATCAAATTCGATTGTAGCGCCGGGATAAAATCGGTTCACGATGAGAATCATTACCGCACTCCTGCTTGCCGCCGCGCTGGCCCAAGGACAGAACGTTCCCAGAAACCGTATGGTGGTCGTGATCAGCCTGGACGGCTTTCCCGCCGACGCGCTCGCGGATCCCGCGCTACCGATTCCGACGCTGCGGTCGCTGATGCGGACCGGTGCATCGGCGCGAATGTCCACCGTGAACCCGACGGTCACGTGGCCCAACCACACGTCGATGGTCACCGGCGTGAAAGCGGACGAGCACGGACTGCTGGTCAACGGCACCATCGTGGCGACGAACGCATGGCCGCCCGTGAAGGTGGAACCTATGATCGACAAGACCCGGATGGTGCACGCGCGCACGGTTTATGACGCAGCGCACGACGCCGGGCTAACCACCGCTCAGGTCAACTGGGTGGCGATCAACAATGCGCCGTCGATTACGTGGGCTTTTTCGGAATGGGCGCCTGCCGAGAGCCCAGTCCGGGAGGAGATGATCCGCAAGGGAGTGATTGCCGCCTCCGATGTCAAGGATTTCACCAAGTTCAATATCCTGTGGCGCGACCAGATCTGGACCAAAGCGGCGGTTTACCTGATTCGCGAGCACAGGCCCAATCTGCTCCTGGTTCATTTCCTGACTCTCGACAGCATGCATCATCAATATGGCCCGAAGACGCTGGCCGCGACGGGCGCCATCGCTTTCGTGGATGGGTGTGTGGGCCAGATCCTGGCTGCGATTCGCGAGACCGGCATGCAGGACCGAGCGACGATCATGGTGGTTTCGGACCACGGATTCAAGGCCTACACGAAGGAGATTCATGCGTCGGTGGCGCTGGAAGCGGCGGGGTTGGGCGGCAAGACCTATGTGCTGAACGAGGGTGGCGCCGCGATTGTCTACATCGACAAAGAGCATCGGGCGGAGGATGTTGCGAAGGTGGCGAAGGTGCTCGAGGGCGTAGAAGGCATCGATCGCGTGGC
>Ga0335083_10002377_pt1 | contig 24864 bp, 20 predicted proteins | sample Lox_Sample_42_FD_206716 | JGI IMG/M metagenome (GOLD analysis project Ga0335083, IMG submission 206716) | Soil microbial communities from Loxahatchee National Wildlife Refuge, Florida, United States - Lox_Sample_4.2 | ecosystem: Environmental > Terrestrial > Soil > Wetlands | place: USA...
GGAACAGGTCGCGCGGCTGGACGCGGCCTACATAGATCGCCGGCTCGACCTCTTCCTTGCTCCCCAGCGCCCGCGTGACGACGTTGCGATGCGCGAAGGTGGCCAGCTCTTCTTCGGACATCTCGGGTCGGGCGGCGCGCATCTCTTCGGCCACCGAGTGATCGCGCGTGAGCTGCTTGAGGCTGCCGGCCCGGAACCGGTAGGCGCGGCTGTCGCCCGCATGCGCCACGGCCAGCCGCTCCTCGCCGATCGCCATCGCCACCGCGGTGGTTCCCATCCGCGTTCGCGAGCGATCGGCCGCCGCCGATTCCCGGATCTTGTCGTTGGCGACCTTGATCCCGTTTCGCAGCAGGTTGGCGGCCAGCGAGAGCGAACGGTCCACCGGGTACGGCCAGGTCTGCATGGGCTCGTTGTGGTACGAGCGGAAGAAGGTCTCGACGGCGTCGATCGCCATGGCGCTCGCCACCTCGCCGGCGTTGTGTCCCCCCATGCCGTCGGCCACCACGAAGAGCCGCGCATCCGGAAAGCTGCCGAAGGCGTCCTCGTTCTCGGCGCGCTGTCGCCCCGGGTGCGAGAGCGCCGCGGCGTTGAGCAACAGGGCCGGGGGCTCCCCGGTCAGCGACGGCGCCGACATCGAAACCGTCAGGTTCGCAAACAGCCAGCCCCGGGATCAAGCGAATTGTCGAACCGAGCTCAGGCCCGTCCCACCGCGTCGGCCCAGCGCACCAGATGCGCCGCGCGCGCCTGCGGCGCCATGGCCGGGGTGAAGACGCGCATGCGGGCCGTCTCGCCCCCCTTGTCGGCCGGGGGCAGACCGACGCCCAGCGCCGCCAGCTTGGCGGCCCCCAGCGCGGTCGATTCGACCATCTCGGGCCGGAAGATCTGCACCGCCAGCAGATCGGCCTGGATCTGCATCAGCAGGTCGTTCGCCGCGGCGCCTCCATCGACGCGCAGGTTGTTGATCGCCCGCCCGGCATCGGCCTGCATGGCGGTGACCAGGTCGACGTTCTGCAGCGCGATGGCCTCCAGCGCGGCGCGCGCCAGGTGCGCCCGCGTCGTCCCCCGGGTGATCCCGGTGATGAGGCCGCGGGCCTCGGAACGCCAGTGCGGCGCGCCGAGCCCCGTCAGGGCCGGGACGATGGTGACGCCGCCCGAATCGGGCACCGAGCGGGCCAGCGGCTCGATCTCGGCCGCGCTGCCGATGATCCCCAGCCCGTCGCGCAGCCACTGGACCAGCGCGCCGGCCACGAACGCGCTCCCCTCCAGCGCATAGGTGGTGCCGGACGCTGGGCCGGCCTCCAGCCGCCAGCCGACGGTGGTCAGGAGGCCCCGCGACGACAGGCGCGGCTCCGGGCCGATGTTCATCAGCAGGAAGGCGCCGGTGCCGTAGGTGCACTTGGCGTCGCCCGGCTCGGTGCAGTCCTGGCCGTAGAGCGCCGCCTGCTGATCGCCGGCCAGCCCCGTGATGGGGATGCCGTCCGGCAAACCCGGCACGCCCCGCGTCTCGGCGATTCGCCCCGCCGAGGGACCGATGTCGGGCAGCAGCCCCCGCGGAACGCCGAAAAGAGCGCACAGCTCGTCCGAGAAGGAACCCTCGCGCAGATCGTAGAGCAGGGTGCGCGAGGCATTGGTCGCGTCGGTCGCGTGGGTGCGCCCGCCGCTCAGCCGCCAGATCAGGAAGGTGTCGACGGTGCCGAACGCCAGGGCGCCGGCCTCGGCTCGCTCGCGCAGGCCCGCGACGTTGTCCAGCAGCCACCGGATCTTGGTCGCCGAGAAGTAGGGGTCCAGCACCAGCCCCGTCCGCTCGCGCACCGCCGGCTCATGACCGGAGCTCTTCAGCGCCACGCACAGCGGCGCCGTGCGACGGTCCTGCCAGACGATGGCGTTCGCGACCGGGCGGCCGCCCTGCCGTTCCCACAGCAGCGTGGTCTCGCGCTGGTTGGTGATCCCGATGGCGGCGACACGGCTGGCATCCACGCCGGCCATCGCCTGCTCGAGCGCCGCCAGCACCGAGGCCCAGATCGCCTCCGGGTCGTGCTCGACCTCGCCCGGCCGCGGGTAGATCTGCGCGAACTCGCGATAACCGCGGCCGCGCACCGTCCGGGACGCGTCGACCAGCAGCACGGTCGTACCCGTGGTCCCCTGATCGATGGCGACGATCAAGTCGCGTGGACGAAGCTCGGCTTCGCCGAGCGGAGTCCGTCGCGGGAGGGGGGCGGAACCCTCTGAGGGTTCCCGCGGTTGATCGTCGCGCACGCGCGGCTACGGTACCACCGACCAGCCGGCGTGCTCGCCCAGAAAGCGCGTCACGGCCTCGATGACCGTGGCGCGTTCCACGTCGTGCGCAACGATGTGGAACGACCGATCCAGCCAGAGCCGCTCGATCACGTCGCTCCCCAGGCTCCCCGTCAGCTCCAGCGAGTCCTCCATCGGCACGGTGTGATCGTGGCGACCGTGGATGACCAGCGTCGGGTGGCGCACCACGGGCAGGTCCGCGCGCACGACGTCCATCAGGTCCAGCAGCGCCTCCAACGCCGCGATCGGAAAGGCGGGCAGGCCGGGGTTCTCGGCGCGCACGGCCGGATCCGAGACGTCCGAGCCGAACAGCTTGGGCACGGCCGCCAGCGGGTGGCTGGCATAGTCGATCGGCAGCCGGCCGACCGCGCGGATCCCCATCACCTCGAGGGGCCGCAACCGCAGCGGCGCCGACATCACCGCGAGCGCCGAGACCCGATCCGGGTACAGGCGCGCCAGGCGCAGGGCCAGCAGCCCGCCCATGGAGAAGCCGCAGATCGCGACGCGCCCGCCGTGCGCCCGAGCCTGCATGCGCCCCAGCGCGGCCTCGGCCGAGGCCAGCCAGTCCGGCCACTTGGTCCGGGCCAGGTCGGACAAGGTGCCGCCGTGGCCGGCCAGCGTCGGGGCCTCGACGGAGCAGCCGAGCCGGCCGAACGCCTCGGCGATCGGCCGGATCTCCCAGGGCGTGCCGGTGATGCCGTGGAGGCACAGCACCGCGCGGTGGTCACCGGCGATCTCGACTGGCGACTTGTCCCCCGTGCCCGCCCGAAAGAGCTGGAGCATGTGACAAGGCTACCAGGATCCCAGGACTCAGGACTCAGGACTCAGGACTCATCGGGCGCCGGCAGACGTCGCCGGCGCCCGATCCACTCACTCTCCCCTACCCCGCCCTCGAGAACCACTACGGTTGGCGCGGGCGAGTTGGTTGAAGCCGGGAAAGCTTTTTCTGATGAATCGTTGTGTGAACGTCGCGCGCTCGAGGGGAGGCGCCGGGATGGCGGAGGGAGTCGAATGTCTGAGCTTCGGTGGTTCGGTGAGGAGAACGTCAAGGACGTGCGAGCGGCGATCAGGCATGCGCTGCGCCGGTCACGCCGCTGTGACAACGACGTCGACGATCTGGTCCAGACGTCCTTGCTGCGCTTCCTGTGCGCGTTGCGCGACGGTCGGATCGACCAGGAGGCCAACGTCGGTGGTTACCTGGCCACCATCGCACGCAATGCGGCTCACGACTGGTTGGTCGCGCGTTCCCGCGAGAAGCACCTCCGGGAAGCCGGGAACGCCGTCGATCGAGGCGCGCCCGTCCCCGACCCGGCGGATCTTCACGCGCTTCATCGGTACCTGCGCCAGCTCCCGTCCGACCTGGCGAGCGTCTACGAGATGCGCTTCGGCGGCGAGCTCTCGCAGCTTCAGGTCGCCCTGAAGCTGAAGCTCTCGCGGCAACAGGTCCGCACGCTGGAGAGCCGGCTGCTGCGGGAGGGCCAGCGCGCGCTGCGAGCAGACAGCCCAGAACCCCAGAAATGAAACGAGCCGCGGCCCCCAGCGGGAACCGCGGCTCGCGTCAGCTCTTCAGTTCGCTTACGGGCAGCCCGGGGTGCCGGAGCCGGCGACGCACAGCGAGCACTCCACCGTGCTGTTCAGGCTGGCGGCGTTCATCGAGGCCGAGTCCGCGCTGACCTTGAGCGCATAGCCGCCGCCCGGGCAGGCCGTCGCATCGGTCCCCAGCGACCAGCAGGGCGGCGCGTTGCCGTTCTCGGCGCAGTTCTGCACGACGACGTCCATCGTGTTCCCCTGGCCGTCCGTCAGGTGGTTCGTGACCACGCAGGCGGGCTGGTTGTTCGAGTCGGTCTGGATGGTGCCGGTGATGCAGTTCGGCTTGATGAGCGCGCCCAGCTTGGTGGCGATGGCGGTCATCGAGTTCCGGTAGCTGGCGTCGCAGATCGAGGCGACGACGCTGTTCGGGAATGCGTGGACGAACTGCGTGATGCGGACGCCCGGGTCGCCGAAGCTGCCGTCGGTCGGGTGCGCCGTGGCCATCGGGTTCACGTCGTCGCCGCCCTCCGCGCCGCACGAGTGCATGACCTGCGGCCAGACCTGGCCCGAGGTGCCGGGCGGTGGGCTGGACGGCGGCACCCAGACGACGCCGTAGGGATCCGGCGGCGCCGTGATGGCGGCGACCAGGATCTGGTTGTCGGGGTCGGTCTTCAGCGACTTGATGTCCTTCACGAACTGGGTGACCGAGGTCAGCGCGTTCTGGTTACCCGACGCCTCGTTGTCCTCGCAGTCCGTCAGGTTGAGGATGGGCGGACTCCCGCTGGCGTTCGCCGGCGGGTTGAGCGGCGGAACGATCATGTTGCCGCTGGGATCCTTGCAGAGGTGGGCGCCGCGCGGGCCGCCGTTGCAGCGGTAGTTGGCGATCGGGCCGTCCGGGTTCGTGATCGACTGCATGCCGCCGTTCAGCGAGAAGATCGTGGTGTTCGGCGGCGCCGAGCAGTCGTCCTCGTTGGTGAGAAGGACGATGCCCAGGTAGGCGTCCGGCCGCAGGAAGTTGGCGTTGCCCGAGGGAGGGCCGCCCTGGCCGTCGGCGCCGAGCGCGCGGTCGATCGAGGCGAGCTGGTGCTCGAAGCCGCACCCCGCCGCGCCCAGCTGCGCGATGCACTCGAACACGCTCTCGATCGGATCGGTGAAGTTCTTCTGGCCGTCGACGTCCGAGATGAACGTGGCGCCCGGGTCCAGGGTCGTCGCGTTGCACATGCCGGCCGCGCCGATGTTGTACTGGAAGTTGCCGCCGTCGCCCGACGGGGTGCAGCCGATCTGGTTGGTCGAGTCGCCCGGCGCGCCCATGTCGGATGACACGACCGCGATGTGCACGTTCGGCAGGCCGTTGGGCAACCCCTCGAGCACCTGCATGAAGGCCGGAAGCTGCATGGCCAGCTTCTGCTGCATCGACGTCATGGACGACGAGTTGTCGATCATGAAGAGGATGTCGACGTTGTTGTTGATCTTCTGGGTGACCGTCGACGTCAGGGTCGCCGTCGGTGTGATGGTCGGCGCCTCGAGCGTGCGCGACGTGCAGGCCCACAGGGCCGGTGCTGCAGCGGCCAGGCCCGCCCAGCGGAGCGCGCGCCAACAACGCGAGCGAAGAGACTTGCCGATCATGGGGAATCCTCCTGAAGGGATGGGGCAGCGGCGCCCGGGGGGCAAAACTGCGCGATTATAGGGAGCCGGGGGAACCACTTCAACCATCCTTCGAGAAGCAACCGCCAGGCCAGGGCGGCCGGGCCGAAAGGCGCCGGATCGTGGGGCCGCCCCCTCTACGCCCGCCAACCCGGTTGGCAGCGACGCCAACCATCGGACAGGAACCCCGGGAGGGGTTCCTTGGACTTGCCGCGACGACTCCGCTGGGCGGAGCCCGCTCCGTCAACGCGATCAGCAGCCCGGGGCCGTCGACCCGGGTACGCAGACCGAGCACTCGACCGTTGCGTCGAGGCTGGTGGCGCTCATGGCCTGCGAATCCTGAGTGATCGTCAGGGCCTGGCCACCCCCGGGGCAGGCATTCATGTCCGGCTGGAGCGTCCAGCAGGGAGCCTGGTTCCCGTTGGCGGCGCAGTTCGGCACCAGGACGTCCATGCTCGTCTGGTTGTCGCTGGTCAGGTGGTTGGTGACGGCGCAGGCGGGCTGGCCCTGGTCATCCTTCTGAATCGTGCCGGTGATGCAGGTCGGCCTGAGCAGCTTGGCCAGCGCGTTCGCGATGGCCAACATCGACTGCCGGTAGCTGGCGTCGCAGATCGAGGCGACCACGCTGTTCGGGAAGGCGTTGGCGAACTCCGTGATCCGGACCCCCGGGTCGCCGAAGCTGCCGTCGGTGGTGGTCTGCGTGATCATCGGGTTCACGAGGGGCCCCCCCTGGGCGCCGCACGAGTGCATGACACTCGGCCACAGCTCATTGGCCTGCTGGATGGTGGGCGGGGGGTTGGGCGGCGCCCAGACCACGCCGTAAGGATCGGGCGGCGCTGTGATGGCACCAACCAGGATCTGATGGTCCGGATCGGTCTTCAGGTTCCGGATGTCGCTCACGAACTTGCTGACCGGAGTCAGCGCGCTGCTGCCGGTCGTGTTGTCCTCGCAGTCGGTCAGGTTCAGGATGGGCGGGTTCCCGGAAGCGTTCGATGGCGGCAGCAACGGCGGGACGACCATGTTGCCGCTGGGGTCCTTGCAGAAGTGCCCGCCGCGTGGACCGCCGTTGCAACGATAGTTCTGGAGCGGCCCGTCCGGGTTGAGGGTTCCCTGCTCGCCTCCGTTCAACGAATAGATCGTCGTATTGGATGGTGCCGAGCAGTCGTCCTCGTTGGTCAGAATAACGATGCCCAGAAAGGCGTTGGAGCGCAGAAAGTTGGCGTTGGCCGCCGGCGGAGGCGCGCCGTCGCCTCCCAGCGCGCGGTCGATCGACGCGAGCTGGTGCTCGAAACCGCAACCCTTGTCACCGAGCTGCGCGATGCACTGGAACACGTCCTCGATCGGGTCGGTGAAGTTCTTTTGGCCGTCGACGTCCGAGATGAACGTGGCGCCCTGCGCCAGCGTCGTCGACAGACATGTGGCGCCGGCGCTTGGCACGGACTGGAAATTGCCGTCGTCGCCCATGGGCGTGCAGGCGATGTTGTTGGTGGAGTCCCCGGGGGCGCCCATGTCGGACGACACGACCGCGATGTGCACGTTGGGCAGCCCGTTGGGCAGCGTCTCGAGCACGTTCATGAACTGCGGCAGTTCATCTTCCAGCTTCTGCTGCATCGACTTCATCGACGACGAGTTGTCGATCATGAAGAGGATGTCGATGTTGTTGTTGATCTTTTCGGTCACGGGGGTCGTGAGAATCGCCGTCGGGGTGATGACCGGCGACTCGAAGGTCCGCGACGTGCAGGCCCACAACGCAGGCACTGCGGTTACCAGGGCGCTCCAGCGGAGCACGCGCCAGCAGCGTGACGAAGGCGAGGTTCGAACCGTGTGTCGAGTCATGCGGTCCGTAACAGCAACGGTCGCGCCAACCGTTGGGGCCGCAATTGCGGTCTTTCAGCGTCGAAAACGCCAACGACGCTGACAACGATGCCAACGCCAACTTCATAGGCGGACGATCGCGCAGAGCATCTGACCGGCGAAGTGGCGCGCGCCCGGCGGGTCATCGGCGCGCAGCGGCCGCAGGAAGCTGTTCAGCACCAACCCCTGCTCGTCCCGCCGGCTGTCCGGACGGGCGGGATCGACGAAGCTGTGCTGGATGCGGCCGCCACGCGCCTCGACGAAGGCGATGCGGCCGGAGCGTGACACGTGCTCGATCAGGGCGGCGTGGTCGGCGCACTCGGGCCGGTCGCCCGTCCCGTTCGTATCGAAGAAGAGCACGTCGCCGGGGCGCGCCGACGACGGCGAGACCAGCCGGTGCGACGTCCGCAGGTAACCCCACAGGGCGCGCGTGCTTCCGTCGGTTCCGAAGCGGAGCCCGGACGCGTGGAGTGTCCGCACCACGAAGACCGCCCCTTCATCCCGGTGGGGCGCCGCCTGGCTGGTCGTGGCGCAGCCCAGCGCGCACAGCCCCAGCACGGCGACGACGGCCAGAAGAATCTCCAGCAGGCGGATGCGAGGTTCGCCGGGGAGCTGCAGCGACATGGCCGCATCGTAGGACATGTAGGACATCTGTCCACTTTTGACCACCGCAGCCGCGGCGACGCCGATGGACTAACGTGCGCGTGGGGATGCGCCGCTTCCCGACAGCGATCTTCCTGTTCGCGTTCTTCGGCTGGGCGTTCGACTTCTACGACCTGGTCCTGCTCGGGTTCCTGAAGGACGCCGTCGCGCGCGACCTGCACCTGTCGCACGGCGCCGAGGCCTGGCTGCTGGGCGTCGGGCTGGGCGCCTCGGGGATCGGCGGCCTGGTGGCCGGCGCCCTGGCCGATCGCTACGGGAAGCGCGCGGTGCTGTCGGGAACCGTCGCCGTCTACTCGCTGGGCTCGCTGATCTGCGGCCTGGCGCCGACCGGCGCGGTGTTCTTCGCGGGGCGGATCGTCCAGGGCATCGGCGTCGGCGGCGAATGGGCGATCGGACACGGGATGCTGGCCGAGGCGGTCGCGCCAGCCCTGCGCGGGCGCGCCGCCGCCGCCCTGCAGTCGGGCGAACCGTTCGGCGTCGCCCTGGCGGCGCTGGTCGGCTACCTGCTCTTGCCGCGCGTCGGGTGGCGCGCGGTGCTGATCGGCTCCAGCGCGACCGCGCTGCTGGCCCTGGCGGCGCGCGCTTCAGTCCACCTGCCAAAGACGCCGGCTGTCCGGCGGAACTACCTGGACGAGCTGCGGCAGGCGGCGCGGGCGCCCGGGCTGGTGGGCCGGTTCGTCAAGGCCTGGCTGCTGGGCGTGTTCAAGCTGGGGACCTACTGGAGCTGTTACACCTGGCTCCCCACGTTCCTCAGCAAGGGGATGCACCAGAGCATCGGCCGATCGCTGACCTGGATGGTGACGGCGCAGCTCGGGCAGCTCAGCGGGATGTTGACGTTCGGCGCCGTCTCGGACCGGCTGGGGCGGCGGCCGGCGTTCGCGGCTTATTCGTTGCTCACGGCCGCCGCGATCGGCGCGCTGGCGCTTGGCTGGAGCGACCTGCTGGGTCACCCCGCCGCGTTCTGGACCGTCATGCTCTGCCTGGGCATCGGCTCGGGCTGCACGGCCGGCTTCGGCGCGCTGCTGGCCGAGCTGTACCCGACGGAGGTGCGCGGCGCCGCCATGGGCGCCACCTATAACCTGGCGCGGTCCGCGCAGTTGCTGGCGCCGCTGGTGGTGGCCGCGGCGGTCGAGCGGGGCGGCCTCAGCGGCGGACTGGCCGTACCGTGCGTGCTCGCGCTGGCGACCGCGGCGTGGGTGTGGGTGCTACCTGAGACCCGTGGGATTGCCCTGAAATCATTGCGAGATGCGGGAAGTGGGGGCTGAAGGGGGGTATTATTGGAAACAATGCGAGACGTCTTCATTGTGTCTGGCGCCCGGACGCCCATCGGCTCTTTTCAAGGCGCGCTCTCCAGCCTGCCGGCACCCAAGCTGGGGGCCGTGGCCATCAAGGCGGCGCTCGATCGGGGTACGGTTCCGGCCGACGCCGTCGGCGAGGTCTACATGGGATGCGTGCTGCCCGCCGGCCAGGGACAGGCGCCGGCCCGGCAGGCCTCCATCGCCGCCGGGGTCCCCGCCTCCGTCGGCGCGGTGACGGTCAACAAGGTCTGCGGCTCCGGCCTGAAGTCGGTGGTGTTCGCGCGCAACGCCATCGCGGCCGGCGAGCACGACGTGGTTGTGGCGGGCGGCATGGAGTCGATGAGCAACGCCCCCTACCTGCTGCCGAAGGCGCGCGAGGGGTACCGGCTCGGGCACGCCCAGGTGATCGACTCGATGATCACGGATGGCCTCTGGGACCCGTACGGCAATGTCCACATGGGCGACTGCGGCGAGCTGTGCGCCCGCGAGAAAGGGATCTCGCGCGCAGACCAGGACGCGTTCGCCGCCGAATCGTACCGGCGCGCGCTGCGGGCCCAGGCCGAGGGGAAGTTCCGCGGCGAGATCGTGCCCGTCGAGCTATCCCAGAAGAAGGGAGCGGCGGTCGTGGTCGCGGACGACGAGGAGCCGGGCCGCGGCAACATCGAGAAGCTCCCCACCCTTCGCCCGGCATTCCAGAAAGACGGCACCATCACCGCCGGGAATGCCTCGTCGATCAACGACGGCGCGGCGGCGCTGGTGCTGGCCGGCGCCGACGTCGCGGCGGCGCGCGGCTGGAAGCCGCTGGCGCGCATCGTGGCGACCGCCGGGCACGCGCAGTCGCCCGAATGGTTCACCACCGCGCCCACCGGCGCCATCCAGCGGCTGCTCGAGCGCGCCGGCTGGAAGAAGGACGACGTCGATCTCTGGGAGATCAACGAAGCCTTCGCGGTGGTCTCGATCATCAACAACCGCCTGCTTGGGCTGGATCCGGCGCGCGTGAACGTGTGGGGCGGCGCCGTCGCGCTGGGACACCCGATCGGCGCGTCCGGCGCGCGGATCCTGGTGACGTTGCTGGCGGCGCTGGCCGACACCGGCAAGCGCCGTGGCGTCGCCTCGCTGTGCATCGGCGGCGGCGAGGGGATCGCCCTGGCGGTCGAGCGCGTCTGACGTTACCTTGGCGGACTCCATGTCAGCGTCGGCTTTGGACGGCATTTCCCGCCTCGGCGTGGTCGGCGCCGGGCAGATGGGGCGTGGGATCGCCCAGCTGGCCGCCTCCGCGGGGTTCGCCGTCACCCTGGCCGACAGCGGGCGCGACGTCGCCACCCGCGGAAAGGCCACCATCGGCCAGCAGCTGGACCGGCTGGTCGAGAAGGGGAAGCTGACCGCCGACGATCGCGGCGCGATCATGGGGCGGATCGAGCCGGCCGATCTCTACGGCGGTCACCTGGAGGCGGCCGACTTCGCCATCGAGGCCGCGACCGAGAGCGTGTCGACCAAGCGCGAGATCTTCCAGACGCTGGACCGCGTCTGCCGCAGCGGCATCGTGCTGGCCACCAACACCTCGTCGATCAGCATCACGGCCATCGGCGCGGCGGTGACCCGCCCCGAACGCGTGATCGGGATGCACTTCATGAACCCGCCGCCGGTGATGAAGCTGGTCGAGATCATCCGCGGCCTGGCCACCGCCGACGAGACCTATCAGACGACCCGCGCCCTGGCCGACCGGCTGGGGAAGCAGACCGTCGTGTCGCGCGACGTCCCCGGCTTCATCGTGAACCGCGTGCTGATGCCGATGCTGAACGAGGCCTGCTTCGCCCTTTACGAGGGGATCGGGTCGGTCGAGGACATGGACGCCGCCATCAACATGGGCCTCAACCACCCGATGGGTCCGTTCGCGTTGATGGACCTGATCGGGCTGGACACGACGCTGTCCATCCTGGAGGTGATGCACCGGGACCTGGGCGATCCCAAGTACCGTCCCTGCCCGCTGCTGCGCCAGTACGTCGCCGCCGGCTGGCTGGGACGCAAGGCCGGACGCGGCTTCTACAAGTACAGCGCATGAGCGATCCGGCCAAACCGCGCGCGCTGGTGGACCGCGACGGGGCGGTGGCGGTCGTCACCATCAACCGCGCCGAGGCGCGCAACGCGCTGGACGGCGAGACCTTCGACGCGATCGGGGCCGCCTTCGGCCAGGCCGAGGCCGATCCGCAGGTCCGCTGCGCGATCCTGGTGGGCGCGGGCGACAAGGCGTTCGCGGCCGGCGCCGACATCAAGGCGATGGCCGACGCGGATCCGGCCACCGCCGACGTGCTGGTCGGGCACGCGCACCGACTGGCCGATCGACTGGAGGCCTCCCGGCTGCCCGTGATCGCGGCCGTCCACGGCTTCGCGCTGGGCGGCGGGCTGGAGCTGGCCCTGGCCTGCGACTTCATCTTCGCGGCGCGCGGAGCCAAGCTGGGCTTCCCCGAGGTGGGGCTGGGGGTGATCCCGGGCATGGGCGGCACCCAGCGGCTGGCCCGGCGCATCGGCGTGCCGCGCGCGCGCGAGCTGATCTATCGCGGCGCGATGATCGACGCCGAGGAGGCCATGCGGCTGGGGTTCGTGAACGCGGTGGTCGAGCCCGCGGATCTGCTGCCGCGGGCCCGCGCGGTCGCGGCCGAGATCGCCACCCGCGCGCCGCTGGCGATCGCGGCGGCCAAGCAGGTGCTGCGCCGAGGCGCCGACGCGGGGCTGGATGCCGGCGTGTCGATGGAACGACACCTGTTCGCGTCGCTCTTCGCCACGGAGGACCAAAAGGAGGGGATGCGTGCCTTCATCGAGAAGCGCGCGCCCAAGTGGACAGGACGATGAACTTCGAGCTGACCCCCGAACAGAAGATGATCCGCGACACCGCGCGCGACCTGGCCGCCCGCGAGATCGCGCCGAAAGCCGCCGAGATCGACCGCTCGCACCAGTTCCCCCGGCGCATCTTCAGCCGCCTGGGCGAGCTGGGCCTGCTGGGCATCATGGTCCCCGAGAAGTGGGGGGGCGCGGGCCTGGACGCCCTGTCCTACGCGCTGGCGCTGGAGGAGATCTCGCGCGCCTGCGCGTCGACCGGGGTCGCGATGTCAGTGCAGAGCTCGCTGGTCGAGGCGCCGATCCTGAAGGAAGGGACCGACGCGCAGCGGGCGCGCTGGCTTCCCGACCTGGCGGCCGGCCGGAAGATCGGCTGCTTCGCGCTGTCCGAGCCCGAGGCCGGGTCCGACGCCAAGGCCCAGAAGACGCGGGCGGCGCGCAACGGGAGCCGCTGGGTCCTGAACGGGACCAAGAACTTCATCACCAACGGCCCGGTCGCCGACCTGGCCATCGTGGTGGCGGCCACCGATCCGGCGCAGGGGAGCCGCGGCATCACGACGTTCCTGGTGCCGATGAACACGCCGGGCGTGACGGTCGGCCCGCCCGACGACAAGCTGGGGATCTGCGGCGCGCCCAGCGCGCAGGTCTTCCTGGCCGACTGCGCGCTGGACGACGACGCCCGGCTGGGCGAGGTGGGCAGCGGCTTCAAGATCGCGATGCGCGCGCTGGACGGCGGCCGCATCGGCATCGCGGCGCAGGCGCTGGGGATCGCGCGGGCGGCGTTCGAGGACGCGCTGGCCTATGCGCGCGAGCGCAAGACGTTCGGCCAGCCGATCGCCGAGCACCAGGCCATCCAGTTCAAGCTGGCCGACATGCGCACGGAGATCGACGCGGCGCGGATGATGCTGTGGCGCGCGGCGGTCAAGAAGGACGCGGGCGGCGCCTACGGCACCGACGCGGCGATGGCCAAGCTGTTCGCCTCCGAGGTCGCGAACCGCGTCGCCAAGGAGGCGGTGCAGATCTTCGGCGGCTACGGCTACCTGCGCGACTACCCCGCCGAGCGCCACTACCGCGACGCGAAGATCACCGAGATCTACGAGGGGACCAGCGAGATCCAGCGCATCGTGATCGCTTCGGCCTTGCTCAAGGAGTGAACCTGAGGATAAGGTCGGCTCCGTCGAGGAGGCCCTCATGAGACCGATCAGGTTCCGCCCGGAGACCCTCGCAGGATTGGCGCTTCTCTCGTCGGTGGCGCTCGGCTGCGCCGAGACCGACGCCGGGAACAACCAGACCGTGCACGTCGTGAAGACGCCGGAGCAGTCCTCGCAGACCAGCGGCATCTCGCCCGACAAGGAGGCCGAGGTGCAGCTGCTGCTGCAGCAGCGCGATCCGTCGACGCTGCGCTGCTACCAGGACGTCCTCGACGAGAAGCACGATCGCGCCTTCAAGGGGACGGTCATCGTCCTGCTCTCGCTGGAGCCTGCCGGCGGGAGCTCGAAGGGGACGGCCAAGGTGATCGGCGGGACGCTGAACAACAAGGACGTCAACGACTGCCTGGTCTCGAAGCTGAACGAGTTCGAGTACCCGCAGATCGGCCAGGCCGGCACCATGCAGTACGTCTACCGCTTCGAACCGGCGTATTGACGGTGTCCGCGTGAAGCTCCCGGAGGCCCGTCCGGACCCGGGTTGGTCGCTGCTGCGCGAGCACGATCAGCAGGAGCTGTGGGACGACTCGATCGCGCCGCACGTCGCCGCGTCGTACCGGGCCCGCATGTCGCTGCTGGCCGGTCTGGTCGGTGAGGCGAGCGGGCCCGCCGGGCACGTGCTGGACGTCGGCTGCGCGCAGGGGACGCTGGGCTTGATGCTGGCCGAGCGCGGGTTCCAGGTCGACCTCCTGGACCTGCGCTCCCAGAACATCGCTTATGCGCAGGCGCGGTACGAGCACGGCGCGGTCCGCTTTCACGTCGGCCTGCTCGGCGAGGACTGCCCGCCCGAGCGCGACTTCGACGTGGTGGTCTGCACGGAAGTGCTCGAGCACGTGCCGGCTCCTTCGGAGCTGCTGCGTCAGCTGGCCGGCAAGGTCAGGCCGGGCGGCGCGCTCTGCCTGACGACGCCGAACGGCGAGTACATGTTCTCCCGGCTCCCGACCTACGGCGGAGCGCGGCAGAGTACGATCGACGACAGCGAGGCGAACAGCTCCGACGGCGACGCCCATCGGTTCCTCTACACCCGCGATGAGCTGATCACGCTGGTCCGCTCCGTCGGGCTGCGCATCGAGCGGCACGGGTTCTTCCTGCCGGCGTGGCTGGAGGGGCACGCCAAGACGCGCCACCTCCACCGGCTCTATTACAGCGCGCGCCACAAGCTGCTCACGCCTCCGGCCACGCTGCCCGAGGCGCTGGGCCGCCGGCTGTGCTCCTCGCAGTACCTGGTGGCGCGGCGCGCGACCTGATCGTCCCCCTGGGGCCTGAAGCCCCACGCAGGATTTGCTAACTACCGGCGGTTGCGCCAGCCGAATGGCGCAGCAAGTTGTCGAAACCATCGGCGGGCAGGTCGGAACTGCAGGAACTTTCTCGGCCGCCGATTGTCTGAAGGACGCCTGATTTCCCAGGCCCTAACGCCCGGATGAAGTTCGTTCCCCTGGTCTTGCTCATGGCTGCTCTCGGCTCCGCTTGCGGAGGAGACAAGGGCGCCCGTCGTGGTGAAGGCGGTCCCGAATTCGCCATGAGACGCAAGACCCCACCCCCGAGGCCTGCAGACCCCTACGCCGCGATGAGCCTGTCCAGCGAGGTCGGCGTGGTCGACAGCGCGGACGTCGAGGCGACCATCCAGGACCACTTCGACGAAGTGCGCGGCTGCTACGCGCGCGCCGGCAAGGCCCAGAAGTACGCGGAGGGCAAGGTCCTGCTGCGGTTCTTGATCGCCGGCGACGGCGCCGCCCAGGACGTCTGGGTGCTCGAATCGTCGCTGGGGAACTACGACGTCGAGCGCTGCCTGGTCGAGGTCGGCCGCCGGATTCACTTCAACGCCCCGGCCGGCAACAAGGCCACCACGTTCGAGTACCCGGTCGAGTTCCGCTCGTCGACGGGGGTCGCCGTGCTGGACATCGACCACACCAAGGCCGAGCACGACGTCGCGACGCTGATGCCGCAGCTGGCCGCCTGCGGGCGCATCGCTGACGAGGACGTGAACGCGATCGTCTACATCGAACCCAACGGGCTGCCGGGCTCGGTGGGCCTGGCGGGGGCCGCCGCGCTGGACGAGGACGCGGGCGACTGCGTCGTTCAGACGATCCGCGGCTGGCGCCTGTCGATCGCGCGCCCTGGCCTGGTCGTCCGCACGAACTTCACGATTCCCCCGACGCTGGCGACCGCCGAAGCGTCACACCACCTGCACCACCGCCACCACTGACATCCGATCAGGGTTGAGTCGTGCGGTGGAAGATGTCGCCGTTGCCGCTGATCGTGCAGGTGTCGACCTGCACGTAGTTGCCCATGTTCGTCCCGTCGTCCTGCATGAACGGGCCGCTGCCGTCGCCCGCCAGAAGCAGCCGGGGAGCCTTGCTGGTGCTGCTGGCCTGCAGCTTGGTGAACGAGAGATCAGAGAAGGTGAAGTCGATGAAGGCCGGGTTCCCGTTCGAGTCCGTCCCCAGGACGTAGCGGCATAGCGGCGCGCTGCCCGTGTACGGATCGGGGTTGACCAACGACGCGGTCACTCCGGTCTTGTCGACGTCGAAGCTCATTCCGGGCGGGACGCACGCGCCCGAAACGTCCGTCAGATCGGCCAGGACACCGTGATCCAGATCAAGTTCCTGCCAGATCGCGAACGAGCCCGTGCCCGCCGTTTGGCAAGTGACCGTGAACGAGGTGGTCGATCCCTCGATGTCCCAGACCCCCATGAAGGCTTCGGCCACGCCGTCTGAATTTCCGCTCGAGCTGCTTCCGCATCCGGCGGCGAGCAGGCCAGCCAGCAACAAACCTCCCAAGAATCCTCTGTTCCGGCTGTGCATGCGGCCCCTCCGTAAGCGCGGTGAACGTTTTTGCGAAATTACCCCGGTTCGCCCTCCGGACACCACCGTTCAGTTATTGCAAATGGGAATCCCTTCGATCCGCCATTTGGAAGAGGAAGAAAAACCATGGCCGGATCGGGCGGAACGAATTTATGCGCTACGCGGGCGCAGCGGGATTATCCTCGCCCGGCAGTGAGGCGCGCTCGGTTTGCCGCGGCCGTCCTGGTAGTCGTTGGTGGATTGATCTGCGCGGACGCCGCGCAGGCCGATGTCGCCCTGCCCGACGTGGTGCGGACGCCGGCCAGCGCGGGCGGCCACGCCAGCAACGGCCTCGCGCAGAAGTTCGCGGGCAGCGCGCTGGAGCTGTCGTCGTACGTCGGCTCGGGGACCTTCTACGACAGCGGCTATCACGACCCCTACGTGTCCTTCGCGCTGTTCGCGCGGCCAACGTACGACGTGGGCACCCGCTTCAAGCTCTCGTTGAGCGCGCGCATCTATGTCGAGGCCGAGATGACCCAGCCCGACAACCCCGAGGGGCGGCATTTCTATCCATACGATCCGTGGCTCTGGCTCTCCGCTTCGAACCTGCACACCTTTGCGCGCTCGAAGATCCGGATCGGGGCGACGTTTCGCACGATCTTTCCCCTCTCCTACGAGAGCCGGTACCAGCACCTGATCTTCGGCCTGGGCGGCGGGCTGAACTTCAACCGCCTGTTCGAGCTGGGTCACGCGCCCGTCAAGGACCGGCAATGGACGCTGGCCCTGTCGTACGTTTCGCTGGCCTACAAGTACTTCCACACCAGCGACTTCCGCGGCACCGGACCGAACGACACCTCGGGCTGCCGCGCCCCGGACAGCGCGGCGCTGGGCGGCGCCACCACCGCGGGAGGCGAGCCTGCCGCCTCTGCCAGCGATCGCTGCGGCGGCCCGGCCAACCCGGACTTCAGCTTCCAGAACGGGATCATCGCGCTGCTGGCCCGCGGCAAGTGGTCGCTCAACGTCTCGCTGCTCCTGGTCAACACGTTCTCCTACGCGGTCCCGCTCGATTCCTACTCGTCCCAGTACGCCGTGGCGCGCGGGCGCACCGACACAACCTGGGGGATCGTCGCCATCGGCTATCAGATTCGGCCGCGCGTCGGCCTGTCGGTGGGGGTCTCCAGCCAGCAGCCCGCGCTGGACTCCCGTTACCAGAACCCGCGCTTCCCGTTCTTCGATCTCTCCGGCGGCGCCAACGCCAACAACTTCACGCAGCTCTTCGTGAGCCTGAACGGAACCCTGTAGGAGGACTCAGCCATGGCCGGCATCCGACGACTCTCATCGATCGCGCTCGTCACCCTGGTCGCAGCGGCGGCCGCCGGCTGCGCTGGTCAAGGCGACATCGATCGCACGCAGCCCGACAAGGTCGACAAGTCGATCTTCGTCAACGCCGACGGGACCGCGCGGACCTTTTACTACCGGAAGACCACCACCGGGGTGCCGCCGACCAGCGCCTACGCCTACGAGGGCATCCAGGGCTCGCTGCTCAAGGTGCGCTTCGAGATCCAGGAGCAGTACCTGCTGGGATACCGCGCCTACGACTACGCGCCCGGGTCCGAGGGGCAGTTCACGAGCGGCGCGAACAACATGGACACGCCGTTCTTGATGTTCCCCATCACGTCGCAGTTCGACGTGAAGCGCGAGTACAACCCCGCCACCGGCGAGCAGACCAACGTCATCTCCGAGAACACGACCGACCGCCCCTGGAACGAGCGCCAGTACATGCGGGTCAACTGGTCGCAGAACCTGGCCGATCCGACCACGCCCGACAGCGAGACCGTCGATCCGACCAATCCATTCTTCCCGGCCCAGACCATCCCCGTGGGCTTCTCGGTCGGCCAGGGCGATCAGGCGCTGGTCGACCAGAACCAGCCGATCATGACCCACGACTACGTCGACTTCACGACGGTCGAGATCCGCACCCCCGACTACAACGCCTGTATGCAGCTGTTCGACACCTACGACGACAGCGGCCCCTGGGGCTGCGGCCCGGCGCAGATCACCTATCGCAACTCGCTGCTGCCGGTGGGGGACAACGAGTACGAGCCGCTCTCGTACCCGGACAATCAAACCCTCTACAACCCCGACGGCACGCCGGTCCAGGCGGCGTTCGACCCCTACGGCAACCAGGTCGACTGCACGCCGGACGCGCTGGCCGCCGCCGGTCTGTCGGGCGCCGACTGCCAGTCGCTGACGGTCGGGCAGTTCTCGAAGTTCGGGTTCTTCCGCTCCGTCCGGCAGAACTACAACGCCCAGGTCGGCTCGACCACCCAGGCGCGTGAGTACCTGATCAATCGCTGGAACATCTGGCAGAACACCATCCAGCGCGACGCCTCCGGCAGCCCGATCCTGGACAACAACGGGAACCCGGTGCGGCTGCCCTACTCGGAGCGCAAGACCCGGGTCATCACCTACTACACCAACCCCGAGTTCCCGCCGGACGTCTGGGACGAGGCCAACGCGGTGGTGCAGGACTGGAACCAGGCCATGAAGATGACCGTGGCCGGCGCGCAGTGGGCCGAGAAAAACCCGGGCCGCGCCCTGGCGATGGCCGACCTGACGACGGCCGCGCAGAACGTGCCCGACATCATCGTGCTCAAGCACAACGACTGCGAGCTGGGGAACGTGCAGAACTTCGTGAGCGCTCACCCCGACGTGCTCGACATGGTGAAGCAGCAGGTGTCCACCGGCACGCTGGACATCGACAGCGTCGTCGACGGCACCGATACCGCCGACCTCGAGAAGGCCTGCAGCGCGCTCTACTCGGTGACCGCCTCGCTGCCCGCCGGCGATGCGCGCCACTTCGACTGGGAGCGCAACGGCGACCTGCGCTACTCGTTCATCTACTGGGTCGACCGGCCCCAGCCGGACGGCCCGCTGGGCTACGGCCCGCCGTCGGCGGACCCGGAGACCGGCGAGATCGTCTCGGCGTCGGCCTACATCTATGGCGCCTCGCTGGACACCTACGCGCAGTTCGCCGTCGACAGCATCAACCTGGCCAACGGGAACCTGGACCCCGACGACCTGCTGTCCGGCAAGACCATCAGCGACGTGCTGGCCGAGACGGCCGGCATGCAGCAGCTTCGCAAGCACGAGACGCTGTCCGACGCCAACCGCTCCGCCGCCTACGCGCGCTTCAAGTCGCTGGGGTCGCAGGCCGACCGGCTGGTCAAGGTGGGCGCCGGCGCCGACGACCGCACCGTCTCGTCGGTCGCGGGGACGCAGCTGCAGAGCCTGCTGTTCAACGACGACGTGCTGCCCGGGATCCTGCCCGGCTACAAGCCGGGCGGCACCCCCCCGCCCGACGTGGTCAACACCGCGATGGGCGAGGAGTGGTTCTCGTCGCAGGCGCGCGAGGCGCGCAAGGCCAGGCTGCAGACGCTGGCGATGAACGGCTGCCTCTACATGGGCGAGTTCGCCGACGACGCCATCCTGAGCACGGCGCTGCAGTACGACCAGATGAAGCTGGGTCCCGAGGACATGTTCAAGGCGCTGCGGATCGCGATCTTCCGCGGCTTGGCCGACCACGAGATGGGCCACACCATGGGCCTGCGCCACAACTTCTCGGCCTCGACCGACGCGCTGAACTACGGCGACCAGTACTGGCAGGCGGCCGTCGATCCGACCACGACCGACACCCAGAAAGAGGTCAACGAGGCCAACTACGAGTACGCGTCGGTCATGGACTACGGCGCGCGCTTCAGCACCGACATCTCGGGCCTGGGCAAGTACGACATGGCGGCCATCCGGTTCGGCTACGGGCAGCTGATCGATCTGATCCCGCAGTCCAAGGAGAACCTGTGGAACGGGCTGACCTCCGACATCTTCTTCAACGACTACAAGAAGCTGCCGGCCGAGACCAGCCAGAGCGGAGATCCCAACGACATCTCGGCCATCGGCACCTCAGCCACCTTCGTCGCCTCGTACAAGGACGAGATCAACAGTCTGCTGAGGACGGGCGGCGCGTACGCCGAGCGGCCGTACAAGTTCTGCTCCGACGAGTTCGAGGGGAACTACGACTGCAAGACCTGGGACCGCGGCGCGAACCAGCAGGAGGTGGTCGGCGACGTCACCGACAGCTTCCGCAACTACTACGTCTTCAACGCCTACAAGCGCGGTCGAACCACCTGGCAGATCGACACCTACCTGAACCGGCTGGAGTCGCACTACTTCAACAAGTACACGGAGGCGTTCCAGTTCTTCTATTACTTCGGCGACCAGCTGGCCGGGACCGACTTCGGGGACGACCTGATGCTGGCCTCGATCGACGCGCTCAACGCGCTGGGCGCGATCCTGGAGACGCCCGAGCCCGGGCTGCACTGCTTGACGCCGTACAGCCCGAACGTGCTCACGCCGCCCATCGCCACGACCGATTGCGGCAGCAACCCGACCTCGACGCTCAACCTGCCGGACGCCAAGCCCTACTACATCGAGTTCTCGAACGACTTCTACTACACGATCCTGCGCACCGGCTCGCTGTACGAGAAGCTGGAGGCGCTGTTCACGCTCACCACCACCGAGGCCACCTTCTTCAAGGTCGACACCTTCGCGGACGCCAACCGATACTCGGTGAACTTCTATCAAATCTTCCGCGACCAGGTGATCAACCTGCTCTCGGGCGTCATCCGCAACGACCCCTCCAGCTATGGCGCCACCCTGGGTGAAGGCAACGTCGTGCAGTCGACGCCGGTGGTCGACACCGCCACCTACGGCGTCCTGAACCCCACCACGCCCGCGTACGCCCAGCCCGGCGTGCCGCGCCTGGATACCCCCGTCAACCTGACCATCCGTTACTGGGCGCTGCTGCTGTCGATGGGGCGCCTGGGGAGCACCTGGGACGCGACGCTCGACTTCCAGAACTTCATGGCGGTGTCGGTCAAGGGGTCGGACGACGACTTCACCGTGTCGGCCACCACGCCGGTCGTCGAGTACACGCACCCCGAGACCGGCGTGATCTACCGGGCGCCCGACAACAGCACGCCGCGCAACATCGGCGCGCAGATCCTGAGCGAGCTGATCTCGATCACCGGCACGCAGGGCACGCCCGGAACGATCCCGACCAAGTACGGCGTCAACACCGACGGCAGCGCCCTGCCCGACTGGTACACGGCCAAGGCGGCGGTCGCCGCCGCCGCCGACCAGGACACGCTCAACGCCGCCCAGACGACCTTCGCGCTGGTCGACCAGGTGCTGGAGTATCGCGTCGATCTGATCAGCGACATCCGGTTGTTCCGCAAGCAGCTGATGTTGCTCAACACCGTCTCGCAGTGAACCGCACGCTGGCCGCCCTTCTGCTGCTCCTCGCCGCCGTGGGGTGCTCGGGGGGCGGCGCGCGCGCCACGATCGACGCGGCGGTCGTCCGGGACGCGCCGCGCGCCGAAGCTTCGATCTGGCAGAGCGACCCGGCGCTGTGCGGCTGCTCGATCGACGCGGAGGGGACGCTGGACCTCTTCTGGTCCTGCTTCTGCAGCCAGTCGTTCGCGAACTGCTCGGCGTCCCTCTCGGTGCCGTCCGACTGCGCCTCGCGGGTGCGGCTGGACTACCCGGCCTGCGGGCTCACGGTGATCACCACGATCACCGCCTCGGGTGACCAGATCCCCAGCGTCTACGACGCCTCGGGCAACCTGGTGGGCCGGGTCGCCCACAGCGACCTGTCGGCCTACACCTGCCCCGCCGACTCGACCATGGAGTCCGACACCGAGCGCGCCGGGCAGTTCCCGTCCTCGACCTGCGCGTCGGTCGTCTGCGATCCCTGCTACAGCGGCCCGTTCCCTTGCGCGGTGCTCGACGCGGCCACCGGCGACTGAGAGGGCACCGCCAGCTTGGAGTGCTTGCGGCTGTAGAGGAAGTAGACCGCCAGGCCGATGGCCATCCAGCCGAACAGCCGGATCAACGTGCCGGTCGTCTCCTGCAGCATCAGGTAGAGCGAGGTGGCCGCGCCGCACAGCGGGACCAGGTACGTGCCGCCGGGGACGCGGAAGCCACGCGGGATGTCGGGGCGGCTGCGGCGCAGGATGAGCACGCCGATGCTCACCAGCACGAAGGCGAACAGGGTCCCGACCGACGTGAGCTGGGCGAGCACGCCAACCGGCAGCACGCCGCCAGCGATGGCGACCGCCACGCCGGTGATGATCGTCGTGACCCAGGGCGTTCCGAAGCGCGGGTGCACGCGCGCCGCCCCGGGCGGCAGCAGCCCGTCGTGCGCCATCGAAAAGAAGATGCGCGGCTGCCCCATCATCATCACCAGCATCACCGACGACAGGCCGGCGATCGCCCCCACCTCGACGAGGGTGGCCAGCCAGGTCTGCCCGGTCGCCTCGACCCCCAGCGCGATCGGGTGCGGCACGCCGAGCTGCTGGTACGGGACCAGGCCGGTCAGGATCAGCGACACCGCCACGTAGAGCACGGTGCAGACCGCCAGCGATCCCAGGATGCCCCGGGGCAGGTCGCGCTGCGGGTTGCGGGTCTCCTGGGCCGCCGTCGAGACCGCGTCGAACCCGATGTAGGCGAAGAAGACGCGCGCCGCGCCCCGCATCACGCCCGACATGCCGAACCGCCCCGGGGCCTCCTGGGGCGGGATGAACGGGTGCCAGTACTGCGGGTGCACGTAGCGCGCGCAGAAGGCGATGAACATCAGCACCACCACGATCTTCACGGTGACGATGACCGAGTTGAAGCGCGCCGACTCCTTGATCCCGATGACCAGGATGACGGTCACGATGGCGGTGATGAGCATCGCGGGGATGTTCAGGACGGCGCCGGTCGCGTGGAACTGGCGGGCCGCCTCGTCGTAGACGAAGGGGGCGCTGGTCCAGGTCTTCGCGAGGGTCACGCCCAGGACGTCGTGCACGAAAGCGACCGCGTACCCGGACCAGCCGACGCTGACCGCCGCCGAGGCGACCAGGTACTCGAGGATCAGGTCCCAGCCGATGATCCAGGCGATGAGCTCGCCCATCGTCGCGTAGGAATAGGTGTAGGCGCTGCCGGCGATCGGGATCATCGACGCCATCTCGGCGTAGCAGAGCCCCGCGAACCCCGAGGCGATGCCGGCGACGACGAACGACAGCACCACCGCCGGCCCGGCGTTGTCGGCGGCCGCCTGCCCCGTCAGCACGAAGATCCCGGTGCCGATGATGGCCCCGATGCCCAGCAGCACCAGGTCGACGGCGCCCAGGGCACGCTTCAGGCCGTGCTCGCCGGCGGCGTCGGCGCGCAAAGTGTCGATCGATTTGGTGGCGAACAGCCGGCTGGGCATCGCCACCGCAGTCTAGGGCAACTGTTGGGTCGCGAGCGGGCAGATCTGGTCGGGCGAGGCCGCCAGGATGCTGCCCCCCGTGCCGCCTATGCAGATCAGCTTGCAGGTGCCGGTGGCGCTGTCGCAGGTCGAGTTCGCCGGGCAGACGCACTGGACCTTCTGGTTGCAGATGTTCACGGCGCTGCCGCAGCCGACGCCGGCCGCCGAGCAGGCATCGCTGTCGCTCTGGCTGCAGACGCAGGAACCGTTCGGGTCGCAGACGCCGTTGGGGATCGTGCAGCCGCAGCTGGAGGTGCCGCCGCTGCCCATGTTGCTGCCGCCGCTGCCCATGTTGCTGCCGCCGCTGCCCACGCTGCCGCCGCTCCCCATGTTGCCGCCGCTCCCCATCGTGCCGCCGCTCCCCGTCGTGCCGCCGGTGTTCTTCACACCGCCGGTCCCGGTCGTCCCGCCGGCCCCGCCGGAGCCAACGCTGCCGGCCGTGCCAATGATGCCGCCCGCGCCGGTCGCACCGCCGCCCCCGGCGACGCCGCCCGTGCCCTTCACGCCGCCGGCGCCGGCACTGCCGCCCGCGCCCGTCGTGCCGCCGGAGCCGACGACGCCGCCCGTGCCCGGTCCACCGCCGGTGGCCGAGCCGCCGCTCCCCGTGGCCCCCGCGTGGCCGGAGCCCGCGGTGCCGCCCGTCGCGGAGCTGCCGCCGGTTGCGCTGCTTCCGCCGCGCCCGCCCGCCGCGCTGCCGCCCGTGCCGCCCCCGATCGGGATGCAGGGCTCGACCTGGGTGATCGTCAACATCGTGATGGCCGTCGTCTGGCCGCCGCTCACGCCGTCGACCGTGACCGACCCCTGACCGACGATGCAGTTTCGTTGCGGGTCGTCGACGTCGGCATGCAGGGCGACCTGCCCACTGACGTCGCTGGACAGGTACACCCCGGCCTTGTACGGGGCGTTCGGATCGATCGAGACGTTCAGGAAAGTGGTGGTCTGCTGGTGGTTGGCCGTGATCACCAGGGTGTCGTTGGCGAAGGACGCCGCCGACTCGACCTGCAACAGGACCAGCGATCGCTCGCCGCACGACGCGAGCGCCGCGCCGATCAGACCCGCGCCGACCAGGAAAAGCCTGGCCCGCTTGACGAGCTTGACTAAGGGGGACATGTGAAACCTCCGGGGCACGAAGGATCGTGCCTCGACGCCGCGACGCCGATGATGATTCCGGTTACCGCCACCACGCCCACCGCCGTCCAGAACCACCAACGAGTGTAAAACGGATGCGACTCGGCGGCGGCGGGTGCGCTACCGCTTTCGACGAGTGGCGTCGTGGTCGCAGAGGTGGGAGATGTCGGATTGGCAGGCTCGAGCGCGATGGGAGTGGTCGCGCCGGCGCCACTGGGCGGCGGCGCAGCGGGGGGCGGCACCGCGGGCGGCAGCGGCGTGACCGGGGGCGGCGGCGG
>Ga0335083_10002379_pt1 | contig 24854 bp, 15 predicted proteins | sample Lox_Sample_42_FD_206716 | JGI IMG/M metagenome (GOLD analysis project Ga0335083, IMG submission 206716) | Soil microbial communities from Loxahatchee National Wildlife Refuge, Florida, United States - Lox_Sample_4.2 | ecosystem: Environmental > Terrestrial > Soil > Wetlands | place: USA...
CGATTCCGTAGCCGTGATCGGTCGCGGGCATCGTGAACTCCACGCCTTGCGCGCGGAGCCGCTCGTACGTCGCGACGCAATCGTCGCTGCGGAGCGCCATGACGACGCCGGTCGCGCCCTTCTTCACGAGCTCGCGGATCTGCTCCGCGCTCTTTTCGTCGACCATGGGAGGGCCGGGCACGTCGAGTTGGATCTCGACGCCTTGCGTGCCGGCGACGCCCACGGTGAGCCAGCGATAGCCGCCCTGGGAAAAGTCGGACTTCACTTCGAGTCCGAGTTTGCCGACGTAAAAGTCGAGCGCCTTCTGGTGATCGAAGACCCAGATGTGCGCGCTGGTGATCGCCGTGAAGTTGTCCATGCGCCAGCGTTTACCCCCGCTCGGCGCGGACGTCACTGACCGGTGACGTGACAGCGCTTGTCGAAGGCGTCGAACGATTCGTCCGGGCGCGGCTCTTCGCAATCGGCGCCGGACGGCGCGGCGGACGCGGACGGCGCGGGACCGGCGGACGGCGCGGCCGAGCCGGACGGCGCGGTGCTCGGCGTGCCGGTGATGGTGCAACGTTTGTCGAAGTCGGCGAAGGATTCGCCGTCGCGCGGTTCTTCGCAGTCGCCCGGGGCGGCGCTCGAGGACGGCGCGGGAGCGACGGCCGAGGCGGAGGGCGCCGCGGTGACGGGCGGCGGCGCGGAGGCGCGGGCGCTCGCGGTTTTCGGCGCCTCCGCCGCTTCCGCGACGGTGAGGCCCGGCACGTAGGTGGTGACGAGGAGCGCCACCACGAACACACCGATGAACGGCATCACCACGCGATAGAGATCCGGCACGGGCCGGTTGAAACGGAACCCCGCGATGAAGAGGTTCAATCCCATCGGCGGCATCAAGTACCCGATCTCGAGATTGAGCAGGAACACGATCCCGAGGTGGTACGGGTTGATGTTGAAGTGCATCGCGATGCCCATGATGAGCGGCACGATCACGACGATGGCCGAGAAGATGTCCATCAACATCCCGACCACGAGCAGGAACACGTTGAGGGCGAGCAGGAACGACACGGGCGAGTCGATGAGCCCGCCGGCGCTCTTGCCCGCCTCGGCGAGCGCGTCCACCGCTTCACGACAGCTCGACATCGTGTCGGCGTGCGAAGCGAGGTACGCCTGCGCGGGCGGTCCGCACGTGAGCGCTTCGAACAGCCGATCGGCCGTCTGCGCTTGCACGAAGTAGAACGTGAGCACCGTCGCCGCGCAGAGCTTCACGAAGATGGCGCCGACGAGCACCATCGAATCCGGCACGATGCGCGGCAAATCGCGCGTGAGCGACAGGTCCTTGTAGACGAACACCTCGATCACGAAGACGTAAAACGCCGTGAACGCGGCGGCCGTCACGGGACTGAAGACGCCCGTCGCGAGCCCGCCCAACAAAAATACCGGCAGGACGAGCTCCCACTTCGCTTCCCACAGCGCGGCGCGCGCTTCCTTGCCGTCGAACTTCGAGCGCGGCACTTTCGAAATTACGCCGACTATGACGGCGTAGACGATCAAGAGCCCGATGAGGAGCGCGCCCGGCCGGAGCCCCGCGAGCAAGAACTTGTCGAGGGCGAGCCGCTCGTGACCGGGCGGCACTTCCTGCAAACCGGCCACGATGCCGTAGACGATGAGCGGCAGGCACGGCGGGAAGGTGATGCCGAGCGCGCCGCCCGTCGTCACGAGGCCGAGCGAGAATTTCTCGGGGTAACGATCCTTGAGCAGCGCGGGCAAGAGCAAGCCGCCGATGGCGACGATGGTGATGCCGCTCGCGCCGCTGAAGATGGTGAAGAAGGCGGAAGTGAGGATGCAGACGACGCCGAGGCCGCCCGGCACGAACCCGAGCAGCGCGCGCGCGATGCGCACGAGACGCTGCGGCGTTTTCGCTTCGCTCATCAGGTAGCCGGCGAGCGTGAAGACGGGAATCGTGGGCAGGACGCTCATGCGCGCGAAGTGCTGCCCGAGCACGTCTTCGACGGCGTTCGGCAACGCCATGACGCGCACCGTGTCCGAGCCGTGCGCCCACAAGAACAGCGCGAGCCCGCCGAGGAAGCTGAAGAGCGGCGCGCCCATCAGCGCCATCAGCGCGCAGAAGGCGACGCCCCACGCGATCGGGATCGACGGGACGTGTTCGGCGCCGAACGCGAGCAGCGCGAGCACCGCCGCCACGGCGACGAAGGCGGTGCCCATTTGCCCGACGGTCGCGCCCTCGGCGTAGCGCGCCGCGTGCGGCACGGTCGGCGCCCACGACCCCGTGCGGCGTTTGCGCAAGAGGAGCGGCCCGGCGATGATCGCCGCCGTCGCGAGCACGGCGGCCGTGAGCGGGCCGAGCACCGTCGTACCGACGGCGAGGGGCAAGAGCAGCACGAGGAACGCGAGCGCAATCACGACTTCCGTGGCGGTCGCCTGCGACACGGGCGCGACGCGCTCGGTTTCGGGATCAGCGGGATTCGGCGCGGGCTCGGATTGCGGGCCGCCCTGGAGCGCCGCGACCCACTCGTGAAAGGCGTGGAGCAAGAGGCGCGCCGCGATCAGCGAGAACGCGGCGGGGATCACGAATTGAAATTCGTAGCTGCGATCGAGGTCCGAGCTCTCCCCGATGCCGCGCTCGGCGATCAAGCGCACTTGCTCGTGCGTGTTCGCGACCTGCTCGAGCAGGGTCAGGTAGAGTCCGCGCGCGAGCGTGAACGCGACGACGGCGCCGAACGTCGCGGCGATGGCGACGACGACCCGGCGCGTGCGATCGGGCAAGAGGCGGCCCACCGCGTCGATGGCGAGATGGCGGCGCTCGCGCGTGGCGTAGCTCGCGCCGAGCAGCGCGGCCCAGATGCAGCCGTGCATGAGCACGTCGGGCGCCGCCTGGAGCCAGCCGATTTGCAGGTGAAGCAGCGCCGCGAGCGAATCGGCGAACGCGACGAGCACCATCACGGCGACGACGACGAGGCTCAAGCTCGCTTCGGCGAGCAAGATGCCGCGATCGAGCACGTCGAGCGGGCGAAAGAAGGGTGCTGGTCTCGCGGTGGGGGCAGCGCCGGCCATCGCGCGAGAGAGTACTTCGATCGCTTACGAAACGACTACTAGTTCGGTCGGATTAGTTGGAGCTCGGTCGCGTCACTTGCCGAAGGCGGCGACGCGATCGACGAGCGCCTGGTCCGCGATCTGACCGGTGAGCTGCTTGCGCACTTCGGCGCCGACCTTGAGCCAATCGGCTTTGTCGGACTCGCTCGGCGTGAGCATCTTGATGTTGTGGTCCTTGAGCGTCGCGATCGCCTTGTCCTCGTCGGCGCGCAGGTTCTTGCGCGCGAGCGCGTGAAACTGAGCGGCCGTCTCGGTCATGATCGTCTTCTGCTCGGGCGTGAGCGAATCCCACTGCTTTTCGCCCATCACGGTGCCGCCGATGACGACCGTGAGCGGCAGGTCGAGCATGTTCGAGACGCGCGTGTTCCACTGGAGCGCGAGCGCCGAGACGGGCGTCGCCATCAGCGTATCGATGCGGTTCGTCTGCAGGGCGCCGAGCACCTCGGGCAACTGGAGCGGCACCGGGTTCGCTTTCACGACCTTGTAAAAGGCGGGCAGCACGAGATCGTCGCGCCACACCCAGGGTTTACGCGACGGGAGATCCGACGGCTTGGTCACGGGCTGCGTCGAGAAGACGTACGACCACCCCACGTCCGCCCACCCGAGCATCTGGAAGCCGGCTTCCGCGAACTTCGGGTTCATCTCGGGCGTGAGCGCGGCGCGCGCCGCGTCGAGCTGAGCGTAGGTCTTCAAGATGCCCGGCATCCCGAACACGAGGGCGGGGCGGTAGATCTGAGCGAGGCCGACCGCCGTCACCGCGGCGCCGTCGAGACGGCCGCTGCGGATCTTCTTGATCACTTCGGCTTCGTCACCCTGCACGCCGCCCGGGTAGAAGCGAAGTTCGAGCGTCTTGTTCGAGCGGCGCCGCACCTCGCGATTCCACGCGTCGAACACCTTCATCCACGTCGAGCCGGGCGGCGCGAGCGTCGCGATGGAGATCGTCTTCACGGCGGGCTTGTCGTCCGCGATGCCGAGCGCCGAATGACCGAGCAGCGCGAGGAGCAGAGCGATCGGCCAGAAGGGGTGCGTTTTCTTGATCATCCGATTGTGCTCTCCCGTCGAAGGAGCGGTAGCGCGGGCCTGACTGCGGATCGACGGACGACTCTGGAGGTTTCTTCTAACGAACGGGCGGGATTCAGTGGGCGGTCGCGGGGGCCGCAGGAGCCGGCGCGGCCGCGGGGGCCGGCGGTTCTTCGGGCGCGAACAGTTGGTCCGTCTGGGCGAGATAGCGCTCCGCGCGACGCTTGGCGAGCTGGTTCACGAGAACCTGGTCCGGATCGATGTTGACCGGCGCCGCGAGCGTCGTGTTGAGGAGCTTCTGGTAGAGCGCCCGGTCCTGCAGCGCGACGGCGACGATTTGCGCCTCGAGCACGAGGTACATGAGGTTTTTGCCGTGAGTTGCCGCGATGGAGGCCTCGAACTCCTTCTTCGCCTCCTCGGGCTTGCCGCCGAGCTGGGCGGGGACGGTACCGAGCAGCCCGCCCCGGAGCGCGTGCGGCGCGTAGCCGTAATAGGTCGGATCGAGGGCGAGCACGCGGTCCGCGAGGGCGCTCGCGTACGGTAAATCGGCGATCGCGTTCACGTCGTCGCGATTCACCCCGATGTAGCGGCCCCAGCAGTACGCACCCCAAAACAGCGTGGGCACGACCTTTTCGGCATCGTCGAACTTCTTCAGGTAGTCCGTCCACGCGGCGATGCCCTGCTTCACGTGGCCCTGCGCGCCGCCGTCCGCGTCTTCCCACAACGTCAGGTTGCCGAGCGCGAGATCGCGGCAGCGCCCGTACGCGAGCGCGGCGCGCTTGCGGAAATGCTCGCCCCCTTTGTCGTCGTCGTTCGCGAGCGCGGCTTCCATGTGGTCCTCCATGAAGCCGAAGCCGTACGAACCGAGCGCGCGCGCCACCATCAAGCGGAGCTCGGTGTCCTTCGGGCGAATTTCGAGCAACCCGTCCATCGTGGCAATCGACGCCGGGATCGCTTCCTCGGCCAGATCCGGGTCTTCGTAGCGTTCGATGGCCGGCCAGGCCTGGCCGATGATGCTCACCGTGGACGCCGCGGCGAGCTGGGTCGTACTGCAGCCGCTCACCGCGACGCCGAGGGCCGAGACGACGAGCGCAAGCTTCGCGCGAGAGGCGACCATGGGGTCCTCCCCTAGCCCTCGCGAGCTTTGGCTGTCAACGCACAAACCACCGACAAACGGGCGAGAAATCCCACACTCGTCGCGGGCATCGGCGCCCGCTCGACGCGCGAGCGTGCATTTTTCCGCCGTGCACGTTCCGGCCGACGCCCGCCACGAACGATAGTACTATCTTGGGTGCCGCGGCGATTTCCCCACGCTCAGGCACTCCTAGGAAGCTGTGTCCGATCCGGATGGTTTCGAAACGAGGCGGCGGCTGCGCTTCGAGCTCCTTCGCGAGGTGAACCGCGGCGGAATGGGCCTCATCGAGTCGGCGCTCGACCCGTTTTTGGGGCGACGCGTCGCGATCAAGACGCTGCGCGAAGAGCTCCTCCAGGACGAACGCATCGCGATCAAGTTCGAGGAGGAGGCGCAGATCACCGGGCAGCTCGAGCACCCGAACATCGTGCCCATCTACGACGTGGGCGAGGACGGCCACGAGCCGTTCATCGTCATGAAGCTGATCCGTGGCCGTACGCTCGGCGACCTTTTGCGGACTCCCGCGAGCGCGCCACAGGATCCAATCGGGCTTCAACGTTTCGTTGCGATTGTCTTGAAGCTGTGTGACGCGCTCGAGTACGCGCACAGCCGCGGCGTCTACCACTGCGATCTCAAGCCCGACAACGTGATGGTCGGAGATTTCGGGCAAGTCTATTTGATGGATTGGGGCGTCGCGCTCCTCGAGTCGAAAAAGCACGGGCTCACTCCCGATTCGGGCCCGGCTCGGCGCTTCTCGATCGAGCACCTGATCGCGAGCGATCATGACTCGCTGATTCGCGTGACGGGCCCCGACGACGGCGGCGATCCGGTGCGCGGCACGCCGGCGTACATGGCGGCCGAGCAACTCTGGGGTCGCACCGAAGAAATCGACGCACGCACCGACGTGTTCGGAGTCGGCGCGATTCTCTGCGAAATCCTGACGGGGCGCCCGCCGAACGAGTGGGATTCGCTGCCGAACATCGCCGCGCGGCGCGAACCCATCGAGCTTCCGGACGGAACCGGCGCGTGGACCCGCTTGCCGCCGGAGCTCCGTCGCATCACGCGGAAGGCGCTGCATCCGCTGCGCGATCAGCGCTACGCGGACATCGCGACGCTGCGCGCCGACCTCGAACAGTACATGCACGGCGGCGGCTGGTTCGAGACCCGCTCCTACGCGGCGGGCGAAACCATCGTGAAGGAAGGCGACGCCGGCGACACCGCTTACATCATCGAAGAAGGGCACTGCCAGGTCTTCAAGACGATGCACGGCCGGCGCGAGCTCGTGCGAACGCTCGGTCCCGGCGACGTGTTCGGAGAGATCTCGGTGTTCGCCGGTGGTCCGCGCACCGCGACGATCCAAGCGGCCGACGCGGTCAAAGTGAAAATCATCGGCGGTGACTCGCTCAATCACGAGCTCGACCAGAATCCGTGGCTCGGCGCCTTCGTGCGTTCGCTTGCGAAGCTCTTCCGTGAAACGGACGCGCGCCTTTCGGACCCGCCGGCGCCCGCCCGCTGAATTTCGGCGAAAAGCCCGATGAAAGAACCATTGCGGGCGGGTGGGCCCGGAACTAGCGTGCGAGTCCAAGAAAAACTTGGACCCGCCGAAGGTTGCCATCGTAGGCGGGGGGTGTGCCGCGTTGAGCGCGGCGTTCGAGCTCACGCGTCCCGATCGTGAGGACGGCGCCAAGTTCGACGTCACCGTGTATCAGCTCGGCTGGCGCCTCGGGGGCAAGGGCGCCTCGGGTCGCACCGGCAACCCGTGGAACCGCACCGAGGAGCACGGCCTCCACGTGTGGATGGGATTTTACGAGAACGCGTTCCGACTCGTGCGCGACGCTTATGCCGAGCTCGAGGCCCACTACGCCGATCATCCGGAGGCGCGGCAGTCGCGCTACGGCGACTGGCAGGAAGCGTTCGTCGCCGATCCGTGGATTGGGATCGCGGACGAATCACGGGGATTTTGGCGCGCCTGGACGGCGAACTTCCCGGCGAACGAAGGGCTGCCGGGCGATCCGCTCGAGCCGGGGACGAATCCGTTCACGCTCTCCGGGTACGTCGCGCGCACCATCGACCTCTTGCGCACGCTCGTGCGGAGCACGTTCACCACGACGCCCGCGGAGAAGCGCGAAGCGGCCGCACGCGAGCTCGAGTTTTCGGAGGTCTCGGCGCGCGCCGTCGTCGACAAAATCACGAGCCTCTTGCGCACGGGCGTGCTCACGGGCGCCAGCGCCCTGTACGAGGCGATGGCCGTGCTGCGGGTCGCTCTGTCCGGCGCGGCGTCGCTGCCGGAAAACGACTTTCGCGTGCTCAAGTTCGCCGAGGCCGTCGCCGACAACGTGAAGCGCGAGACGGCCAACGTGCTCCGTATCGACGACGAGCTCCGGCCGAAGCTCGAGCTCATCGATCTGGTCGTCACCATCGTCGTCGGCATCGTGCGCGACGAGCTCCTCACCGATCCGCGCGGACTCGACGCCATCAACGACGAGGATTGCCGCGCCTGGCTGCGGCGCCACGGCGCCTCCGAGCGCGCGCTCCGCTCACCGTTCGTGCGCGCGCTCTACAACATGGCCTTCGTCGACTCGCGCATCTTCGACGAGGAGCCGAACGACGACGCACGCAAGAGCCCGGCGGACGAACCGGGGCTCGCGGCGGGGCAAGCGCTGCGCGGCGCGCTCCGCATGTTCTTCACGTATCGGGGCTCGCTGTTTTGGAAGATGCGCGCCGGCATGGGCGACACCGTCTTCTCGCCGCTCTACGAGGTGCTCAAGCTGCGGGGCGTGCGCTTCGAGTTCTTTCACCGCCTGGTCGACGTGAAGCTCGGAGGCGCCGACGGCGCGCGTTTCGTCCAGGCGCTCGAGTTCGACGTGCAAGCGCGCGTCGAACCGGGACGTCACCTCGGCCGCGGCGGCGAGCTCGCGGCGGCGCTCGGCCCGGGCGAATACTATCCGCTCGACGCGGACGGCTGCTGGCCCGCGGCGCCCGACACGACGCAGCTCACGAGCGAGCGCGAAGGCAACGAGTACCTCGAGCTCCAGCGGCGTGACCCGGCGCGCCCCGAGCCCGCAAGCGAACGCCGACTCGAGGTCGGTCGCGATTTCGATTTCGTGGTGCTCGGCCTGAGCGTCGGCGCCGTCGAGTACGCGTGCAAGGAGCTCGTCGCCAAGGACGCGCGCTGGAGCGCCATGGTCGCGAACGTGAAGACGACTCCGACCCAAGCGCTCCAGCTCTGGCTGAACGAGGGCCTCGAGCATTTGACGGAGACGCCGACGCCGATCACCGTCGCCGGCCTGCGCGGCGCGTTCGACACCTGGTCGGACATGACGCACGTCATCGCGGAGGAGCGCGCGGCTCCGCCGCCGGCCGGGCTCGCGTACTTCTGCGGCGTGCTCACCGAGGAACCGAGCAAGCTCCCGGCCGGGGTCGCGCCGGGCGCGGAACCGTGGCCGGACCAAATCGCGAGCTTGCGCACGGCCGCCTGCGAACGCGCGGTTCACTACCTCGATCACGTGCTCCCGGCGCTCTGGCCCGCCGCGCGCGATCAAGAGACGCGCGGCTTCCGCTGGGCGCTCCTCGCGACCCCGGGCTCGCCGAATCCGGTCCACGGCGCGAAGCGGCGCGTCACGCACGCCGAAAAACTCGCGATCCTCGAGCACCAATACGTCGCCGTGAACGTGAAGGCCTCCGACCGTTACGTCCTCGCGCGGCCCGGCACGCTCGAGTACCGCATCTCTCCGCTCGACGAGACCTACGACAACCTGACCATCGCGGGCGACTGGACCGACTGCGGCTTCAACGAAGGTTGCGTCGAAGCCGCGGTCATGTCCGGCATGCTCGCCTCGCACGCCTTGAGCTCGCTGCCCGCGCTCGAGGACATCGTCGGCTACGATCACCCCTGAACGCGCGAGAACGCCCATGACCGACCCCGAACGCACGAAGAGACCCCCCTTGCGTCGCTCGGGGCCGCTGCGTACCCCGGCGACCGTTTATCGCCGCTCGGATCCGGAGGCGCGCCGCCCGCCGCCGCGAACCGGCGGCCCGATCGCGTCGAGCGAGGACGTCGTCATTCAGGCCGTCAAGCTCGGCTACAAGATCGCCGACGAGCAGATCGCGAAGGGGCAGGAATTCGCGCGCAAGCTGCGCGGCGCCTCGTCGCGGAGCGACGGCGGCGATTTCGGGGAGCTCGTCGAGCAGGGCGTGCGCCTCGCCAAGCAAATCGGGATTTTGTTGGTCGAGCTCGCCGAGACGACGACGCAACCTCAAGCCGTGCTCCGCAGTCTCGTTCGCCAAGAGAGCTCGCGTGAACCCGACGCGAGCTCCTCCGAACGGCGCGCACGCGCCCCGGCACCGGACGCCGAGCCGTCGCGCGCGCGAGCGAGGTGCGCGGCGACGCACACGGTGCCGATCGAAGTGCTCTCCTCGCGGCCCACCCGCGTCTCGCTCGAGCTCGACGAGCCGCTGCGTGAATGTCCGGACGTGTATCCGCTCTATCTCAAGGGCGACCCGGCGCACGCGCTCCACGACGTGAGCTTCAAGCCGGACGACGGGCGCGGCTTCGTGCTCTCGGTGGTCGTGCGGAGCGAGAACCCCGCCGGTAATTACCGCGGCTACGCGATCGATCCGGTCACTCAACGGCCGCTCGGCACGATACGAGTCGTGGTGAGCGACGCCGCGGCGTCCGCGAGCCGAGCATGAACGCGGGCGCCGTTTTCGGCGATCTTCACGCGCCCGAACGGCTGCCGGACACGCACGCCATCCCGGAGCTCCTCGCGCGCTACGGCAAGCTCACGCGCCGCGCCATGCTCGCGTACCTGCCGGACGGCGATCCCGAGCCGTACCTCTACGGACTCCTCGGCGACTATCCGAAGCGCGGGGGCAAGATGATGCGCGCGAGCCTCTGCCTCGCGAGCGCGCGCGTGTTCGGCGCCGAGCTCGAAGACGCGGTGCGCTCGGCGGTCGCCATCGAGCTTTTGCACAACTCGTTTTTGATCCACGACGACATTCAGGACGAAAGCGACGAGCGGCGCGGGCGACCGACGCTGCACAAGGTGCACGGCATCGGCCTCGCGCTGAACGCGGGCGAATCCTTGAGCCTCCTCAGCGTGCGACCGCTCCGCGACAACGCGGCGCGCCTCGGCACGCGGCTCAGCCTGCGCATCTTCGAAGAAACGGAGCGCATGGCCTGGGAGTCGGCGGAAGGGCAAGCCCTCGAGCTCGGCTGGCGACACGAAAACCGCATGGACATCGACGAGGGCGACTACCTCTTGATGGTCCTCAAGAAGACGTGCTGGCTCGCGACGATTCATCCCTGCCGCGTCGGCGCGCTGATCGGCGGTCGCGACACGCTCGACCTCGACGCGTTCATTCGATTCGGCTTTTTTTTGGGCGCGGCGTTCCAAATCCAGGACGACGTGTTGAACCTGACGGCCGGCGACGCGTACGGCAAGGAGCGGAACGGCGACCTCTTCGAGGGCAAACGCACCTTGATGACGTGTCACTTCCACGCGTCGGCCGCGGACGCGGAGCGCGAGCGGCTCGCGCGCCTGTTCGCGCTGCCGCGCGCCGAGCGGAGCGCGAGCGAGATTGCTTGGCTCCGCGCCGCGCTCGACGAGCTCGGCTCGATCGAGCACGCGCGAGCGGTCGCGCGCGGGCTCGCCGGAGCGGCTTTACGCGAGTTCGAGATCGTGTTCGGCGAGCGGCCGGATTCGGACGACAAGGAGTTCATTCACGGACTCGTGCGCTGGGTCCTCGAGCGGGAGGCGTGACGCGATGAAAGAGCGCTTGTTGATTTACGGCGCGACCGGCTACACCGGACGCCTGCTCGCCGCCGAGGCGGCGAGACGGAGACTTCCGGTCGTGCTCGGGGCGCGGCGGCGCGACCGGCTCGAGAGCTTGGCCGAAGAGCTCGATTTGCCGTGTCGCGTGCTCGGGCTCGAAACCCCGCTCGCGCGCAAGCGTCGCCTCGACGAGGACGCGAAGCGCCCCATCCCCGGGCCGGGCGCGCCCGTGCAACCGGCGGCCCGACCGGCGAAGCAGCCGGGACCGAACGACGCGCTCCACGGCGCGCTCACGGACGTCGCCGTGGTCTTGAACGCGGCGGGGCCGTTCGCGGAGACGGCGATGCCGCTCGCGCGCGCGTGCGTGAAGACGAACACGCACTACGTGGACATCTCGGGCGAGTACGACGTCTTCCGCGAGCTCAACGAGCTTCACGTCCACGCGAAGGAGCGCGGCACCTCGATCGTGCCGGGCGCGGGGCTCACGGTGCTCGCGTCCGATTGCTTGATCCGCGACGCGGTCGCGCGCGCGCGTGAGCGGGGGATGCTCGAACCGCACACGGTGCGCGTCGCGCTCTCGCGCGTGCCGGCCGTATCGCGCGGCAGCGTGCGCACGATGCTCGACGGCGTGCGCGACGGCGTGCGCGTGCTCCGCAACGGAAAAGACGAATTTCATCCGATGGGGACGCTCGTCCGCTCGTTCACGTTCGGCGCGGAGCAAGCGTTCGCGCTCGGCGAAGCGCGCGTCTGCACGGCCATGTCGCTCGCGGACACGCTGACGGCGGGAGCCACCGCGTGTCGCGCGTTCCAGGGTCGCTGGGCGGAGCAGCAGGGCGTGCCCAACGTGGAAGCGTATCTCGAAGCGAGCAGTCTCGAGCGCATGGCGTACGAGCTCGGCGGGGAGTTCGCGCTCGCGCTCCGCAGTCAGCCGCTGAAGCTCGTCGTCGATCGGGTGCTCGCGATGTGGCCGGAGGGGCCGGGCGCCGAGGAACGCGACGAGGCGCGCCAACAGGTCGTGGTCGAGATCGAGGACCGTTACCGGCGCGGCGTCGTCGCGCGCCTCTCGACTCAAAACAGCTACGATTTCACCGTGCAGAAGGCGCTCGAGCTCTGCGAGACTCTCCGCACGACGCACTCGGACGAGCGAGGCGTCGTGAGTCCGGCCTGGGTGTTGCGGAGCGGAATCCTCCACGACGACGAAACGAGCGGCTCGACGGAGACCTGGGGCGACTGGCAACTCGAGTACCGCGGGCTCCCGCGGCGGCGAGAGGCGCAGCCGGGGGCGCGGCCGGCATGAGGTTTCGCGCGGCGCGGGGCCCGGATTCGCGACCGAGCGTCGCGCCGGTGTCGCGCCGTCCGAGTATCGCGCCGCATTCGCCGCGACCGCTTTTATCGCGAGAGTCGGGCAGCGATTTCCAGGCGACGACTCCTTACACGCTGCCCGGAGTGAGCGTCCTCGGCGGCACCTTCGAGAGCGAAGCGAAGGTGCTCGCGGATCTCTGCCAGACGTTGTTCGGGCAAGGCAGCGAGTGGACCCCGGCCTCGACGGAGCTCTTCTTCGATCTCGGTCGCGTCGCGGGGCCACGGCCGTGGTCGTTTCTGTGTTTTCGCATGCTGGTTCGGCGCGGGAGCTCGAGCGACGTGCACGCCGCCGTCACGCACGCCTTCATCGACATCGAGCGCATTCCCGCGCTCACGGTCGGCCGCGAGATCTTCGGGGTTCCGGCGCTCGCGGCCCAATTCGTGTTCGAAGGGCCGGATCGGCTCGAGCCGGGCGCCGAGCTCGGCACGACCGGCAGCGTCTCGATCGAGACGGACGTGCTCACGGCGACGTCGCACGTCGTCGCGAAAATGCCGATCGCGAGCCTGCGCTGGCAGGCGGCCGCCGAGGGTCCACCGAGCGCGCGCGTCGCGTGGCGTGACCTCGCGAAGCAGTGGCTGACGGCCGACGACCCGGCGAGCGGGCCGTTTCCGTTCGTGCAACTCAAACAGATCCGGGACGCGATCGAGCCGGCGGACGCGTGCTTTGAGTCGCTCGTGCTCGGCCACGTTTCGCTCGACGAGAGCGTGCGGCACGGCGGCGCGGCGCTCGAGCTGCGGGTACACGACTACCGGAGCCTCGCCCTCGCCAAGAGCCTCGGCCAGCGACCGGCGTCCGAGAGCGGGGACGGCGCCGCCGACGCGACGGTGCGCGACGGCTACTCCGTCGGACGGTTGAACCTCACCTTCTCGATCCCTGCCCCGCCCGCGCCGGCGCCGTCGCCCGTGAAGCAAAGCCCGCCGTTCCGCTTCAGAAGCGGCGACCCGCAATTCGCCCCCGAATACGATTTTCGCGGCGTGAGCCTCACCGGGTTCATCATACCGGCCGCGCGCTCGGAGCTTCGGAGCTTGATCGACGAGCAGCTGAACGCTCCTTATCGTGATCGCAGCTACGTCTACGAGCCGGTCTCCTCGGACGTCATCGTCGAGTACATCGACTACGGCTCGATGGTGGCGGCACACCCGCCGCCCCACCTCACGATCGACGACAGCGCCGGGCAGCACGAGCTCGTGTTTCGCGTGCTCGTCGGACGCGTCGATCGCGGCTCGCGCATCGCGAAGAAGCCGGCCATGTTCTGTCCCTTCGTCTTCGTGGACAGCACCTGGTCCTTGATCTCGGGTCGCGAGATCATGGGCTACCCGAAGGAGCTCGGGCACTTCGCGCGACGGATGGAGGACGGCGAGCTCGCGGCCTGCCGCGTCAAGTCGCGCGATCGCTCGGGCGCGCTCACCGAGGTGCTCACGATCGACTGCCGGCGCGACCAGACATTTTGGGGCATCGACTTCGAGCACGACGACGAGCCGCAACGCGCGAGCGCGACGCACCCCGCTGCCCGGCCGAAATCGGCCGGTTCACGCGCGCATCCGTGGTGGGGCCTCGATTCGCTCCAAGGTTCGGCCGACCTCGGGACGATCGTCGGCCCCTGGCTGCGCGGGCTCGACTACGGTTTCGGCGCCGTTCTGCTCAAGCGCTTCGGGGACGCGAGCGCGCCGAAGGAGGCTTGCTACGTCGAGATCCTCGAAGGCGACTACATCATCCAAAACGCGGACGTGAACCTGCCGCCCTTCCGCGCGCGGCTCGACTTCGGCGCGAACGATCCCTTCGGCTTGAAGGCGAAGCTCGGCGTGAGCGCGCACGTGCTCGTCCCCGCCGGCAGCTGGTACCGCGCGAGCTGCGACTTTCGCGTGCGCGTGCTCGATCCGCTCGCCTGACGCGGCGCGCGTCCGGGCTCAGCTCGCGACCAGGCGCGCTTCCGCGGCGCGGAGCTCTTCGTGATCCTCCCCGGCGGCGCGGGACCGCGCGAGGAGCTCCCGCAGGCGCGCGAGCTCGGGCGTCCCCGGGCCGGGTCGCGGCTCGCCGAGGCTCGAGAGGGCGCGGAGCTCGAGCTCGGACGCGCCTTGTTCGCGCGCGAGCGTGGCCGCGCGCAGGATCTCCTCGCGCGCCCGCGGATCTTGGCCGGCGCTGCGAGCGGCGTAGAGCTCGCCGCGCAGGCGATGCTGCTCCGAAGCCATGAACGCCTCGCCCGAGCGCTTGGCCTGCGTCGTGGCTTCTTCGAGCGTCGCGAGGGCGCCGTCGACGTCGCCCGCGGCTCGCTGGCAAAGGGCGAGACCCCACAGAAAAAACGGCCGATTGAGCTCCGCGCCGCCCGCCTGCCAGAGGCCGAGCATGTGCGTGAGCACCGGGATCGACGCGGCCGGCTGTTCGCTGCCGCGCGCGATCGCTCCGTGCATGGTCGCAGCGCCGAACCACACCGGAAAACCGTGCTCTTCGGCGATGGCCGCGCCGCGGGCGGCGTGCTGTGCCGCCTCCGCGAAGCGGCCGCGCGCGTTGTTGTGGAGCGCGGCGAACGAGTGCGCGTAGGCCCGATTGAACGGACGCACGAGGCGCTCGGCGAGCTCGAGTGCCTCGCCTTGCAAGCGCTCGGAGCGCCGCACCTCACCCGTCATCCACGCGACGATGGCCTGAAGCGACAGGCTCGCGACCCCGGGATCCTGCAACGACGGGTACGCGAGCTTCTCGCCCCCGTGCGCGCGGTAGAGCCCGATCGCGCGCTCGAGCTCCGCGCGCCCCGCCGCGAGCGCGCCTTGGTAAACGAGCGTGTAGCCGAGAGCGGTCGCGCTCTCGATGAGATCGGCGGGGCTCGCGCTGTGCTCGGCGACGCGCACGCACTCCTCGGCGAGGTCGCGCGCCGTGTCGAGCTCGGCGCGCACGATGTAAAAGGTGCAGAGGCCACGCAGCGCCGGGAACAGCACGGCGTGGTTTTCGTGCTTGCGGCAGAGCTCGAGCGAGCGGCGATAAGCCTCCTCCACCGCGGGCGCCGCGTAACCTTGGGTCGCCGAGGTCGCGAGCCCGAGCGCGACCGAAAGATCGATGTCGTGCTCGTCGCGCAAGGGCGACGGCTCGAGACGAGCCACGAGCTCGAGCGCGCGCAGGAGATGGCGGCGCGCTTCCATGTGGGCCGCGTGCGCCGAAGCGACGCGCGCGGCGTCGCGCAGATAGCGAATCGCGCGTTCGAAGTCGCCCGCTTCGCGGAAGTGATGGGCGAGGACGGCGGGATCCTCGGCGCGGCCCTCGTGCAGCCGCTCCTCGAGCACGCTGCCGATGCGCTGGTGGAGCTCCCGGCGCGTGCTCCGCAGCATCATCGCGTACGCGGCGTCCTGCAAGAGCACGTGCTTGAAGCTGCACGCGGCGCGGGGGTCGGCCGGCACGCGCACGATGTCCGCGGCGGCGAGCGTCGTGAGCGCCGACGCGACCTCGGTTTCCGGCACGGCGAGCACCGCGGTCAGCACTTCGCGCGTGAATTCCCGACCAATCGCCGAGGCGACGTGCACCACGTCCTTCACGTCGCCGATGCGATCGAGGCGCGCGGCGAGCGAATCCTGAAGGGCCGACGGAATCGTGCCGAGGTCGGGCTCGCGAGCCGAAGCGCCGCCCTCCGGCGACAGCGCGCCGGCCTCGAGCATCGCCTTCGTGAGCTCTTCGACGAAGAGCGGCACGCCCTCGCCCTTGCGCAAGATGTGCTCCACCGTCAGCGCGGGCAGCGGCCGATCGCGCGCGAGCTCCTGCACGAGACGCTCGGCCTCGGCGCGGTCGAGTCGCCCGAGATCGAGCAGCGTGGCCGGGTACTTCGGGAGGTCGGTACCGAAGCCGGGCCGGAGCGTGATGACGACGAGAATCGGCCGCTCACCGATGGTCGCGACGACTTCGTGCAGGAGCTCGATCGTCGTCGGATCGGCCCAATGCAGATCTTCGACCAGCACGACGAGCGGAGCGACGCGCGCCGCGGAGTAAAACTGCTGTTTGAGCGCGAAGAACGTGCGCTGCTTCAGGCGCTCGGCCGAGTCGCTGAACGGCGAGAAACGCGTGCCGAACGGCACCGACAGGAGCGCGGCGAGGAGCGGCACGAGGCCGTCCTCCGAGGTCGAGCTCGTGCGCGCGACGAAGTCGGAGAGCTTGTCGAGCTTCGACTCCGCCGTGTCGTCGGGCAGGATCGAAGAGGCGCGCTCGATCTGACGGATGACGGGGAAGAGCGCCGAATCCTGAAAGCGAGGCGCGCACTGATAACGCAGGATCGAATGCGGCTCGCCCGCGACCCGCTGCCGGAGCTCGTACACGAGGCGCGACTTGCCGACGCCGGCCTCGCCCTGAATCACGACGAGCTCGCCCGTGCCCGTGCGCGCCGTGCGCCAGGCGCGCTCGAGCGCCGCCATTTCCCGCTCGCGACCGACGAGCGGCAGCGACCCCGCACGCCGCGGCGCCTGGGCCGTGGCGTCTTGTTCGCGGCGCTCGCGCAAAACCTGCCAAACGGGCACGGGCTTGTCGAAGCCCTTGAGTGCGCTCTCACCGAGCAACGCGCATTCGAACGCGTCCTCGACGAGGCGCTTGGTCACCTCCGAAGCGACCACCGTGTCGGGAGCCGCGCCCGATTGGAGGCGGGCGGCGAGGTTCGTGGTCTGACCGAACACGACCTCGTCGAACGACGTGCCGGAGACGAGCAGCGGATCGATGACGACGACGCCCGTCGCGAGCCCGACGCGGGCGTGGAGCTTCACGTCGAGGTGCGTGTCGAGCGAGCTCACCGCCGCGACGAGATCGAGTCCGGCGCGGACCGCGCGCGCGGCGTCGTCCTCGTGCGCGACGGGGTACGAAAACAAGGCGAGCAGACCGTCGCCCATGTAGCTCACGATGAAGCCTTCGTGGCGCGCGATCACTTCACGCGCGGCGTCGCGGAAGGCGTGCAGGACCTCGCGCAAGTCTTCCGGATCGAGCCGCACCGAGAGGCTCGTCGAATCGACCAGGTCGCAGAAGAGCACGGTGGTCTGGCGGCGCTCCGGGTTGCCGAGCGGGCTCCGGCGCTGCCCGCTGCCCGGCCGGGCGGCGCGCTGTGATTTGGGCGGCGACACGTCCGCGTCCGTGGGTCCGGGCGCGCTCGCGCCGCAGGCGACGCACACGGGCCCGTCGGGAACCTCGCGGTGACAGCGGACGCACTGCACGATTGAGCAAGCGTACTACCACGGCGCGCGTGAGCGAAAGTAGAGGCCGCCGCGCCCTTCCGGAAACACGAGGGTGAACCGTACGCCGCGGGGTCGACCCTCGCTCGGCGGCCCCGCGCCGCCCTGTTCGCCGCTACGGGCAGGTGGATTGCCAGGTGAGCGCGGTGTTCGCGACGGGCGCGTCGCTGCTGTTGATCCACATCGCGGTCGTCGAAGGGTCACCGCTCAACAGCGCCGGATTCGTGATCGAGGCGCTCGTGTCGAACGTGAAGGACTCCGCCGGTGTGTCGATGGTGATCGAGTCGACGTAAACGAGGGTCGGGTTCGTCCACGCCGAGCCCCCGCCGGTCCCCGAAATCTCGATGCCGACGCGCCTGATGCTCGAGAACATGATGCCGGTCGAGCCGCCCCCCTGACTGCCGACCGCCCAAGAAACGCTTTGCCAACCCATGCCGGCGAAGCTCGCGATGGTCGGTGGAGTGGTGGGCGTGAGGAAGTGATAGCTCGTCGTCGAGTCCTGAATGAAGTTGAAGATCGTGCCGCCCGAACCGGCCGCCACGTAAATCCGCATCGTGATCGTCGTCGTCGAGGTCACCGTCACGTCGGTCGTGAACGAGATCTCGAAGCGAGACTTGTCACTCGCTTGGGTGAGCGGGACCGACAGGACGGCGCAACCAGTCGCGGTTCCGCTGCCGCCCGAGCCGCCGGCACCGGCCGTGCTCGAGCCGGCGCTCCCGCCCGCGCCGCTCGTCCCCGAGCCTCCGTTTCCGGAGCCTGCCGCGCCCATGCCTGCGGACCCGCCCGTGCCGGAGCTCCCGCCCGAGCCGCTGCTCCCGCCTTGACCCCCACCCGCTTCGCCGGACTCCCCGGCCGTGCTCTCCATGCCGCCCGTTCCGCCCTTGGCGCCACCCGTGCCGGAGCTGCCGCCGCCCTTGCCGCCGCCGCCCGCGACGGTGCCGCCGGCGCCCCCGCTCGTCGTTGCGCCCGCCGTCGACCCGCCGGACGAACCGCCCGTCGAGCCGCCACTGCCGCCGCTGCCGCCACTGCCGCCGCTCGCGCCCGTGTCACCGCCGCTTCCGGCGCCGCCGCCCGAGCCACCCTGCGCGCCGCCGCCGCCCGTGCCGCTCGTGCCCTTGCCGACGAGCAAAGACGGGTCGTACACGTTGCAACCCACCGCGACGAGAATTGCCCCGGCCGCCACTCGTCGAACGTTTCGGGTCATGGTCCGCCGGTCCTTCGCTCTGCGCCGCTTCGGTGCGGGGATAGCCCGCCGCACTACGCCCTCAATCTAGCAGGATTTCAGGCGCCCATCCTAAGCCGAAGTGCGGTGGCACGAGGCCGTGCTTTCCGTCGACGCGGGGGACCGAAGTCGCCGCTACACTCGCCGCTCGACCTTGTTCCACTCGAAGCTCGTCATGATTTCAGTCGGGGCGCTCGCGCTCGCGTGCGCCGCCGAGCCGCGGCACGTGCCGCTCGGGCCGCCCTTACCCGCACCCACATCGGCCGAGCTCGCGCCGGAAAGCGCGGAGCCGGCGCCGCCGAATGCGTGGTTCGTCAACCGCGGCGGGCTTTTCATGCCCGAGCAGATGCCGTCGCAGACGGAAGCGCTGAAGCAACTCGGCCTCGCGATCGACCCCGCGCTCCTCGCCGATCCGCTTTCGGACCTGCTCGCGTCGATCGTCAACTTCGGCGGGTGCTCCGCGTCGTTCGTCTCGGCCGACGGCTTGATTGCAACCAACCATCACTGCGCGGTCCCCGCGCTCCAGTACAACTCGACGCCCGGCGAGAACCTCTTGCACGACGGCTTCATCGCCAAGTCGCCCGCGGACGAGCGCTACGCGGGCCCCACGCAGCGCGTCTACGTCACGCGCAAGCTCACCGACGTCTCGGCCGCGGTGCACGCGGCGCTCGAGCCGGTGACCGACGATTTGGAGCGCGAACGAGCGCTCGAGAAGTTCGAGAAAACCAGCGTCGCGGCTTGCGAAAAACCCGGACACGGCACGCGCTGCGAGCTCAAGAGCTTCTACGGCGGCCTCCGCTACTACCTGATCGAGAAGCTCGAGCTCCGCGACGTGCGGCTCGCGTTCGCGCCGCCCTCGGGCATCGGCAATTACGGCGGGGAGGTCGACAATTGGCGCTGGCCGCGCCACACGGGCGACTTTTCGCTCTTCCGCGCGTACGTCGCGCCGGACGGCACCGCCGCGGACCACGCCGCCGAAAACATCGCGTACAAGCCGCCCCATCACCTCGAGCTCGCGCGGAAGCCGCTCGCTCGGGGCGACCTCGTCATCGTCGCGGGCTACCCGGGGCGCACGTCGAGCCTCGCCGTCGTGAAGGAAGTGGAAGACACGATCGAGTGGACGTACCCGCGCCGGATCCAGATGTTCGACGCGTACACCGCGGCGCTCGAAGCCGTGACGGCGAGCGACCCGGACGCGAAGATCAAGGCCACCGGCTACATCCGCCGCTTCGGCAATTTCCGCACGAAGCACCGCGGTGAGCTCGAAGGGTTCGAGCGCTCCGGCTTGCTCGAGAAGAAGCGCGCGGACGAGGCGGCGCTCGAGAAGTTCGTCGCCGACGACCCCGAGCGCAGCCGGCGCTTCGGCGCCGCCCTGAAAGACATCGACGCGGCGCTCGCCGAGCGCGACAAGACGCGCGAAGAGGACACCGCGCTCCGCTCCGAAATCCTGATGCCGCAGCTGGTTTCGGCCGCGACGCTCATCGTGCGCATGGCCGAAGAGCGGCAGAAGCCCGACGCCGAGCGCCGCCCGCCTTACCAAGAGCGGCACGTGCCGGATCTGCGCGACGAGCTCGCCGCGCTCGACAAACGTTACGACCCGAAAGTGGACCAAGCGATCCTGCGGCTCGCGCTCGAGCGCGTGGCGAAGACGCCGCCTGCCGAACGCACTCCCGCGCTCGCCCTCATCGCCGGCCGCGATGCGACGCCGGAGCGCATCCGCGCCGTCGTCGAGAAGCTCTACGCGGGCACGACGCTCGGGGACCAAAAGCAAAGGCTCGCGCTCTTCGAGCACGCGACGCCCGCCGAGCTCGCGAAGAGCAAGGACACGCTCATTCGCCTGGCGGTGAAGCTCCGGCCGCTGCTCCGCGAAAGCGAGGACCGCGCCGATCGCTTCACCGGGCGCATGCTCAAGAGCGAGCCGCTCCACGCCGCAGCGGTGCTCGCGCAGAAGGGCCCGGGCGTGGCGCCCGACGCGAACGGCACGTTGCGCCTGAGCTACGGCGTCGTGCGCGGACCGGCGGGCGGCGGCGACGCCTTCACGTGGCTCGCGGAAGTGGTGAAGAAAAATCGAAACGAGGAGCCGTTCGCGGCGCCGAAGGAGCTGCTCGACGCCGCCGCGGCGCATCGCTTCGGTCCGTACGCGGACGCGACCAAGCACGACGTGCCGGTCGATTTCCTGTCCGATCTCCAGATCACGAACGGCAACTCCGGTTCGGCGACGCTCGACGCCGAGGGCCGCCTCGTGGGGCTCGCCTTCGACGGGACCTACGATTCGGTGGCGTCGGATTGGATGTTTCTACCCGACACTCGCAGCATCCATGTCGATATTCGCTATTTGCTGTGGGTGATGGGCGAAGTGGAGCACGCCGACTGGCTCATGCGTGAAATCGGCGCTAAGGCGGCGGTCCCGACGCCGTGAGTCAAATGCAAGCCTCGCCGTTGCTCGCGCAGGGCTTCCCGCCGCCTCCAGGCAGCGTCGTCGACGACAAGTTCGTCGTGAGCGAGCTCATCGGCAGCGGCGGCACCGGCGTCGTCGTCGCGGCGCGGCACCGCGCGCTCGGGCGCCTGGTCGCCATCAAGTTCATGCACCCCGAGCTCGCGGCGTCGGAAGAGGTCGTCGCGCGTTTCCTGCGCGAAGCGCGCGCGATGAGCCGGCTCAAGAGCGAGCACGTGGCGGGCGTGATCGACGTGGGCACGCTGCCCGACGGCATTCCGTACTTCGTGATGGAGCATCTCACGGGCACGGACTTGGAGTCGCTCTTGCAAATGCAGGGCGTGCTCAGCGTCGATCAAGTGCTCGACTACGTGCTGCAGGCGCTCGAAGCGCTGGCGGAGGCGCACCGGGCGGGCATCGTTCACCGCGATCTCAAACCGGCGAACCTGCTGCTCACGACGCGCGAGGACGACAGCGACTTCGTCAAAGTGCTCGACTTCGGCACGTCGAAGCTCAGCCACACCGAGCACTCGGTGAGCGAGTTCGTCACCCGTTCGGGTTCGCTCCTCGGCTCGCCGCTCTACATGTCGCCCGAGCAAATCCGCAATGCGAGCGACGTGGACGCGCGCAGCGACATCTGGTCGCTCGGCGTGGTCATGCACGAGCTCTTGACCGGGCAGCCGCCGTTTCAGGGGGATTTCCTGGGTGACATCATCGGCTCGATCTGCAGCGACGCCTACGCCGCGCCCGCGCGTGAAGACTTGCCCGCCGAGCTCGCGTTCATCCTGATGCGCTGCCTCGAAAAGGACCCCGACGACCGCTTCCAATCGGCCGAGGAGCTCGCGCGCGCGTTCTGGCCGATCATTCGCACGGTGGCCTCGCAAGTCTCGATCGAGCGCATCTTGCGTATGCCGAGCAGCGCGCCGCCGCCGCACCCCGAGCTCGTCGTGTTCGAAGACCCGACGCTTCCGCGGATTCCGCTCACCGACACGGTGGGCCACGCCGCGTCCGTCGCCCCCCACGAGGGCGCGCCGCGCGACTCGCGAACGCCGGGGACGCGCCGTGTTTGGCTCGGCGCGGCGGCGAGCGCGGCGCTCTCGGCGGCGGCCTTCGCGACCTGGGTGCACCTGCGTGCCGAGCCGGTCGGACGGGCGGCGTCACCGCAACCGGCCGCGGTGCTCGCGCCCCGAGCGACGACGGCGATCGCCGCCGCACCCGCCGCGACGGACGCCGTTTCGCCCAAAATTCCGCGCGAACACGCGACGCACGCGCGCCAGCACCTCGGCACCCTCCGACTCGCCGCGTCGTCGGCACGCGAGACGAACGCTCCCGTCGCGAGCTCGAAACCGGCGGAGCCGAGCGCGACGAAGCCCGAGTTTCGCACGCTCGACGGCGAAAACCCCTTCACGAACCGATAAGGTCCCCCGCGACCATCGATAAGTGGGGCGCGTGCCGTGACGCGTTGCTTCCCCGCGGTGACTCCTTCGGGTTACGCTCGCGGCGAGTCGCGCGGGAAAGAAAACGCGCCGCGGGGCGCCACGCGCGGGCGAAACGGAGACGAGATGGCCCTCAACGTCGAACTCTTGCGAAGTAGCTTTGCGCTCGTGGTCGAGCGCGAACCCGAGGTGACGCGCCGTTTCTACGACGTGCTGTTCGCGAAGTATCCCGAAGCGCGTCCGCTCTTCGGCAAGCGCAGCCGCACCGACCAGGAACGCATGTTGCGCGACATGTTGGTCGCCATCGTCGACCATCTCGAAGACGCCGGGTGGCTCAAGAGCCAGCTCGCCGCGCTCGGCCAGAAACACGTGGGTTACGGGGTGCGACCCGAGATGTACGGCTGGGTCGGAGCGAGCCTGCTCGAAACGCTCGCCGCCGTCGCGGGCGACGCCTGGACGCCCGAGCTCGCCGCGGCGTGGACCGACGCGTACGGCGCCGTCGCGAGCCTCATGCAGTCGACCCCTTAATCCCGGAGACCACGCCGTGCTCACCGAATCCGACCGCAAAGCAGTCCGTCATAGTTTCCGTTTGGTCGTGCCCATCGCCGACACGGCGGCCGACCTCTTCTACAAGCGACTGTTCGAGCTCAAGCCCGAGTACCGGCGACTCTTCGCGGACGACATCGCGGCGCAAAAACGCAAGCTCCTGCGCATGCTCGCCTTCATCGTGAAGTCACTCGATTACAAGGACACCGAGTGGCGCGACGACGTGCCCCCCGAGCAGGATTTGATGCTCGTCGTGCTCGCGCTCGGCCGACGCCACTCCGACCTTTATCGCATCCCCTCGGAGTCGTACGCCGTGGTCGCGGAAGCGCTGCTCTGGACGCTCGACTACGGCCTCGGGGAGGCGTTCACGCAGGAGGTTCGCGGCGCCTGGACCCGGCTCTACACGCTGCTCGCGCAGACGATGCGGCTCGGCTCCACCGCGATCGACCGCGAGGGCGCCCTGCGCGGGGCTCAGCAAGCCGATCGCCAAGGTGAAGAAGCGCTGCTCGTCTCGCTCGCCGAAGCGGGCATCGACGAGGCACGCCTCGGCACCGAGGAACCCTCGTGACGAAGATCGGCGTGATGCAGGGCAGCCTGCGCGAATTCGATCTCGCAGACGTGCTGCAGGTGGTCGGGCTCGGCCGCCAATACACGGGCGTGGAGCTCTCGCTCGGCGGCGGCCGCATGGGCACGATCTTCGTGAAGAGCGGCCAAGTGGTGAGCGCGAGCGCGAATCAGCACGAGGGGCGCGAGGCGTTCCGCGACCTGTTTCGCACGACCGAAGCGGATTTCTTCGTGTTCCGCGCCGAGACGCCGAGCGATCTGCCGGATCCGATCGGCCCGCTCAGCACGCTCCTGATGGACGCGGTGACGGAACGGACGGCGACAGGTCTGCCGAAACCGACGGCGTTCGGCACGAGCGAGGTGGTGACCAATCCGGGCGTCGCGCCGCCCTCCGCCGCGTCCGCGCCGATGCCGGCGGCCAGGGCCGCGTCACGCCGCTCGCTCACGCCGCTACCGCCGCAACAGGCGGCGCCCGCGGCGTTCGGCAGCCGTCCGCCGGCGTTCGCCGCGGCGATCCCGGGCGATTCGAGGGTGCTCGCATTCGCGAGTCCCAAGGGCGGCTCGGGCAAGAGCACCGTCGCGCTGAACACCGCGCTGAGCCTCGCGCGGCGCGGGCACTCCGTGATTCTGGTCGACGGCGACGTGAACGGCGACGTGCTGTCCGCCATCGACGCGCGCGGGCGCGCGAAGTGCGGCGCGCTCGACGTCGTGAGCGGCAGCGCCCGAGTCGACGACGCGTTGCTCGACACCGTGTTGCCTCGCTTCAAGTTGATGCCCTCCGTCGGCCCGCGGCTCCCGGATCTCGACGCCGTGACGCTCGATCCGAACGGCGGGTGGCTCGCGCTCTTCGCCGAGCTCGCGCCGCGCGCCGACGTCGTCGTGGTCGACACGCCCGCGGGCATGTTCGGCATGACGCGCGCGATCTTGCGCGCCGCGACGCACGTGGTCGGCGTGTTGCAGGCCGAGGTGCTCGCCGCGCGCTCGTTCGGGCGCTTCAGCGAAGGGCTCGCGAGCCTGCCGGACCAGCGCCGCCCCGAAGTCGTCGGCGTCGTCCTCAATATGTTGCAAACACGACATCAGG
>Ga0335083_10002380_pt1 | contig 24850 bp, 19 predicted proteins | sample Lox_Sample_42_FD_206716 | JGI IMG/M metagenome (GOLD analysis project Ga0335083, IMG submission 206716) | Soil microbial communities from Loxahatchee National Wildlife Refuge, Florida, United States - Lox_Sample_4.2 | ecosystem: Environmental > Terrestrial > Soil > Wetlands | place: USA...
GACGGACCGGCCCCACCGCGCTCGCACCTCGAAGAACCCGCGTCACATCCCGGCGCACGTCCGGCGCGAGGTGTGGCGGCGCGACGGCGGCCGCTGCACGTTCGTCGGCGAGTCAGGCCATCGTTGCGAAGCGCGCTCGCGGCTCGAGTTCGATCACATCGAGCCGGTGGCCCGCGGCGGCCAGACGACCGTTGCCAACCTCCGGCTGCGCTGCCGCGCTCACAACCAGTTCGCAGCCGAGCGTGCGTTCGGCAAGGGCTTCATGGATGCGAAACGCCGCCAGCCGCAGTACGGAGCACTCGCCGAGCGCGAGATGACCGAGGACGTGATCTCGGCGTTGCGAACGCTGGGCGTTACCGCCGCAGAAGCCAGGCGCATCGCCAGTCTTCCAGACGTGCGAACGGGCGCGACGCTCGAGGGCCGCATCCTGAGGGCCGTCCAGCAGCTCGGACCGCCGAGCGCACGCCGGATCGCCCCGGCGTGAGGCGCCGGGCCTTGCCCTGCGACGCGCAGGCGTGCGCGATCCAGCGCAAGTTCAGCGAGACCAGGCGTAACCCGCACTGGTGCGGGTTGAGGAGTTGGCAGACCCGGCTTCGCATCGAGGGCGCGCCGATGCCGGTGCGCAGGCGTGCGCGACGCACAGCTGGGGCGAGAGCGAGGTGGAGGGACGCTCGGGCGGTGCGGGGAGCGACGGGGACCCAGCGAGCATCGCGCATGCCGAGCGCCGGCCAAGGCGCGCCCGGAGCAACGTGTGATGACACCGGCAACGCGCGCCTGCCGTGAGCATCGGGCCCTCGCCACGCGCCCGGCCAATGCGCGCGCGGAGCGACGCGCAAGGGCGTCGGCAATGCGCGCCGACGTTGACTATCGCGCCTCGGCCGCCCGCCCCCTGACCCTCAGCTCGCCGTGACCCGGCTCGCCGCGCGCCGCGGCCGTCGCGCACCGCTCGCGCGCCGCCTCGTTTTCGCGCCGGAGATCGCGTGCCAGGCGCGGAGCGTCTCGCCCACGGTCCACGCCTGCGCGAAACAGCCGCGCGGCGCATGCGGCGCGTCGCCGTCCGCGTTTTCGGGCAGCGTGCCGAGCGCCATCGCGTGCTCGAGATCCGCGAGCGGCTCGAGCAGGCGCAGCGCCGCATCGCGATCGCCGTAGGCGCCGTGATGCGCGAGCGCGTAGTGCGGCAGCAACCAGGTCCACACCGTGCCCTGATGGTACGCGCCGTCGCGCGAGCGCGGGTCGCCGGTCATGCGTCCGCGGTAGCCCGGCGCATCCGGAGGAAGCGTGCGCAGGCCGTTCGACGTCAGCAGTCGATGGCCGACGAGATCGACGACCGCGCGGCGCTGCGGCGTGTCGAGTGGCGAGTCGGCGAGCGAGCACGCGAGGATCTGGTTCGGCCGCAGCGTGGCGTCGGGGCCGTGCGGGCCGTCGAGCACGTCGAACAATCCGCCCGCGTCCGCGTTCCAGAACCTCGCGAACGAGTTGAGCACGCGCTGCGCCATGTCATCGTAGCCGAGGTGCTGGCGGCCGAGCCGGCGTGCGAGACGCGTCATCACCATCAGTGCCGCGTACCAGAGCGCGTTCACCTCGACGGGCTTGCCCTTGCGCGGTGTGACCGGCTCGCCGTCGACGCGCGCATCCATCCACGTGAGCGCGAGTCCGTCCTCACCCTGCGTGACGAGCCAGTCGTGCGGATCGACCGCCAGTCCGAAGCGCGTGCCGCGCTCGTACCACGCTCCGACGTCCTCGAGCGCGGGATAAATCTCCTCGATCAGCTCGAGATCGCCGGTCGCGTCGGCGTACGCCTGCACGGCCTGGAAGTACCAGAGCGCCGCATCGGCCGTGTTGTACTCGGGTGCCGCACCGTCGTCGGGGAAGACGTTCGGCAGCATGCCGCGGTCGACGCGCTTCGACCAGGCGAGCAGCACGGCGCGCGCGATCTCCGGACGCCCGGTCGAGAGCGCGAGTCCCGGCAGCGCGATCATCGTGTCGCGTCCCCACTCGCCGAACCACGGATAGCCGGCCAGCACGCCGCGCGGCGCGCCGGGCGCTCCGCGCAGGCCGTCCTCGCCGCCCGTGCGCTCGATGACGAACTGGTCCGCGGCGAGCACGAGCCGGCGGATCCACGACGGGCATTCGCGCGCGCGGCGCCCGAGCGAGCGCGAGTGCGCCTCGAGCAGCGCGTGCTCGTGCGCGCGCCGGCGATGGAGCGCGCCCGCGAGCGCGAGAGCGCCGCGACCCGCGTCGTGGCGCGTGCTCGCGACCATCGTGAACGCGTCGCCCGGCGCGAGCTCGCGCGTGAACTCGCCGACGAGCAGGTGATCGTCGCGATCCGGCAGTCCGCGCTCCGCCTCGATCGCGAGCTCGAAGTTGCGGTACCAGACCGATGCGGGCCGCGCCTGCGCGCCCTCGGCGAAGAGCCACAGCGACGGCGCGTTCTCGAACGCGCGCACGGCGAGGCCGTCGCTCACCGGGTCGACGGTCGCCATCCACTGCGCGCCGGCGGCGACGGCGTGATGATCGCGATGGTTCGCGAGCGCGCGCAGCGCGAGCGTCACCGGCTCGGGCCCGGCGTGGCGGTACTGTACGTACGTCGTGTTCTCGCCCTGCTCCATCCACACGCGCTTTTCGAGCCGCGTGCTGCCGATCGCCCACGTCCAGCACGGTATGGCGCCTTCGAGCCGGAACGACTCGAGGTGCAGGTGGCCGAGCGGAGCCGAGACGCCGCCCATCCAGTGGTTGAGATCGAGGTCGAGCCACTCGCCCGCGAGCCGAACGCGCTCGGCGAGCTTGGCGAGCAGGAGCGTTCGACGCGCCGGTGGCTCGAGCGCGGCGACCAGCAATCCGTGGTAGCGCCGGGTGAGCGCGCCACCCACCGATCCGCAGGCGTAGCCGCCGATGCCGTTGGTCACGAGCCACTCGAGCTGGCTCGCGAGGTCGAGACGTGAGAGGTGCTCGCGGCCGAGCCGGATGTCGGACATGGCGGTCCTCCGATCGAGGATCGGCGCCCGCGAGACGCGAATCGAGCGAGGGTGCGAGCCGCGGCGGACGCCGGGCACAGGCGAGCATAACGCCGCCGCGCGGCGGGCACGAAACGCGGACGGACGGGAAAATCTGCGGGCGGCCGCCGTGCTGGCCAGCCGCCCGCTGGGATCCGATGGGTGCCCCGAGGCCGCGTCGGGTGCGCCCCACCGGCGCCCGGTCAAATCAGTCGCCTTCGTACCTCGTGTAGACGCGCTTGATCGTGGGATTCGGGTTGCCCGAGGGTCCGCCTTCGCGATGCGCGGTGATCGTCAGCGTCTTGCCATCGGCCGACAGCTCGTACGCTTCGACCAGGCTGCCGCGCTGCCCGAGCGACTGCGTCATGACGAGATCGTTGCCCTTCCACGCCGCGCTCGTGTTCTCGGTGACGAGGTCGTGCTGGTGCGCCTTCAGACTGTCGCTGATGGCGTACGGGCGCGCCTCCATCTCGTCCTCGGAGACCTTGACCTCGTCGGCCAGCATCTCGATCACGACCTTCTTGGCGGGATGCATCACGCGCGCGAACGGGCTCGGGCCGCGCTGCTGCTGCTGGCCGTTGTCCGAGTCGCCGCCGTTCGCCTCAGCGTCTCCGTCGGGGCTGCCGCCGCCACCGCGGCCGAAACCCCCTCCGCCGTGGCGTCCGCCGCCTCCTCCCATGCCACCACCCATACCGCCGCCACCGCCCCAACCGCCGCCACCACCGCGATGCCGGCCACCTCCGCCGCCACCGCCATTCGGGCGAGACGCCTGCATGATCTTCATCGGATCGTCCGAGTTCTTCTGATCGAACATCCAGATGCCATCGATCGAAGCCGCCGCGGTGCTCGCCGCCATACCCGAAGCCGGCGCGATCGTGCTCGGGGCCGCCGCCGGAGCCGGCGCCGCGGGCTGTGCCTGCGATGCGTCCGGGGTCTTCTCGTCGGCGCGGGCCTGCGTCGTGGCGAACGTCACCGCCACCGACGCGATTACGAGCCCGGCGGCGGCAGCGATTCCTGCCCTCCTGCCTCTCATCGTCGTGCGCCTCCAAAGCTTCTCGTGGGGCAGTCACGGCCACATCGTGTGCGAGGAGAGACGTCCGACCGGAGCGCGGGGTTCCCGGCCGGGATGCGGTCGGCCGCGAATTGACGGATCGGTCACGCGCAGCCGCCGCGTGAAGTCGCCCTCTGCGAGAGGGTTGTGAGCCGGGCCCGGCATCCGCCGGCGGCACCGGAGGCGGGCCCGGCGCAATCTAGAGGTAGCGGCTGACCGCCATCAGCAGCGTCGCGACGACGAGCAGCAGCGCGCCGCGGCGCCCGGTGCGGATCAGCTTCGCCTGCAGCGCGGCGAACTGCTGCCACTGCTCCGACGTCGGCGGCCATCCGCTCGTGGCGACCGCGCGGCCGATCGTTCCCATGCGGCGCGCGGTCGGGCTCAGGACGATCTGGCCTTCGATCGCGACGAGCAGCGCGATCGCGGCGCCGACCGAGAGCGTGACACCGCGCGGCGAGGCCATCCAGCCCGGATCGAAGTGCCCGGAGGCAGGCACGTAGATCGCGATGCCGGCGAGCACGCTCGCGACGGCGGCGACGTTGATCGCGATCGGCAGGCCGCTCCTGCCGGCGAGCACCTGCATGAAGCGCCCGCTCTCGGGCTGCGTGCTCACGACCGACGGGAAGACGAAGCCGTACAGCACCCAGCTGCCGCCCGCCCAGAAGATGCCGCCCACGATGTGGATCGTGCGCAACACGGTGAACCAGACGCCCATCGGATCCTCCGGAGATCGCGTCGCGTCGAGCACCTCGCGCGCTCCCCGCGCGCGGCCGCGCAGTATAGCGCGCGCGTCGCGGAGCGTTGACACCCGGCGGGGCCACTCCTAGCTTCGGCCTCTTATGGACGAGCACATCCCTCCTCGCGCAGGCTCCGGCTGGATCGAAGTCATCGTCGGGAGCATGTACAGCGGCAAGACCGAGGAGCTGATCCGGCGTCTGCGGCGTGCGCAGATCGCGCGCCAGCGCGTCGAGATCTTCAAGCCGGTGATCGACGACCGCTACGCGCGCGACCACATCGTCTCGCACTCCGAGCTCCGCATCCCCTCGCGCGCGATCCGCAAGGCCGAGGACATCCTGCGCTGGGCCCACGAGGCACAGGTCATCGGCATCGACGAGGGCCAGTTCCTCGGCGAGAAGCTGCTCGAGGTGTGCGAGAAGCTCGCACGCCAGGGCAAGCGCGTCATCGTGGCGGGGCTCGACCAGGACTACATGGGCCGGCCCTTCGAGCCGATGCCGCAGCTCCTCGCGGTCGCCGAGTTCATCACCAAGACGCTCGCCATCTGCATGGTGTGCGGCGCGCCCGCGAATCGCACGTACCGCAAGGTCGCGCGCGGGGGCCGCGTCGTGGTGGGCGGCGCCGATCTTTACGAGGCTCGCTGTCGTCGCTGCTTCGAGCTGGGCCAGCGTGCGAAGGCCGCCGATCCGGCGGCGCCGCTGGTCCCGGACGCCTTCCCCGAGGAGAGCCATGAGAGCCCGAAATCCGCTCGTCGCACTCGCGCTGCTCGCACTGCCCGTCCTCGCCGCCGGGTGCGGTAGCGGCTCGAAGTCCGCCGCGCAGTCGCACGCGGGGGGCGCGCCCGAATCGCTGACGGTGGGGCTCGTCTTCGACGTCGGCGGGCGCGGCGACAAATCCTTCAACGACGCCGCCTACGCCGGGCTCGAGCGCGCGCAGAAGGAGCTGGGGGTGCCGTTCACGACGCTCGAGACGAGCGGCGACGGCTCGGACCGCGAGGCTCAGCTCCGGCAGCTCGCCACGGGGCCGGCGCAGCTGATCTTCGGCGTGGGGTTTCTCTTCACCGACGACATCAAGGCGCTCGCGAAGGAATTCCCCGAGAAGCACTTCGCGTGCATCGACTACACGGTGAACCCCGGCGACTCGCTGCCGCCCAACCTGGTCGCTCTCAAGTTCAAGGAGGAGGAGGGCTCCTACCTCGTGGGCGCGCTCGCCGCGCTCACGTCGAAGACGCACGAGGTCGGCTTCGTCGGCGGCATGGAGATTCCGCTCATCCGCAAGTTCCAGGCGGGCTACGTGGCCGGCGTGCACGCGATCGATCCGAAGGACGAGGTGCTGGTCAAGTACGCGGGCAACACGGGCACGGCGTTCCGCGACCCGACGAAGGGCAAGGAGCTCGCGCTCGCCGAATACCACGCAGGCGCGGACATCATCTTCCACGCCTCGGGCTCGACCGGGCTCGGCGTCTTCGAGGCGGCGCGCGAGCTCAAGAAGCTGGCGATCGGCGTGGACTCGGACCAGTACGACGAAGCACCGGGCTTCATCCTCACGTCGATGGTGAAGCGCGTCGACACGGCGGTGGTGGAGACGATCCGCGCCGAGCAGCAGCACCGCTTCGTGGGCGGCGTGCGCACGTTCGGCCTCGCCGAGGATGGCGTGAAATGGGTCTACGACGCCCGCAACCAGGCGCTCGTTCCGCCGGCGGTCAAGGCGCGCGTCGACTCGCTGCAGGCGCTGATCGTCGCGGGCAAGATCGTCGTGCCGACGGAGCCGTAAGGGCGGAAGTGCTGATCGTCGCGGGCGGGATCGTCGCGAGAACGGAGCCGCAGGGGCTGGAGCTCGGCCGCGGGTTTCGACGGGTCGTGCGGAAGCTGGTGCCCGGCGAGCGACCGATCTTCAAGGCTCTCGCGCGTGGCCGACACCGTCACGCGTCGCAGGGCAAGGCCCGGCGTCTCAGGCTGGGGCGATCCGGCGTGCGCTCGGCGGTCCGAGCTGCTGGACGGCTCGCAGGATGCGCGCGTCCAGACTGCGGGCGCACCGCACCTCCGGACGCTCGGCGATGCGGCGGGCCTCGTCGATGCTGCAGCCCAGCTTGCGCAGCGAGGAGATCACGTCGCGATGCAGCGCGGCCTCTTCGGCATCGATCACGACGTGTGAGCTTCGGCGCTTCGCATCCATGAAGCCCTTGCCGAACGCACGCTCGGCCGCGAACTGGTTGTGAGCCCGGCAACGCAACCGGAGGTTCGCGACGGTCGTCTGGCCGCCGCGGGCCACGGGCTCGACGTGGTCGAACTCGAGGCGCGTGCGCGCTTCACAGCGATGGCCTGATTCGCCGACGAACGTGCAGCGGCCGCCATCGCGCCGCCAGACGTGCCTGCGAATGTGCGCCGGGATGTGGCGCGGGTTGTTCGAAGCGCGGGCGCGGTGGGGCCGGTCCGTCGCCGCGCTCTTGCGCTTCTCTTCCTGCTGCACGAGCACGCGAAGTGCGCGAGCCAGGATCTGCGTCATGTCGCCACCGGGGACCGCGTGGCCGAGCAGCTCCTGCGCGCGCTGCAGGTCGTCCTGCATCTGCTGCGTGGCCGTGAGCTGCCAAGCGTAGCGCTGCGGCGAGAGCGGTTCGATTCGAGGTCGCGGCACCATGGGTCGCGGACCTGACAACTCCTCAACCCGCAGTGCTGCGGGTTTCGTTTCGTCGTGCCGAACTCGCGATTCAAGCGGTGCGCTCTGCGCCGGCAGGTCGAGCTTGGGCGCATGCTCAACGAGCAGCGTCTCGATCTCGAACCAGCTCTTGCGCGCTGCAGCGGTCAGCAGGTCGCCTGCGTTTTCTGGCGTGAGGTGTGGCGCGAGCAGGTTGAGGTGGCTCACCTCCAGCCGCCCGTCCTCGAGCATCGCGAAGATCTGCGGGAATCGTCGCGCGAGGCGCGCCTGCCGGACGCGCCGCTCGGCGACGTCGCTCGAGACGCCGAGCACGCCCTTGCACCACGCGCTCGCCGAGCTGTAGCCCGCGGCCAGGTGGTGCTGGAGTGCATCGACCGCTCCGATCCGGGCAAGCAGGTGGGCGATCGCGTGGCGTTCCTGCTCGAGGTAGAGAACCGCTTCCTGCTGGAGCTGTGCGAACGGCTCGTGATCGACGTCGAAGGTGCGCACGGCAACTCCGCCTCGGGGGCGGGTCGCGAGGGCGCGTGTATCCTCACATGCGAGAATTCGGCGCCCGCAGAGCCGCGGAGCGCGAAGATCGTGAGGCGTCGCGACAAAGTTGCCGAAGAACGCGCGGCGCATTCGCTACGCGGCGCCTGCGTCGCGTTCACGCCGCTCGCCAACAACACCGCCGGGCTCGCGCAGAGCGGGACGAAAATCGCGTCAAGCGCAATCGCGATCAGGTCGCGCGAGCGCGCCGCCGCAACTCCGCGTCCCGCCCGGCAGCCCGAACGGAGCGCCGAGCCCCCGCGGGACAACCCACGCCCCCCCGCGCCGCCGCAACTTCGCGGGCCGCGCATCGGCGCGAACGCTCAGGCCTCGTCGTCGTCGAGCTCCATCGACTGGCGGCCGACCGCGCGCAGGCCCGGCGCGGGCTCGCTCGCCTCTTCCGGCTCCGCGTCCTCGGCGCCGATCAGCAGGTTCTCGCCGATCCGTTGCGGCAGGATGACGAGCGAGAGCGCGATGTCGAACACCTCGTCCATCGTCTCGACCGGCACGAGTTCCAGCCGCTCGCGCACGTCCGCGGGAATGTCGCTCACGTCCTTCAGGTTCGCGGCCGGGAAGAGCAGCGTGCGGATGCCCGCGCGATACGCCGCGAGCGCCTTCTCGCGCAGGCCGCCCACGACCAGCACCTTTCCGCGCAGGCTCACCTCGCCGGTCATCGCGACGTCGTGCCGGATCGGGCGGTCGCTCAGCACCGAGGCGATCACGAGCCCGACCGTGATTCCCGCGGAGGGGCCATCCTTGGGCACGCCGCCGGCAGGAAAGTGAATGTGGATGTCGTTCTGCGCGAACGTCTCGGCCTCGATGTCGAGCATCTCGGCGCGCGAACGCACGTAGGAGTGCGCAGCCTGCACCGACTCCTTCATCACCTCGCCGAGCTGGCCCGTCAGCGTCACGCGCCCGCTGCCCGGCATGCGCAGCGCTTCGACGACGAGGATCTCGCCGCCCGCCGCGGTCCACGCGAGGCCCATCGCGACGCCGACGTCGTCCGACTTGCCGGCCATCTCGGGCTGGTAGAGCCGCGCTCCGAGGTAGCTCTCGAGCTTCTCCTCGGGCACCGCGTGGCGGCGGCCGTCCCCGCCCGCCCGCGCGCGCGCGACCTTGCGGCACACGGTCGCGAGCTGACGCGAGAGCCCGCGCACACCGGCTTCGAGTGTCCAGTGGCGGACGAGCGCGCGCAGCGCGTCGTCGCCGAGCGCCACGTCGCGCGCGCCGAGGCCGTGCTCGGCGAGCTGGCGCGGCAGGAGGAAGCGGCGCGCGATCTCGATCTTCTCGTCCTCGCTGTAGCCGTGCACCTCGATCACCTCGAGGCGCTCCTGGAGCGGATCGGGCAGCAGCTCGAGATGGTTCGCGCAGAGCAGCAGGATGGCGTGCGAGAGATCGATCGGCAGGCCGAGGAAGTGATCCGTGAAGTGCGCGCACGACTCGGGGTCAAGCAGCTCGAGCAGCACCTCCATGACGCCGAGCCCGCCTTCGCCCGCGAGCCGGTCGACGCCGTCGAAGAGCAGCACGGGATTGCGCGTGCCGGCCTCGCGCAGCGCGCGCACGATGCGGCCCGGCTGCGCGCCCGGCACCGAGCGCGGCACGCCGATCAGGTCGGCGGCGTCGCTCGTTCCCGAGACGCTGATGCGCGCGAACGGCCGCTGCAGCGCGCGCGCGATCGCTTCGCCGAGCGAGGACTTGCCCGTACCCGGCGGGCCGACGAGGCAGAGCGAGGGGCCGGGCAGGTCGGGCTTGAGCATCCGCACCGCGAGGAACTCGAGCACGCGCTCCTTGGCCCTCGCGAGCCCGAGCTGCTCGCGCTCGAGCACGGCCTGCACGCGGTTGAGGTCGGCATCCTCGGAAACGGACTGCTCCCAGGGCATCGACCAGAGCCACTGAAGATAGCTGCGCACCTGAGCGGCTTCCGGCGAACCCGAGGGCAGCCGGCGCAGACGATCCATCTCGCGCTGCGACTGGCGCGCGACCTCGGCGGGCAGGCTCGCGATCGGACGGCTCCCCGGCGTGTTGCGCGCGTCGTCGCGCACGGGGGTGTCGGCGAGCGGTGCCGCGGCGCGCATGGCGCGCCCCGGGCGCTTGGCCTGCAGGCTGCGGCTGCGCGGGCGGGACATGGTGGCTCCGTCGAACGGGTGTCACCGAGCTGCGCGAAGGGCGGGCATGGAGCCGCCGCCATCGTGTCTTCAGAGCAAGTCGGCTGCCGCGGCGTGAGTCGGGAGGGCGGGCGCGTCCGCGCGCAGGAATGCACGGCTGCTGCGGCGTTTGGGGAGCGTGCCCCGCGCCGGCGCGCGCACGCGCAGCAAACATCCGGTCAGCAGGCGCGTTGCGCCCTCGGCCCCGGCGCGGCCGGCGCGGGGCACGCCGTGCACGCTGCACGCCGCCGTGCGAAACGCGGTGCGCGGCTCAGGCTGCCATTGCCGCCGGGCAGGCGCCTCCCCCAAAGCAGGAGGCCCCGCCCACGTCGGACGAGGCCTCACTGGGGACGCGAGCGAAGCGTCCTGCTGTCGCTCTTCGGAAATCTAGCGGTAGAAGCTCTTCAACTGGCCCCACGAGCTGCGCTCGGTCGGCGTGACCTGGCAGTTCGCGTTCGGACCCGACGCCGCGTCGTGGGGCACCGGGTTCGTGACGATCGTGAAGTCCGACACGTTGTTGTCGGTGTCGGTGTTGCCGCCGTTGTTGCGCACCGCGCCCGTCGTCGTCGAGAGCAGCGCGACAGCCGTGCCCTCGGCACAGGTTCCGGTGCCGTAGGCCACCTTGTCGACCAGCGTGCCGGCCGTCTCCGAGCCGCAGGCCACGTTGCTGTTGAGCGCGTTGAACAGCGCGACCTTGCCGCTCGTTGCGCTGAGGTTCATCGGCCCCGTGAAGTCGCCCGCGACGGGATTCGTGGCGCCCGCCGAGCCCGGCGTGCCGGCCAGCACGAGGACGTAGGAGCAGGGCTGGATCTTGCTGCCGGCCGGGAACACGTAGTAGTTGCCCGTCGAGCTGCCCCAGTTGCCGGTCGCCGAGCCATACTCGAGCGCCCAGTTGCTGATGTCGACGACGGTCCCGCCCGAGTTGAACAGCTCGATGTAGTCCTGCGTGTAGGTCGGCGAGCCACTGCTCGCGCCGCCGCCGCCATAGACCTGGCTGATGCGGACCTGGTTCGCAGCCAGGGCCGACGTGGCGAACAGCGCGATGAGGCCCATCGCGGTGACGAGGGTCGCAAGCTTCTTCATGGTCCTCTCCGGGGTGTGGGAAGTGCGAGTTGCGGTCCGTGGAGGCCCGCGGTGGGGGCGAAGAGCCATCGGCTGCCGGGCCCGTCCCGCGCGGCACAGGGTCGAGCCAGGTCCAAACGATGGGTCGAAGCCGCCGATAAGTGTAGGGCATCGTGGCGCAACGTCACAAGGCATAGCCCGCGAAATTCACCAGTGTTCACGCGGCGGCAACGCCGTCCGATCGCGCCAAACTTTGTTCAGCTCGGGGCGCCCGGATTTGGGTGATGGGCCCCAAGGCGCTGCGGCCGCCCGGGCAACGGGCGGCCGGCGGGGAGGCGGTTTCAATTTCCGGGACTCAGGAGCCCGGACCCGCGACGGCCGCGCTGGCCGACTTCTGTACGAGCCGCATCGCATCGGCGAAGCGGGTCGCGTTGGTGGGCGCGCCCAGCACGACCGCGATCAGGTCGCGGCCCTGGGTGCGAATCCACATCGCGAAGCAGTAGCCCGCCTCCTGGATGAAGCCCGTCTTGCCGCCGAGCACGTCGAAGTGGCCGTAGAGCAGACGGTCGGTGTTCCGGATCGCGTGCAGGCGGCGCTCGGTGCGGAACTCGTACTCGCGCGTCGTCGTGATCTGCTGGATCAGCGGATCGTGCGCCGCCGCATGCAGCATCCGCGCGACGTCGGCCGCGGTCGAAACGTTGCGCTCGTCCAGGCCCGTGAACTCGACGAAGCGCGAGCCCGAGAGGCCGAGCTCGGCCGACTTGGCGTTCATGCGCGCGACGAACTCGTCGGGCAGCAGACCCGATTCGCGTGCGAGCACGCGCGTCGCGACGTTGTCCGAGCACATGAGGCTCATGTGGAGCAGGTCGCCGAGCGTCACCACCTCGCCGCGCCGCAGCTGGGTGTGGCCCCCGCCGTTCAGCTCGTTCGCCGTCACCTCGGCGGGCCGGCCGAGGTCGGGCTTCTGCTCGAGGAAGACGAGCGCGGTCATGAGCTTGGTCAGGCTCGCGATCGGCACCGGGCTCGCCGAGTTCTTTTCGAACAGCACCTGCCCCGAGGACGGATCGACCAGGATCGCGTTGCGGGCATAGACCCCGCCGGGCGGAGGCCGGCGGTGGCGCCGGTGGTGCACGCGCGCCTTCTTCGCATGGTGCGAAGCGGGCGCGGGAGCGGCCGTGGTGGCACCGGGATCCTGGGCGGCGGCTCCGGCCATCCTGGCCTCGCCTGCCAGCAGGGCGAGCGCGAGGATCGCGCCCGTCGCGAGCAGCTTCATGAACTCCTCCTCGTGGCATCCCCCGGACGGGGATGTCGAACCGATCCATCCATGGTATCGGCCAGTACAGCCCATCGAATCTAGCGAAGCCTCACCACCGAGGTCAACGCATTCCTGCGCGCAGCGCACGCGCCACCGCGAATTCGGATGCCGCGGGCGGCGCCTCCGGCGCGCGAAATCGTCAGCGCGGGAGCGAGTCCCGCGACTCGGCGAGGAAGCCGGCGAAGCGCCGCGTGGCCACGAGCGCGAGCGTGTCGGCCTCGACGAGATCGGCGTTCCGATCGGCCTCGTGGCAGGCGAGCGAGAGCGCGGGTAGCGCGACGCGCAGGCGCTGCTGGAGCGAGGCCAGGTGCGCGAGCGCCGTGTCGCGGTCGGTGACGGCACCCGCGCGCAGCGTGATCTCGGCCGCGCGCAGCAGCTCGGGCACCGAGCGCAGCCGCTGCAGTGCGCGCCGCATGCGCGCGCACGCGACGACCTTCCGGCGCGTCGCCGCGTCGAACACGGCGGAGTCGACGAGCTCGGCGTAGGGCGCGGCCTCGCGCTGCCAGCGACCCGCGAGGAGAGGCGCGCGCTCGAACGCGACGTGCGCCGCGAGCGAGTCGAGCGCGGCCCGGCGGGCCGGCGCGAGCGCGTCGCGCCGGATCGTCCCCAGCGAGTCCGAGAGCGCTGCGAGCAGCGCGGCGTCGCGTTCGAGCGAAGGCGTCGTGAGCGGCACGAGCTGCTCGTCGGCGCGCTCGATCCCGAAGCGCGAGCCCAGGTCGGGCCGCTCCACGAGCAGGTGCTGGCGGTAGCGCTCCTCGAGCGCGCGCAGCCGCGCGTCGTCGCCCGGGGCCGCCGCCGCGAGCGCCGCCGCCGCGAGCAGAACGGCGAGCAGCAACCGCGGGACCACCGGACGCATCGTGTTCCGCGCCTTCAGGGCCGCGGCTGGACGTGCTGCACGAGCTGCATCGGATCGTCGATCTTGAGCGGTCCGGTCGCGAGGAACGCCTGCCCGAAGCGTGCGCCGATCTGCCAGCCCCAGTGCCGCGCGTTCGCTTCGAACGCCTCGCGGGGATGGAGCATGGCCGCCGGCCGCGGCCGATCGGGGTGGTAGAACTGGCTCTGGTGGCAGTCGAGTGCGTTGAACCAGTCTTCGATCCACTCGCCCACGTCGACGATGAATGTCGGCATCGTGCCCGGCGGCAGGAAGTAGAAGTAGATCGCCTTCGCCTGGTGCGGCTCACCCTCGACCGGCGCCTTCTTCAGGTGCGCGAGGTTGAACGCGTTCGCGACGATCTGACCGGTCTTGTAGTGGTCGTTGTGTCCGAGCCCGCGGCCGATCGGCAGGTCGTAGTAGGGCGAGAGCACGATCTGCGGCCGATGCTTGCGGATCACGCCCGCGACCTTGCAGCGGTTCTCGAACGTGTCCTCGACGCGGCAGTCGCCGAGGTCGAGGTTCTCGCGCACGTCGAGCCTCAGGAGCTTCGCCGCCTCCGCGCTCTCGCCGGCACGGATCTCGGGCGTGCCCCAGCCCATGTCACCGGTCGTCATGTCGATGATGCCGGTCTTGTGGCCGCGGTCCTTCATCTTGCGCAACAGCCCGCCGGCGCCGATTTCGGCGTCGTCGGGATGGGGTCCGAAGGCGAGAATGTCCACCGACATGAGGTCTCCACGGCTGACGGGGTTCGGGATCGAAGCGCGAATTGCGGGACTATAGCGAGGGCCGAGCGCGGCTCACAACGCCGCCCCCGCCGCGACGGCCCGCGTTGCTTGGGCTATCCTCCGGGATGCTTCGCGACGGCCCGTCCTGAGGACGAGATGCTCTATTTCGCGTTCGGATCCAACCTGAATCCCGTGCAGATGAGCGAGCGCTGCCCCGGCCATCACGTGGTCGGAATGGCGGCGCTGCGCGATCACCGGCTCGCGTTCCCGCTCACCTCGCCCCGGTGGGGCGGCGGCGTCGCCGGCGTCCAGGTCTCGCACGGCTCGACCGTCTGGGGCGTGGTCTACGAGCTCACCGACCAGCACGTCGCGGCGCTCGACACGTACGAGGGCTTCCGCGGTCCGGGCGACCAGCACAACGTCTACGAGCGCGAGCGCGTGTGGGTCGACCTGACGCGTCCCGACGACGGCTCGATCCCGCGCCGCGTCCGCGCCGAGTACTACGTGCCGCGCGTCACGAATCCCGCGCTGCCCTCGCGCCGCTATCTCGACACGATCCTCGAGGGTGCGCGGCACTTCCGGCTGCCGGACGAGTACATCGCGCTGCTCGCGCGCACACCGGTCGGGGCGGAAGCCGCAGGCGGCGCGTAGGGCTCAGACGTCCTTGAGCTCGCGCGCGACCTCGCGGCGCAGCTGCCGCCACGCCGCGCGCACGTTGGCCCGGTTCGCTCGCACGTAGGCGCGCGCCATGCGCGGATCGCTCGCGGCGAGCCGCGTCGCGCTCGCGTAGCCCGGGCCCGCGAGGCGCCGGCGCGCCGCCGCGCCGCCCACGCGCTGCAGCGCGCACGCGAGCACGTAGGGCAGGTGGCTCGTGCGCGCGAGCGCGGCGTCGTGCTCGGATGGCGTGACGACGAGCGGCCGCGCCCCCACGTCGCGGACCAGCGCGCGCACCGCGGGGGGCAGCGTCCGCCCGAGGGGCAGCAGCGCGAACGGCGCGCCCGCGAAGAGCCCGGCCTTCGCCGCCGCGAGCCCGCGACCTTCACCGCCCGCGATCGGATGGCCGCCGCACGCGCGCACCCCCTCGTGCGCCGCGGCCGCGAGCGCCTCCGTGATCCCCGCGCGCGTGCTGCCGGTGTCCAGCAGCGCGGCGCCGCGAGGCAGCGCGCGCGCCGCCCTGGCGATGAGCGCGGGCAGCGTATCGACCGGCGTCGCGAGCACGACGAGATCGGCGGCGCGGCAGGCCCCGGCGAGCGAGCTCGCGGCCTCGTCGATCACGCCACGCGCCTTCGCCTCGCGCCTCGCACGCGCGTTGCGATCGAAGCCGACGCGGTGCCAGCGCCCGGCCGTCAGCGCGAGCCCGATCGAGCCGCCGATCTGGCCCAGGCCGACGATCGCGATGCGTCGCGGCTCGCCCGCGCCGCGACCCGCGCGCGGCGCCGTGGCGGCCACCGCCGATGCCTGCGTCGCCGCCGGTGCTCCCGGCGTTGCCGTCGCGTCCGAGGGATGCGCGAGGTCCTGCCGGAGCGAGACCGCGTCGTCAAGGTAGACCGGGACGAGACGCGTCCCGCGCGGCACGTCGCGCACCGTCACCAGCACGCGCACGATCCGCGGAGGCGCACCCGGCACGCCGATCTCGGTCGCGCACAGGAGCGGCGCGTCGGTCCAGCCGAGCCGGCGCGCGGCGTGCGCCGGGAAGTCCGCGTTCAGGTCGGGCGTCGCGGTGAAGATCGCGCTCACGATGCGCTCCGGCGTCAGGCCGTTGCGCGCGATCAGCTCGGTGACGAGCCGCGACGTGGCGATGCGGATGGCGGCCGCGTCGTTCGAGGGCACGGAGATCGCGCCGCGCACCGCGGCGATCGTCGTCGGGGACGGCATGAGCCCTCCTGGAACGGCGCTGCTCGCGCCGTGACGTGCCGCGTGGCCCGCGGCGTTCTCGGACGGAACCTAGCTCGGGATCCAGTTCGGGTGCGCGCGGAAGAGTCCGTCGACGAACCCGATCTGCCACACGAGCCACAGGCCGAAGCCGACCGACAGCAATCCCGTGGCGATGCGCAGCGAGGTGGCGAAGCGCGGCCAGCGCCGCGTACCCGCCGAGAGCGGCAGCGCGAAGCCCGTCGTGATGAGCGCCATGCCGATCAACGTGCCGATCGCGAACGTGCCGAGATAGGCGAGTGCGAGCGAGAGCGTGCGCACGGTCGCGAGCACGAGCAGCGCGATCGCGGCGCTGCCGGCGAGCCCGTGCACCAGGCCGACCACGAACGCGCGCGCAGCGGGCAGCCGGTCCGCGCCGCCCAGCTCGTCGTGCGCGTGTGCGCGGCCGCGCCGCAGGTTGAGCGAGCCGACGACGACCAGCGCGAGCGCGACGGCGAACTCCATCGAGAGTCCGAGCCGTGGCGGGACGACGAGGTTGAACGCCACGATCGCGCTGCCGACGACGAACAGCGTGAGCGAGTGCCCGAGCCCCCACACCGCGCCGAGCAGCGTCGCCGGCAGCAGCCGGCGCGTGCGCGCCGTTATCGCCGCGACGGCCACGACGTGATCCGGGTCCGAGGCGTGGCGGATTCCGAGCACGAGTCCCAGCCCGAGCAGCGCGAGCGGGTTCACGCCCCCGCCTTCGTGGGCTCGAGCCCGTAGAGCTGGGTGAAGTACTGCCGGAGCATGCGCTCGGCGCTGAAGCGTTCGACCGCCATCTCGATGCTCGCGATCATCATGCGCCTCCATCGTTTCGGGTCGTCCCACGCGGGCAGCACGCGCTGCTCCAGCGTAGCGTAGAGCGCCTCGAGGTCGCGCGCGTCGTCGCCCGGCTCGGCCGCGCCGATCGCGAAGCCGTTGACGCCGTCCTCGCACGCCTCCGGCCACCAGCCATCGAGGATGCTCACGTTGAGCACGCCATTCATCGCGGCCTTCATCCCCGACGTGCCGCTCGCCTCGAGCGGACGGATCGGGTTGTTGAGCCACACGTCGCAGCCGCGGGTCAGCAGCCGGCCGAGCGCCATGTCGTAGTTCTCGAGGAAGAAGACGCGCCCTTCGTGCTCCCGCGCGCCCTGCACGAGCCGCGCGACGATGTTGCGCCCCGTCGCGTCGTCGGGATGCGCCTTGCCCGCGAACGCGACGTGCACGCGCGGATCCGCGAACAGCCGCTCGAGGCGCGGCTCGTCGCGCAGCAGCAGGTCGCTGCGCTTGTAACTCGCGGCGCGGCGCGCGAAGCCGATCACGAACGCGTCGTCGGGGAGCCGGACGCCGCTGCGCCGCTCGATCTCGGCGCCGAGCGCGCGGCGGCAGGCGAGGTGCGCGTTCCACACCGCATCCGGATCGTGTCCCGCGGCGCGGATCTCGGGCGCCTGCCACGTGCCCTGGTGCACGCCGTTCGTGATCGCGCCGATCGGCGCGGCGCTCGCGACGCCCGCCCACATGGCGCGCGCCGTCTCGCCGTGGAGCTGCGACACGGCGTTGGCGGCGCGTGCGAGGCGCAGCCCCGCGACGGTCATGTTGAACGGATCGCCCCCGATCGCGCGCATCTCGGCTCCGGAGAGCTGCAGGCACGCGCCCATACGACGCAGGTCCTTGATCTGATGTTCCTCGTTGCCGGCGCGTACCGGCGTGTGCGTCGTGAACACGATGTGCTGGCGCACCTCGTCCCACGCCTGCGGAAAGGGCGTGCCCGACTCCATCCGTTCCGCGATCATCTCGAGACCGGCGAAGACGGCGTGCCCCTCGTTGAAGTGGTAGGTCGCGATCGGATAGCCGAGCCACGCGAGCGCGCGCACGCCGCCGATCCCGAGCAGCATCTCCTGCGCGATGCGCGTGTCCGTGCCGGCCTCGTAGAGCCGGTGCGTGATCCAGCGGTCCTCGTGGCGGATCGGATCGACGAGGAAGAGCGGAATGTGCCCGAAGCGCTCGGTCACCCAGACGCGGCAGGACACCTCGACGCCGCGCACCAGCACGCGGACGCGAACCCCGGTGTCCTTGAGGAAGCCCGCGTCGAAGCCGGGGAACTCCTCGTACGGGCGGCCGTCGGCGCCGATCCGCTGCACGCAGTAGCCGCGCGCCCAGAGCAGCCCGACCGCCACCATCGGAAGCTGGAGATCGCGTGCGGCCTTCACGAAGTCACCGGCCAGGATGCCGAGGCCCCCTGAGTAGATCGGGAAGGACTCGTGGAGGCCGTATTCCATGCAGAAGTACGCCACGTGGGGCGGACGTCGGGTCATCGAGGCTCCAGCCGCGGGAATCGGGGATCGGAGGGTCGAGCGAGGCGCGGCGGATGATAGGCGGCGCGTTCGCGGCTGTCACGATGAGGGGCTCGAAAGGGCCGCGCGCGCGTGCTCCTCACGGCGTCGCGCTGAAGGTGGCGCAGGCTACCGCGCGACGACCGCCTTCGCGATGCGTGACTGCCCGGACTGCGTGAGGCGCAGCCAGTAAAGGCCCGAGGCCACGGGCGCGGGGGGCACGAGCGTCTCGACGTGTTCGCCCGGCCCGGAACCACCGACGTCACGTGAGGCCACCCGTCGCCCGGCGACGTCGATCAGCTCGAGCGTCGCGGGCGCGTCCGAGGGGAGCGAGAACGCCACCTGCAGCCGCGCGCCACCGCTCGGATTGGGCGCGAGGCCCGCGAGCGCGAACGGTGCGCTCGCGGGGACGTCGATCCAGACCTCGGCGCTCCACGTTCGGCCGCCCGCGGCGCCGAACCCGAGCCGATAGTCGTAGCGCGCCCCCGCGGCCGCGCCCGCATCGTCGTACTCCACCCGGCCGAGATCGAGCACGCGCGGCGGCCCGAGGGTCTGCCAGGCACCCTCGGCGGTTCGGCGCTCGACGAGCGCGGACCCCGAAGAGCCCTCCGGCAGCTCCCAGACGATGCGCACGCCCGCGGGCGTCGCGGCCGCGCTCACCAGCGAGACCTCGACGGGCGTCGCGAGATTCAGGCCGATGCGCTGGGCGTAGACGTCGCTCGAGCCCGAGCGCGTGTCGGTCCAGCCGAGGATCGCGCCGCCCGCGCCGTCGCTGAGCGTCGCGGTGAGCAACTGCGCGCCGGTCGCGTTGCAGACCGGGTTCCCGCCAGCGCTCCAGCCGGGCGACACGGCGGCATTGCGATCGATTTCTTCCGCGAAGAGATCGCCGCTCGCATCCGAGCGCGCGTCGCTCCACGCGAGGATCCAGCGGCCGTTCGCGGCGCTCACGGCTCCCGGGCCTGCGAGCGGGCCGGTGCTCACGACCGGCACCCAGCTCGTCCAGCCGGGACGCGCCGCGCCCAGCGAATCCACGCTGAGCGCCGCCATCGGATACTGGACGACGAACAGCACGCCGAGCCCCGGGTCGGGCGCGATCGCCAGCACGCCCCAGGGGTTGTCGACGCCCCCGGTGAACAACTCGGTGGCCGAAGACGCGAAGCGATCAAAGAAGAAATCGTACGGTGCCCCGCCCGCGTACCAGGCATTCCCGCCCGCATCGGTGGCCACGGCGCCGCGGATGTAGGAATCGTCGTGCACGAGACTCGTGATCGCGCCCGCGCCATCGACGTGGACGAGATTGCTCCAGCGAAAGGAGTAGGGATAGCAGCCGAGCTCGCAGACCTGGCCGCCGTAGTCATAGAAATACGGGATGAACGCGCCGCCATGGCGATCGGGAGCGATGCCGTCGGAGGCGTAGCCGGAGCTGCCGTTCTGCGGCGGCGAGGGAACTTCCGAGATTTGCAGGCCGAGCGCCGGCCAGCCCGATGTGACGTCGCCGCTCGACGTGAGATGGGCCGCGTAGAGCTGCAATCCCGAGAGCTCGGAGTTCACGGGCGTCCGAGTGTCGTCCCAGGACAGCAGGAAGCCTCCCGCGCCATCCGGGACGATCTGTGGATTCGCCTGCACCGTTCCCGGCACCAGCGACTTTCCCGCGGCGGGCCAGCCGGCCGCGATCGCGCCCGAGGCGAGGACGTGCTGCGCGTAGACGTGGGCCGGGGACTCGCGCGAGTCCATCCATGCGATGAAGAACCCTCCGAAGCCGTCGGGCGCGATCTGCGGCGTGCTCTCGTCCGAAGTCGACGGTGCGACGCGGATGCCGGCCGCAGTCCAGCCCGCCACCGGGTTCCCGGTGCCGTCCAAGCGCGCGGCGTAGAGGTTGTGGACGCCATCGCGGTCGTCACGCCACACGAAGAACGCGCCGCCCGCGCCGTCCTCGAGTCCGACGAGTTGATCGCGCGTCGATGCCGGACCGCTCGCGATGCGGACGCCATTCGGCTGCCAGCTGCCGACGAGCTGCGCGTTGCCCGTTGCCGGGGCCGCGGCCTGCGTGAGGAGGAGCAGCGCGAGCGTGGCGGGGAGGTGCGGTCTCACGGGGAGTACCTCCAGCGGGGCGTCGAATGTGCCGATTCGACGGATCGAGGTTAGCAGGACGGGATCAGCGTCCACAGCGATTCCGGCCGGCCCGGCGGCCCGGTCGGAGCGGTCCGCCGCCCGATCGCCGACGTTGGCGCGCCCTCCCACTGCGACTTACGCTCGAACGGGCAGGCCGCGCGCGAGGTGTCTCGGGCGGCCGCCGCGTTCCCACGAGGAGCCCCATGGCGTCGAGCCCCGAGATCACGCGCCACCTGCAGCGCTGGCAGAACGGCGATCCCGCGGCGCTCGAAGCGCTCCTGCCGCTGCTCTACGACGAGATGCGCGAGCTCGCCGCCTCCTACCTGCGCCGCGAGCGCGCGGGGCACACGCTGCAGCCAACCGCGCTCGCGCACGAGGCGTTCCTGCGCATCTCCTCGATGGAGGGCGTCACGCTGCAGAGCCGTTCGCAGTTCCTCGGCATCGTCGCGAACGTCATGCGCCGCGTGCTCGCGGACCACGCGCGCAGGCGGCGGGCGGCCAAGCGCGGCGGGGGAGCGCTGCGCGTGCCGCTCGAAGTGCTCGAAACGGAGGGCGCGCGCGACGTCGGAGCGGACGATCTCGACACCGCGCTGGAGGACCTCGCGCGCGTCGATGCGCGGCAGGCGCGCGTCGTCGAGCTGCGCTTCTACGGCGGGCTCTCGATCGAAGAGGTCGGCGAGCTGCTCGGCGTCTCGCCCGCGACCGTGAAGCGCGACTGGATGGTCGCGCGCGCGTGGCTGCACCGCGAGCTCTCCGGCGACGCGGCATGAGCGCCGACTGGCGCCGCGTGAGCGAGCTGTTCGAGCAGGCCACCGCGCGGCCGCCCGGGGAGCGCGACGCGTTCGTGCGCGAGGCGTGCGCGGGCGACGCCGGGCTCGAGCGCGAGGTGCGTTCGCTGCTCGAGCACCATCGCGACGACGAGACGTTCCTCGCGCCCGGGGCGGGGCTGCGCCTGCCGGGGGAGGATGCCCTTCCGGGCGGTGCGCTGCGCGAAGGCGGGCGCATCGGCGCATGGCGGCTCGTGCGCCCGCTCGGCGAAGGCGGCATGGGAACGGTGTGGCTCGTCGAGCGCGCCGATGGACAGTTCGCGCAGCGCGGCGCGCTCAAGGTCATCCGCCACGGCTTCGCCTCGGAGGAGATGGTGCGGCGCTTCCGGCGGGAGCGACGCATCCTCGCGGCGCTCGATCATCCGAACATCGCGCGCCTCCTCGACGGCGGGAGCACGCCGGAAGGCCTGCCGTACCTCGTCATGGACTACGTCGAGGGCGAGTTCCTCTACGGCTACTGCACCGACCGGGCGCGCTCGCTGCCCGAGCGGCTGCGGCTCTTCCTCGCGCTCTGCGCGGCCGTGCAGTACGCGCACGGCCAGCTGGTGCTGCACCGCGATCTCAAGCCCGGAAACGTCGTGGTCGCGCCCGACGGCACGCCGCGCCTGCTCGATTTCGGCGTCGCGAAGGTCGTGGACGAGGCGCGCGCCGCCGAGGACGACGCGCTCAAGACCGTGAGCCTGCCGCTCACGCCCGAGTACGCCAGCCCCGAGCAGCTGCGTGGCGAGGAAGCGACGGTCGCTTCGGACGTCTACTCGCTCGGCGTGCTGCTCTACGAGCTGCTGACGGGCGCACATCCCTACGCGGTGAGCCGCGGCGCGCCCTCCGCGCTCGTGCGCGAGGTGCTCGAGCGCGAGCCCGCGCGGCCCAGCTCGCGCAGCGCCGCGCCGGGACCGGAGACCGGAAGCACGCTGCCGCCCCCGCCGGGCGCCGACGCGACACCGCTGCGCCGCCGACTCGAGGGCGATCTCGACACCATCGTACTCAAGGCGATGCAGAAGGACCCCGCGCGACGCTATGCGTCGGTCGAACAGCTCGCCGACGACGTGCGGCGGCACCTCGGCGGGCATCCCGTGCTCGCGCGGCCCGACGCGTGGGGCTATCGCGCGGGCAAGTTCGCGCGGCGGAACCGTGTCGCGGTGGCGCTCGGCTCGCTCGCGCTGCTCGCGCTGCTCGCCGGGCTCGCGGTCGCGCTCTGGCAGGCACAGACCGCGCGGCGCGAGAGTGCCATCGCGCTGCGCCGCCTGCGCGACGTGCAATCGCTCGCGAACACGCTGCTCTTCGACGTCTACGACCGTCTCGAGAACGTGCCCAACGCGACGCCGGTGCGCGCCAGCGTGGTGCGCACCGCGGCGGTCTACCTCGACTCGCTCGCGGCGGACGCGAGCGCGGACAGCTCGCTCCGCTTCACGCTCGCCGACGCCTACGAGCGGCTCGGCACGGCGCAGCGCACCGTGCGCGAAGGCGACCCGGCACGTTCGTTCGCGCGCGCGATCGCGCTGCGCGAGGGGCTGTTGCGCGAGTACCCGGACAACGAGCACGCGCTGCTCGAGCTGATCCAGGGCTACACGCGGCTCGGCGCGTTCGACGAGATGAACAACTCGTACCCGGCGGCGCTCGCGTTCATGCAGAAGGCGGCCGAGTGCAACGAACGGCTGGTCGCGAAGCAGCCGGGAAACGCCAGCTATCGCGCCGGGCTGCCGAAGCGCTACAACAATCTCGGCAACGCGCTCATCTACAACGGACGCGAGGTCGACGCGCTCGTGCCGCTGCGCAAGGCGATGGCCGGCTTCGCGACGCTTTCGGGCGCCGCGCCCGACAACGTCGAGTGGCAGCGGTTGCTCGGGATGTCGACGACGCTGTACGACGACTGCCTGATCGCGCGCGGCGGCGATCCCGACAGCGCGATCGCCATCGAACGCCGGGCGCTCGAGCTCTACGCTGCGTCGGCGAAGCGTGAGCCCGACAACCTCGACCTGATCGAGCGCGTCGCGGACGCCCACGAGCGGCTGGGGCAGCTCTTCGCGCAGCGCGCGGGCCGGCCCGACTCGGCGGTCGCGCACCTCGAGGAAGCGCAACGCTGGATCGAACGTTTCGCGGCGAGCGATCCCGAGAACCGCGATGGCCCGATGGAAGCCGCGGGGGGAAACGTCGTGCTCGGGCTCGCGCTCGCGATGAAGAGCCCGGGCCGCGGCCCCGAGGCCGCGCACGCGGACGCGGTGCTGGCCAGGGCGGCGGCGAAGCTGCCGGGTTGGTGGCGCACGGACTCGAGCGACTCGCGGCTCGTCGGGCTGCGGCCGCTCCTCGAGCTGGGGCTCGCGATCGCGGCGGAGCACCGGGCGCAGGCCGCCTCGGGCGCGGGCGCGGCGCGGGCGTGGAAGGATTCGCGGGTGCACGCGGACCTCGCGGCCGCGTTCTTCGCCGACGAGGCGCACCGCGGCACCTGGGAGATGGCGGGCGACGATTCGATCGCGATCCAGCGCGTGCGCGCGGAGAGCGATTCGGCGCTCGCGGTTCGCTGACCTCCGGCGCGGGCGAAGTGCGCAGTCAGGAGCCGTCGCCCGTCGGGACGATCCCGGCGTTCTCGACCATCAGGATCACCGTGCGCTCGGGCGCGCGCGTGCGGTGGCGGACGCCGCGCGGCACGACGCAGCCCTGCCCCGGCACGAGCGCGATCTCGCGGTCCTCGAGATCGATCAGCAGCCGGCCCGAGACGACGTAGAAGAACTCGTCGTCGCTCGCGTGATGGTGCCAGTGATACTCGCCCCGGACGACGCCGAGGCGCACGACCGCATCGTTCACGCGGCAGAGCGTCTGGTTGTACCAGGGATGTCCGACCGCGGCGATCAGCGCGGGGGTGTCGACCACCTCGAGCGGGCCGAAGCGGACGTCGAGATGCGTTTCGTAGGGGTAGGAATCCGGCGTTGCGGCGTCGGCCATGACGACGTTCTCCCTCGCGTGCAGGGCGATCCCTCCTGACGGCGCTCGATTCGCGATTGTCGGCCAAGCGGCGCGAGGCCGCCAGCGGGCCGGCTCCTCACTTGAGCGCCACGACCCGCTGCGTGCGCGAAGCGCCGCCCGCGTCGAGCCGCGCCAGGTAGAGCCCGGGCGCGACCGCGCGGCCCGCGGCGTCACGCAGGTCCCAGACGACGTCGTGCGCGCCCGCATCCTGCTCGCCGTCCGAGAGCACACGCACTTCGCGCCCTGACGGGTCGAAGATCGCGAGCCTCACGCGCGTCGCGCGCGGCAGCGCGAACGAGAGCCGGCTCGCGCCCGAGGCAGGGTTGGGCGAGGGCGGCGCGAAGGCGAGCGCGGCCGGCGACGCGGCGCCGTTCACCGCGAGCGGCGTCGTCAGCGCCTTGCCGACGTCGAGCTTCGGGCCGATCGGATCGTCGTAGACCTTGACGTCGCCCATCGTGATGAGCCGCATGCGCACCTGCGGCTCGGTCATCCACGGCCAGTGCGAACGCACGAGCGCTGCGGCTCCCGCGACGAGCGGCGCGGCGAATGACGTCCCGCTGTTGAACATGTACGCGTGCGAGCCGTCGAAGCCGTAGTAGTACTGGAAGACGTACAGGCTGTAGTCGTCGTACGCGTAGTTAC
>Ga0335083_10002381_pt1 | contig 24842 bp, 18 predicted proteins | sample Lox_Sample_42_FD_206716 | JGI IMG/M metagenome (GOLD analysis project Ga0335083, IMG submission 206716) | Soil microbial communities from Loxahatchee National Wildlife Refuge, Florida, United States - Lox_Sample_4.2 | ecosystem: Environmental > Terrestrial > Soil > Wetlands | place: USA...
CGAGCGCTTCGCGCTGTGGTCGGGCGTTGCCGGGCTTATTCCGGTGCCGGGCGTCGACGTGCTCGCCGTCGGCGGGCTGCAGATCCAGATGGTGCGCCGTCTTTCACAGATTTTCGACGTCCCCTTTTCGGAAAACCGCGGCAAGGCGCTGATCGCCAGCATCGTGGGCTCGATGATTCCCGCGACCAGCGGCATCGGCGCCGCCAGCATGCTCAAATTCGTGCCCGTCATTGGCACCGTTACTGCGGCGTTTGTCATGCCGGTGCTGTCGTCGGGCGCCACTTACGCCATCGGCAAGGCGTTCATCCAGCACTTCGCATCCGGCGGCACGCTGCTCGACTTCAATCCTCCCGACTATCGCGAGTTCATCAGGGCGCAAAAGGAAATGTGGGACTCGCGGAGGAAATCGAAGAAAGCGCCGCAGTCCGGCTCCGAGGGGGCGGCGGCGGCGAGCTAAGTCGCGGGGCAATCCGCCCCCCATGCACGGGGGGCTTTCACCCGAGATCATGCGCTGACGCATCGCCCAGACCGAGCCCCATGCTCGAAGCCATCATCTACATCGTCTTCTGTCTGCTCACCGGATTGTGCGGCATCGACCGCCGGATGGGCTTTTTAGGAACATTTTTTCTGGCGCTGGTCACCACGCCGCTCGTGGTGCTGCCGTTGCTGCTGCTGACCGGCCCGTCACACCGCGCCGAACGGCGTCGACATTCTTAAAGGCATTGTTTTTCGGGAGGGGGTCGGCCAGCGCATTTCCCACTGAGGCCGCGGCAGCGTTAGTGGAAGTGTAGACGGAAGACGTCAGCTTATGTCGTTCCTCGAGCTTGTTCGCCGCGAAATGCACGGCTCGCTGCCGAAGCTGCTGTTCATGTCAGCGATCGGCGGCATCAGCACCGCGACAATCCTGTTGGCGATCAATGCCGGCGTGCAAGGCGGCTCGCTCTGGGCGGCAATGCTGTTTCTGGTCTCGCTCTTTCTGTTCATCAAGACCCAGTTCTACGTCACCATCAGCACCACGGCCGAAATCGAAGCGATCATTCACAAGATCCGCCTGCGGCTGATGAACCACATCAGGCATTCGGAACTGCTGTCGATCGAGGGCATCGGCCGCGCCAGGATCGTCGCCGCCATCACCAGCGATACCGCCATACTCACGCAGGCGAGCAACATGCTGGCCCTGACCGTGCAGGGCGCGGTGCTGGTCTTTTTTGTGGCGATCTATGTCGCCTATCTGTCGCCGGTGGCAATCATCACGACTTTCATCGTCGTCTCCATCGCCGCGTTCATATTTCACCGGAAAAATCGCCAGCTCATCGCGGAAAAACAGCGAACCGCGCAATGGGAAGGCCGCCTGTTCGACCGGCTCACGGATTTCCTCGATGGCTTCAAGGAAGTCAGGCTCAACAGCGCGCGCAGCGCCGACCTGTTCGACGATGCGGTCAATGTGTCGCGGACCGCCGCCAACATCAAGATCAAGACACAGGCCGAAACCTTCAAGATGATCGTAACCTCGCAGATCTCGATGTATGTGCTGCTCGGCGCCGTCGTCTTCATCGCTCCGCAGTTCAGCGGCACGCTTGGCGGCCCGGCACTGACCAAGACCACGACCGCGCTGATGTTCATCGTCGGCGCCTGTTTCGGCCTGGTGCAGTCGATCCCGATTCTGCTCAACGCCAATTCCGCGGCCGACCGAATCGAACAGCTTGAAATCGCACTGCGGGCGACCGTATCGACGACCGAGCCGCGCGCGCTTGCGCCGCCGGCGCGCTTTGACAAGATCGAAGTGCACAATTTGCGGTTCCGCTACGTCGACCAGTCTTCCGAAATCGCGTTCCAGATAGGACCGATCGACTTCGAGCTGCGGCACGGCGAGCTGGTGTTCATTACCGGCGGCAACGGTTCCGGCAAATCGACGTTCCTGCGGGTGCTCTCCGGCCTTTATCCTCCCGACTCCGGCGAGATCATCCTCGACGGCGAGCGCGTCACCGACGCCGGCCGCGACCGTTACCGCGCGTTGATGTCGGCAATTTTCTTCGATTATCATCTGTTCCACCGGCTTTACGGCATTCCCGAGCCGGCGCCTGGCGAGGTCGACCGCCTGCTCAATCAATTCCGGTTGGCCGACAAGACCGGGCTCGTGAACGGCGAATTTCGTACGCTCGATCTATCAGGCGGCCAGCGCCGGCGCCTCGCCCTGATCGTCAGCCTGCTCGAAAAGCGCCCCATCCTCCTTCTCGACGAGTGGACGGCGGAACAAGACCCGGAATTCCGGCGCAAGTTCTACGACGAATTCCTGCCGGACCTGATGCGGGCGGGGGCGACCGTCGTGGTGATCACGCACGACGACCGCTACCTCGACGAGCTGGACCTGCCCGCGCGCCGGATCCGCATGGACGAAGGCCGAATTATAGATGAGCGTTCGATGCGAAAAGGGTCATAATAGCGGCCTGTGGAGAAGCGTTGATGGCGATGTATTCCGATATCCTTGACGAGACGCCGCCGGAGCAGCGCCGGCTTTGGCGTTATCTCAGGCGCCATCTCCCGGGCTTCTCCGTCTTCTTGATGGTGGCGCTGCTCGTCCTCATCGTCCTGTTTCCCTACATCGTCATCACGGTTCCGAGCGGCCAGGTCGGCGTGCTGTGGAAACGCTTCAACGGCTACGACCTTTACTGCTGGTGTTTTGTCGGCCGCGGCACGATCCTCGATCCTCAGGAACTGCGCGACGAAGGCCTGCACGTGATCTGGCCGTGGGACAGGCTGTTTCTCTATAACCTGCGGCTGCAATCCTCGAACAGGACCTACAACGCCATCACCAAGGACGGCGTGAACGTTACCGCGCAAATCAACATCCGCTTCCAGTTGCTGCACAACAACGTCGCGGTGCTGCACAAGTTCATCGGCCCGAATTATCTGGAATCGGTCGTCGATCCGGAAATCGGCAGCCGCGCGCGCGAAGTCCTTGCCCAGTACACGGCGGAAGAGGTCTATACCTCGCGCGAGCAGATCCAGGAGAAAATCCAGCGCGACGCTCAGAAGAGCCTCGGCGCGCATCTCAACATGCTGGTCCAGCCCGAAGCGATGGAGCAGCCCGATCCCAAGCACTACAACGACTTCCTGCAAAACTCGATCCAGATTCTCGACACGCTCGTGCTCAGCATCGAACTGCCGCCGGAGATCGTCGCCGCCATCAACCGGCAGACCGAGCAGTACTACGAAATCCAGGAGTTCAAGTATCGCGTCGAGCGCGAGGCGCAGGAATCGCGGCGCAAGCAGATCGAGGCCAACGGCATAGCGGCGTTCCAGCGGACGGTGAGCCAGGGCATTTCCGATTCATACCTGCGCTGGCGCGGCATCGAGGCGACGCTGGCGCTGGCGCAGTCGTCGAATGCAAAGGTCGTGATTATCGGCGGCGGCAAGGACGGTCTGCCGATCATTCTCGGCAATACCGACACTCCGTCCTGGCCGAGCCCCGGCCCGAAACCCGCCGAGGGCGGGGCAAACAAGACGTCGGCCGTCTCGCCGGCCGCCAGCGCGGCGTCGACGCCACCGGGCACAACTCCAGCCGGCGGCGCTCACCCGGCTGGCGCGGCGCAAACACCGGAGGTGCCTCAGGAAGGCGCCGTGGCCACATCGCAATCGCTCGGCAATTATCTCGATCTCGCCCGCGTCAAGGCCCTGCTGCCCTGGCTCACCGAAGAATTGAGCGCGACCAGGTCGGCGACCAGTTCCGGCGCTGGCGCACCTAAACAGTAACGAGGAACAGCGACGTGACCGACACTTCAAGGCCATCGGTCCATACGAGGCACTCGGCCTCCAGAAGCCATCAGCGGCGCGGTTTGTGGGCGCAGAGACGCCGCCGCGCCCTCCTGATCGCTTTCATCGCGGCCCTTGTCCTCGGCAGCTATGTCCTCGGGCTCGAATTGGCCCATCGCGATGTCGCGGCGACCTCGCAGATGATCCAGCAGTTGCGGGCGGAAAGTCAGAAGCTCAACAAGCAGGTTGCCGAGCAGGCCGCAAGCTATGCCGCGCTGCAAGCCAAGTTTGCCAGCGCGCAGACCGCGATGAACGAGATGAAGCCGGCGGACAACACCTACGACCTCAAGCCCAATCAATCGATCCTCGTCGCCGACGGCCGCTTGACCCTCGGGCTCATTGGCTCGCCCGGCAACGACAGCATCAACATCAATATCAACGGCAAGCGGCAATCGGCGGCGCCGGGCGACGTCATCAGCGTTGCGCCCGACGCGTCGACGGCCTGCCAGATAGCCATTCAATCCTTCGACATGTTTCACGCGATGGTCACCGCGTCCTGCACGCCGGCAAAGGCTCGATAGGCCGCCGACGCGAGCGGCGGCAAGCCGCCCCCCAGGACGCCGAAAACGCCAATATTGCCGGGCCTTGGCCATCATCCGGGAATCCCGGCGCAAAATCCGTTAGCATCGCCGTTAGTGATTCGCGTCCCACGCACATCAAGCGAAAAGGCAGGTGGCTGATGCGGCAGATCATTACGGTTGCGACCATGAAGGGCGGTAGCGGCAAGAGCACGCTGGCGAGTTGTCTTGCGGTGCATTGGCAATTATGCGGCCGCAGTTCGACCATCATCGACGCCGACCCGCAGCGCTCGATCTCCCGCCTTGCCGCGCGCGAAAAGGCGCTCGGCGGCGTGAAGGTGGTGGCGGACGCCACCGAGAATGCCTGGAAGACCGCGCGCAACCTCGCCGCGACCGGCCCGATCATCATCGATACCCCCGGCTTCCGCTCGCTGTCGACGCTCGCCTGCATCGCCGCGGCCGACTTCCTGTTGGTCCCCGTCAAGGCCTCGCCCCTCGATGTCGACCGCATGCTCGATACGCTCAATTCGCTAATCGAGGGCGACGAAGGCGAGCGGCGTTTCTTCCGCTGCGTGCTGACGCAGACCACGCGTGACTCGGTGATCGCCAAGCAAATCCGCGCCGAATTGATCGAGGCCGGATTCCCGGTGCTCAAAAGTGAAATGACCAACCGGGTCGCCTACGCGGAGGCGGCGCTATGGGGCGCAACGCCGAGCCTGATCGAAAAGTCCGGGGCGGCGGCGCGAGAGATCGCGGCGCTCGCCGACGAGGTGGACGGCATCGTCGGGATCAGGCAAGCTGCCTGACCATGAATAAGAAGAAGCTACCCCGCGCCATCAGGCCGACCGCAGCGCGCACCCCGGGCGCCAGGCCCGAATTCGCCGAGCGCGTAAAAGAGCCATGGGAGCTCAGTCCAACCGCATTACTCGCGGATGACGACGGCCTCGACGTAACCGACGATTCGCCGGAAGGCCGCCGCGTGTCAGCAAGAAAGCTGGTCAAGCGATTCTCGCTATGGTCGGGCGTTGCCGGACTTCTCCCGGTGCCCCTTGCCGACCTCGCGGCAGTAACCGGCGTGCAGATTCAGATGCTGCGCCGCTTGTCGCAACTTTACGGGGTGCCGTTTTCCGAGAACCGCGGCAAGGCGATCATCGCTGGCCTTGCCGGAACCGCGGTTCCCGCGAGCAGCAGCCTCGGCGCCGCAAGCCTGCTCAAGGGAGTGCCGCTGCTCGGGATGACGGTTGCCGCGCTCACGATGCCGGCATTGTCGGTCGGCGCCACCTACGCGATCGGCATGGCGTTTATCCAGCACTTCGAGTCCGGCGGCACCCTGCTCGATTTCGAGCCACCCGACTATTACGAATTCATCAAGGCGCAGAAAAAGCTGCACGAGGCGCAGGCGTAAACCCGCGCGCGCCTGCCCTTCCCGACCGACTATTGCCGGTTGCCGGTCTTCGCCGCCTTCGCGGCGTCCCACCACCACAGCGTCGGAAAGGCGGCCAATCCGAATTTCGGCAGTGTCTGTGGGCGGCTGAAGCGATTCCAACGCGCTGTGCGCAGCATGTTGTAGGACCATTGCGGCACGACGTAGTGGTTCCACAGCAGCACACGGTCGAGCGCGCGCGCCGCAGCGGTCAAATCGTCGGGCGTCTTGGCAGCGACGACCGCGTCGATCATCGCGTCCACCGCCGGGTTCTTGATACCGATGACGTTTTCCGAGCCCGGCTGATCGGCAGCACGTGAGCCCCAGAAGTCGTGCTGCTCGTTGCCGGGCAGAAGCGATTCGATCCAGGCATAGGTGATGAGGTCGAAATCCCAGCCGCGCAGCCGGTTTTCGTACTGCGCCTCGTCAACCGTGCGCACCGAGACATTGATGCCGGCGCGCTCGAGCGACGGCTTGTAGAACAAGAACACGCGTTCGAAGGCCGGAGAATTGCCGAGGAATTCCACCGAAAGCTGCTCGCCCGACTTGGCGTTGACAAGCTGCTGCTCGCGGATCTCGTAGCCGGCGTCCTTGAACAGGCGCATGGCGTGGCGCACATTGTTGCGCGCCTCATTATGGTTGTCGGTAACCGGATTGGCATACGGCTTTTCGAAAAGCTCGGGTGGCACCTTGTCGCGCACGGTCTGCAGCAGCTCGAGCTCGCGTCCGCTCGGCAGCCCGCTGCAGGCGAGGTCGGTGCCCTGAAAATAGCTGGAGATGCGCTTGTACTGGCCGAAAAAGATCTTCTTGTTCATCTCGTCGAAATCGAACAGATAATTGAACGCGAGGCGGAGCCGCGGATCCTTGAACTTGTCGCGGCGGATGTTGAAGGCGAAGGCCTGCATCATGCCGACATTGTTGATCGGAAATTCCTCGAGGATGACGCGCTTTTCGCCGACCGCCGGAAAATCGTAGGCGGTCGCCCAATTCTTGGCGCTGTTCTCGGTGCGCCAGTCGACCGTATCCGCCTTGAACGCCTCGATGGCGACGGTGGCGTCGCGGAAATATTCAAATCGTAGCTGGCCGAAATTGTCGCGGCCGATATTGACGTTGAGGTCCTTGCCCCAATAGTCCGCGACGCGCTCGTAGACGATGTTGTGGCCGGGCGCGAATTCCTTGATGCGGTAGGGCCCGCTGCCAAGCGGGGGCTCGAGCGTCGTTTCGCCGATGCTGCGCTTCTCGCCGTCCTTGTCGGTGCCCTCCCACCATTCCTTGGGCACGATCGTCAACTGCCCGACGATCTGCGGCAGTTCGCGGTTGCCCGTGCCCTGGAAGGTGAAAGTCACTTCGCGGTCGCCGGTCTTCTCGGCCTTGACGACGTTGCGAAAGCTGGCCGCGGCCTGCGGGCTCAGCTTCTTGAACGTATTGAAGGAAAAGACGACGTCGTCAGGCGTAACCGGCTTGCCGTCATGCCATTTTGCCTCCGCGCGCAGTCGATAGGTGGCGGAAGAAAAGTCATCGGGGTAGCTCACGGCCTCGGCCAAGAGGCCATAGACACTCGCCACTTCGTCGAGCGAGGCGACCAGAAGCGTGTCGTAGATAAGCTCGATGCCGAACGCCAGGGTGCCTTTGACGCCGGCGACCGCCGAATTGAAATTGTCGAAGGTGCCGAGCATGATGGCAGAAGCCGCGCCGCCTTTCGGCGCGGTCGCGTTGACGTAGTCGAATTGCTTGAAGCCGGACGGATACTTCAGTTCACCGAACTTGCACACGCCATGCCGCCAGGCCGGTGCGGCGCCCTGTGCCTGCGCGTCGCCGATCAAGGGCAATCCGAGCCGCTGCGCGGCCAGAGTAACCACGGCGGATTTGAGCAAAGATCGGCGATCCATCTTGCGACTCCAGCGAAATTCGCGCCACTGCGTGATCAATGCAGGTTATCGATTGCGTTTCAATCGCAACGATAGCACGCCGGCGCGCGAATGGACCGCGCACGGTTTCAAGAATTTGTCGCCAGGATGATGGCCGCCCGCTGCGGGCGAGATGAAAACTCAAGGCGAGCAAGAACGAGGCGCCGTGATGTCCGGCGCCTCGTTGAAGGGGCGTAATTAGGAAGTCGTTGGTTTTGTTACTGCGACGGGCAGATAGACAGGCCGCTGCAAGCGCCGAGCGTGAAGGCATTCTCTTTGCCCGCGCCTGCCGCCGTCTCCAGCGCCTCATCGGAGACTTTGAAGGTCAGGATTTCTTCTTCCTGATCGAGAACCAAGGTAGCGTCACTCATCTTATTGATCCTTTCGTTCGCCAGCGGCGCCGGCAGATAGCAGGCAGGAGAAGAAAATCGGATAACGCCCCCCTCCCAGCGCCATATTTAATCATCCGATGCGTACAGGGCAAAGTCAATCTAAATAAGCCTGCGTTTCATTACCTTTAGCTATACAATCAATACCCACGGCTCCGATTGTGGCGGAGATTTGCGTAGCAAAACCGCCCAACAAAGCCGACCGAACGACTGACTCAAGCGAATCCCCGGCGCAACGGCTTGCTTCCCCGCCTGTTGATAGACTGGCGCTCGCTCGAATGTTCCCATATTGGGACGCCGGGCCGTGCGGGCCGGAAATGGCATCGGCCCGACCGGGCCTAGTATAACCGTGGCCGCCCGCATCGGAGCGGATTCTGCATGGATGCTTTCTTCGAGCGCCTGATCGTTCGCGCCGCCACCATTGACGAAATCCTGTCTGACGACTTCGAGCCATTGCCCGGCCAAAAAGGCGACGCCGATCTGGCGGCGCGGCGGCTGGCGGCATGGTGCAACGCCTCGGCAAGCGGCGACTGGTCGTTGTTTGAGCGCCGTCTCAGGCGAGACGGCTTGGCGCTGGGCGAGGTCCTCACGAGGCTGTCCACCGTCCGCCATAGGGCGTCAGCGGCCCCGCCCTGGATCGATGACGCCATCTGGATTGAGCGGGCCTTGCAAGACGCAGCAGCCAAATTCGAGGCTGCGCCCGGTCGGGCGCCACCTTGTGCCTTCGAGCATTTGCTCTTGCCCGTGGTTGGGCGGGCCGCGGCGCAATTGTGCTCGGGGATCGACGCCAGGGCGCTCGATAATCTCGACGAAACCGCGCGCGCCTGCTTGCGCCTGTCGCTGCTGAAAGCGCTGTCCGCGCTTTGCGCGCCGGCGCTCTACGAGCGATTCACCAAGGCGCGTAAGGCGAACCCGCCGCAAGGGGCCGGAACGTCGCTTTACGATCAATTCGTCGCTGGCATGAAGGACGGTGGATTCCGCAGCTTGTTCGAAGACAAGCCGGTGCTGTTGCGGATGATCGCGACGACAGTACGGCAATGGATCGATACCTCGCGCGAGTTCGTTATGCGTCTGGACGCCGATCTGGAGGTAATCCATCGCGACCTTCTCGCTTCCGGCAACGCGACGCGAGTGACCCGGATTGAGGGCGACGTCTCCGACCCGCACAATGGCGGCCGCTCGGTCCGCATTGTCGGCTTCGCGGACGGCTCGCGGGTGATCTACAAGCCGAAGGATCTGCGGCTCGATATCGCCTGGCAAAGCCTGATCGATCGGCTCGATCGGGCTCGTCCTCCGGTTGACCTCAAGGCCGCGCGCGCGATCGCCCGTGCCGGCTATGGTTGGACGGAATTCATCGGGCACAACGGCACCGATATCGAGGGCTGTGCGCGCTTCTTCCGGCGTGCCGGCGCCTGGCTTGCGCTTTTCCACTGCTTCGCGGCAGCCGACATGCACCAGGAAAATATGATCGCGTCCGGCGAGCATCCGATTCCGATCGATCTCGAGACCATTCTGCACGCGACCAACGAGCACGCAGCGCCGGAACCCGAACAGCAGGCCGGCGAAGCGGCGAAAGAGCTGCTTGCCAACTCGGTGATGGCCGTTGGCTTGCTTCCCGCCTATGGGCGCTCGCCTTTCAACGATGTCTTTGCCATTGGCGGACTGACCGCGGGCTGGACGTCGAAAACGACGATCGCCTGGACCGATATCAATTCCGACGCGATGCGGCCGACGAGATTGAAGGAAGACGGCGCCGGCAATCCGAACCTGCCGCACATTGATGGCCAATATGCGAAATTCGCCGATCACATAGAAGATTTCGTGTCCGGATTTGCCGACTACGCAAAATTCCTCGCTCGCAGCACCAGGGATGCAAGGCTCGGAGGATTGTTCGACGGCTTCGCCGGCGTTCCGGTGCGCAAGGTGATCCGCCCGACCCGCTTCTATTACATGCTGCTGCAGCGGTTGAAAAATCATCAGAGCATGGATGACGGCATAATCTGGTCGGCGCAGGCCGACTTCATCGCCCGACTGGCCGATTGGGACAAAGACAGCGATCCGCTATGGCCGCTGCAGCGCGCCGAGCGCTCCGCCCTGCTGGCGTTGAACGTGCCACATTTTGTCTCGCCCAGCGACGGAGACAAAATCAGCGACGCCACCGGCGTCACGGTGCGCACTCCGGCAATATCGGGTCTCCAGCGCGCAAAAGCGCGCGTACGAGGCCTCGACGACAAGGAGATCGCCTGGCAGACCGGAGTGGTCCGCGAAAATACCAATTCGCTGTTGCCGCCGGCGCGGCGGGAAATACCGATGGATATTGCCGCCACGCCGACAAAAGATGCTTTCCTCGCTGAAGCCGACCGCATCGCCGCGGAACTGTCCGACCGGGCCGTTCGCCGCGGGCCAAGCGCCGCCTGGATCGGCCTCGACTGGCTGGGAGACGCCGAAGTTGCCCAGCTCGTCTGCCTCGGCCCCGACCTCTACAACGGAGCCGCGGGCATTGCGCTCTTTCTTGCGGCCCATGCGGCGGTGACCCGATCAAAACCGTCCGCCGAACTGGCGCTCGCCGCCATTGCCGAATTGCGCAAGACCCTGAAAAGCCGCAATGCGGCGCGCTACGCGCGCTCGCTCGGCGTTGGCGGCGGCACGGGATTGGGCGGCGTCGTCTATGCGCTCGCGGTGATGGCCAGATGCCTGCGTGACGATGTCCTGCTCGCGGACGCGCAGACAGCCGCGGCATTGTGCAGCGACGACCTCATCGCCGCCGACAAGCAACTCGATGCGCTCGGCGGCAGCGCCGGTGCCATCCTCTGCCTATTGCGGCTGCATCGCGACAGCCATTCCGAAGACGTCTTGCGACGCGCAACGAAATGCGGCGATTACCTGCTGGCGCAGGACCGCGTCGGCGCCGCCGGGCGGCGCAGTTGGGTCGGTCAGGGCCTCGGCGCGCGGGCGCTCAATGGCATGTCGCATGGCGCCGCCGGCTTTGCCTATGCGCTCGCGTCGCTTGCCGCCGCGACTGGCCGCGACGATTTCGCGCAGGCCGCCTCGGAATGCGTCGCTTACGAAGATTCGAGCTACGAGGCCGAGCGGCACAACTGGCCGGACCTGCGTGGCGGCGGTGAGCCGTCATGGCCTTGCCAATGGTGCCACGGCGCGCCCGGCATCGGTCTCGCGCGCGCCGCCATCAAGAAGCGCGGCACACTGGATGCGGGGCTCATGGCAGCAGACGTTGGTAATGCCGTCGAATGCGCGATGCAGGCTCGGCCGGGCGGGGTCGACACGCTTTGCTGCGGCACGCTCGGCAATGTCGAATTTCTCTGCGAAGCGGCCGACGCGCTGGGTCGCGACAATCTCCGCGACATCGCGGCGCGGCGCCTGATGGCGGTCGTGCAGGCGGCTGCAGCGACCGGTGACTACCGCTGGAACAGCGGCCAGCGTCAATTCAACCTCGGACTGTTTCGCGGCCTCGCCGGCGTCGGCTACACCGCGCTGCGGCAGGTCGATCACTCGCTTCCCGACGTACTGATCTGGGAATAGCGCCGCAGCACTTAAATCAGGTGCCGCCGGGCCAAGTTGCGCATCAATTCGGCGGCGCCGAAGGTCCATGGCGGACATTCGGTGGAGAGCCGCACGGTGTTGCTGAGCGTGCCAAGCGTGGGCGTCGAGATCGAAACGCGGTCGCCGAGCTTGTGCGTGAAGCCCTCGCCCGGCACGTCGCGATCCTCCACCGGCGCAAACAGCGTGCCGAGATAGAGGACGAAACCGTCCGGATACTGATGATGGCGGCCGATGGTCGCGGCCACGAGGTCGAGCGGATCGCGGCTGATCTCGCGCATCGAGCTGCGGCCTTTGAGTACGAATCCGTCCAAGCCTTCAACGGTCAGGTCGAGGTCGGCGGCGCGCACGTCGTCCATGGTAAAGCCGTCGTCGAACAGCCGAATGAACGGGCCGATCGCCGAGGAAGCATTATTGTCCTTGGCCTTGCTCAAGAGCAGGGCCGAACGCCCCTCGACGTCACGCAGGTTCACGTCGTTTCCAAGTGTTGCGCCCTTGACTTGGCCGCGGCTGTTCACTGCGAGGACCACCTCCGGCTCCGGATTGTTCCATTTGGAGATGGGATGAAGCCCGATTGAGGCGCCCCAACCAACGGACGACAGAGCTTGCGCCTTGGAGAAGACCTCCGCGTCGGGACCGATGCCGACCTCGAGGTATTGCGACCAGAGACCTTCCTCGATCAGCGCCGCCTTGACCTTGGCCGCCTCCGGAGAGCCGGCCCTCAAATTGCGCAAGCTGTCGCCAATGATGGCGCTGACGCGCTCGCGCACCTTCCGCGCCAGTGCCGGGTCGCCCTTCGCCCCTTCCTCGATCACGCGTTCGATCATGGAACGGGCGAAGGTGACGCCGCACGCCTTCACTGCCTGCAGATCGCAAGGCGCCAGGAGATGGACACCGCCGGGGCCATCCTTCGGCTCGACGGAAGCCGCGGCGATATCAGCCAATGCGCCGAGATCCTCGCCGGTCGCGGCCCTGACCAGCGCCACCGGATCATCGCGCTCGAGAAGATCGCGCATGGTCGGAAACGCTCGGCAAGTAATATCGACAATCCGATCGCCTCGTACGGCGGCAATCGATGGCCCGCCGACATCGCTGCGCCAGACTCGTGCGACGAGGCAGCCATTTCCTTGTTCCGGCAAGATCGCGATCATGCAATTTGGCCTCTCCGTCCCGACGCGTTCGCCGACCCTAGGTTATTTGCCTTTGAATTGCGGCGGACGACCCGCGCCATCACGACGAGTCGTCCCGAGAACTCAGCGAAGGCAAACAATTTGCGCCGAAATTACCTCATAAAACAGCAAAGCGGGTGCGTTTCGGCACCCAGGAAATTCAGTTACGCACGATCGCCCGCAAAATCGGCCTGCCGGGAGATTGAACAATCGACGGTTCGATGCCAGACAGGCTAATGCTCAAGGATTGCATGCGGAATGAAATTCGGCCCGACACATTTTTGCCCTCGGAGGGGGCGCTTGCGTATCGCCGGCGTACGACTGTGGATAGCGCCGTCTCATGAACATTGCCGAAGCTGCCTTGTCCTTCCCGTTTCCCGAGCCCCCCGAGCCAGGCAAGGCTACCGAGGTCGCCCCCGGCATTCTTTGGGTGCGCATTCCGCTTCCCTTTCAGCTCAATCACGTGAACGCATATCTTATCGACGATGGCGACGGTTGGGCTGTTCTCGATACCGGACTTGCCGACGATGTGACCCGTGCCGCCTGGGCGGCCTTGCTCGCGGGGCCTCTGCGGGGAAGGCGCCTGACGCGCCTGCTGGTCACGCATTTTCACCCGGACCATATCGGTCTCGCTGGCTGGCTTTCACGACGCTGCGATATGCCGCTGCTGACAAGTGAGACGTCGTATCTGGGCTGTCTCAACATTTCTCTCAGCCCCGGCGCGCTCGACGCCAAGCCTTATCGCGACTTCTATTTGCGTCACGGCCTCGACGCGGCAACAACAGGACTGGTGAGCACCCGTGGTCACCAGTACTTGAAAATGGTCAGCGACCTTCCTCCAACCTTCCAGCGGCTCGTTGCAGGCGACACGCTCAAATTCGGTGGCCGAACATTTTCGGTCCTTACGGGCGATGGCCACGCACCGGAACAGATCATGCTTCATTGCGCCGAGGAAAAACTATTCCTCGCTGCCGACCAAATCCTCGCAAAGATTACGCCCAACATCAGCGTTTGGCCGGTCGACCCCGACGGCGACCCTCTTGGGCTCTATATGCCCTCGCTGACGGCTTTACTGGCGGACCTCGCCCCGGAAACCTGGGTGCTGCCTGGTCATCAATTGCCTTTCTTCGGGGTGCACACGCGGATTCGCGAGCTCATCGAGCACCACAAACGACGCTGCATGGCAATTGCCGAGGCGTGTGCCACATCACCGCGATCGGCAGCGGAACTGGTGCCGGTGATTTTCCATAGGCCTCTCGATCCTCATCAGATGGGCTTTGCCTTCAGCGAGGTCATGGCACACGTGAATTTCATGCTGCGGCGAGGCCAATTGACCTGGGCTGAGCCCCTGGACGGCGTGCTGCGAATGATCGCGACTTGACGTCGATCCGCCATATCCGACGGCTGCCTCTCGTGCCGATCTGGTCGCCCCTGGGCGTCGGCCTGCGCCGCTTTGCGCGTCCGCGGGATTGAACCTGCGGGCGATCCGGTTTCGGTGATTTCAGGAGGTCACGGTGGATTTGGTAGCGGGGGAGGGACTCGAACCCCCGACCTCCGGATTATGATTCCGCTGCTCTAACCAGCTGAGCTACCCCGCCATTCCGTGAAACTTGTGCCGGAATGCGGGCGATATAGGAAGCCCGGGCAAAGCGTGTCAAGCAAGCAGGCGGGGCGGCAGCAGCCCGCGCCTTTCTCTGGCGTTCCGGCCTACGCCGCCTGGCGGCTACCCTCGTCGAGGCGCTCGAAGCGGATCAACGAGAAATGCCCGAGCGGCGGCATCGCCCTGCGCTCGATGACGCGGACGCCGCCGTGCCGCGCCGCCCAGTCGGTGAGGCGGCGGAAGGGGAATTCGGGGCGCCAGCCGAGCCGCCGCGCAATCGGCGCGAACCACTGCTCGAACAGGCGGCGCGGGCCCTCCTCGGCGCCGATGTGATTGACCAGCACGATCTCGCCGCCGGGCTTGAGCACGCGGGCGAATTCGTCGAGCGTCGCTTCCGGGTTGGGCACCGCGGTGATCACATATTGCGCCACCACCACGTCGTAGGAATGATCCGGCAGCGCCAGGCGCTCGGCGTCCATCACGGCAAGCGCGTCGATATTGGCGAGCTTCTTCTCGGCCACCCGCTCGTGCGCCTTGCGCAGCATCGGCTCGGAGAGATCGACGCCGGTGAGCCGGTTGTTACGGTCATAATCGGGCAGCGAAATCCCGGTGCCGACGCCGACCTCGAGAATACGCCCGCCCGCGGGCCCGCAGGCCTGTTCGGCGGCCTCGATCGACGCCTTGCGGCCGCGCTCGAACACGGCGCCGAAGACCAGGTCGTACACCGGCGCCCAGCGCGCATAGGCGCGCTCGACGCTCTGCTTGTCGATATCCTCGCCCATGAACCGTCAGCCGCGTGCGGCTGACACCATGCGCTCGCCGCGCCCCCGCGCGCCGTCCGCCGGCGCCACCGCGCTCTTGATGAAGCCCCCGCCAAGCACGCGCGCCTGGCCCTCACCCGCGTCATAGAACACGCAGGCCTGCCCCGGCGAGACGCCGTCCTCGCCGTCGATCAGCTCGACCTCGTAGTTTGCGCCCGCCCGGCGCAGCAATGCCGCCTGCGGCGGCCGCGTCGAGCGCACCTTGACGAACACTTCAAGGCCATCGGCCACGGCGTCGTCGATATCGCCGTCGCCGAGCCAATTGACGTCACGCAGGACAATATTGCTGGAACGCAAAGCCTCGCGCGGGCCGACCACGACGCGCCGCCGCTCGGCGTCGAGCCGCACCACGTAAAGCGGCGCCCCGGTGGAAAGGCCGAGACCTTTGCGCTGGCCGACGGTGAAATTGATGATGCCGGAATGCGCGCCGAGCACCTTGCCGTCACGGTCGACGATGTCGCCGGCTTCGGCCGCGCCGGGCTTCAGCCGCTCGATCACCTGGGTATAGCGGCCCGACGGCACGAAACAAATGTCCTGGCTGTCGTGCTTGTCTGCAATTGCCAGCCCGAACTGGCGCGCCAGTTCGCGCGTCTCCGCCTTGGTGCGCTCGCCTAGCGGGAAGCGCAAGATTTCGAGCTGCTCGCGCGTGGTGCCGAACAGGAAATAGCTCTGGTCGCGTTCGGCTTCACGCGCGCGGTAAAGCGCGCGCGTTCCATCCGGCAGCCGCCGCGAGGCGACATAGTGACCGGTGGCGAGCGCCTCGGCGCCGAGCTCGCGCGCGGTGATCAGCAGGTCGTGAAACTTGATGACCATGTTGCAGTCGACGCAGGGTACCGGCGTCTCGCCATGGATGTAGCTCTCGGCGAAGCGGCTGATCACCGTCTCCTTGAAGCGGCTCTCGTAGTCGAGCACGTAATGCGGAATGCCGATGCGCTCGGCAACGGCGCGGGCGTCGTAGATGTCTTGCCCCGCGCAGCAGGCACCCTTGCGGTGGGTCGCGGCTCCATGATCGTAGAGCTGCAGGGTGACGCCAACCACGTCGTAGCCCTCGGCCTTGAGCAGCGCCGCGGTCACCGAGGAATCGACGCCCCCGGACATGGCGACGACGACCCGGGTGTCCTGCGGCCGGCTCTGGAGGTCGAGGCTATTGCGCATGGTTTGCTTCTTACTACAGGTGGCGACGGATGGCGCGCAATGCGAGCCGGCAGCGCGACAAAACTTCCGTGAAAGGCCCGGGAATTTTTTGCCGGGTGCAGCAGAGGGTGCCGGGTCGGCGGCCGCGAAAGCCCGCGCCAGCTCTGGCAGAAGATATTGATATAATTTGTCTTTTTATATGTGCGGGCATGGCCTGACGATTGCAGAGCGAATGCCGGATTTCCGGAGATAGTCCAGTGCCGTCAGTTGCGTCCGATCCCAGTTTCACTGTCGCCGCTTATTTTCCACCGACCCCGCCGGCACCCTCGCCCGCGGCTGATCCGAGGCCGGTCTCACCTTTCGAAAACATGCTCGACGACAGCACCCAGGCCGCATCCGACCCGCCGCCGCAGCCGCCGCAATCGCCGGCCCCATCGCATGCGGTCGACCATGCCGAGCAAACCGATTCAACCCCGACGGCGGCCAAGGCCACAGAAGGCAGGTCCGGCACCGCGAAAACCGCAGATGGCGAGGGCAAGTCCAGCAAAACCGAAAAGCCCAGTGCCGGCAACGCAGCCAGCGCCGACGCCGGAGCGGCTGCTGACGCCAAGGCAATCGACGTCAAGATCGCCGCAACCGAGACGATCGAGCCGACTGCGACGGGCGAGATCAAGCCGCTCATCGGCAAGCTCACCAATGGCAAACCGGCAGAGAGCAAATCGACCGACAGCAAGCCCTCCGGCAGTAAATCAGCCGATGCCGATGCCGTGAGCATCGCAACCGCGCCGGATACGGCGACCAGTGCGATTGCGGTTCCCGCCGCTGGTCCGGTTGCAATTGCGGCTGAGCCCACCGAACCCGCCGTGATCCCCCCGCCGGCTGCGCCTGTAGCAGCCGTAGCGTCCGGGGCGTCTACTGCAGCGGCAGGCCCAATCGTCATCGCCCCCGCGGCGCTCGTATCGACCGTCACCAAGGGCAAGTCGCCCGATTCCGCCGCGCCAAAAACAGCCGACAAAGCCGCTGATAACGGCAAGGCCCAGCTTGCGGCGAAGACCGCCGGCGTCGCCAAGCCGCAATGCCCTGTCGCAACAGCATCCGCGCCGAGCGGCACCAAAGCGGAGAAATCGGCCGGCAACGGCAAGGACGCGACTGTCCAGCCGCATGACGACCGGCCCGCACCGACGCACCGTGATGCGGCCGCTCCGGTCGCGGCCAACGCCGACGCTGCCGTAACGAAAGCGGCGGAGGCCGCTCAACCGCTCACCGCCGCCGCTCCGGCGACCCATGTCGCCGCGCCGCAAGCCCCGGCCACGCCCGCCCCGCAAGTCGATGCCTCGCAAGTGCTCGCCCCGCCGACACCGCAAGTGACCGCAGTGCCGCTGCCGCAAGTGGCCACGCCGATCCCGCAAGTCGCCGCCGCACTGGCCCCGCAGGCCGCCGCCGTGCCGATCTCCGGCGTCGCCGTCGAGATTGCCGCCAAGGCGGTCGCCGGCAAGAACCGCTTCGAGATTCGCCTCGATCCGCCCGACCTCGGCCGCATCGACGTACGCCTCGACGTCGACAAGAACGGCCAGGTGACCTCGCACCTGACCGTCGACCGCGCCGACACGCTCAATTTGCTGCAGCGCGATTCCGGCGGTCTCGAACGCGCGCTGCAGGACGCGGGCCTGAAAACCTCCGATCAAAGCCTGCAATTTTCGCTGCGCGACCAGAGCATGAGCCAGCAGCAAGGCAATTCTTCAACCCCAACGACCGCCGCGGCGCAGATCGTTGTCGAGGACGATACGCTGCCGCCGGTGACCGCGCGCAACTATGCGCGCATTGCCGGCATGGGCAGCGGCGTCGACATTCGCGTCTAGGAAACGCTCATGACCACCACATCACCCGTCTCGTCTTCGAATGGCTCCGGCAGCTCGGCTTCGTCCAGCACGGGCAACGCCCCCGAAATCGCCAGCAATTTCACGGAATTTCTGCAGTTGCTGACCACGCAATTGCAGAACCAGGATCCACTGAGCCCGATGGACACCAACCAGTTCACCCAGCAGCTCGTCATGTTCGCGCAGGTCGAGCAGCAGTTGAAATCGAATGACTCGTTGAGCACGCTGGTCACCTTGCAGCAGAGCGCGCAGGCGACGCAGGCCCTGGCGCTGGTCGGCGCCACGGTCGTCGTCAACGGCTCGACGGAAAATCTTAGTAACGGCCAGGCCACCTGGACGCTGAATGCGACCAAACCCGCCGCGGCTACCATCACGATCACCGATTCGAGCGGCCGCACCGCTTACACGGGCAAATTCACGGTCAATTCCGGCAGCCAGACTTTCACCTGGGACGGCCACGGCAATGACGGCACCTTGTGGCCGGACGGCGCCTACACGCTCACCGCGGTGGGCACCGACGCCAGCGGGCAATCGACCGCCATCTCGACGCAGGTCCAGGCCAAGGTGAGCTCGGTCGACCTCACGCAGACGCCGCCGGCCCTGTCCATCAACGGGCAGAACTATACCGTAAGCCAGCTGCAGCAGATCGTCGCCACGAATTAGCCGTTACGACAGATGCGCCGCCCGCCCGCGGCCGTTGCCGCGCGCGCTGGCGTAGCCGTTGCCGCTGATCGCCGTTTCGATCGCCCGCTCGAGCGCCGAGAGCTCGAACGGCTTGCGCAGAATATCGAAGCGCCCGTCGGCGGCGCGCGCGGCATCGGAAAAGCCGCTGGTCAGCAGCACGGGGATGTGCGGATAGCGTTCCTGGCAGGCCTGCGCCAGCGCGATGCCGTCCATCGATCCCGGCATCACGATATCGGAGAACAGCAGATCGACCTCGATGCCCTGCTGCAGGTGGCGCAGCGCTTCGGCGGCGTTCTCGGCGCGCACCACCCGGTAGCCGAGTTGCTCGAGCAGAGTGGCGGTTACCTCGGCAACGTCGCGGCTGTCCTCGACCATCATGACGGTGCCTTGAACGTGGTCGGGCTTTGCTCGCTCCTTGTCGTCGACGTCGGCCGCTTTCGTGCTGCGCGGCAGGTAAATCGTCACCACCGTGCCGGCGCCCTCCTCGCTCGAAACCGTCACCGCGCCGCCCGACTGGTTGGCGAAGCCGTGCACCTGCGACAACCCCAGTCCCGTACCCTTGCCGACCGGCTTGGTGGTGAAGAACGGCTCGAACACGCGCGCCAGCAGATCCGGCGCGATGCCGACGCCAGTATCGATCACCGCCAGCGCAACGAAATCGCCTTCCAGCGGCCCGGCCGCCGAGCCGGGCTTGAGCACGACATTGCGCGCCGACAGCGTGATGCGGCCGCCATCGGGCATGGCGTCGCGGGCATTGACGCCAATATTGACCAGCGCCAGTTCCAGTTCCCCCTGATCGACCTCGACCGGCCAGACCTTGTCCTCGACATCGATAACGAGCTCGATGTTGCCGCGCAGAGAAGTTGCCAACATGTCACGCACCGCGTCGATGCGCGCGTGCAGATCGACCACCACCGGCATCAACTGCTGACGACGCGAGAAGGCAAGGAGCTGCCGCGTGAGCTTCTCGCCGCGGCCGGCGGCGGCGCGGATCGCCTGCACCGCCTGCACGTCCTTCGCGTCCGAGAGCTTGCTCTGCAGGATCTGCGCGTAGCCGCTGACAATCATCAGGAGATTGTTGAAATCGTGGGCGATGCCGCCGGTGAGCTGGCCGAGCGCCTCCATCTTCTGTGCCTGGGCCATCTGCTCGCGGGCGGTGTCCAGAGCGAGTTGCGCCTCGTGCTGCTGGGTCACGTCATGCACCAATTTGGCGAATCCGACGAGATCGCCGGCTTCGTTGCGGATCGCATCAAGGACGATGCTGCCGTAAAAACGGCTGCCGTCCTTGCGCACGAGCCAGCTTTCGCCCTTGAACTGACCCTCGCGCGCGGCCGTCATCAGAATCTGGTCCGCCATATCGGCGACGCGCGCCTCCCACGGCAGGAAGACTGCGACATGCCGCCCAACGATCTCCTCCTCGCTATAGCCCTTGATGCGCTGCGCGCTTTCGCTCCAACTGCGCACGTGGCCTTCGGTGTCGAGCATGTAGATCGCGTAGTCGCGCACGCCTTTGAGCAAGAAGCGGTAGTTCTGCTCGGACTCGCGCAGCGCGCTTTCCGCCCGCCTGCGCTCGGTCACATCGAGGCAGACCCCGAGCATGCGCAGCGCCGCGCCCTTCTCGTCGCGGACCACTTCGCCGACGCTTTGCAGATGGCGGATTTCTCCGCCAGGCCGCACGATGCGCTCTTCGTGGCTGAAGCCGGTGCCGGATTTAAGCGCCGCAGCGACACTGGCGCTGACCAGCGCGCGGTCATCCGGATGAACGCTGCGGAAAAAATCGTTGACGGTGCCGCCGAATTCGTCGCGCCTGATCCCGTAGATCTGGAACAACTGATCCGACCACGACACCCGGTTGGCAACGACGTCCCAAGACCAACTGCCGAGATTGGCGAGACGCTGCGCTTCGGTGAGCTTGATATTGGCGTCGGCGAGTTCGGCAGTGCGTTCCCTGACCCGACGATCGAGGTCGACGCGTGCGCGCAGCAGGTTTTCCTCGCTTGTTCGGCGCAGGGCCACATCCGCGCTTAAGGCCAGGCTTGGCATCGAAACGCTGATCATAAAGGTGAGCAGCAGCAGCACCGATTCGTTGAGCCCCGTGTCGGCGAACGGCCCGGCGTGATTGATCGTCCCCCAGACGGCGAAGCCGGTGAGCAAGAGCCCGACGGTCGCGGTGTCGCGGGGCCCTCGGCGCAGCGCCGCCCACAAGAGCGGCAGGATCGCCAGGAAGCCGAGCGGGCTCGTATAGTCGGAACGCGGCAGCAACGGGCTGAAGGCGACAAAGCCGACGGCGGCGGCCGAACCGAGCACGGCGATGGTATCCGGCAATTGCCGATAGTCGAAGGCGCGGCGTGCGCTCTCCGCCCACAGCACAATCACCGGCGTCACCACCAGCGCGCCGGCGACATCGCCCATCCACCAGGTGGCCCAAATGGGTACGAATTTCTCCCACGGTGCAAGGTCCGTTGCGCTCAGCGTGAGCACGCCGACGCTGGCGCTGATGACGGTTGCCGGGCCGGCGCTGATCAGTACGAACTTCGCCACCCGTGCCGGCGTGGCGAAGGTTTCCCGCCCGCCGGCCCACAGATTGATCAGAAAGCCGCCCGTCAATCCTTCCAGCGTATTGCCGAGCGCAATGACCGCCGAGGTCTCAAGAGTTCCCGCTGTGGTGGCATTGGCGGCGAAGGCACCGGCAAAAATCGCCGGCCAGATTCGATAGCCGCCGAGCAGCACCGCGGCGAGGGCAAAGCCGGTCGGCGGCCAGATTGGGCTCGCGCTGGGGTTGATCAAAGCCAGTTGCAGGCCGAGCTTGGCCAGCACGAAATAGGCAATCGCAACAACGACCAGCGCGCCCGCATATTTGATCGGCGCGAGCCAGGCGGGGCTTGATAGACCGGTGCGAACCTTGGTCACCGCCATTCTCAAACTCCCCCCAAGGAATCATCCTAGCCGATGGTGACGCAATGCGGCAGCCCCGGAGTGGTATCCGGGGATGCTCCATCTGTAACCAAAAGGTTAGCGATATCAGGGCAATGTTTTCCCTATCCGCGCACTCGGCTTAGGCAAATTTTAAGTCGGCGCCTGTAGTTTGCCGTCAATAGAAGTTCTGTCAGTCGAGTTTTGTGAGAGTATCTATGACCGAACCCCACCGCCCGAGGGTCAAATACGTCATCGGGCCTGATGGAAGTCCGCTCACGATTGCGGACCTGCCGCCGCCGTCGACCAAGCGTTGGGTGATCCGCCGCAAGGCCGAGGTTGTCGCGGCGGTTCGGGGTGGCTTGTTGTCGCTGGAGGAAGCCTGCGGCCGCTATACGCTCACCGTCGAAGAGTTCCTCTCCTGGCAGTATTCGATCGACCAGCACGGCCTCGCCGGCCTGCGCACGACGCGCATCCAGCAATACCGCTCCTAAGACCGCCGTTCCTTGGCTCCGCTTTGGCCCGGCCATGCGCCGGCCAATCCTGCGTGCGCCGTCAAATGATGACGCACGTCGCCCGCCGAGCGAATTTCTCCTGAATTAACCGGACGCTAACCATAAACTGGGCAAATCTTGCCCGGTGTGGCGCGTGCGCCTTACGCGCCCTTTGCGGGAAGGAAACCGGTGCAAGGCTTTTTCGACTTCGTGAAATCGCTGGGGGCGGCACGGATGGCGGCGATGGCCGCGGTGACGCTGGCGCTGATCGGCTTCTTTTCGTTCCTGATGATCCGGATGACGGCGCCGCAGATGGTGCCGCTGTTCACCGATCTGACGCTCGACGACAGCGCCGCGATCGCCAAGGAACTCGACCGTCAGGGTGTCCCCTACGAGCTCAAGGGCGACGGCGCCGCCGTGCTGGTGGCCCGCGACAAGGTCGCGCAACTGCGCATGAAGCTTGCCGAGGGCGGACTGCCCAAGGGCGGCGGCGTCGGCTACGAGATCTTCGACAAGTCGGAAGCGCTCGGCACCACCAGCTTCATCCAGAACATCAACAAGCTGCGCGCGCTGGAGGGCGAACTCGCCCGCACCATCCGCAGCCTCGACCGCGTCCAGGCCGCGCGCGTGCACCTGGTGCTGCCGGACCGGCCGCTGTTCTCGCGCGACAAGGTCGATCCGTCCGCTTCCATCGTGCTCAGGGTCCGCGGCGCGCTCGAGCCGCAGCAGGTCCGCGCCATCCGCCATCTGGTGGCAACCGCCGTGAACGGGCTCAAGCCCGAGCGCGTCTCGGTGGTCGACGAAACCGGCAAACTGCTCGCCGATGGCGCCGAGCCGGACGATCGCGAAGGCGGCGCCAACGATGACCGCAAGACGGCCTACGAAAAGCGCATGCGCGAGCAGGTCAATGCCATCGTTTCCTCGATCGTCGGCCCCGGCCACGCGCGCGTGGAGATCAGCGCCGACTTCGACATGAACCGCATCACCCAGACCTCGGACAAATACGATCCGGAAGGCCGCGTGGTGCGATCAAGCCAGACGCGCGAGGAGCAAACGGGGGAAGGCGGCAGCGCCGGCGGTCCGGTCTCCGTCGGCAATGAATTGCCCGGCTCCGGCAAGCAAAGCGGTGGCGGCGGCTCCGACCAGAATCACAAGACCGAGGAAATCGTCAACTACGAGATTTCCCGCACCACCAAGACCGAAGTCATCGAGGCCGGCAGCGTCAAGCGCGTTTCCGCCGCCGTGCTGGTCGACGGCATCTACAGCAAGAACGACAAGGGCGAGATGGTCTATCAGCCGCGCCCGAAGGAGGAAATCGACCGCATTACCGCGCTAGTGCGCTCGGCGATCGGCTTCGACAGCAAGCGCGGCGACCAGGTCGAGGTCGTCAATCTGCGGTTTGCCGATCCCACGCCGATGCCTATCAACGAGGCGACCGGCTGGATGAGCTATCTGCAATTCACCAAGGACGACATCATGCGCTGGGCGGAGCTGGGCGTCATGTCCCTGCTCGGTCTGATCGTGCTGCTCACTGTGATGCGGCCGCTGGTGCGGCGGATCGTCACGCCGGAAGGCATGCAGGCCGCGGCCGGCGCCGCGGTCGCCGGCGCCATCGGCGCAAATGGTCCCGGCGGCACCATCACCGGCGGCGGCGCCGGCAGCATCACCACCGCAGGCGGCGCCAATATTTCGATCGTCGGCTCGGACGAATCCGTCGCCATTTCCAACCGCACCTCGGCGATGATCGACGTCGCCAAGGTGCAGGGCCAGGTTCACGCCCAATCGGTGCAGAAGGTCGGCGAACTCGCCGAAAAGAACCCGCACGAGGCGGTCTCCATCATCCGCAGCTGGCTCCACGAGGACGCGGCCTAATCCATGCCATCCGCATACGATCTGGACAAATCGAAGGGCAAGCCCGTGCGCGAGGACATCGGCGGGCTCATGGCCGAACTGGCCAGCCGCCAGCAGATCGCGCAAGGGCGGCGCAAGCTGACCGGCCCCGAACGCGCCGCCGTGCTGATGCTGGCGCTCGGCGAGCAGTATGGCGGCAAGATCTTCAGCATGCTCGACGACGACGAGCTGCGCGAAATTTCCATCGTCATGTCGTCGCTCGGCACCATCGAAGCCGATTCGGTCGAGGAGCTGCTGCTTGAATTCGTCGGCCGCATGTCGGCCTCGGGCGCCCTGCTCGGCAACTACGACGCCACCGAGCGGCTGTTGCAGCAATACCTGCCGTCCGACCGCCTGCATGCCATCATGGACGAAATCCGCGGACCCGCCGGCCGCAACATGTGGGAGAAGCTCGCCAACGTGCAGGAAGAGGTGCTGGCGAACTATCTCAAGAACGAATATCCGCAGACCGTCGCCGTCGTGCTCTCCAAGCTGCGCGCCGAACACGCCGCGCGCGTGCTGGCGATCCTGCCCGAGGAGCTTTCCCTCGACGTGGTCAACCGCATGCTGAAGATGGAGGCGGTGCAGAAGGAAGTGATCGAGCGCGTCGAGCAGACGCTGCGCACCGAATTCATGTCCAACCTGTCGCAGA
>Ga0335083_10002383_pt1 | contig 24839 bp, 24 predicted proteins | sample Lox_Sample_42_FD_206716 | JGI IMG/M metagenome (GOLD analysis project Ga0335083, IMG submission 206716) | Soil microbial communities from Loxahatchee National Wildlife Refuge, Florida, United States - Lox_Sample_4.2 | ecosystem: Environmental > Terrestrial > Soil > Wetlands | place: USA...
CACGTTCACATACGCCGGACCCTGCAAGCGGGACGGACACAAAACCTTCCGTTACAATTTCCGAGTGCCAGTCGAAACCAGCCGGCTGCTTATCAAGCAGGGTGTGTCTGCGGACGCGATCGTGGCATATCACGGCTCTTTCTGGGTAGATACCGAGACGCTGGACATGTTGCGGCTAGAGTGGAAGACGGATCGCATCCCGCCGTCAGTGAAAATCAGATCCGTCGAAAAATCGATGCGCTACAAGATTGTGCACATCGGACACTCCGACTTTCTGTTGCCGCTCCATTCTGAATTGACGTCTTTCGATCAGCGGGGCAACTACCTCTGGAACACGATGACTCTGGAACATTGCCAGGAATTCAGCGGGGGCTCGATCGTCACCTACGGGGCACCGGTTGACGACGCGCCTAGTCAGGATCAGCGACAACCACGTTGAAGGACTTGTTCAGCGGCATGTTCTGAGCATTTCAACGCCCGCGCGAAACCGATCTAAGTTCAGCCGGCTGAACCGCGGATGGTTCATTCATCGCAAAAGCCGCTTCTCTGCCGCCCAGAAGGAACCGCTCTGCGTCGATTCGTCCGAAGAACTCGATCATTCTGGCGATCAACCCAGTCCAACCAGTCTGATGGCTCGCCCCCAGGCCCGCTCCGTTGTCTCCATGAAAGTACTCGTAAAACAACACGTAGTCCTTCCAGTGTGGATCCGTCTGAAACTTATGGGTCCCACCGTAAACCGGTCGCCGCCCAGACTGGTCGCGTAGGAAGATTCGGATCAGCCGATTCGTAATCTCTCGGGCTACGTCAAAGAGATTCATCCAGCGACCCGATCCAGTGGGACACTCGATTCTAAAGTTGTTGCCATAGTAAAGGTAAAACGACAGCAAAGCACGGATTATCAGGGCGTTCACGGGCATCCACACGGGACCGCGCCAATTTGAGTTGCCACCGAATAAGGCGGAGTCCGACTCTGCTGGAAGATATTCCACCAGCTGTTCGTGGCCCTGGATCGAAACGACATAGGGATGCTGGGCGTGGTAGCGAGACAGCGTTCGGATTCCATAAGGACTGAGGAATTCGTTTTCATCAAGCATTCGCGAAAGGATCCGGCGAAGTCTTTGAGGGTTCACCAGCGCGAAGATGCTCCGGTCCGCGATCCCGTGGTGGTTGGGTCCGGTGGGGTGAATGCTTTCCAGCAGTGCCGGCATACGTTGGATCCGGTCGCTGAAAATCTGCACCGTGTTTGGCACCCGCTGCCGCTGCCACTGTTCAACCACCGTGGTCGCACATAGCGGCAAAAAACCCACCATTGAACGTACATTGAGTCGGGTTGCACGGCCATCCGGAAACCGCAGGACGTCATAGTAGAATCCATCTTCCTCGTCCCACATGCCGCTCGGTCCCACCTGATTTATCGCGCGGGAAATCCAGAGGAAATGGTCGAGAAACTTCGTCGCGAGATCTTCGTAAGTGGGGTCTACGGAGGCGAGTTCAACGGCGATCTCCGCCATGTTCTGACAGAACAATGCTATCCAGGCAGTACCGTCAGCTTGTTCCAGATAGCCCCCGCCGGGCAGTGGGGCGCTTCGGTCAAACACTCCGATATTGTCCAGACCGAGAAAACCACCCTCAAAAAGGTTCCTGCCAAAGCGATCCTTGCGGTTGATCCACCAGCTGAAGTTCAACATGAGTTTTCTAAAACACCGTCCTAGAAATTCCATGTCGGCTTCGCCGTGCAGAGCTTGTTCCGTCCTATACAAGAAAATGGTCGCCCAGGCATGCACCGGAGGATTTACATCGCCGAAATTCCACTCGTAAGCCGGGATCTGCCCGGTCGGGTGCATGAAGTACTCCTGTAGCAGCAAATCGAGTTGTTGTTTCGCAAAGTCCACATCTACGGTGGAAATCGCCATGGCATGGAATGCGAGATCCCACGCGGCGTAACAAGGGTACTCCCACTTGTCCGGCATGGAAATGATGTTCTCGTTGACCATGTGGAACCATTCGCTATTCCGAATCTGCGGCGCGCCGGGGCGCATGGGGTCGGCGCCGTGTTCTTCGAGCCATTTGTCTACGTTGATACTGAAATATTGCTTGCTCCAGAGCATCCCTGCCAATGCCTGGCGCATGGCGCGGGCCGCGTCTTCGCTAACCCAGTCCGGGGTGATGGCTCGATAGTATTCGTCCGCCTCATGCCGGCGTGTTCGGATGATTTCAGCAAATTGGTTTCCGAACAGCTCGCGCATCGAGGCGGGCGGTTGGTCGGACAGGCGCAGCCAAATGGTGGCCATGCTCCCCGGATCGATGGTGACTTGATAATGTGCCGAGACTTTCGTGCCAATCAGCTCCGGGTTGATGACACCCTTTTTCCCCAACACTATGTGGTCGTTAATGCCGTCCTTGACATAAGAGGTGTCGTTCGGCGCGCCGAACACACGCTCGTTGTTCGTTTCATTCTCCGTGAACAGCAATGGAACATCTGTTTCACAATAAAGAAACCGGTCGCCCAGCTCGGGATGGCAAGCTGCTATAGTGCGAGCTCCTACCAAGCCCGGAACCGCTTTCAGGGCGGGCCTCGGCGCGCCGCACGACCACCTCCATGTGTTACGAAACCATAGCGTGGGTAGGACATGCAACGTCGCAGTCTCCGGGCCGCGATTGCACACGCTGATCTGAACTAGAACGTCCTCGGGTGCGTTCTTCGCGTACTCCACGAACACGTCGAAGTAGCGGTTGTCATCGAAGACGCCTGTGTCTAGTAACTCATATTCCATCTCATTACGGCTACGCAGCTTGTTTGTCCGGACCAGATCATCATACGGAAATGGGCTCTGAGGATATTTATATAGGTACTTCATGTATGAGTGCGTGGGCGTGCTGTCAAGGTAGAAATAGTATTCCTTGACATCTTCGCCGTGATTTCCCTCATGGTTCGTCAAGCCGAACAACCGCTCTTTGAGGATGGGATCCCGACCATTCCACAAGGCGACGCCGAAGCACAATAGTTGCCGATCATCGCTGATACCGGCCAACCCATCCTCGCCCCAGTGGTATGCCCGCGAGCGGGCCTGATCGTGGCTGAAGTAGTCCCATGCATTTCCATCCTGACTGTAGTCCTCGCGAACAGTCCCCCATTGCCGCTCGCTCAGGTATGGGCCCCACTTCTTCCAAGGAATGTTGGACGCGCGTGCTTCTTGAAGCCTTGCGGATTCTGAATTGGTGTTCATTGCTTCATCGATGCGGCCAGGGTTGCTCCGGCCTAACAAATGTTCTTGAAGGTGGTGAGCACGAGCGGCGCCTTCTCCTGCGGCTTTGGAAACGTCGCCCATCGGCTTTGTGACGCCCTTACTTAGGAGGATATTTCTCGAACATCTCTTCGATGCCTTTTTGAAGCCTCTTAGTATTCTTCTCGGCTTTTGAGCTGATCGTGTCGGTCGACACACCCTGGAAGATGAGTTGCTTTTGACGCGGGTCCGTAAGGCTGACGACGAGCGTGCCTATCCAATGGGTTTGCGTAGTCGTAGTAGAAAATCCGTTACCCCAGCCCCAACCACAACACCCCCAATCGGTCCACCCCCCACCACTCCAGCCCAACCCACCCCAGCCCCAGACGGGGCCTACGGCGTCGCTAAAAGTAGTAAACTCAGGCTCCGCAGCAACCTTCACGTCGTACTCAACCAGAAGGTCCCCGCCGGCTGCGACACGGGTGAAACGCTTGGCTGCGAGCGCCTCTCCCACAAAATGTACTATGCGCTCCTGCATTAGCTGATTCGGGAATTGCACGTCAGACGGCGCTCTTTGCAATCCCACCCAACGATAGGTCTTATAGTGCGAATAATCGCCCCCATGATCGTAATCCACCCGAACCTTTTGCGCGACTCCGGGTGACATTACGGATGCCAGCGCCAGCAACATCATCGTTCGGCTCATATGCTCTCCAGTCTCACTACCGAGAGAAAACCGTCCATCTCGATTTTCTACTCCGCTAATCTGGACAGGAAGACCCTGTAGTGTGATTCATTTTCTAGCGACCGGTTGGAGTTCCCGGACTAAACTGCGCGTAAGAGAGGACTAAAAAACTACCTCAAGCCCGAACGACAAAGCATCTTTGTCAATGCCGGGAGGGGGACACAGTCAAACCCGCGCGACGCCCAAGAGAGCGCTCACGCCGGTGAACCCAACCTCCCGGCCTAGAAACTGGTCTCTGGCGGTTCAAACATTCTAGAACTATTTCGCGAGGGAGCCATCGTTTGATTTCGAGGTGCAATTTGAAATCTAGCCAATGGAGTTGACATTCAATTTCAACGGCTTATTTCCAGGAGAAATAACGCATGTGCGATTACTCGTTGATGTCTTTTCCCAACCGTTTAGCAAGAACCGGTGAAGAACTGGTGGCCTACCGATTCGCATTTGGCGCCATTGGCTTCGCCTCACCAGCGGAGCTGCCAGTCGATCACAGCCCACTGACTGTTTGTCTAAGACATGCGTGGACCGACTTATGGGGTACAAGTGGCACGCGGAATTTCAGAAGTGTGGTCGCGGTATGCATTCCTCCAGGAGCTCGCCTTCTGTTGTCGGACATCCCGCGAAGCCTGCAGGTCGAGATGGGCATTCGCGCCACCGAGGAGGTGACCTTTACAGAGCTCACCGCCTCGCCTTTCGAGTATCGGGACGCTATCCGGTTTCAAAACGGCCGCGAACTTCTCTTACAAAGACTGAAAGAGGGCCAGAGGGTTCGAGTCTTGAGTTTTTCGCTGCCGGCGTTTGCGGATTCAACGATAGATGTGGATGATCAGGTCTCCAGATGGGCACCGCGAGTTCCACTTCCCCTGGCGGCGTTGGTGGAAGCCGAGCGATCAATTGCGTTCCGCGTATAAGCGACAGCGGCACGTTGCTACCGTTTATAACCCGTAAGGTCGGCCCTCAGAAAGAAGAATTTTCTCGTGGTTTCTTTGCTATCTGCGCTGTGGGTGGTTTGGGGCAGCATCACCATGGTCCTCGCCGCTTTGCTGATTTACCGATCCTTGGTAGGGATGAAAGAAGAAAACCAGTTGTTCCTGGACCCGGCTGAATGGCAGCTGGAAAGAGAACAACGGAGTATTCTTGCACAGCTTGGCAAGCTGACGCCGCTCGTCAGAACCTTGGCCGTTATGTCGGTGACGCTGCTGGCTCTGATCGCGGGAATCTGGATCTACGGCGGCGTGCTACGGGTTACGAGTTCCACGATGCAACCCTGAGTGCTTCGCCGGGGAGACAGGCTAATTCTACGACCTTCGGGGCACTCTCTGTCGAGCTTGGTTCGATGCCGTTATCTCCGGCCTCATGTTACTGGGTTCGGTAAGATAACCCTGCACATAATTCTTTCCGATTCGAGTGACAACCACTGCGACGTCCTGCAAACGGTCTGCCAGATTGATCCAAACTGGTACGTTAAGCTTCATATGCTTCTTCTCGACTTTAAAATTCTCCACCAGCAGACACAAATCCAAATATTTCTGTTTGGGATCCACCTTCCGCAGTGAAAGACGGACTGTACCCACCTGCTTGAACTGCGTGGACGGCGTGAGTGTGAACCGGTAGTAGCTGCGCGCTTTTGACTTCGCAGACCCAATGGGTTCTTCGTAGTTCCGGACAACTGGCGGAGCCGCCTTGGCGCGCCTGGAACCTCGCACGTAGGGAGCCTCCTGTCCTGGGAGCCCCGTTGGAATGCGATTCAGGGGCTGCAGAACAGTTTGGTTTCTTGCCGCGGTTTTATAAACTGAATTGCGCTGCCCGCGAACCGATGCGGCCGCGGCGTCGACAGCTTCCCGAGACGCCAAAGGATTGAGCACGCTCAGCTGCCGCGACAATAAACGAAGATCGTCTCGGGTGTGATTCAGCGTCGCGCTCATTTCGTCGCGAGCGACATCCAGATCGTGAATTCGCTTTTGCTCGCTCAGGATGAAACCCGTTGTGCAAAGCAGAGCGGCACCCAGAGCAATCCTGGCAGTGATACGTCCGAGTGACAATGCGGACTCATCGTGACGCTGTTTGGGCGCAGTCGAATCGCTGGCAGTGCTATCAACGCTAAAGTGGATCGCACTCGAGTTACTTCGATCGCGAACGAACTCCGAATATTGGATTCTTTTTTCGATGTACCGCTCGAACTCGATGCGCTCTTTGGCTGCCAGCGTCTCGATTCCCAGGGCTCTCTCCGGGGAAGAGATTGAGATCGGCGAACGCGAAGCCGCGGCGGCCAGCGTCTCCGAAGCGTCCCTGTAGTTGTCATAGGCCAACCGCATCGCGAGCCACAATTGATGTTCACGGTCGCGCCGATCGGCAAAAGGTGCAGAAACAGGCGTGGAGTCAAGCATACGAATGCATTGAGAGATGCGCTTTGACCATTCGCTGATTTATTAATTTTTCCTAAGAAGGCGCTCGATCGCTGCGCATGGAATGATGGCGGTCATAGGATCGATTCCAGGCACGCGCGGTATGAGTTTCTGGAGCGCGTTGAAGTACTGCGCGCTGGGGACTTCGGCGTCTAGACCGCCCGACGGATTGCGTGATATGCGAACAAGACCACGATCGCACCGGCCACAGCCACAAGCAGGCTGTATAGATTTACACCACTCACCCCGCTCGCCCCAAAGATGCCAAACAACCATCCCCCCACAACCGCGCCAACGATGCCGAGTACAACATCGAGCAACAATCCTTCGCCCTTCTTATTCACGATCTTGCTGGCAATAAAACCGGCCAGCAGACCCAACACGATCCACGCTAGGAATGACATACCTGGAACCTCCTACATTTGCCGGTACAGCAGACTTCCTTCCTCGTCGAAATCAAAACCACGCAACAACCTATCTCGCCACGAATTTTGATGAGCAATCGGAAGAAGGGGCGTAAAAATAACGGCTCTGCTGCTGATGCATGATTTCGCCACGTCTTGGACACACGGTGGGTTTAATGAATCTCGGAAGCCACAGCGGACATCAACCGCAAGACTGGAGCGCGGAATGTACGCAAAACAAAAGCAAATACCCGTCTGTGCGGCCCCTGTCTATTGTCTCCATCGGCATTGCGGTCCTGAGCGTAGGGAGATTGGGCGCCCAAGGTCCACCTCTTGCATCTCAGCAGAGTCCGCTTGTACCACAGGATGTATTGCAGACTCCAGCGATTCCATTGTGGAGATTCAGTGGCGGATGGTCCTCTGGTACAACCGCAAGCGCAGATCGATTGCAACTATGCAATGCTCCCATGAGCGACACCGCCAGCAGCACTTCCGCAGGGGAGAAGCCGGTACGCCATCAGCGAATGCGGCGGGTCACGCTCGAACAAGTGAAACAGCAATCTCCGGACCCCTCTGCTGGCCCGATAGCGCGCCTTGGTCAACTTTCAATCGAAGCTGCGAAACAACATCGGCTGGGCTTACAAGCCGATTACTTTCCAAAGTTTAATTCTGTGTTTGCGAACTTGCACTACAGTGAGTTTCTAGGCCAAGTGCTCTCGATTCGCCGCCCGATAGAGGGCTCATCGCTGCAAGTTCCGGTCCCGTTGTTTTCCCAGAGTCAAACGATCGCTAGCGTTGCTTTGACTCAGCCAATCACGCCACTTTTTCAGGTCTACCAAGCTGTTCAGATTGCTCGCGCGGACGAACGCATCGCCATGGCGAAGGCTGGGGTTTTCGCTGCCAAAAACGCCTCGGACCTCGAGGTAGAAGAAAAGTACTTCAGGCTTCTGATTGTTCAGCGCCGGCTGATATCCGCGCAGTTTAACCTCAGAAAGTCCGCGAACCGGCCATCGTACGCCGCGGCTTCGATCGAATCGGTTCGGGGGGCGGGTCTGGAAGAGCCAGAATTGGTGGAAGCTAAGAAGACTCTCGTGACCGGTGCAACCGAAGTGACAGAGCTGACTGCCTGGTTGAACCACTTGATGGGTTGGCCAGAAGACACTGAGCTGGATTTGGCTATACCAGCTCCCTTGATCGAAAACATTGCTTTCGAAGAAGTGGCTGACAAGTCGGCCGCCGCTAATCCCGAGGTGTTTGAGGCGGAGCAAACCGTAGTCAAGGCGCGCGCCAGCATGGTGCTCTCGAAACTTGAATACGTACCTACCGTGGCTGCAGTAAGTGGTTACCTGTTTCAGAACGCCATCCCACTCGTACCCAGCAACTTCGGGTATGGCGGCCTAATAGCTTCCTACAACCTCTTCGATTTCGGCAAGCGCGAGCGAGCGGTGAAGGAGGCTCGCGCGCGGCTTGGCATGGCTGAAATCGCGGTGCAATTGACCAAGGCAAAGGTCGCAGCCGATGTAAAGAAAACTTATTTTGAACTGGAACGCTCGCGTCAGCTCAGCCAGCTTGCGCAAAAGATGGGATCGACCGTGGCTCTGGTGATGAACGTAGGTTCAACTGGCGAAACCTCGGAGCTGAAGGCTGCGCGAGCCAATATGGAAACAGAGATGCTTGAATCCGATCTCGCCCATCGTCAGGCATATGCACACCTGAAATCTCTGATGGGTTCCCAACGATAGGTTACTTCGTTCCAGGTGTCGATGGTTCCTTCGCTGGCGCGATATGAGACGGCAGCTCGGACAAAACGTGCCCGAATCCTGCGCCCTCAGGAGCACAGTACCTGCCCTTCCTTGAAACGGCGCCGTTCTTTACCCGCAAGTTTTCTTGCGTCGCTTTCTTCTGCCTGCCCGACCTGAACCGGAGCGGTGCACAGCTGATCGAGCAAAGTTCTCTCCTGATCGATCTTGGAAAGAAGCAGGTTCATGCTGGCATGCAACAACTTTACATATTCGTCTTTTTCGTCGCGCGAAGCCTCAGCACAAAACAAATCGATCAGCATTTGAATCCCGGTTGCCGTATTCAAAAGGTCATGCAAGAAAGCGCGCTCTTGCAGTCGAATCTGCTTCTCGCCGCGGAGGTCGATTATGGAGAAGGCCGTCAATTCACGTCGGAAGATTCCCAGTGGCTGGGCGACGATGCGGAAGTCCTGGTCATTGTAGATCCAATTCGACTCAAGCCAAGCCTGAACCGGGAGCGTGCGCGACGCAGAATCGACAGTTCGGTCGGATGAAGCTGGCTGCGACTTTCCAGTCTGACCGACGAGACGCGCCGGACTAGCTGGCGTGGCGGCCAATGCCCTTGCGGCAAATGTCTCAAATGCTATGTTGCTAAAAACCGCACCTCCACGCTCATTCAAGACGATCATCGGCGTAACCGAAAGATTAAAGCTTTCGATGAACGCTTCCGCAGAGATGCGCCCTGCAGGTTCGCCGGCGATCATTTTGGCCGGCAGCGTCCCGACCGAACCGGATTGTTTTAGATTAGCGGCGATTTCGCAGAGCACCTGGCGCGATTTCTGGCGAGCGTTGGTGTTGGCCGTTTCCAATGCGGGATGGGGCGCCTCAAACCCAAGTTCTCTTAACTCACACCTGTAGCCGCTAAGCGTGCCGTCATCGAGGTAGCGCGGAGCGCTCTGGGCCCATGCCCAGCTATACGAACCGTCCATGCGTCTGACGCGAAACTTCATATGAACTGGTTGCCGCGCTGCAAAGGCGGCCCGGAACGAAACCGCGCATCTATCTCGGTCCTCGGGATGCAAACCTTCCAGCCAACCATCGCCACGCTCTTGCTCGAGAACCCGGCCGCGAAGCTTAAGCCAGCGTCTACTAGCGAAAATGCACTTCGCATCCAGTCCAAATGTTAAGGTCATTGCAGGGATGGCATCAGAAACATCGCTGGCGCACTTTCCGGGCTTGGAAGTCAGTGATTGAGCTTCGACAGTGCGCTCACCGGTGGGGAGGTGCGTGTCTTTGCTCGCGCTTTTTCGGGCGGCGTGAGGTTGTTTCCGCGCAGATTTTGCGGATGTCTGACGACGCCGGTTCCCGACGACGCGGGTGCGCATGCTCTATTATCGACCCGGAACAAATACCAGTCTGTTCGAAATTGGTCAAGGAAATCGATCTGTCTTTGGACCAGCCTGCAGGTCGGGTGATCGGCACGAACAGAGGAGACACACTCAACATTTTCGTGCTCTTGCATCCTATCTGAACGGATAGCATTTGGAATGCTTATCACTCATAAAATTCCAGCTGGTCGTCCTCGAAGTTCAACTAAATCAATTGGGTACTGCCCTCCTGCCGTTCTGGAGGTCAAGCGGTTGCGATATGGTCAACAGGTTGCAACGTTATCATGATTTGTCAAAATCGCACTCGATTATTGCCAAGGAGGACGCGATGCCGGGAGCAGCAGGGCGGCATGAGAAGCTGACGAAAGCTTCCGATGCAGTCACGCTTCTCCAGCTGGCCGGCGCAGTAGCCGTAGTTCACGATTATCGCGCAAAGGAGACGATCTTCAGCCAAGGGGGCCGCGCGGATGTCCTGTGTTACCTCAATAGAGGCCTAGCGAAGCTTACCGTTGTTTCCAAAGAGGGAAAAGAGGCAGTTATTGCCATTCTGCCCACGGGCTCTTTTTTTGGAGAGGAGTCTCTCGCCGGGCAAAACATTCACGTCAAAGGTGCTGCGGCGCTCACCGATTGCTCTGTGATGTTGTTCAAGAAGGAGAAGGTCTTATCAACGATTCGAAGACATCCCGATTTTGCGGAGTTCTTCATAATATATCTGCTTCAACGGAATTCGAGAACTGAGGAAGACCTGATCGATCAGTTGTTCAATTCAAGCGAGAAGAGGCTCGCGCGGACCTTAGTCCTTTTGGCGCACTTTACACCAGATGAAGCACGAGCTGAGGCCGTCGTGCCCAACGTTAGTCAAGAAACACTCGCGCGTATGATTGGAACAACGCGGTCGCGTGTCAACTTTTTCATGAACAAATTCCGGCGGTTAGGCTTCATTGATTACGACCAGGGTCTGCGAGTCCATACCTCGCGTTTGAGAATGGTACTGCATGACTGAACCTAGACTGACGAAACCCAGTACAGACCGCCCGCCTGCGTTACAAACATGTTAAATCGAAAGCGCAAATCGTGTGGATACCCGCGGCTTTGATGATGGATCGGAAACTGCCGCACCGGTCTGACCAGCGCAAGATGCCCGAACCGGCTGGCACAAGCAGTGGCCAGATAAAAGATCTTTCCGCTGTCGGATGCTCGGGACCAAACAAACAATTTCATAACGCTGGTTGATTCTGGCGCGCATCGACTGGAACGTGGCGAGAAATTTGGCTTCGGTAAAGCAGCCTCGACCGGCTACGACTATCGCGCGCAACGCGCGCAACCCACCTGCCTCCGGCGAAGTGTGGGCTGAACTCGAGCGAATCGGAAGAAGCGCCACGATGAAGCGCGCTGAAAGGCTCGTCCAACTTTTGAATTTCCTAGTGGAGACGACTCTAAGCGGTAATGCCCACTATCTTAAGGAGACAACGATTGGGGTATCCGTGTTCGGCCGCTCGCCGGACTACGATCCAAAGACTGACACGATTGTGCGGAGTCAGGCATGGCGTCTCAGGGCGAAGCTGAGTGACTATTATTCCTCCGAAGGTGGTGAAGATTTCGTCATTATCAGCATCCCGAAGGGTCAATACATAGCCATGTTCTGCTATCGAAACAGCCCATCGGCTGAACCTCCCGCAGTCTCGTCAGAGGGACGTTCGCGCATGCCAAGATGAAAGGGTTTGGCACCCTCCTGTTGTTATTCATTGGGCCGGCCGTCGCCAGTTCTACGGATGACAGTCGAGATGAATTTTGGCCCGAGCTCGATACCTATATCAACCTCAATACCGCTGCGAGACTTCGGCTCCTGGGGGCTTTTCGCAACAATCAACAAGGTGAAAGTTGGCACGGGGATTTCGGAGCATTTATCGATGTAGCGCTCAAGCCTGTGTTCCGGCGTGAGCTACGCCAAGGAGAGGATGTTTTTGATAAGCGTTTTCTTTCCTTCCAGTCGGGGTTCCGGTACATAAGGCGCCTCGGAGCGGGCCCACCCTATCTGGAGCACCGATGGATTGTCGAACTCACTGCGCGCTACCCCTTGCCAGGGCATTTCATCCTGTCGGACCGCAATCGTGGTGAGTTTAGGTTCATCAGCAAGATGCCATTCGCTCCGCGTTATCGCAACAAGTTTCAACTTGAAAAGGATTTCAGGATGGGCGATTTAGCTTACACGCCCTATCTCAGCACGGAGCTGTTCTACGATACTCGCTACGATGCCTGGGTTCGCAACCGATATTCGGCAGGAGTACAGTTCCCCGTAGGTGGATATATGGTTTTTCAGCCGTACTATCTGCGGCACAACCAGAGCCGATCAAGCCCGGTGCATGTGAACGCGTTCGGCTTAGAGCTTGAGGTTTATTTCTGATCAATTTCGATGCCCGTAAACTTAGGGGTGCACCAGTGCCTCGGCTTCACTCGCCCGATTCAGATCTGCCGTGGCAAGCAAGCGCCTGACTTCTTTGGCATCGAACGGTTTAGTTATTACGTCGTATCCGCCCATGGCGCGAACTCCATCCCGGAAATGCGGATCGGCCACTTCCGAAGTCACGATGAGCACTGGCGGGTCCAGCATCTCGGCAATATGACCGAGCAAGTCTTTCCAGGTGCCATCCGGTAGATGACGTTCACAAACCACAACGTCCACACGATCACGGCATAAACACGCTACCGCTTCCGTGTAGTTCGAAGCTATGACAATTTGCCAGAGCTGATCACATAGGATGCGCCGAAGGGAAGCATGGTCGGCGGCAACCGCACTGATAGAAAGAATCGTCCGTTGATGTTTCGTTATCGGTACGTTCCGCCGCATTCGAAAATCAACCGGGTCGCCGGGGCTCTGCGGCAGGGCCGAAAGTGGAGCGTCGGTTCTTTTATACGGCACTTCGGTTCTCCTTTATTTGTTGCAGTTGAGCACACCCGGCGCTCAATGTGGATTGCCAATCGCGACCCTGTTGAGATTCAGCTGCATCCTGCGGCCTTCCCAAGTGCCATCCTAAGTCGCGACCCGCGGCCCACTGGGTGGCCCCAGATGATCCCGTGCCGGTCTCCCCCCTCCGGGAGACGTCTTCTAACGCCTGCACTACAAAAGATTCTCAAAAGTCATTTAGAGATTCAACATCAGGAGTTCATTGGAACCGCAGCCCGAGTCTGTCGGCGCTGCTCGAAGGCTTCGCCGTGCGTTGGCAAACGCGGTGCTTTGAATCGATTTTGAAGGACGTCACCGCACGTTTAGAACCTTCCTTCGAGTTCTGGCGTGGCGAACGAGGGATCGCGAATGGCATCGCGTCGTACACAGCTGTCGTTTGTGTGGCGATGAAGCGACAACGAAGTCTGCAGTTCCGCAATTTCGCCTGTGATGGTCTACCCGCCAGTAGACCCGTACGGATCTGGTTGCTGAAGTGGATTACAAACATTCGTCCTGAGGATTGCTCGATCGCACAAGAGTTAGAGCGACAGCCATGACTTCGGTCCGCGTAAATCATACTGCTGAGACTCCTCGCCGCTACCGGCGCATTCTCGCATTTGAACACGGTGATCGGTTGTAATACGCTATCGACAACTAACCGGCAACCTGATCTACCCAGTCTGAAGCGTCGCCACCGAATATGCGATGGCGGGAAGCGCGAAAGCGGCGCGGATTGAAATCTTCATCATCTGCAGGCACCGCGTGCCCTGCGCCCACTGGACGGCCCGCGCTCTAGCCAGCCCAGCTTGATTCACTCCGTGGTTCTTGGCGGAACGTCACTACCTGGCTCGCATGATGCGCTGTTGTCAAACAGGAGCTAGGATTTCTGTCATTCCGGACTGCGTCTGGCGCGACTGGCTGAGTCCTTCGTGGAACTCTGTTGGTAATCAGCAGTCACCCCAAGAAATGAGTCCGAAACATCCAAACGTCATCTACCGGACCAGCGAAGTCGGGCAGGCTGGGCGCAAGACTTCCGGGAAGACCCAGGGGAAAAGAACAGCATTGGAAGGATCAAGGAATGAGAATTTGCTTTTCTTGTGCGCTACTCTCAATCGTGCCCGCCGCGATCGGATTACCTCAGTGGGCTGGAGACCGGCCGCTGGGCGCGGAACGACGCTCTGGCGTGGGGTCGGACCTTGTGGACGGAAGTGGTTCAATCCACGGGCAGATCAATTCCCAGAATGTCATCGTTGGGTCCCTGACGGTCGAACTCTTTATGCCCAGCAGACCAGGCATCATCAGCGCGTCCGTCGAGGGTGGATACTTTGAGTTTCGCGGGCTTACACCCGGCCAATACGAGTTGCAACTTTCGGGCGCTGCTGGGCAGATCGTCTATGAGGAGTCAGTAGTCGTAATGGGCGGGCGCCAGAATCTTACAATTTCGATACCCTACAAGGCCAACGGCGGCAACTCCAACGACGCAACGGTTTCGATCCGCCAATTACAGCACAAGGTACCCTCAGAAGCTCAAAAGGAGTTCGCCAAAGGCAACACAGCTTCGAAAAAGGGAGAGCACGCCCTAGCTTTGGACCATTTCCGGAAGGCGACTCAAATTGACCCCGAGTTTTCACAAGCGTTCAATAGCACCGGCGTGTCTGACATGGAGCTCGGGCGATTGAAGCAGGCGTCGGATCAGTTTCAGAAAGCCGTGGACTTGGTTCCTGATTATCTAGTGGCCCTTGCGAATTTGAGTATCGCCCTTTGCAGGTTGGAGCATTATCATGAGGCTGCCGAGGTGGCACGAAGGGCATTGAAGCTGGATCCGCTTCTCTTGAAGGTCCGCTATGTCCTCGGATTTAGCTTAGCGAGCGAAGGTGGGAACCAAGCCGAGGCGCTCGACAACCTGCAACGTGCGGCCGCGGAAGTGCCCACGGCGCACCTGCTGGCTGCGAAAATTCTTGCTGCGACTGATCGGCGACGAGACGCGGCGAGTCAGTTGGAGGATTACCTGCGCGCGTCGCCGGCGGATAACCCGGACCGGCAAAAGGTTGAAGCGTGGCTCGAACAACTCCGAAGATAAGATCGCGTTCCTGAAAGCTCGGTGCGCCAGTTATTTTCCAGGACAACTCGTTCGCGTGCGCACTGCTTCGTGATGTGAACACAATTAGGCGCACGGACGTCCGTGACATGAGCGCTGGAGCTATTCTAATCGTCGAGGATGATGAGAGCCTACGGCTGGTCATGCAGCTACAGCTCAACAAGCTGGGCTATGAGACCTCCGTGGCCGCCGACGCCGAACACGCCGTCGAAATCTTGAAACAATCCCATCACGCCCTGGTTATAACGGATCTGCAGTTGCCGGGCATGTCGGGACTAGAAATGTTACAGAGAATGCAAATCGATTCTCCGGACACCCCCGTGATCGTCGTCACCGCGTTTGGGACGGTTGAGAGCGCAGTGAGTGCGATGAAGGCTGGAGCTTATGACTACATCACCAAGCCCATGCATCTGTCCGAATTGAACGCCTTGGTGAAGTGCGCGCTCAATCGGCGAACCTGCATCGAACAAACGCAGCAACCTCATAACCAGGTAGACCAAGATGAATTTGAGCAAGTGATTGGGTCATCCGATTCTTTGCGGCGCGCTCTGGAAACAGCAGCGCGCGTGGCTCAGACCGACGCCACGGTGTTGATTCTGGGCGAAACCGGTACAGGAAAAGAGTTGGTCGCTAAGGCGATTCATCACCGCAGCCCTCGCCGGGACAAGGCGTTCGTCACTGTGAGTTGCGGCTCGATCCCAAAGGAATTGCTGGAATCGGAGTTGTTCGGTTACACCAAGGGCTCCTTCACTGGAGCCATAGGACATAAGAAGGGGAAGGTAGAAATAGCAGATAAAGGGACTCTCTTTCTTGACGAGATAGGTGAGATGCCCCTAGCATTGCAGGTTCGAATACTTCGCTTGCTGCAGGAGCGCGAAATCGAAAAGATCGGCGCCACAACGCCCGCCAAGGTAGACGTTCGGATCATTGCCGCTACGCATAGGGACCTTGAGGCTATGGTGGGAGAAGGGTCCTTCCGAGAGGACCTCTATTACCGATTGCTGGTCGTGCCAATTCAGCTTCCGCCGCTGCGCGAGCGCGCAGGAGATATCGCGCGGCTGGTCCACCATTTCCTTCGTAAATACAAATTGAAGTATGGCCGCAATGACCTGACGCTGCAGGCAGAGCTGCTACCGTACTTCTCAAATTACCAATGGCCTGGCAATGTCCGGCAGTTGGAGAACGCTATCGAACGTATCGTGCTGCTGAGCGCGAACTCCGAAGTCAATCTCGACGTGCTGCCTGAGTACCTGAAGCAACGACATCTCAGCGGTGAGTTTCTACCGGTAGATCTCCCCGACGCGGGATTGGACGTGGAAGCTGTGGAGAAGCAACTGATCGTTCGGGCATTGCAAAAGTTTGGCGGTAACCAGACGCGAGCAGCCCAGTTTCTCAATATGAGCCGCAGAGCCTTTTCGTACCGTGTGAAAAAGCACGGCCTAAACACGAAGGTAGCGCAGATGTCCCAACAGGTGGCGGGATAGCACAGGAGGAACTCCCGTCGTTCTTTAGAATGTGTAAGGCGTGCAGAGATCCGGTTAGCAACGGGGCGCTTTATTCTAAACTCAAGGATGCATCATTTGCCACGGCTCGACATTTTGCGCTTTACATCTGGCCAGAGTTCCTTTAAGACATTTTGAGATGGCGTCCGTGGCAACTTGAAGCGTGAACTTCTGAAAGTTGCCGCCTAGCTTTCGGTTTGCTGGGTAGTAACCGGTTGGCATGGCCGGCGCAGCCCGCGGCCACAAGAGACGGCATCCAATCGAACCAGTCTTGTGCGACGATCGTCATCTTTTGTTTTGGGCGTCATGGGGTGGTATGGGACGGAGGCGTCAGCGTCCTTGTAGTTCGGGACAAACTCGAAGGCCCGCTTGTCCATCTTCTCTTGCGAACCTGCTGGATCGCTTGAGGCCTCAGCACAGGATCGCGTTTCGCTGATGGAGGCGCCGCTGCTTGCTGCCCTATGCGTCAGAAAGGCTCGCGACGAAAGAGCCCGCAACACCAAAACAAGAGCTGAACAAGAACAGAGAAACGAACTGGGTCGAAGCCGAGTGTGACAGGGAATCTTTCGTAAGGGCCAATGTGACATGGTTCTCTCTCAGCAAGCACACAACGGATGACGCTACCGAGTAGAAACGAGCTTGGATATTTTAAGCATAGCCATAGGATCCAGGCATCGCGCTGAAGGCGATTCACGTATCAGTCATCGTGAGAAGTAGTTGCCCCTTCGGTAAGGGGCTGTGACCTATGCGTGCTGCCTCCACTTTTGCGTCATGTTGTGACACGGATAAGTGCTGCAGTTCTCCTAATGCCGAATGTGACATTTTCAACTTGCCTTACGACAATTAACAAAGACCGAGATTCGGCCCGTCAGAGTATCCCCAGAATCTGCATCGAGACGCCCGACTTGGGTGTCAACGCTAACACGGCGGTACGGAGGCATTGAAGGAAGCCGACCAAAACCTGATGTGCGTTAGCCGTAAAGCCGAGGATGGAGAACTATGAACATTTCAGGACTATGTCGAATACTGATAGCTTCCGCAACGACGCTACTAGTGCTCACAGCCTCTAGCTGTGCCACAAAGAAGTACGTCAGTAAGCAGATAGGCATCGTAGATCAACGCCTGTCTAAACATCAAACCCAAACCAATGAGCAACTCGCAAAACAGCACGGCGAAATCTCCTACCTTAATGAACGTGTAACCACCGTTGATAACAAGCTATCAGCGGTCGGCAACACGGCTGAACAGGCTAATTCAAGTGCGGCGCAAGCGCAGCAGCAGGCCCAGACCAACGCTACCGCAATCCAGGCAGGAGCCGACCAGATCGAAGCCCATTCCGCAGAGCTGGTGAAGCTGACGAATAATTTCAACTACACGCTAGCGGATAGCGGCAATGTAACATTTCGGTTCAACAACTGGGACCTGACCAGTGATGCGAAGACCGCTCTGGACGCCATTATCCAGAAGGCTACGGCAGCGCCACGGTCAATGATTGAGGTGCTGGGTTACACGGACGACATCGGCCCCGCCTCGTACAATCTAACGCTGAGCAGGAAAAGAGCGGAAGCCGTGGCGAGGTACCTCGTCAAGAACAATGTTCCGCTTAAGAGTATCTCGCTGATTGGCCTTGGAGAAGAGCAGACCCCACAGCTACTCGCCGACGAAGTTGAGGAAGTCCGTCCCAACGCCTCCAGGGCAGAGCTGCGCGGGCTAGCCCGCCGGGTTCGTATCCGTCTGTACGTTCCTGGCGGCAGCACTTCAAGCGCCGCTAGCGCCAGCGCAGACCCATCCGCGCAGCTACCAAAATAGGTTAAGGCGTGGACTAGAACGGGCTGGTCTGCTCAGATTTCTTAAAGTCGACAGCTGTTAATCCCCTGAGGCGCGGTGAAGAACCCTTGGTGAGACGGGAATGCCCTTACTGCGCCTCGCCTTCCAAATCATCACTAGGCTCATCAGGCACGGAGTAAATACTTATGCGCATCGGGAGGAGGCTTATCGAATGCACGGCTGTGAGTCTAGCGTCCCTGCTGCTGGTCGCAGCCGAGACGCCACCTGGCACACGCTTTCAGGTGAACGTCGACATGGTGTTGCTTACGTTCACAGTAACCGATAGCAAGGGCAAGTATATAAATGGACTTCGCTCTGAAGATATCCGCGTCCGAGAAGATGGGGTGGTTCAAGAGATTGTGGCGTTCACCGAAGGGGACGATTCGCGAATCCAGCCCTTCCAAGCGCTTCCCGACGCCCTCACCGACACCAAGGTATTCATCCTGTTTGATACGAGCAACTGGATGTACGCTGGGTTTGCCTATGCTTCCGATGCGATCACTGATTTCGCGAGATGTCTTCCTGGCTCCGATTGGATTGCAGTCTACAAATTCAGCCGGAATCTCTTTCGAGCGACTTCATTGACCAAAGACCGTGTCCATGTCCTGTCCGCAGTGCGGGGCTCGGTTGCAGGCGATGACACGGCATTATACAACGCACTCCTCTTGACCTTAAGGGATGCATCTAAGGCAGTGGGTCGAAAAGTAATAGTCGTCTTCTCGAACGGTCCTGACAATGCCAGCATCATTGCCCCAGACGACGTTAAGGCCGTCGGGGAAGACGAAGGAATTCCGATTTACGTCGTCTCGACGCGAGAAGCGCAAAAAGACCCGATATCAGCCAGTGTATTCCAGCGCTTGACAGTGCAAACTGGCGGCCAGTTATTTTGGGCGTCGACTTGGCAGAAGCGGGCCGAGGCATTTTCTTCCATTCGTGAAGACCTGGCCAGCTCGTACACCGTGGCGTATTATCCTCCTCCTGGCGAAACCGAGGGTTTCCGAAAGATCAGCGTGGATGTCGTATCCGACACTGGGAAACAATATAGAGTCCGAACCCGCACCGGTTACCATGTTCGTGGACACCGCTGATTCTCCTAAGATGGGGCCGTGATCGCTCGTGGACGAAGCGGCATTCCGCTATTCCACATCTGCAACAACTTTTTGTGCTACCGCGCCAGCTGCAAAGCCTTGAACGGCCCCGACCTCGAAGACTTCGCTGGCATCGGGGTCACAAGCTGTTGATGTGCCTGCAACTTGGTCCGCCGGTGCGAGCGATCTACGTACGCCTGCTCCTTATTTTTAGGTGAACAAATAGCGCGACGTCTCCCGTGGAGGCATCTACAACGGGGTGTTGCTCATTGAATATGGCGCAGCGAATTCTTGTTCGGCTTCTGCTTTTCTGTACGACTGTGGCGATTTTCGAGTCCGCTAGAGCTCAGAATGGTAACTTATCCGCGGACTCGCCAGAAATAAGTCCACCGGCGATTCACGTAAATTCGGACCTCGTGGTGATTCCTGTGACGGTGCTCGATCGCAATGATCGATCCGTCCTCGGCCTAAACAAGAACTCCTTCCGGCTGTATGACGAGAGGGTAGAGCAAATTATCACCCACTTCTGGATGGAAGATGGACCGATTGCAGTAGGGTTTGTTTTTGATGCCAGTTCCAGTATGGCCCCCAACATTCGTAAAGCGCGTGAAGCCGTTTCGGTATTCGTCAGAGCCGCTAGTCCCGCCGACGAGTTCCTTTTGGTAGAGTTCAATGATCAAGTCGATCTCCTCCTCGGTTTGACGAACAACGCGAAAGAAATACAAAAACAAGTGGCACTTGTGCACCCTAAAGGAAGAACCGCACTGTTGGACGCCATCGCTTTCTCCATACAAGAGATTCAGCACGCCCACAGCCTGAGGAAGGCGCTTGTGATCGTTTCGGATGGTGGAGACAACTGTAGCCGTCGCACAATGAGTGAAATCAAAACTCTTGTACGGGAATCCGACGTCCAAATCTATGCCCTAGGGATCTTCGATTCTGGGGAGCTACGATGGCAAACGCGTGAGGAAGAAGGTGGCCCTACATTACTTCGTGAGATCGCCAAACAGAGTGGTGGACAGTTGTTCGAGATCAAAGATCTCGGCGAGTTGCCCGATGTTACCGCCACAATCGGTAACACGCTACGTAACCAGTACATGTTGGGATACACTCCTGCCAAGCCGCGAATGGATGGAAAATACCACCGGGTGAACGTAAAAATCGTACAACCGAAAGGCTCTTTAAGATTACGAGCATCTTGGAGGCACGGATATTACGCTCCGTTGAATGATCGTCCTTTACATGCGCTAATCAAAAAATAAGTCCAACACCTACGGAAGGCGATCACTAGCTGCGATGGGGTTAAGAAGATTGCCTCCCGATCGCGCCGATTTGGAGACTGTCTGGGCAAGACGCCGATCTCGTCACCTCATCATACTTCGAAAAGGAGCTAGTTCGTGTCAAACACAATTCTAATTACGATTGGCCTGTTCAGCGTAGCCTGTATGACGATGCGGGCGCAGAGCCAAAACGAAGAAGGTAAATTCAACTTTACTATGGGCGGCGGCCTATCAGTGCCACTGAACCCTGCCGCCAGGTTCGTGGGAGTCGGCGGGAGCTTTCTCAGCGGTAGCGGCTATAACATCGATCAACATAACTCGATCGTGGGGCAATTCCAGTGGGATGGCCTTCCTCCTTCTGTGGGCGCCATTGCACAACTAAATGGGATTTCGCAGAGCGTCAACCTTTACGGTATTACTGCAGACTATAAATACAGAAATGGCGTTGGCAACACCTTTGGGTTTTACCTAATCGCCGGTGGAGGATGGTACTATCGACATGCGTCAATTTCAAAAAGCACGTTTGTGCCGACTGATACTGTGTGCCAGCCGATCTACTCTTGGTATGGATATACGTGCAGTAATGGGTTCGTTAACACTGTGGGCGTGAGCGCAGGTACCAGCGCTTTCGGGACCAACGGGGGCATTGGATTGACCATCCGGGTCAAAGACTCGGGGTGGAAGTTCTTCGTGGAGTCGCGCTATACCTATGCGATGAGCCGCGCCATCGCCACGCAGGTGGCGCCCGTTACGTTCGGCTTCGAGTACCAATGAGAAATCATAGTTTGACGCACTTGCCCAGGCGGTGGCCGACTTGGTCGCCGGCCTATCTGGCGATCCGGCCACAAAAGTCCACAACTAACGGCCAGCTAACCGGGCCGGCCAAGGGCAAAGAAGTTTAGCATCGCATACCAACGTCTTGGCATCATTCAACCGCGAAAGCATTAGCAAACTTCTCCCCAGACGCCGGCGATCCTTAATGTTTCGTCGGCGTTTTTTTTTGGTGGCCAACTTGTTTTTTGGGAAGAGAGAGAACGGATTCAACCACGCGCCAAACGAGTGCGGCTAGCGTTGAACCATCGGCAAGTAGATCTGAAACGTCGTACCCATATCCGGTCCGGTGTCAACCACAATGTGACCGTTGTTTTGCTGAACGATTCCGTAGATGGCGGCCAGGTCCAATCCGGGTCTAGCACTCTTCGGGGTAAAAAACGGCTCAAATAGGTGCGCTCAAGCTTCTTCGCTCATACCATTTCCTGTATCAGCGACAGCCAGCAACACGTAGTACCCAGGCGCGATCCCTGTTAACTGAGAGGCGCGGACTTCATCGAGCTCAATGTTGGACGAGTGGATAGTCAAGTGTCCACCTTCGGGCATCGCTTCCATTGCGCTTCTGGCTAAATTCAGGAGCACTTCATGGAACTGAGAAGGATCCGCGCGCACAACCCCCAGCGACGGATCCAGCTCAATATGCAACTGGACATTGTCTGGGAGATGGTCTTGGATGGTTCGCCCAACCTCTCGAATGAGAAAATTCAAATCCAACAATTCCGGGTGAGAACTCGGCTGGCCGCGGAATGTGAGCAACTGTCGTGTCAGACCAGTCCCTTGTGCCACGGCTTTCTGAATTTCCTGGAGGGGAGTAAACGCTGGATCCGTCTCCCGCCTGCCCTGGAGCAGAACCGCGCAATAACCGCTAATTATGGTTAGGACATCAGCAAACTCTTGCACGATCTCAGAGACCGAACGCCTTATACTCTCGATCTTGCCGGATTGGCTGTTATCCTCTCGAATCGCTGTAAGGATCGATATGTCACGACCAACGCCGGCCAGCCCGTTAATGTTTCCTTCCGAATCACGGAGAGTCGAACATTGCCAGGCTATCACCGACGACCGCCATCCTTGCCAAGAAGCGTGCTCTCCAGATGACAGGGTCCTTCCGAGTTCAAGCGATTAGAAGCGAACCCCATTCGCAGCTTTTCGCGCTCTTCAGACGGCACCATCAGATCGAACCAATTCATTCCCTTCACTTCCGCCGCTTTTCGGCTGGTTAGTTGCAGCAGGTATTCGTTGCGGTACGCAATTGAGCCGTCAACATTTAACATGACAGTGAGCAAGTGCACGTTCTCGAGTAATTCGGCCAGCCGCCGTTCCGACATCTGCAGCGCTTCTTCAAACCCGCTTCAGTTCTGTGATAGGTGCATCGTCGAAAACGGAAAATTGCAGCGCATTTGGGGCACGCTACGCGATACTTCAAGAAGCAGCGTGTCGGACGGGAACCTCTTCACCACGCCTCGCGTGCAAGACCAGGAATCACCAGTCACCAGGTAGTGCGCTAATTAGATTTAGCGCACTACCAGTCACCACCTGCGCGGCGACGGTGCCCGGTAAACTGTAATATGGGCTGGAGGCGGCGTGATCGTTCATGTCAGCGATGACCGTCCTGACGCGCTCGACCTGGCCGCCAACAAATTCGCCTATGTAGAGGCAGTCTGCACTCAGAGATTCGCCCACAGTCTTCGCCAACGACTCGAAGAATTCGGCGCCTATCGTGGCTGAAATCTGGCTGGCAATCTCCGAAATATTCTTGAGTCTAGGCCCGCGCGTAGCCGTCGCCATGTGAACTCCTCATGCATATCGACCTGCAGCACCGGCGAGGACTTTTGGTACGCTTGCGTATCGGACTACACGGTCAAGTATCAAATGCCGCGTGTATATGCCAAGCATCCATACTTCGTCTTGTACGTAAGCGTGCTGAAGCCTCGTCGCCCACAGTACTTCTTTAGCCGCGCCCGCAATTCGACCCTGGCTCGTCCCAACCTCGATTTCGCAGCGGGAACGGAGACGCCTAATCGAGCAGCCACATCTGGCATGGGCAATCGTTCCACATCGCTGAGCAACATGACGTTTCTCAACAGTGGCGGTATATGCGAGATCTCTTTTTGGAGCAAATACTCCAACTCCTCATCGCCGAGCGTATCTTCGGGCCCAGGCACCTGAGCGACCAGCTCGACGCGTACGTTCGCTTCCGTGGATTGGTCCAAGTAGAGGAAGTGAGCTTGTCGATCTTCACGAATTCGCATAAGGCACTGATTTTCCACAATGCGGCTTAACCAAGCAGCGAACGTCCCTTCGCCCCGGAACTGCGCCAATCGCTCAAAGGCTTTCCAGCATGCATTCTGAACTTCATCTTCTGCGTCGGTGGGGTTCCGAATCAGAGACGACGCTCGCTTGAGACACACTTTGTAGTGCCGGTTGATGAGTTCCCCGAATGCATCACTGGCGCCCTGGCGCGCCAGCTCGATCAGTTCTTGTTCGCTCGCGGCGCTGTTCGCTTCGTTACCCTTAACTTCGGAGAACACAATCGGTGCCCGAACCGTGACCGTGCTTTGCTGTTCCCCGCCCTCAACACCCGCTGCTTCTATCTGAGCCAAGTTCCCGTCTACTTGCTGTAGCATGCTTGACAGGAGGCACCCGAAGGACCAACTGTCGTGCTTTCGCAGAATCACGTACTTAGGTAAGCGTCGACTAACTGGCGCCAGATCTGGTGGACATTTTGGTACGGGCCCCATGAACGCGCAAGTGCGTTTTCGAACGGATCACGTCGATTCCGCGTGTAGTCTGTTGCACCGAAAAAGGGTCCAGGAAATCATCAGACTTCTGAAGCGAGCTCTACAAGAATCATGCAAGGACCGGCTAAAACTCGCGCCCGCGCAGGACTGGCCGGTCGAGTAGAGCCCAATGAGACGCAGCAACCGGTGAGCAGAGAGAATCAGATCAACGACTAATGTGGGGCCAATGAGATGTTCACTTTGGAATTTATCAGGGACGAGTAAGTTTCTAACTCTTTGCAACCTCGTACCCATCCCTTGCATCATTGACGGATGCTTTAGTTACTTCGGTTGCTCCTCAATGCCGGAGCAAGCATTCAACCCGCTAAGCCTTTTCGAAAAACGACAAGCACGCCGGTGCTCGATCAAATGAGCTATTGAACTCCTATAGACGAGGAGCGGACGCAGAGCCACCGATTGGGAAACGTTTCAAACAGCCAGCACGATGGCCCGCACTCTCTAGCAGGCTGCGGAAAATCGGCTGAATTCGGCAAAGAGGGCTTGTCTGGTAGGTTCGTGTTTGGGATTCAGCTCTGGCCTTAGCCGCATTCTTGCGGTTGACCGGGCTGTGCGAAGACCTCAGGCGG
>Ga0335083_10002385_pt1 | contig 24835 bp, 20 predicted proteins | sample Lox_Sample_42_FD_206716 | JGI IMG/M metagenome (GOLD analysis project Ga0335083, IMG submission 206716) | Soil microbial communities from Loxahatchee National Wildlife Refuge, Florida, United States - Lox_Sample_4.2 | ecosystem: Environmental > Terrestrial > Soil > Wetlands | place: USA...
CGCGCCGGACGACTGGCAGGCGCTGAAAGGCTGCTTCCGCGACTACTCGGACGCCGCGCTGGTGGAGTCCGGCCTGGTCGTCGACCAGGACGGCAAGCGCTACGACCGCTTCCGCGACCGTGTCATGTTCCCGATCCAGAGCGCGCGCGGCGCGGTGATCGGCTTCGGCGGGCGGGTGCTGGGAGAGGGCGAGCCGAAGTATCTCAACTCGCCCGAGACGCCGCTGTTCGAGAAGGGGCGCGAGATCTACGGCCTGGTGCAGGCGCGCGACGCGGTGCGCGCCTCGGGCCGCGCTCTGGTGGTCGAGGGCTACATGGACGCGGTGGCGCTGGCGCAGTACGGCGTCGGCTACGCCGTGGCGACGCTCGGCACCGCGACCACGCCGGTGCACGTCACCAAGCTGCTGCGCCTTGCCGACGAGCTGGTGTTCGCCTTTGACGGCGACGCCGCGGGCCGCAAGGCGGCATGGCGCGCGCTCGAGGTAAGCCTGCCGCTCGCCACCGACGCGAAGCCGGTGCGGTTCCTGTTCCTGCCCGAGGGCGACGATCCCGACAGCTTCGTGCGCGCGCACGGCAAGGACGCGTTCGAGCGGCTGGTGCGCGAGGCGCCGACGCTGTCGGGCTTCCTGCTGGCCGAGCTGCGGGCGGGCGCGGACCTTGGCACCGCGGAGGGGCGCTCGCGGCTGCTGGTGACCGCGAAGCCGCTGCTGCAGAAGGTCGCGGCGCCGGCGCTGCGGCTGCAGCTCGTCAAGGAAGTCGCCGAGCTGGCGCGGGTGTCGCAGGAGGAGGCCGAGCGGCTGCTGGAAGTGGCCGCCGCGGCACCGGCCTTCCGGCGGCCCGCGCCGGCGCGCCCGAGCGGCGCCCCGCCGGCCTCGCTCGAGTGGCGGCTCCTGACGCGCACGTTCGCCCGCCCCGAGGTGGCGCTCGAGATCGACGCATCGCTGCTCGACCCGGAGCTCGCCGAGTCGCAGGCGCTGCTGGAATGGATCGAGATCGTCCAGCGGGCGGACGATGCCGCGGCGATCGCCGACGGGCAGGTCGCGGAGCTGATCCAGGGCGCGCGGCATGCCGGCCTGCTTGAAAGCGCGCATGCCAACCTCCACATGGAACTCAAGCTGCCCGTGGATCTGGCGGTCAGCGAGTTCCGGGAAACGCTCGACAAGCTGCGTACCCGAGTGCCCGAGGCCGAGCGGCTGCTGCGGCAGAAGATCCTCAAAGGCACCGCCTCGGCCGAGGAGCGCCGCGCCTTCGAGTCCAAGCTTCGCCCCGAGCGGGCGTAACGCGCCGACGGCCGCGCCGGCGGCTGGAATGGATTTTTCCGGACGCAAGTCTGTTTTCCTAGGGTAGAATCCCGCACTTTTTTCCGGTCCCGGGCGTCTAACCGGCATCAGCGAGGCACGATGGCCAAACCGAAGCGCAAGGCGAAACCCAGCCGCAACCCCAAGGCAAAGAAAAAAGCCAAGCAAATCAATCTCCTGAAAAAGAAGAAGGCCGGGCTGCGCGCGCGTCCGGCGGCGAGGAAGACGAAGCCGCTGAAGAAGAAGGTCGCGAAAGCGGCCGCTGCGAGGAAGCCGGCCGGCCGGCCTGCGTCGGCCAGGGCGAGGGCGGAAGACAAGAAAGCCAAGGGCGGCAAGCCCAGCATCAAGAGCGCGAAGCAGGCGCTCGAGCTCCTCGAGGCCAACGTCGCCGCGGTCAAGGCGAAGGGCAAGGGGCGGCCGGGGCGCAAGGGCAAGAAGGACGCGTGGCTGATCCCGCCCGAGCTGCCGAAGGAGGACGCCGAAACCCGGCGCGCGCGGCTCAAGAACCTGATCAAGCTCGGCAAGGACCGCGGCTTCCTCACCTACTCGGAGATCAACGACCACCTGCCGGACGACCTGGTCGACGCCGAGCAGATCGAGGCGATCATCTCCACCTTCGGCGACATGGGCATCCAGGTCTACGACCAGGCGCCCGACCAGGAGCAGCTGCTGATCAGCTCCGACCAGCCGACCGCCGCGCCGACCGACGACGACGTCGAGGAGCAGGCGGAAGCCGCGCTCTCCACCGTCGACTCGGAGTTCGGCCGCACCACCGACCCGGTGCGCATGTACATGCGCGAGATGGGCTCGGTGGAGCTGCTGACGCGCGAAGGCGAGATCGAGATCGCGAAGCGCATCGAGGAAGGCCTGCGCCACATGATCCAGGCGATCAGCGCCTGCCCGACCACGGTGCAGGAGATCCTGGACCTTGCGCAGAAGGTCGAGAAGGAGGAGATGCGCGTCGACGAGGTCGTCGACGGCCTGATCGACCCCGACGCGAAGGACGACTTCGATCCGAAGGGCGCCGCCGAGGCGACCGAGGACGAGGAGGAGGAGCAGATCGAGGAAGAGGAGAGCGAGTCCGAGGAGGATGTCAGCGCGGCGCAGACCGCGAGCCTGATGAAGCTCCGCGCCGACGCGCTGGAGAAGTTCGCGCGCATCCGGCGGCTCTACGAGCGCCTCAAGCGCGCGCTCGAGAACAAGGGCTCGCGCGACAAGGACTACCTGCGGGTGCGCGACCACATCGGCGCCGAGCTGATGCTGATCCGGTTCACCGCGCGCACCGTCGAGCGCCTGTGCGACAGCGTGCGCGGTTTGGTCGACGAGGTCCGCTCGCACGAGCGCGCGATCCACGACATCTGCGTCGACAAGGCGCAGATGCCGCGCCAGCACTTCATCAAGGTCTACGCCGGCGCCGAGGGCTCGAAGCGCTGGCTGACGGCCGAGGTCAACGCCTCCAACCCCTGGAGCGAGCAGCTCGCGCGCGTCGAGCCCTCGGTCCTCGAGCTGCTCGGCAAGATCCAGACGGTGCAGCAGAAGATCGGCATCCCGATCCGCGAGCTGAAGGAGATCAACAAGCAGATGTCCACGGGCGAGGCCAAGGCGCGGCGCGCGAAGCGCGAGATGACCGAGGCCAACCTGCGGCTGGTGATCTCGATCGCCAAGAAGTACACCAACCGCGGGCTGCAGTTCCTCGACCTCATCCAGGAGGGCAACATCGGCCTGATGAAGGCGGTCGACAAGTTCGAGTACCGCCGCGGCTACAAGTTTTCGACCTACGCCACGTGGTGGATCCGGCAGGCGATCACCCGCTCGATCGCCGACCAGGCGCGCACCATCCGCATCCCGGTGCACATGATCGAGACCATAAACAAGATGAACCGCATCTCGCGCCAGATCCTGCAGGAGACCGGCGCCGAGCCGGACCCGCAGACGCTGGCACAGAAGATGGAGATGCCGGAGGAGAAGATCCGCAAGATACTCAAGATCTCCAAGGAGCCGATCTCGATGGAGACGCCGATCGGCGACGACGACGACTCGCACCTCGGCGACTTCATCGAGGACCAGTCGACCATGGCGCCGTCGGACGCGGCGACCTACGCCAGCCTGCGCGACGTGACCAAGGAAGTGCTCGACACGCTGACGCCGCGCGAGGCGAAGGTGCTGCGCATGCGCTTCGGCATCGAGATGAGCACCGACCACACGCTGGAGGAAGTCGGCAAGCAGTTTGACGTCACGCGCGAGCGCATAAGGCAGATCGAGGCCAAGGCGCTGAGGAAGCTGCGGCACCCCTCGCGCTCGGAGCGGCTGAAGTCCTTCCTCGACCAGGAAAACTAGATTACCGGAGGATGAGGGCGAGACGGGGCCGCGCGAGCGGCCCTTCTTTTTTGCAGTAAAGTCGTGCCGGAAACGGGGTCAGACCACGTTTCCGGCGGCGGGCCGGTAGCTCAGCCGGTCAGAGCAGGGGACTCATAATCCCTTGGTCGTTGGTTCGAATCCAACCCGGCCCACTCCAGATGCGCTGACCCATTGACCTAGTCGAGACCATGAAGCTAGAGACCGATCTTTCCCGCCGGCGCGCGCTGCTGACGGCCGCCGGAGGCACTTTGTCCGCGCTCCTGCCGCGGCTCGCGGGCGCGGCACCGCAGCCGATCGCGACGCGGCCGATCCCGCACGGCGGCGAGCCGCTGCCGATCGTCGGCATCGGCACCGCGATCATCTTCGACTTCGAGGACGATCCGGCGAAGCTCGCCGAGCGCCGCGAGGTCGTTGCGACGCTCGCGGCGGGCGGCGGGCGCCTGATCGACACGGCGGCGGCGTACGGCCACGCCGAGGAAAAGGTGGGGGAGATAGTGGCGGGGCTGGGATTGAGGGACCGGCTGTTCCTGGCGACCAAGTTCTCGTACGCGGCGGACCGCGCCGCGGCCGAAGCGTCGATGCGCGCCTCCCTGAAGCGGCTGCGCACGGACCGCGTCGACCTGATGCAGGCCTGGAACGTCGGCGACCCGGACTACAGGCTCGACCTGCTGCGCGAATGGAAGCAACAGGGCTTGTGCCGCTACATCGGCATGACGACGAGCTTCGCCCGGCAGTACGACGCGATCGCGAAGGTGCTGGCGCGCGAGAAGCCCGACTTCGTGCAGGTCAATTACTCGCTCGGCGACCGCGAATCCGAGAGCCGCGTGTTGCCGGCGGCGATGGACGCGGGCACGGCGGTGCTCGTCAATCTGCCGTTCGGGCGCAACTCGCTCTTCCGCAAAGCCGGCCGCAGGCCGCTGCCGGACTTCGCCGCCGAGTTCGGCGCGCGCAGCTGGGCGCAGCTGTTCCTGAAGTTCATTCTTTCGCACCCGGCGGTCACGGCAGTCATTCCCGGCACGGACAAGCCGGAATACATGCTCGACAACCTTGAGGCCGGGCGCGGTCCGATGCCGGACGCCGCGATGCGGCGGCGCATCGCCGAATACTGGGACTCGCTCTCCTAGGCGCACGCTTAGCCGGGGTCCGCCGACGGCCGCGTCAGGCCGAGCCCCTGCTTCGCGGCGGCGGCGATGGCGTCGCCCCCGTTCGCGCCGCCGGCGACCTGCACGGTGGGGAAGGCGAACTTGACGCCGTTCTCGTCGAACGCCTTCTTGATCATGGCGTTCGCTTTCCGGCGGATGACGAATTGCTCGCCCGGGCGGGTCTTCATCTTGACGCGCACCTGCACCGCGAAGTCGCCGAACTGCTCCACGCCCTGCATCTTGAGCGGCTCGAGGATGTGCCGCGCGTGCTCGGGATCGGCGGCGAGCGTCTTGCCGATCTCCTTGATCAGCTTGCGCGCCTTCTCTATGTCGCTGTCGTAGGTGATGCCGACGCTGAACTTGTCGATCACCCAGTCGCGGCTCATGTTCTGGATCGCGCGCAGCTCGCCGAACGGCACCGTGTAGACCGGGCCGCGGTGGTGGCGCAGCTTGACCGAGCGCAGCGTGATCGCCTCGACGTTGCCCTTGTAGTTGCCGCTGACGATGTACTCGCCGACGCGGAAGGCGTCGTCGACCAGGAAGAACGCCCCGGTGATGATGTCCTTCACCAGCGTCTGCGCGCCGAAGCTGATCGCGAGGCCGAGCACGCCCGCGCCCGCCAGCAGCGGCGTAACCTCGATGCCGAGCTGAGAGAGCGCGAGCAGCATCGTGACCACCAGGATCGTGATCCCGGCGAGCACCCGAAGCATCGGCAGCACGGTGGTGAGGCGCGACGCCGCCTGCAGCGAGCCCGCGGCCGGAGCGGGCGCAGGCTCGCGCAACCGTCCCTCGCTCCAGTGATAGAAGAATCGCCAGGCGATGTAACCCGCGCACAGCGTCGCCGCCGCCTCGATCAGCTTGCGGCGCGTCGCAGCCCAGACCTCGGGCGTCACCAGCTCCAGCCGGTCGACCAGCCAGACCTGGGCGACCAGAATCGCGATGGCGACGCTCGCGATCGCCGTGATCGAGCGCTGCAACAGCAGGATCCAGCGCGCCTGCGACGAGAGGCCGAGCAGAGTGTGCACCAGGTAGGCGAAGACACCGATCCGGATCGACCAGGTGAAGGCGTGATAGACGGCGAAGTCGAGCCGCAGCACGGAGATGCTCCACGCGACCCACAGTACCCCGATGCTGCCGCGGGTGAGCAGCGACCACCAGCGGGCCGAGGCCGCCGGCGCCGAGCGCGAGGCGCGGTAGCGCCACAAGGCGAACGCGCAGCCTGCCGCCACCAGCGTTCCCTGGATCAGCGCCAGCACCTGTCCCGAGGGCACCGGCAGCCCGGCGCGCAGCAGGACCGGCATCACGGAGATGCCGGTGAACCCCGCGAGGACCGTCGCGCCGACGATCCACTTGACGTGCCGAGCGGCGGAGTCGCTCATCGCAATGAGCCGGAACCGGGCACGCTCGGGTCGCAGCAGCGCTTGCAGCAGGAGCATCGCGAGCCACCAGCGCACGCCCGCCCAGAGCAACGCGAGCGCGAACAGGTCCTGCAGCCCGCCGCCGGTGAACACCAATTCGACGAACGCGTAGGCGACCAGGGCGGCGAGCGCGCGGTCGAGCACATCGAGCGCGAGCAGCCACGCGCCGCCGCGCGCCGGCAGGGCGTCGGCGTCGATCGCGGTGCGCGCGCGCCGCGTCGCCCGCCGCAACGCCGCGACCAGCACTGCCGCAAGCAGGAAGGCGAGCGCGACCAGCCCGAGCTGCGCCTGGAAACCGCGCGTGTTGGGCGCGGTCCGGATACGCTCCAGCGCGCCGGCGAGCGCGCTGCCCGTTCCGGGCGCGGCCTGCACGACCTTCTGGGCCGACGCCTGCAGCGCCGAGAGTTGCTTTCCGGCTTCGCCGAGCGTGCCGCCGACTTGCGTCGCCTGTTCCGGCGTCAGCGCGGCGCGCGCGGGCATCCCGGTCGCCGCCAGCGCAAGCGCGAGCAGCAGGCCGGCGCGCAGCAAACCTCGCCCGAACGCGGTCATAGGCCTCCCGACCGCGATTCTATGTTCTAACGGCTTCCCGCAGCGCTGCGGCGACGCGGCGCAGCGGCTCGTCCCAGCCACCCTTGCCGCTCCCGGGCTGCCGGTAGAGGCGATGCCGCGGGTACCAGACGCAGTCGTCGCGGCCCCGCATCCAGCGCCAGTCGGGCGCGCTCGCCAGCAGCAGAAACACCGGCTTGCCCATGTTCCCGGCGAGATGCGCGACCGCGGTATCCACCGAGACCACCGCGTCCATCTGCGCGACGAGCGCCGCGGCATCGCCGAAGTCCCGCTGCTCCGGGCCGGTATGCGGGATCCCGTGATGCGCGAGCACGGCCCGATCCGCATCGGAAACTTCCTTCTGCAGGCTGACGAATTGCGCGCCGACCTCGGGCAGGAGCGCGGCCATGCGCTCGAGGTCGATCGAGCGCGAGCGATCCCTGGCAAACGCGGGATTGCCGCCCCAGACGATGCCGACCCGCGGACGCGGCAGCGGCGCGAGCCGCTGCGCCCAGCGTGCCGCGATCTCGGCCGGCGGCGTCATCGAGAGCGGCGGCGGGACGCGATCCGGGGTCGTCCCGAACGCGAGCGGCAGATCCGGCAGGGGGCAGTGCAGGTCGAACGCAGGCAGTGGCTCGCCGCGCGCTGCGATTTGCGTCGCGCCCCGAGTGTCGCGCATCAGCGCCTTCAGCCTCGGCTGGACCTCGAGCAGGACGCGCGCCCCGCGCGCTGCGAGCAGCGGGACGTAGCGGGCGAACATCAGCGTGTCGCCGAAGCCCTGTTCCGCGTGCAGCAGCACCGTCCGGCCCCGGACGTCGCCGTCGCCGCGCCAGAGAGGCTGGGCGAACTCGCGCCGGCGTCCCTCGGCGTCCCGGTCGAGGTCGCGTCCGGCGTAGCTCCGCCAGCCGCGCTCCCAGTCTCCGGCAGCAAGCTCGGCGAGCGCCAGGTTGAGGCGCGCCTGCGCATCGGCCGGCGCCTGCTCGACGGCGCGGCGGTGGCTTGCGATCGCCTCGTCCAGCCGGCCGAGCGCCGCCAGGGCGTTGCCGCGATTGCTCAGCGCCGGGGCGCTTCCGGGCTCTAGGGCGAGCGCTCGCTCGAAGCATTCCAGCGCTTCCTGCTCGTGGCCGAGCGCGCGCAGCGATACGCCGAGGTCGATCGCGACGCTCGCACCGCGGGCTCCCCGAAGTTGCGCGTGCTTCAAGCTCTCGACCGCCTCGAAGTGTCGGCCGAGCGCCTGCAGCGCCGCGCCGCGGCCGCACAGGAGGTCGGCGTTGCGCGGGTCGTAGTGGAGCCCGCGCTCGAAGCTCGCCAGCGCTTCGGCGGGCTTGCGCGTCGCAAGCAGCGCGTTGCCGAGGCTGTTGTGCGCGTCGGTGAAGCGCGGCGCCGCGTGCAGCGCGCGGTCGAAATGCGCGAGGGCTTCGGCCACCTCGCCGCGCTGGAACTTCAGCACGCCGAGCAAGTGGTGCGCCGAGGCGTGCTCGCGCGCGCCGTCGAGGACCTGCTCATAGAGGAGCTCCGCCTGCAGGAGCCGGCCTTGCCGGTGCGCGGCGGTTGCGCGCCTCAGAAGGTCCTCGACCTCCTTGTCGGCTCGCGAATGCGGGCCTAGGTGAGTCACGTACGTGATCCTACCAATCTGTCGGATGTATTTGCAGGAAAAAGGGATAACTGGATCTCATTGACGCCCTTGTCAGCTTGCCGCAAGCTGAAAAACCGAAGGCGCGGGAGGCGTCTCCTTGGAAGCCGATACACCGATTGATGCCTTAGACCTCGTCTGGGTCCTGGCGAGCATCTGCGGTTCGCATCGCGTCCCGTTCGACGCTCGCAGCGTGCTGCAGCAATTCCCGCCGCCTCTCGATGTCGCCGGCCTCAGGCACGCCGCGGCCGCGCTCGGCCTGCGGCTGACGCCGCGGCGTGTCGCCGCGCGCGACCTTGGGCACGCGCCGCTGCCGCTCGTGGCGCTGCGCCGCGACGGCGCGTTCGCTCGCCTCGCGCTCGTACTGGGCGCCGATTCGCGCTCGGCGCTCGTCGCCGAGCGCGACAACCCGCCGCGCGATGTCCCGCTGCGCGAATTCGCCGCGCGCTACGAGCCCGAGTGGCTGCTCGCGGCACGCGAGGAGCCGCCGGCTGCGCCGGAGGCGGCGCTCACCGATCGGCCGTTCGGCCTGCGCTGGTTTCTGCCCGAGCTTGCGCGCCACAAGGCGGTCTGGCGGGAGGTGCTGGTCGCCTCGCTCGTGCTGCAGCTGGTCGCGCTGGCCGTGCCGCTATGCACCCAGGTAATCATCGACAAGGTCGTGGTGCACCACACCGCAAGCACGCTCGCCGTGGTCCTCTCCGCGCTAGCCCTGTTCGTCGCGTTCAGCGCCGCGCTCGGCTATGCGCGCCAGTACCTGCTGCTGCACACGGGCAACCGGATCGACGCCGTGCTCGGCATGCGCGTGTTCGAGCATCTGCTGCGGCTTCCGCCGCGCTACTTCGAGTCGCGGCCGACCGGCACGCTGGTCGCGCGCCTGCAGGGCGTCGAGACGATCCGCGAGTTCATCACCGGCGCGGCGGCGAGCGTGCTGCTCGACGTGCCGTTCCTGCTGCTGTTTCTCGGCGCCATGCTCTGGTACAGCCCCGCCCTGACCCTGATCGCCGCGGCGCTGATCGGGGCGCTTGCCCTCGCCAGCGCCGCGGTGACCCCGCTGCTGCGCCGCCGAATCAACGCCCAGTTCCTGCTGGCCGCCCGCAACCAGGCCTTCGTCACGGAGCACGTCGCGGCCATGGAGACGGTGAAGTCGCTGCAGATGGAGCCGCAGGTGGCGGCGCGCTTCGGGCGCAACCTGGCGGTCTACCTGCGCGCGAGCTTCGCCACGCGCCGGCTGGCGAACGCCTACCACGTCTTCGCCGCGGCGCTGGAGCAGACGCTCTCGGTCGCGATCCTCGGCGCCGGCGCCTGGCTGGTGATGACCGAGGAGGGGTTCACCATCGGGATGCTGGTGGCGTTCCAGATGTTCAGCGCCCGCCTGGCGCAGCCCGCGCTGCGGCTCGCGGGGCTGTGGCAGGAATTCCAGCAGACCGCGGTCGCGGTGCAGCGCCTGGGAGACCTGATGGACGCGCCGGCGGAGATCTACAGGCTCGACGCTGCCGCGGGCGAAGCGACCGCCGGGGGCCGGGTCGAGTTCGACAACGTCAGCTTCGGCTACCGCGACGACCGACCGGCGGTGCTGGAGAATTTCAGCCTCACGATCGAGGCCGGCGCCTGCGTGGCGCTGACCGGCCCCTCGGGCAGCGGCAAGAGCACGCTCGCCAAGCTGCTGCAGGGGTTCTACATGCCCTCCGCCGGGGCGGTGCGGATCGACGGCCGCGACACGCGTCGCCTGGCCGCCAACGAGCTGCGGCTGCGCCTCGGCGTCGTGCCGCAGGAAACGCGGCTGTTCGCCGGAACGCTGCTTGAGAACCTGCTCGCGGGGCAGCCGCACGCCGGCTTCGCGGAGGTCGTGGAGGCGTGCCGGCTGGCGGAAATCCACGACACCATCGAGCGCTTGCCGCTCGGGTACCGCACGCCGGTGGGCGAGAACGGCGTCGGCCTCTCCGGCGGGCAGAAGCAGCGCGTCGCGATCGCCCGTGCGCTGCTGCGCCGCCCGCGCATCCTCATCTTTGACGAGGCGACGGCAAGCCTGGACCGCGAAACGGCCGAGGCCGTTGCGCGCACGGTGAGCCGGCTGCGAGGCAGCGCCACCGTGCTGTTCATCGCGCACCACGTTCCCGAAAGCCTCGCCGCCGACGCCGTCGCGCGCCTGGAGCGGGGCGCGCGCACGGTCGCGAGCGTGGTACCGCGGGCGCGCAGGGCGGGCGCGTGAGCGCGCGCGGGACGTACCCTGGGCTCGCCGGCGCGCCGCTGACGGCGGCGCGAGACGCAGCGTTCCTGCCGGCCTTGCTGCAGCTGCAGGAGGAAGCGCCTTCGCCGCTGCCGCGAGCCGTGCTGTGGGCGGTCGTAGCGCTGGTCGCGACCCTCGGCGCCTGGGCCTGCCTGGGCAGGCTCGACGTGGTCGCGGTGGCCGAGGGGCGCCTCGTGCCGAGGTCCCAGCTGCGCATCGTGCAGCCGGCCGAAGGCGGCGTCTTGCGCGCCCTGCTGGTCAAGGAAGGCGAGCGGGTCGCCGCCGGTCAGGTGCTGGCGCGCATGGATGCGCGCTTCGCCGAGGCCGATGCGGCGGCGACGCGCCACGAGATCGCGTTGCGGCGGCTGCAGCTGCGGCGCGTCGAGGCGGAGCTCTCGGGACACTCGCTGCAGGCCGAGCCGGCGGACCCGCCGCAACTGCATGCGCAGGTCGAGGCGCAGCGCCTTGCGCGAGTGAGCGCCCACGAGGCGGACCTCGCCGAGCAGCGCACCGCGGTGGCGCGCGCGCGCCAGGACATGCAGGCGGCGCAGGAGACGCGCGCCAAGATCGAGGGCTCGCTGCCGCTGCTCCTCGAGCAGGAGCGCGCCTACGAGCGCCTCGCGCACGAGGGCTTCGCGGGCAAGCTGATGCTCGCGCAGCGCAGGCGCGAACGCGCCGAGGCCGAGCAGGAGCTGCGCGCTCAGGACCATCGCGTTGCCGCCGCGCGCGCCGCCATCGAGCAGGGAGAGCGCCGCCTCGCCCAGCTCGCCGCCGGCTACCGCGCTCGCCTGCAGGCGGAGACGGTCGAGGCGGAGGCGCAGCTGGCCAGGCTGCTGCAGGAGATGGAGAAGCTGGGGCACCGCGAAGCGCTCGCCGAGCTGCGGGCGCCCGCGGACGGCATCGTCAAGGATCTCGCGACGCAAACCCCGGGCGCCGTGCTGTCTCCGGGAACCGTGCTGATGACGCTCGTGCCCGAGGGCGAGGCGCTGGTCGCCGAAGTCTGGCTCGCCAACCAGGATGCGGGCTTCGTCGCCGCCGGGCAGCGCGCGAGGCTGAAGCTCGCGAGCTTTCCGTTCCAGCGCTACGGCACGCTCGAGGCCCGCGTGGTCCGGGTGTCGGCCGATTCGACCGAGCGCTCGGGGGAGGCGGCAAGGACGGCGGGGGCGTTCGCCTACCGCGTGCAGCTCGAGCCGGCCGCGCAGGAGATGCTCGGCGGCGGCGAGCGCCACCTCCTGCTGCCCGGGATGCAGCTCACGGCGGAAATCAAGCTCGCCGAGCGCTCGGTGCTCGAGTACGTGCTCTCGCCGGTGCAGAAAGTCGCGGCCGAGGCCGGCCGGGAGCGCTAGGCTAGCGTCGCGCGACGCGACGGTCGAGGAGCCTTGCGAAGTTGTCGAGCGACAGCAGGTGCGCGTAGACGCGGCCGAAGATCCCCTTCTTCACCAGGTTCTTCAGCTGGCTCGCGTTCAGGCCCTCGATCTTGCCCTCGGCGACGCGGTGCATGCCGGTCAGGTGCCAGGCGCCGCCGCCCTCCTTCAGCTTCGCCTGCATGCTGAAGGGCTCGAGCAGGCCGTAGTCGGCGAGGATCCCGCACATCGCGCGGCTGCGCTCCAGGTCCGTCTCGTACTCGGTGAGCAGCTTCTCGATCTGCGTCCACTTCTCGAGCGGCTGCCCCTGGGCGTCGAACAGCGCCTCGCCGGCCTCGTCGTCCTGGTACGCCTTCTCGATGCAGATGAGGCGGTTCTTCTGCTCGACCTTGTCGAGCGTGACGCGCGCCATGCAGAACGGGAAGCGCCGCGCGTAAGCCGGGACGTAAACCTCCGGCACCCAGCTTCCGCCGATGTTGTACAGGTTTTCCCCCGCCGCCATGCCGAGCACCGCCACCGGCGCGAAGCTGTCGTCGGCCTGGCTCCTGGTGAAGACGATCGGGTACTCGCGCGCCACCAGCGCGAACTCGGTGTAGCTGATCGGGATCGAGTTGAGCGTGCGCGCGAACTCCGGCACCTCGCCGGGCGCGAGCAGGCGCACCTTCTTCGTGCGGTTGAGCGGCACGATCTCGCGGTAGCCGAACGGGGGCGAAATGTTCATGCGCGTTCCTCGGAGAGGCGCATCATAGCCGCTGCCCGGCGGGCGCGGAACTGCGGTAAAATCCCGCCCCTTCGACGGGGTGGTAGCTCAGCTGGGAGAGCGCCGCGTTCGCAATGCGGAGGTCGAGGGTTCGATCCCCTTCCACTCCACCAAAGACCTCTTCCAAGGAAGTCCAGTAAAGTCCGCAAGGCCGCGATTCTCAGAGGAGAAATCGCGCTTTGATGTCCAACGGCGGGCGAACGTCAGACCCGAGGCTTCACGACTTCAAGAGCCGTGGGTGGTGCTTCCTCAACCAGACGAGAACGCTATCGCGCAATTCGGTCGCCAGCTCGTGTATTTCGCGCGCTTCGCGCTCGGAAACCACGCCGGCGGACTCGTAGCCGATGACGTTCCGCTTCTTGCGGAAGCGGTCGAAGCGCTCCACCTTTGCCCCTGGCCAGCCGACCGTGAGCGCAAGGCTCTGGACCGTGCGGAAGTGGTGCTGCTCCCGCGCGGCCCGAAAGCCGCTCGCGGCGAGCGCCGCGGTCGCGGCCTGCAGCGCCGCGTTATAGGCGATATTGAACTTCCAGTCGTCGGCGAGCCCGGCGACTTTCGCGTTCGCGAGGTCGCGCTCGACAATCGCGAGTAGCGCCGCGATCTCCTCGGCGCCTGTCTTGTGCGCGACAAGCCACTTACTTTTTTGCCAGTCGGCCAAGCTCATGCTCGTCCCCGATCAGGAAGACCTTCTCACCCTCCAGCACCGTGCGCAGGAAGTGCTGCCTGGCTGCGAGCTTGGCCCGGAAATCGGCAGGTCCGTACACCGATGGGTTGACCTCGCGCCCGATCGCCTGCTGCGCCTTCCCGAGCGCGTCGGACACCTCGGCGAAAGAGGCATCGCCGATCACCATCACGTCCACGTCGCTTGCGCGGCCCTCGGTTCCCTTGGCGAACGAGCCGTAAACGAAGGCGACGCGGATCCTGCCGGCAAGCGGTGCAAGCGCCCCGCGCAGCGCGTCCCCCACGCCTGCCGTCTTGACGACCAGCCCGCGCAGCTCGCCGTAGATCGGGCTCTCCGCGTTTGCCTGGAAGTACACTTGGCGCCCGCGCACCGTGCGGCGCACCACGCCGGCGCGCGCCAGGAACTCGAGCTCGCGCTGCACCGCGCCGCGGCCGAGGCCGGCGAGCTGGATCAGGCTCTCCTGGAGGTGCTCTTCGTCGGCGCGCGAGTAGAGCAGCGCGAGCAGGGTCTGGCGCGTCTTGCCGAACAGGGAAGGCGCCTGCGCTACCGCCGCTGTCTTGCTACCCGCCATGGGTAGCAGAATACCCATAATGGGTAGAAGCGTCAAATCGCGGCAGGCTTTGCACACCATTTGCATACCGAATGCACACCGTTTGCACAGCAGCGAGGAGGGCCTCGGGAATCAGCCAGGCTGACGCTGACGCGTCGGCGCCGAAGAACGCTCTTCGGGGCGTCTTTAACGCCCCGAAGACCCCACTACACCATACGCCCTCCTTTGGATGCGCGTAAGTCCGCGCCGCCTTTGGAATTTGGTGCAAGCATCCGACTTGCACATGTGGTGCAGCTCGCGAGCAACCTCCCGTCACCGGATTTCCGTAGTGCACGTACGTTTTTCGAACGTAGAGAAAACGTAGGGTTCAGGCGCTCATTGACGGGCGTTGGCTGGTGAGGGCGGGCCGGTTCGTTAATGACTTACAGCGTAGAGTTCCACTTTTAATCCGCCGATCGGCTGGGCGGGGGCATTTCTGGGGGCATCCCGCAATCTCGAACTGACAAAGGCCCTTTATCGTCGCGGCTGTAGACCGGTTTTTCGGTTGACTTCCACCCACCAGCCTTTTCCTCAGGACAGATCCAGCGCGTGCCGCTTGAGCGAGTCGAGCGGCACGATGGCGAGCGTTTCCTCGTGCGTCGCGGCGAGCACCACCGGCGGCGCGACGCCGGCGTCGAGCGCCTCCTTCCAGCGCCCTGCGCACAGGCACCACTGGTCGCCGGGCTGGAGCCCGGGGAACCCGGACTCCGGGAACGGCCTCGAGAGGTCGTTGCCGCGTGCCTTGGAGAAGGCGAGGAATTCGCGCGTCATGCGCGCGCAGACGACGTGGATGCCGGTGTCCTCGTAGCCGGTGTTGCAGCAGCCGTCGCGGTAGAACCCGGTCAGCGGATCGAGGCCGCACGGCGCGAGCGGCTCGCCGAGCACGTTGAGCGCCTGCGCCGCGCGTCGCTCCCTCAATGCGCGCTCCGCTTCTCGATGCGCCGCGCGTACACGGTCATTTCCTTCTCGGCCTGCTTGTCGCCCTTTTTCTGCGCCGCGGCGATGCCGCTGCGGTAGGCGTCGAGCGCTGCCTCGGCCTTGCCCGCCGCCGCCAGCGCCTTGCCGAGCGCGCGCCAGGCCGCGGAGTAGGCGGGGTCGAGAGCAACGGAGTGCTTGAGATGTCCTATCGCTTTTTCCCACTGGCTCAGCTTCGAATATTCCAGGCCGAGCGAGAACCGCAGCAGGCTGCCGTCGCGCGGGGTGCCGATCAGCTTCTCCAGAGTCTCCACGGTCGGCGCGGGCATTTCGGCTAAGATTCTACGGGTGAAAACCCCCATCCACAGCAAGGACGCGCCCGAGGCGATCGGCACCTACTCGCAGGCGGTGCGCGCGGGCGACACGCTGTACGTTTCCGGCCAGATCGGCTTCGATCCCGCGACCATGCAGCTCGTCGACGGCATCGAGGCGCAGATCCACCGCGTGTTCGGGAATCTCGCCGCGATCGCGCAGGCCGCGGGCCTGGGGCTCGACCGCGCGGTGCGCATGACGGTGTACCTGACCGACCTCGGCCATTTCGCCACGGTGAACGAGATTATGGCGCAGTACGTCGGCAAGCCGTATCCGTCGCGCGCCGCGATCGGGGTGGCGAGCCTGCCGCGCGGCGCGCTGGTCGAGATCGACTGCATCCTGTACGCCGGCTGATGCTTCCCTGAGCGAGGTGGCTCCCGCGCTGGCGAAGAAGCTGGCGCGGCTCGGCATCCGCACCCGCAAAGACCTCGTCGTCCACCTGCCGCTGCGCTACGAGGACGAGACGCGGCTGACGCCGGTCGAGTCGGCCCCGCCGGGCAAGCCCGTGCTGGTGCAGGCGCGCGTGCAGCGCGCCGACATCGCGTTTCGCCCCAAGCGCCAGCTCGTCGTGCATGCCGAGGGGCTGGTGCTGCGCTTCCTGAATTTCTACGGCAGCCAGCTGAAGCAGTTCCAGCGGGCGGCCGAGGACGGACGGCTGGTGCGCGCCTTCGGCGAGGTGAGGAGCGGCTTCTTTGGCGCGGAGATGGTGCATCCGCGCTACCGCATCGTCGATGCCGGCGAGCCGCTGCCCGCGGCGCTGACGCCGATCTATCCCACGACCGCGGCGCTCTCCCAGCGCGACCTCAGGAAGCTGGTGCTCGAAGCGCTCGACGAGGCGGTGCTGGAGGAGACCGTGCCCGCGAATCTGCTGGCGCAGCTCGGCCTGCCCGGGGTCGCCGCCGCGGTGCGCGCGCTGCACCGGCCCTCGCCGGATGCGGACACGGCCGCGCTCATGGAGCGCACCAGCCCGGAATGGCGCCGCATCAAGTTCGACGAGCTGCTCGCGCAGCAGCTCTCGCTCAGGCTCGCCTATCGCGCCCGGCGCGCGCGCAGCGCGTTCGCGCTGGCGGCGGACGGACCGCTGCTCAGGCGCTTCCTCGGCAAGCTCCCGTTCAAGCTCACGCGCGCGCAGCGCCGCGCGATGGCGGACATTCTGCGCGATCTGGCCGAGCCGCACCCCATGCAGCGGCTGCTGCAGGGCGACGTCGGCAGCGGCAAGACCATCGTCGCGGCGATCGCCTGCCTCGCCGCGATCGACGCCGGCTGCCAGGCCGCGGTGATGGCGCCGACCGAGATCCTCGCCGAGCAGAACCTGCGCAAGTTCTCCGAGTGGCTCGCGCCGCTCGGCGTGCGCATCGCCTGGCTGCACGGCGGCCTGTCGGCCGCCGAAAAGAAGAGGATCGCCAAGGCACTGCGCGCGCCCGAGCCCCTGGTCGCGATCGGCACGCACGCGCTCTTCCAGAAAGGCGTCGCGTTCGCGCGCCTGGCGCTCGCCATCGTCGACGAGCAACACCGCTTCGGCGTGCAGCAGCGCCTCGCGCTGAGAAAGAAGGGGGAGGCGAGGCCGGGCGCCGCCGCCGTGGTGCCGCACCAGCTCATGATGAGCGCGACGCCGATCCCGCGCACGCTTTCCATGGCCTACTACGCGGACCTCGACGTCTCGACCCTCGACGAGCAGCCGCCGGGGCGACGCAGCGTGCAGACAAAGATTTTTTCCGAGGAAAAGAGAAACGAAGTCCTCGCGCGTATCCGGGAAGCGTGCGCCGAAGGCCAGCAGGCCTACTGGGTCTGCCCGGTGATCGAGGAATCCGGGGACGGCAATCTGCAGACGGCGATCGAAACGGAGGCATTGCTCCGGACCGAGCTGAAGGGTCTGCAGGTCGGGCTTCTGCACGGCAGGCTGCCCGCGGAAGAGAAGGCGCGCGTGATGCGGCGATTCATCGAGCGAAAGACCCAGGTGCTGGTGGCGACCACGGTGATCGAGGTCGGGGTCGACGTGCCGAACGCCTCGCTCATGGTGATCGAGCACGCCGAGCGCTTCGGGCTGGCGCAGCTGCACCAGCTGCGCGGCCGCATCGGGCGCGGCTCCCGCGAAAGCGTCTGCATCCTGCTCTTCGCCGAGCCGCTGTCGGCGGGCGCGCGCGCGCGGCTGAAGATCATCTTCGAGACGAGCGACGGCTTTCGCATCGCCGAGCAGGACCTGCGCCTGCGCGGACCGGGCGAATTCCTCGGCGAGCGCCAGAGCGGGGAGGCGCTGCTGCGCTACGCCGACCTGGAGCAGGATGCGCCGCTGGTGAAGGACGCCATCGAGGCCGCCCGGGAACTGCTCGACGAAGACCCGGGCGCCGCGCGGCGCCACGTCGAGCGCTGGCTGGGGTCGCGCGCCGAGTACCTGCGCGCCTGATATGCTCGCGGCACCGAGCCGCGTCCGATGAACCTAGCCGCCGCCGCCCAGCGCATCAACGCCTACGAGCGCCTGATCCGGCTCGACAAGCCGATCGGCGCGCTGCTGCTGCTGTGGCCGACGCTGTGGGCGGTGTGGCTCGCGGCGCGCGGGCGCCCCCGCTGGGACGTGGTCATCATCTTCGTCGCCGGCGTGTTCCTGATGCGCTCGGCGGGCTGCGCCGTGAACGACTTCGCCGACCGCGACTTCGACGGCCGCGTCGAGCGCACGCGCGCGCGGCCGCTCGCGGCACGCGAGATCGCGCCCTGGGAAGCGCTCGCGGTGGCGGCCGCGCTCGCCGCGATCGCGTTCGGCTTCGCCCTTTTCCTCAACCGCCTGGCGCTGCTGCTGACCGTGCCGGCGCTTGCGATCGCGGCGAGCTACCCGTTCGCCAAGCGCGTGTTCGCGCTGCCGCAGCTCTATCTCGGCGTCGCCTTCGGCTTCGGCATTCCCATGGCCTACGCGGCGCTGCGCGGCAGCCTGCCGTGGGAATGCTGGGCGCTGCTCGCCGCGAACGTCTTCTACGCCTTCGCCTACGACACCGAGTACGCCATGGTCGACCGCGACGACGACCGCGAGGTGGGGATCCGCACCTCCGCGCTTACGCTCGGGCGCTACGACGTGGCGGGCGTGGTCGTCAGCTACGTCCTGATGCTCGCGGTGCTCGCCGCGCTCGGCGTGGCGCTGCGCCTCGGCTGGCCCTACCATGCCGGGCTGACGGCCGCGGCCGCGATGATGCTCTATCACTACAGCCTGATCCGCGGCCGCTCGCGCGAGGGCTGCTTCCGCGCGTTCCGCCACAACAACTGGGTCGGCGCGGTGATCTTCGCCGGGATCGCGCTGTCGTACTGCACATGACGGCAGACGCGCCGCTCGCCGAGTTCGAGATCCGCAGCGGCAGCCGGCGCGGCTCGCGCCTGACGCTGTACGCCAACCGGCTGGTGCACCAGGCGGCGAGCGCGCTCGAGACGGTGCCGCTCGCGCAGCTCGCCGCGGTGCGGGTCGCCTTCGAGCGCGACGCGCGCAAGCTGGGCTGGGCGATCGCGCTGCTGCTGGTCGCGCTCGTCTGCGCGGCGGTCGCCGCGCCGCTGCAGCACTGGTTCGGCGCGCTCGGCGCGCGCCTCGGCGCGGCGGGGCGCAGCGAGTCGCTCGACGCGCTGATGGCGTCGATCTTGGCCGGTCTGCAGGCGACGGCGGGGTTCCTGCCGGCGCTCGCCGCGCTGCTGGCGGCGGGCGCCGCCGCGCTGGGCGCGCTGTTCGCGCTCGGCACGACGTCCCTGACGCTGTCATTCGCCGCGGTAGAGCGCAGCTTCGAAGTCCGCGGCCGCAGCCGCTTCCTCCTCGAGTTCGCCGAGACCGTCAGCGAGCAGCTCGCGGCGCGAGTCCGCTAGCGGCGTGGCCTACCGCGACCTGCGCGAGTTCCTGGAGCAGCTGGAGCGCCGCGGCGAGCTGAAGCGCGTGCGCGCCGAGGTCTCGCCGCGTCTGGAGATGACCGAGATCTGCGATCGAGTGCTGCGCGCGGGCGGCCCGGCCCTGCTGTTCGAGCGGCCGGCGGGCCGCGCCATGCCGGTGCTCGGCAACCTCTTCGGCACGGTACGCCGCGTTGCCCTCGCGATGGGCGCCGAGAACGCGTCGGCGCTGCGGCCGATCGGCAGGCTGCTCGCCGCCCTGCGCGAGCCCGAGCCGCCCGCCGGGCTGCGCGGCCTGTGGGAGAGATTCCCGGAGCTGAAGGAGCTCGCCGCGAAGGTGCTCGACATGGTCCCCAAGGTGCTCTCCAGCGGCCCGTGCCAGGAGATCGTGCGCGAGGGCCGCGAGGTCGACCTCGCGGCGCTTCCGGTGCAGACCTGCTGGCCCGGCGATGCCGGGCCGTTGATCACCTGGGGCCTCACCGTGACGCGCGGGCCGCTGAAGCCGCGCCAGAACCTCGGCATTTATCGGCAGCAGGTGATCGACGCAAACCGGGTGATCATGCGATGGCTGGCGCACCGCGGCGGCGCGCTCGACTTCCGCGACCATGCGCTCGCGCATCCGGGCGAGCCGTTCCCGGTGGCGGTCGCGATCGGCGCCGACCCGGCGACCACGCTGGGCGCCGTCACCCCGGTGCCCGACACGCTCGGCGAGTACCAGTTCGCGGGGCTGCTGCGGGGCGCGCGCACCGAGCTGGTCAAGTGCCTCGGCAGCGGCCTGCAGGTTCCGGCCTCGGCCGAGATCGTGCTCGAGGGGACGATCCGGCCCGGCGACACGGCGCTGGAAGGGCCGCACGGCGATCACACCGGCTACTACAACGACGCCGAGACCTTCCCCGTGCTCACGGTCGAGCGCATCACGACGCGGCGCGCGCCGATCTACCACAGCACCTACACCGGCAAGCCGCCCGACGAGCCGGCGATGCTGGGCGTCGCGCTGAACGAGGTCTTCGTGCCGCTGCTGCAGAAGCAGTTCCCGGAGATCTCCGACTTCTACCTGCCGCCGGAGGGCTGCTCGTACCGCATGGCGCTGGTCAGCATGAGGAAGCAGTACGCCGGCCACGCCAAGCGCGTCATGTTCGGCGTCTGGAGCTTCCTGCGGCAGTTCATGTACACCAAGTTCATCGTGGTGGTGGACGACGACGTCGACGTGAGGGACTGGAAGGAGGTGGTCTGGGCGATCACCACGCGGGTCGATCCGGCACGCGATACGCTGATCGCGGAGAACACGCCGATCGACTACCTCGACTTCGCTAGCCCGGTCGCCGGCCTCGGCTCGAAAATGGGGATCGACGCGACGCACAAGTGGCCGGGCGAGACCGCGCGCGCGTGGGGCAGGCCGATCGCGATGGACGCGGAGGTGAAGCGCCGCGTCGACGCGATGTGGAGGGAGCTCGGGCTCTGAGCTTCAGCGCTCGTAGACCCAGTGCAGCAGCGCATCCATCGCGACGCGCGCCTCGGGCGCGCCAGGGCCGTTCGCGATCATGACCACGACGTAGCGGCGCCCGCTGCGGGAGAGCATGTAGCCGGCGATGGCGCTGGCGTCGGCCAGCAGCCCCGACTTGATGTGGGCCCGGCCGGCGGCGTCGTCGTCCTTCATTCGCTTGCGCTCGGTGCCGTCCACCGCGACGATCGGCAGCGAGGCGACGAACTCCGGCATCAGCGCGCTCTTCCAGGCTGCCTGCAGCAGCGCCGCGAGCGTGGCGGCGCTGACTCGGGCGGTGCGCGACAGGCCCGAGCCGTTGTCGAGCACCAGCTCCGGCGCCGCGATGTTGTGCGCGGCGAGCAGCGACTTCACCGCGGCGCGCGAATTCTCCAGCGTCGCGGGCGCACCGGAGGCCTCGGCACCGAGCGTAAGGAAGATCTGGCGCGCCATCACGTTGTTGGAATACTTGTTCATGTCGCGCACCAGGTTGGCGAGCGGCGCGGATTCGTGCGCGTGCAGGAGCTGCGCGTCCGCGCCCAGCGCGCCGTCGCGCACCGCACCTTGCCAGGCGCCGCCGAGCTCGCCCCAGAGCTGGCGCATGACGCCCGCGACCTGGTCGTCGGGCGAGAGCAGGGCGACGTTGAGGTCCTTCTCGCCGCAGGTTGCCGGGTAGAGCCCGTCGAACTCGGCGCGCTGCCGCGCGCTGTCGAAGGCAGCCTGCAGCAGCTCGCGGAACGCCTTGCCGTCGAGGCAGGGGCCCGCGGAGAGGCGCAGGCGATTGACGACCTCGAGCGCCGGGGGGCGCGGATCCACGTAGACGGAGGCCGTGCCGCGCTCGGGCACGGGCTGGAACACGAAGCGCAGCGACCGGTAATTGAGGAGCAGCGCGTCCGGCAGGACGTTGTAGGGCCGGAAACCCTCGCCGTCGAATGCATTGGGGTCGCCGTCTACGGGCGCGAAGCGGCTGCGATCGAGCACCAGGTCGCCGCGGATTTCGCGCAGGCCCTGGCCCCGGAGCGCGCGCAGCAGTCCCCAGAATGCCTCCAGGTCGAGCTTGGGATCGCCGGAGCCGCGCAGCACCAGGTTTCCCTCGAGCACGCCGTCGCGCAGCGGCCCGGTCGCCCAGGCCTCGGTGCGCCAGCGATAGGCGGGCCCGAGCTGCTCGAGCGCGGCGAAGGTGGTCACCAGCTTCATCACCGAGCCGGGATCGAGCGCCGCCCCGGCGCGCTCGCTCAGCAGCGGGCGCGAGCCGCCGACCGGCTCGACCAGCACGGCGACCGCGGTGCGGGGGACTTTGGCGGCGGCGAGTGCCCTCGCCACTGGCGGCGGCAGCGCGGCCGCGGCCGGAGCTGCGATGCCGGCGGCGAGCGCCAGCGCGGCGAAAGTGCGGAACATCGGCGGCACCGGTGGATTCTAGAGAAGACTTGAAATTAGATGACCCTGGCCCTAGAATTGGCACTCAACGGACTGGAGTGCTAGCAGTGGTTTCCAGGCACCGACCCAGGATTCAAGTAACTTATTGTAATAAATACTATTTCTGGAGAAAGGACCATGAAGATTCGGCCATTGCATGACCGTGTGATCGTGAAGCGCATCGAGGAAGAGCGCAAATCCGCGGGAGGCATCGTGATTCCCGACACCGCCGCCGAGAAGCCCGACCAGGGCGAGATCGTCGCCGTCGGCAAGGGCAAGAAGGATGAAGCCGGCAAGCTGATCCCGCTCGACGTCAAGGTCGGCGACCGCGTGCTGTTCGGCAAGTACTCGGGCCAGACCGTCAAGGTGAAGGGCGACGAGCTCCTCGTCATGCGCGAGGAAGACATCATGGGCGTGATCGAAGGCCACTGATCCGCCGCCACCGAAAAGAATCGCAAACAGGAGAAATTGAAATGCCAGCCAAAGAGGTACGTTTTCACGAAGGCGCGCGCGGCCGGATGGTTCACGGGCTGAACATCCTCGCCGACGCCGTCAAGGTCACGCTCGGGCCCAAGGGCCGCAACGTCGTGCTGGAGCGCTCGTTCGGCGCCCCGACCGTCACCAAGGACGGCGTCTCGGTCGCCAAGGAGATCGAGCTGAAGGACAAGTTCGAGAACATGGGCGCGCAGATGGTGAAGGAGGTCGCTTCCAAGACTTCCGACGTTGCCGGCGACGGCACCACCACCGCGACCGTGCTGGCCCAGGCGATCGTGCGTGAGGGCATGAAGTACGTCGCCTCGGGCATGAACCCGATGGACCTGAAGCGCGGCATCGACAAGGCCGTGACCGCGGTGGTCGAGGAGTTGAAGAAGATCTCCAAGCCCTGCACCACATCCAAGGAAATCGCACAGGTCGGCTCGATCTCGGCGAACGCCGACATCGAGATCGGCAAGAACATCTCGGATGCGATGGACAAGGTCGGCAAGGAAGGCGTCATCACCGTGGAAGACGGCAAGAGCCTGAACAACGAGCTCGACGTCGTCGAGGGAATGCAGTTCGACCGCGGCTACCTGTCGCCGTACTTCATCAACAACGCCGAGAAGCAGATCGCGGTGCTGGACGACCCGTACATCCTGCTGCACGACAAGAAGATCAGCTCGATCCGCGAGCTGCTGCCGATCCTGGAAGGCGTCGCCAAGGCGGGCAAGCCGCTGCTGATCATCGCCGAGGAAGTCGAGGGCGAGGCGCTCGCCACGCTGGTGGTGAACAACATCCGCGGCATCCTCAAGACCGTCGCCGTCAAGGCGCCGGGCTTCGGCGACCGCCGTAAGGCGATGCTGGAAGACATGGCGGTCCTCACCGGCGGCACGGTGATCTCCGAAGAGCTCGGCCTCAAGCTCGAGAACGCGACGCTCAAGGACCTCGGCAAGGCGAAGAAGATCGAGTCCGGCAAGGAGAACACGACCATCATCGACGGCGCCGGCAACAAGAAGGACATCGAGGGCCGCGTCAAGCAGATCCGCGTCCAGATCGACGAGGCGACCAGCGATTACGACCGCGAGAAGCTGCAGGAGCGCGTGGCGAAGCTCGCCGGCGGCGTGGCGCTGATCAAGGTCGGCGCTGCGACCGAGGTCGAGATGAAGGAGAAAAAGGCCCGCGTCGAGGACGCGCTGCACGCGACCCGCGCCGCGGTCGAGGAAGGCGTCGTCCCGGGCGGCGGCGTGGCGTTCATCCGCGCGCGCCAGGCGATCGGCAAGCTGAAGGCCGAGAACCACGACCAGGAAGCCGGCATCAAGATCGTGCTGAAGGCGCTCGAGGAGCCGCTGCGCCAGATCGTGGCGAACACTGGCGCCGAGCCCTCGGTGGTGGTCAACAAGGTGGTCGAGGGCAAGGGCAACTTCGGCTTCAACGCGCAGACCGAGGAGTACGGCGATCTGGTGCAGATGGGCGTGATCGACCCGACCAAGGTGTCGCGCACGGCGCTGCAGAACGCCGCCTCGGTGGCCGGCCTGATGCTGACGACCGACGCCATGGTGGCCGAGCTGGTGGAAGAGAAGAAGGCCGGCGGCGGGCACTCGCACGGGGGCATGGAAGGCATGGGCGGCATGGGCGGGATGGACATGTAATTTCCCCTCTGGGGAACGTCCGCAAGGGGGCGCTTCGGCGCCCCTTTTCTTTGGCGATATTAGACTTGCCGTACCACGGCCCGAAGGTTGGCTAGGCCGTGAATAATCCTCGCCGGTCAGAAGCGAGGCTCGTCGTAGGCGAACGGAGCTGGTGGTGGTGCGTCCGGGTTGTCGTAATACGCATCGCACACACCGCAGCGCCATCCATATGGAGCTTCTACGCGAAGCGGGTTGCGCTTGTCTTTATCCAAACACTTATAGCAGTAGGTGATTCCTGCGGCATCGGACCAGATGCCGGATCGCTGATTAAACGCCAAGCCCTCACGGGCGCTGGAAATGCCGCGCTGCTTCTTAAGCTGGGCTATCTGCGCCTTCAGACCCGCTATCTCCGTTTCCTGCTCCTGTACCTTCACCTCAAGGAATTGCTTGTAGCTCGCTTCGTCGCGTTCTTCCGTCGCCATGGCTGTCCTCCCCATGGATAGAGTACCAAACGTGGCGGGGAGTGCTGGCCGGTGATCAGCCGATACAACCAGCACTCCCCCCACCCTGCGCAGACTTTAAGGCCGGAACAAATCCGGCTGCTCTCCGAAGAGCTGGTTTATGTGCCCTTCGTATTCCTCTCGCGTGCGGGAGATACGCGCGATGCCCAGAACCTGGCCCA
>Ga0335083_10002390_pt1 | contig 24814 bp, 18 predicted proteins | sample Lox_Sample_42_FD_206716 | JGI IMG/M metagenome (GOLD analysis project Ga0335083, IMG submission 206716) | Soil microbial communities from Loxahatchee National Wildlife Refuge, Florida, United States - Lox_Sample_4.2 | ecosystem: Environmental > Terrestrial > Soil > Wetlands | place: USA...
GAATGGTCCGACCTCGGCGCGTGGAGCGCCATCTATGGCGCCCATCCCAAGGACGAAAACGGCAATGTCATCGCGGGCGGCAACGCGATCGCAATCAACTCGCAGAATTGCTTCATTCGCGCCGGCAACGTTCCTTTGGCAGTGATCGGTCTTTCCGATGTCGGCGTCATCGCCGAGCCGGACGGCATCGTCGTGTGCAAGCTGGACACGAGCGCCTCCGTCAAGATCGCCGTGGAGAATTTGCGTGCAAAGGCACGGCCGGAAGCCTTGCGAAGCACGCCTGCCGCACGACGCCGCGATCACGCCAGCCTTTCCGGCGCCGCGCGTTCGCTCGGCGGCTGGCTCGACAATGCCGCGCTCCCGCTATGGTGGACGGCCGGTGCGGATCACGACCGCGGCGGGTTCTTCGAACTGCTCGACGACCGCGGGCGCTGTGTACGCATGGCCCGTCGCATGCGCGTGCAGGCGCGACAGGTTTATGTCTACGCCGCTGCGGGCATGGCCGGATGGCAGGGGCCATGGCGATCCGCTGCGCGTCACGGTCTCGAATATCTGCGTGACCGCTTCCGCCGTCCCGACGGACTCTACTGCACACTGGTCGGTGATGACGGAGGGCAGGTGGACGAACGCGCATTTCTTTACGATCAGGCGTTCATGCTGCTTGCCCTCGCCACTGCTGCCGAGGCGGGAATCGACGCGCAGCAATGCATCGATGACGCGATCGCGATCCGCGCCAACCTGCTCGCGAATTTCGCGCGACCGATCGGCGGCGGATTTCTGGAGGAAGAGATCCGCGGCGCGCGATTCCAGTCCAATCCCCACATGCATCTTCTGGAGGCCGCACTTGCGTGGGACGGGTTCGCCGGCGATGGCGAATGGTCGAAGCTGGCCGAGCAGATCGTGCGGCTCTGCCTTGGCACCTTCATCGATCCCGGCGCCGGAATGCTGCGGGAATTCTTTGCTGACAGCGGAGCGCCGCTGGAGGGATTCCCGGGCCGAATTGTCGAGCCCGGACATCAGTTCGAGTGGGCATGGCTGTTGGGGCGATGGTCCGACCGGAATGCGAACGAGGCTGCGCGCGCAGCGGCTCTTAAATTGTTCGAAATCGGCGAGCGGCAGGGCATTGACCCTCTGCGCGGCGTTGCCATCGACGTCCTGCTCGATGACATGTCGCCCTATTCGCGCCAGGCGCGGCTCTGGCCGCAAACCGAGCGCCTCAAGGTTGCCCTGGCACTGGCTCGCAGCGCCAGCGGAGCGGAGCGCGCGCGATTTGAAGCTGCGGCCCTGTCGGCAGCCGAGGGATTGTCGCACTATCTTCAGACGGAAGTGCACGGGCTGTGGCATGACAAGATGCGAGCCGACGGCACATTCGTGATCGAGCCCTCGCCGGCAAGCTCGCTCTATCACATCATGGCCGCGATCCAGGCCTTGCGCGATTACAGCGCCTGATTCCAGATGGCCGAAGATCAAACCCGTACCAAGATCGTGACGATTGTCGGAGCCCGGCCGCAATTCATCAAGGCGTTTGCCTTGTCGCGCGCTCTGGCCGCCGCGCCCGGCCTCGAAGAGGTCATGATCCATACCGGCCAGCACTTCGACAAGAACATGTCGGATGTCTTCTTCGACGAGCTGGAGATTCCGCCGCCGCGCTATCATTTCGCGGTCAATGCCTCGCAACACGGCGCGGCAACGGCCCAGATGCTGGTCGACATCGAAAGCGCGCTGCTGATCGAGCGGCCATCGGCGGTGATCGTGTATGGCGACACGAATTCCACGCTGGCCGGCGCGCTGGCAGCCACGAAGCTCAACATTCCGCTCGTGCATATCGAGTCCGGGGCGCGCTCCTTCAATCGAACGATGCCGGAAGAAATCAACCGGATCGTCACGGATCATGTGAGCGACGTGCTGTTGTGTGCGACTCACTCCGCCGTCGCACATCTGGCGCGCGAAGGTGTTACGGCGAACGTGTATTGCGTTGGCGATCTGATGGTCGACGCCACGCTGCAGGCGACCGAAATGGCCAAGAGCCGGTCGAGAATTCTCGGCAGGTTTGGGCTTTCGCCCAAATCCTATGCCGTGGCCACCGTCCATCGTGCGGAAAACACGGACGATCCGTCGCGTCTGGCCCGGGTGCTGGATTTCATCGCGCTTCAAGCGCACAAGCAGCCGATCGTATTGCCGTTGCATCCGCGTACGGCGGCCGCGGTTTCAGCCGCCGGGCTTGCGCTTGACCGGCCGGGTGTGATCGTCACCGAGCCGCTCGGCTACCTCGACATGTGCATGCTGACGCATCATGCCGCGCTGGTGCTGACCGATTCGGGAGGCCTTCAGAAGGAAGCCTATTTCCATCGCGTGCCGTGCATCACATTGCGCGACGAAACCGAATGGACCGAGACCATCGAGTACGGCTGGAACCGGCTGTGGCATGGGCCTGATTATCGTCCGCGCCACGAAATTCCGGACTTCGTGCAAGGGGCGGCGGCGAACATCGTCCGCATTCTGGAGGAGCGGTTCAGGCCGGCGCCTTGACCGTACGGTTTGGACGCGTCAGGGCCATTTTCTTCAGCACCTTGAACTTTGAAGGGCCGGCCACGGCTCGCAGGCGATTCATCCGCTTCAGAAACTTCTGTGGCTTTGAAAGTACAGCTTCAGTGCCCAAGCGCTTGTGCAGATCGCTTTCGATATAACTCTCCCAGCGTTGCGCGACATTCGCCAGCGCCTCGCGCTGCGCCGGATCGCGCGCGGTGAGCGCGAGCAGGTACAGCGCCACGACATGATAGACGTGGTAGTAGTTTTCGCGGCCATTCTTCATGAAGTTCGTCGGACAGCCGGCCAGCAGGCCGAGTTCTCCGGGCTTGATGATGAATGTCGTGAAATCACCGCTGCGCGAGGCCGGTGCCATGACCCGTGTTTGCCGCGTCGGCGCGGGGATCGTTGTCGTTTTGTCGAACGTGCCGGGATCGAACGACAGATGAGAGCATTCGGCCTCAACGTGAATGCGCAGATCGTGAAGCCCGCTTGCGGACAGGCGCAGGTCGATGCTGCTGCGTGCTTCTCGCTCGATCCGGTTGTCATAGGCGCACGGCCGCAGACCTTCGCCCGACCGCAAGGGATCGATGCGATAGGCGTTCCAGCCGGACATATGAGGCGAATACTCCACGATGACGCGTGGCACGTCCCGCGATGTTCTACCCAAGTGAGCCCGAAACACGTACGGACACAGGTTGGAGTAACGGCTCAGCTGCGCGTCCGGCGCATCGAAACTCGGCAGCAATTGTGCGAGGGCGGCGAGATTGCGTTCGTAGAATTCGGCGAATTCGCCGTCGAGTGCTGTCTCAAGGTAATCGTGGAGCCGGATCAACGCGTCCGTCCACCCGTTGAGGACGATCTCGGGACATGAACGAAAATTCGGAACCTCGAGGATGGCATTTCCGTCGAGGCAGACGCCGCCTTTCTCGAACGGGAATTGCATCGACAGCGCAACGCGCCTTGCCGCTTCGCGCCATTCGGCGGGATCGCCTGCCTCGGGCGCCTTCATCAGGCGTGTGAAAGCGGCCAGAAGCTGTCCCTGCGCGATGCCGCTGTAGATGTAGTCGTTGCTTTGCAGACGGGCGGCCGAGATCGTTTTCGGGTAGTACAGCGCAAGGCCGCCGTTTGGCAGTTCGACGCACAGTTCCAGAACACGGCGCGCCAGCGCCAGCAGGTCAGGATCGATGGGTTGTGTCGCGAGGTAGCCGGCGATCCTCCCGGGATGGAACTGCCATTCCGACAGGTATTGCGAGTAGGGCATCCCCTTGTACAGGATGCTCTTGTCGCTGATGTGCCTGATATTTGTTTTGTCCTTCCAGTCGATGTGGCCGCAAGCATCGACATGGGCGGATGGCGGCTGGAAGATCGCGACGGGATTGAGAACCTTCGCTTCCGTGCACAGCGGAAGCGCGTCAAGGCTCGGCACGGACGCTGAGGGCGCGCGGGCCGCTGGCGCGAGACGAGGCAACGGAATTCGGTGCAGCGCCCTTGTTGCACGCCGGGCGATGGACTTGAGGACTGGCATGGGCCCACTCTAGCGATCAGACGCCCGCGTGCAAATTCTGCCAGGCTATTGCAATGATGCGCGGTATCTGAATCGTTGATCGCATGAATTTTCTGGATCGGTTTCTCAAACGCAGCAGGGACACGCACCGTGTCGAATTGCCCGACGACCGATGCGTTTTCTGTGGCAATGACATTCCGCGCAATCGCAAGAAGACGAACTGCCCCAGCTGTGAGTCGAGGGCGCGGATCCGCTCGCTGGTTCCGCTATTGCGAGACACGATCCTGCCACGGCTCGTCGCGAGCCCGGCACGCGAAAAGCCTTTGATGGTTTTCAGCGCGTCCAGCATCGAGCGAAAGCTCCTGACGCCGCACTTTCCCGGCTACACGTCGGTCTCCCTTTTTGGCCGCTATGGCAAGAACCACCGGGAGGGTGTGGACGCCCGATCGCTCGAGGGCTTCGCGGACAACGCCTATTGCGGACAATACAGCTGCGGGCTCTACGATTATTTTGCGGAGCATGAGCCGGCGCTCACCGAGGCTTACCGGGTCATCGCGCCGGGAGGCGTTTTCTTCACGCACATCGCGCATATCCGGTTGACCGAAGGCCATGCCGCGCCGCGCGTGCGCGCGGTGATCAAGCCGAAGCCCGGCTTTTACGAATACATCCCTGCCGGCCAGCAAATGATGAACATTCGCGTCGGTTCGCGCTGGTTCCTGGATGCGATGAGGCGCGCCGGATTCGAGGCCGAACGCTGGCGCGTCGACGATCCGTGCGGCCTCATGCTCGACTGGTTTGTAGGCTGGAAGTGAGCGAACGAACGAAAGCCCTGATGAAGCGTGCCGTGGTACGCCTGTCCTTCGGGCATCAGTACCAACTGAAAGACGCCTATCTCGGGCTGCGAAACCGAATTCGAAGGAGGTCGAGACCGGCACGAGCGCCCGCCCGGGAATTCGCCGTCACACTGCCTGACGGCTTCGGAGCACGGCGCGCCATCGTCAGCCTCAGCATTCCGGACATGCCGAGCGGCCATTTCTACAGCTTTGCCGAGCACGTTGATGACGGCGAAGGACTTGCGACGAACTGGGTGCTCGCAACAAGTACCGGCCGCATCGCGATCTCGGACGACCTCGGCACGACATGGCGTGAGGTCAGAATCCGCGGATTCGCGCGCTATCCCATCATCCATGCAAAGATGCTGGCATGCGGGAATCTGCTGCTGCAGGCCACGGACCCTGCCAGTACGGGATCGGCCGATCTCAAGAATGTCATCCTTGTGGCGGCCCTGACTGGCGACGTGCTGCATTGCGCCCGCATGAATGGTGCCTATTGGCACGGCCCGCGCGCCGTCGATGAAGCCGGCGGCACGATCATGTACGCCGAAAACACGCCAAACCGGACGGGCCCCCATCGCCATGCCGCAACGGTGCCGAGCCGCGTATGGCGTAGCCGCGACGGCGGTCGCGCGTGGAGCAATGTGTTCGGGACCGATTCAATTCGCCATTTCCACTTCCTGCAGGCGCGGCCGGGAAAGGCCGGCGAATGGTGGCTGACGTCCGGCGATCACGAGACAGAATCGCGCATCTGGCGATCGACCGATGATGGTGACACCTGGACCGATCTCACCGCGCGCTTCGGGCTTCGCGTGAAGCTCGGGCAGCACAAGTTCAGCCGCCGGATCTTTCGGCTCACCGATCTGGTCTGGAACGGCGACAGCATCGGCTGGGGTACCGACGATCCGCTCGAGAAGATCGTGGCGACGGAAGGTGCAGCTCCACTGGAGCCCGGCGCACGCGCGTTTCGCTGGAATCCGGACGCCGGCGGAGCTCCGGAGATTATCGGCACCTGCGGCCCGCCGGTGCGCAACATCGTCGAACTGCCTGAGCACCATCTGTTGATCACACAGGGGCTGGCCCCATTCGATCGCAACCGGCCTCGGGCCTTGTTGATGCGCAAGGACGGCGCCGGTGGGGTGGTGACATTGTTCGAGATCGACGAGTTTTCTCGCCGTATGCCCTCGTTCACGCAATCGCGTGCCAGCCGTGTCGCGAAGAATGGCGTCTTCTTCACCGCCCGTTCGGAAGAAGACGTATTCGACCATCCGCAGCGGATTCTGCGGTGGGAGATCCGTCTCGATTGATCAGCCGAGGTCCTGATAGCTGCGCGTGCGGGCGCCCATCCAGTGATCGAAGATGCTGCCCAGATCGAGCGCAATGCCGCCGCGACGCTTCGCTTCGGCGATGACGATCTTTCCCGCATAGCCTGCACCTACCAGGACGAGGCGGCCTTTTGGCCAATCGCCCAGCCCGTCAATCACTGCGTCAACCGAATCTGCCAGCGTACCAGTCTGGCTTGCCTCGACCGCAAAGGCGCCGCGCGAATGGTGCCGAGGGGGGATGACGATGTGATGGACGGTCCTGATGCCGAATCGTTCGAGAAGATTTTCTGGCAGGCGAGGGTGGCATGAAACCACGACGGCTTCGTCACCGCTCGACAGCAATTGCGGATAGAGACCCCAGCGCTCCAGGTCCTGATGCAGATGCGCGGAGGTCAGTACGCCGTTCACGGCTGCATTGAAGCGGTCGGGAGTCTTCAGGGCTTCCATGACCGCCAGAAGTCCGCGCCCCGCGCGCGTGTCCGAAAATGCTTGTGGCTTGTCCAGCCGCACATCGCGCAGGATGCGCGAGAGTGTGGGTATGCCGAGCGCGTCGGCCTGCTCAATGGCTGCGCGGACCCGATCGCCCATGTCCTTGCGGCGAACACGGTCCAATGGGCGGCCCCACCAGATGGTCTCGCGCTCGCTTGCGTCATCGTCAAACTGGTTCGCGAAGCGGGCCGAATATCCCAGCGCGTTGCTCTCACCGTCGCCGAGACGAATGAATGAAAACGGAGTCGCGTTCCTGAGGTGCTCGCGAACCAGATTGACGAATTCCTCGCATTGCGCGCGCGACACATCAGTGTCGAACAGACGATTTCGGCTCGCCGCCTCCAACGCCTGTTCAAAGGCGATTGTTTCCACGAGCGTGTCTGCCGCCGGTTCCGGCAACGATGCGGAGCGGATCGACGTCAGGAGTTGTTCGCGCGTCTGGCGCCCGCCTTCGAGGTTCTGCTGAATCCGGCTGAGCCGCAATCTCGCTGCTTCCTCATCCTTTCGCCCGCGCATGGCGCTGAGGAAATCGGAGACGGCCTTGCGTGCCGCGTCCCGATTGCCGTCAGCAAGCTGAGTGTTGGCAAGGCCAATCGCATAATCTGCGTCCGATGCCTGGAGCTTGCCGCTGGCGACAAGCTTCGCCATGGCCCCTTCCGCTTCATCAATTCGACGGGCGGTCAGTGCAGCATCCAGATGCCGGCGGACGAAGGGGGCGTTGCGGGGGAGCTCGGCGGAGGCTGCCTTCCAGAAATCGGTGAGATCGTCGTGCGGATGCTGCCACCCGAGAACCCGGCCCTTGAGATGCCAGGCTTCGTAAAGGTCGATGGTTCGCAGGTCGCCGGCGATGGCGAGTGCGTCCTCAAACCGCCCGGCCGCGAGGCACTCATTCCCCTGCAGGACGAGCCGGCGGCATTTCTCCGAGCCGCGGGCGTAGAGGCCGGTCCGTGCGGCCGCCGCCTTGAGAACCCCGCGGAAACCCCGCCCCATTCAGCCCTAACCCTTTTCAGGCGGTTGCAAATCTTTCCCGCAAATGCTTTTTCCGCAATATAGCGGTCCGCACGCAAGGATTGGAGCGTGCGGCGGCAATTCCCACCGGCCCGGTAAGCATGAAGGGGGCCGGGAGTGGTTGCAAGTTGCTGATTGGGTTAAGCAATATGGCGCCGGCCCATCGACAAGACCGGCGGAAGGGGTAACGCGTCGCGCATGAGTGGTGATCCGCGATTGTCGCATCTGAAGCGGCTGGAGGCCGAGAGCATCCACATCATCCGGGAAGTCGCGGCAGAGTTCCGCAACCCGGTGATGCTCTACTCCATCGGCAAGGATTCCGGCGTGATGCTTCATCTGGCGATGAAGGCGTTCTATCCGTCCAAGCCGCCGTTCCCGCTGCTCCATGTCGACACGACGTGGAAATTCCGTGACATGATCAAATTCCGCGACGAGACGGCGAAGCGGCTGGGGATCACGCTGCTCGTGCACATCAATGAGGATGGCGTCCGCCGCGGGATCAATCCGTTCGCGTCCGGCTCCTCCCTGCACACACAGGTGATGAAGACCGAAGCGCTGAAGCAGGCGCTCGACAAATATGGGTTCGACGCGGCCTTCGGCGGCGCCCGCCGCGACGAGGAAAAGTCGCGCGCCAAGGAGCGCGTGTTCTCCTTCCGCAACGCCCAGCATGCCTGGGATCCCAAGAACCAGCGGCCCGAACTCTGGCGTGTCTACAACACGCGCGTGAACAAGGGCGAGTCGATCCGCGTGTTCCCATTGTCGAACTGGACCGAGCTCGACATCTGGCAATACACCCTGAAAGAGCAGCTCCCGCTCGTTCCGCTCTACTTCGCGGCGAAGCGCCCGATCGTGGAGCGCGACGGCGCGCTCATCATGGTCGACGACGAGCGCATGCCGCTGAAATCCGGCGAGAAGCCGGAGATGCGCATTGTGCGGTTCCGGACGCTGGGCTGTTATCCGCTGACCGGCGCCATCGACTCCGATGCGGCGACGCTCGAAGACATCGTGAAGGAGATGTTCACCGCGCGCACCAGCGAGCGGCAGGGCCGCGTCATCGATCACGACGAAAAAGCCTCGATGGAGAAGAAGAAGAAGGAGGGGTATTTCTGATGAACGACCTCTCGCCCCACTCCGATCTTCAGAAGTTTCTCGCCGAGCAGGAAAGCAAGTCGCTGCTGCGCTTCCTCACCTGCGGCAGCGTCGACGACGGCAAGTCCACGCTGATCGGACGGCTGCTGTACGATTCCAAACTGCTTTTCGACGACCACCTTTCCGCGCTGGAGAAGGACTCCAAGAAGCACGGCACCACCGGCGGCGACATCGATTTCGCGCTGCTGGTCGATGGACTTGAGGCCGAGCGCGAACAGGGCATCACCATCGACGTCGCCTACCGCTTCTTCGCGACGGACAAGCGCAAATTCATCGTCGCCGATTGCCCGGGGCATGAGCAGTACACGCGTAACATGGCCACGGGCGCGTCCAACTCGGACCTCGCTGTCATCCTGATCGACGCGCGCAAGGGCGTGCTGGTGCAGACGCGCCGCCACGCCTACATCGCGTCACTGCTTGGCATTCGCAACGTCGTGCTGGCGGTCAACAAGATCGATCTGGTGAATTTCTCGAAGACCGTGTTCGACGAAATCGTCGCGGAATTCCGCTCGTTTGCCGAGAAGCTGAGCTTCACCGCCGTCGTTGCGATTCCCATGTCGGCGCGGTTTGGCGACAACGTGATCGAGCTGTCGGAAAACACGCCCTGGTACAAGGGCCCGGCATTCCTCTCGCACATCGAGACTGTCGACGTCGAAAGCGCGCTTTCCGACAAGCCGTTCCGTATGCCGGTGCAATGGGTCAACCGTCCCAATCTCGATTTCCGCGGATTCTCCGGCACGATCGTCGGTGGGCGCGTGCGAGCCGGTGACAAGGTTGTCGTCGCCAAGTCCGGCAAGGACAGTACCGTCAAGCGCATCGTCACCATGGACGGTGATCTGACCCAGGCCTCAGCGGGCGCCGCCGTGACCCTCACGCTGGCCGATGAAATCGACATCTCTCGCGGCGACGTGCTTTGCGTGCCGTCGGACCGGCCGGAAGTTTCCGATCAATTCGCGGCGCATGTGCTGTGGATGACCGACGATGAAATGCTGCCGGGCCGCCAGTATCTGCTCAAGGTCGGCACCAGCACGGTTCCGGCGACGGTCAGCGAACTGAAGCACAAGGTGGACGTCAATACGCTCGACCATCTCGCCGCAAAAACGCTGCAGCTGAACGAAGTGGGCTACCTGAACATCTCGACCGCGCAGCCGATCGCCTTCGATCCCTATGTGGAGAATCGCGACACCGGCGGATTCATCCTGATCGACCGCTTCACCAATGCGACGGCGGGCGCGGGCATGATCGACTTCGGTCTGCGGCGCGCCACGAACGTTCATTGGCAGGCGCTAAGCGTCGACAAGAAGGTCCGGTCGTCACTCAAGGGGCAGAAGCCGGCCGTCTTGTGGTTTACCGGCCTGTCCGGCTCCGGCAAATCCACGATCGCCAATCTGGTCGAGAAGGCGCTGCTGGCTCAGGGCCGCCACACCTATCTGTTGGACGGCGACAACGTTCGCCATGGCCTCAACCGCGACCTCGGCTTCACCGATGCCGACCGCGTCGAGAACATTCGCCGAGTCGGCGAGGCGGCGAGGCTGTTCGTGGACGCCGGCGAAATCGTCCTGGTCTCGTTCATCTCGCCGTTCCGGAGCGAGCGGCGCATGGCGCGAGAACTGCTGGAGAAAGGCGAGTTCATCGAGGTTTTTGTGGATACGCCGATCGAGATCTGCAAGCAGCGAGACCCCAAGGGCCTCTACCAGAAGGCCGCGGCTGGCGAGATCAAGAATTTCACGGGAATCGACAGCCCTTATGAGGCGCCCGAGGCCGCCGAACTGGTGCTGAAGACGGTGGGGGTCACGGCCGATACCCTGGCAACCGAAATCTTGGAATATCTGCGCGGCAACGGCTTCATTCCCTAAATTTGGCCCTGTCTAGACCCGGGCGCGGAACCTTCTGGAGAACAAGCCATTTCCGGCTGGCTTGGCCTTGGTCCAAAGGCGCCGGAGGGAGGGGAAAACGTTTCGTAAATCCCACACCCTTATTGCTTTTGGCAGGATTAGGGCCGGTTTTCTTGACAGGTTCCCAGGCCAAGGCTAAACGATTCCACAACGCGAGCACGTGAGGAGGAGTTCTATGGTGCGCAAATGGGGTCCGGCTGTCGTAGCGGCGGCCATGCTGGCGAGCACGACGGCATATGCCGGCGATACGCAATCGCAGGGGGCATTGGCTCCGGGTGGCGCGGCTGGCGTGCATCAGGCCGAGATCATGGGTATTCCGTGGGGCACGGCGCTTCTGTTCACGGCTGCAGTGATCGCGATCGTTGCGGTGACCGTGTCCGATACGGGCAATGGTTCCGCCTCGAAGACGACGTCTGGTAATCCGTAAGTTCTTGGGCCGCGTCTGCGGCCGGAATTCTGAATTCCACGCCTGCGGTGCCATCCGGTGCCGCAGGCGTTGGCATCTGTGGCAACTGGCTTCGAATCGGTAATCGTCAAGTCGCGCAGCCGTCATATGCTTCACTATAATGCGCGGGTGGTCAGCACACGTTGACAACGCTTTGTTCCCGGCGGCTTAGTTGTGCGTGCGGGGTGGCACTGAGGAGGATTCTTATGACGCGGAAATTCGTTTCAGCACTCGCCATCGCCGCCATGCTGGGTTCAACGGCTGCCTATGCCGCCGATACCCAGACGGCCGGGGCCTTGATGCCAGGGAAGGCCGCCGGCGTTCAGCAGGCCGAGATCCTGGGCGTCCCAACGCCGGTGGCGCTCCTGATATCGGCAGCGATCATTGCCGTGATCGTCGTGGCGGTGTCGAACAGCGGCAACAACGCGTCCAAGACGACTCATTAGCCTGCGATCTTCTGACGGCAGGTCGGCGGGTGCCGATTCGGCGCCCGCTGGGTCTGTCGCGTCTGTCAGCCGGCTGCTGGCGCGCGCAGGATCTCGGTTTCAATCGGCCCGAGCTTCGGGCTGATGTACTGAATTGCGTGCCAGCAGAGGCCCGTAGAGGGCGCTATCCAGTAGCTGTTGACGAAAGACCAATCGAGCTTGTCGCTGTGGCAGTCTTCGTCCACGCGCACGGTGTCGACATCGACGTTGAAATTCTTGACTGGCTCGCGACCGCGCACGACGGATTTGCACACGACCGGCACGGAGAAGAGCCCGAGATCGGCGAAATCCATCTCCCAGCGGGTCGTCATGCTTTCGGTGATCGACGGTTCAGCTGCGGCGCCGCCCCAGACGCGGGCCTCCGTCAAGTTGTGCTCGAGGCCGGCGCTGCGGACAATGCGGCCGCCGCGAATGAGGAGCGCCACGCGCGACGCCGACGTCCACAAATGTTCGTGGCCGTTGTCGGTCGCGAGCACCAGCATTCCTTCGGCGCCGCCATCCACCCGGACACCTATGGTCGCATAGGGAATTGCGGCGGCCTGTTCGATGCGAATGGCGTTGTCGCCGGGCGCGATGACGTTTCTCATCATCGTGTAGACCTCGCCCCAGTCGCTCGTCCTTTCCGAGCTGCAACCTGCCAGCGCGGCCGCACAGGCCGCGACAGCGATGCCGGTCAGAAGCGTTTCAAGGCGAAACAATGTCATCGAAGTGCCTGTAGATTTCGCCATAGCTCGTGCGCCGTGTCTCGTCGTAAAGCGAATCGTCGTTCAGCAGCCGCTGGCCGCCGTCGCGGCTCAACGGGCGGAAGTCCAGATTTGCTTCCGATTGCGTATTGATCGGCAGCATCCACTCGAGCGGGATACGCACGATCACGCCCTTGTCGAAGCTGCCTTCGCCAAACGTCGAGAAGGGCACATTGGTGAAGGTCGCGAATGCGCCGATCTCCACGCCGCTCTGGAACCGCCGCGAGATTTCGAGCGTGCCGCCCCAGTCGCCGGCCAGATAGCGGCCGCCATGAACGGCCACATTGATCCCATACCAGGGCGTCTCGTAGTAGACGCTCACGTGGCCGGTCAGGATGTTGTAGTGCTGGGCGCCGAACAGACGGTCGAAGGCGCGTTGCCAGACCTGATAGGCGTCGATACCGATGGCCCAACGCTCGCCGTCCGGCCGCCACAGGACCTGCCCGCCGGCGCCCATGAACATGTCTTCCAGGTAGCCACCCTTGAATTCGGCGAAGACATCGCGCGACAGGCGTGCGCGGTAGGTCGCATCGAAGCTCGAAATGCCGTTCGCACCGTGCTCGTAGTAGAGATTGAAGTCACTGCGGACGTGCGGCAGCAGGCTGTTGCTCACGCTGTTGGAGCCGAGATTGTTGTAGATTGCTCCTTCGACCACGGCCTCCAGCGTGAAGCCTCGCCACAAATCGACGTATCCTTCCGCATCGCCGAACACGCCGAAACGCGCCGGCGCATTGGGATCGAAGAAGGAGCGTGCCAGACGCGGATAGATCGACCACCCGAAGCGTGGGAAGTCGTTCTGCTGTTTGTCGAGAATCGGGTTGTCAAGCGGGGCCGGTGCGAGCGTCAAGGCGCTCGCAATCTCCGCGCTGGAGCCATAATTGCTGAGCACACGCTCCAGGTCGCTGCGCAGAACCTTCGTTTCACGGATCGGGATGCCACGAAGGAGCGAGATGACGCGGAAGACTTCGACGTTTGGCGGAGTGTCCGCCATCAGCACGCGCACGATGCGGCCGATCGCTTCCGCCTCGAAATAGTACTTGTCGTTCTGGACATAGACGATGGCCGTATCCGTGCCCACGCTGACGGCGTCGATGTCGAGGCGCTGGATCTCCGCGTCCTGGCGGATTTTGATTTCCGCTGCGGAGCTTGTGAGACCTGCGCCTGCCGCGAATCCGGCAGAGGGTGCCGTATCGTTCTGCGCGATCGAGAACGCACCCGCGGCGTCGGTACGCTCCTGCTGGGCCAGATCGGGCGCGGGATGAAGGTCGGCGTAGCGTTCGTAATCGCGCACGTTGCAGAGCGTGACCTGACCGTTGGCGGCCGAAAGGTCCGCTACGGCGACCGTGTTGACGCCGGAAATCGATGTCGCGGCGATCTGGGCGAAGATGCGGCACTGCGCCCGCATGTCGGCCGGACCCTCGACATTCACGGCCAGCGTGCGGCCATCGATCTCGTAATCGCGGGCCGCGGAGGATGGCGCGGCCGAGAGAAGCTGACGGATGTCGGTCGGTGCCGCGCCCACATTGACCCACGGCCCGCCGGCATTCAGCGTCACAACCTCGTGGTTCTTGTCAACGAGCTGTGTCAGCGACTGTTCCCGCTGTTCCGAGGTGCGGATATTGGCGGGTACGGGAGGTGTCCCGAGCTTCTCGGGAAAGAATGCCGTCATCGGATCGAAGTGGAACGAGATGACGCCGCCCCAACTGGTTCCGTAAAGATAGCCGCCCGTGAGGCTGATGTTATCCAGCACGCGATAGGACAGCGCCACGTTGACGGGCATGCGGGTGAAGAAGTGCGTGTTCCTTCGCTCTTGCAGGTAACGGTCGGGGCTGTATTCGACGAGCAGGTCCAGCCCGTCGATCGGTGTCTGCCAGTTGAAACCGCCGAACAGGCTCGTATACGGGCCATGGAAGAGCTGACCGAAATCAACGGTCCCGCCCAAGCCCGTGTTGGTCGATCGGGTGTTGAACGACGAGAAAATCAACCCCAGCGGGTTCTCGAACATCTGGGTCGAGGCCAGTCGCCCCCAGCCGAGACCGGCAGTGAAATCCACGGTCCAGAAGCGCTTCGACGCCACGATGAATTCCTGGCCGTAGACGCCGGTGCCGACGATGTCGCGCGCGCCGATGGCGATGGCGGGAAAGTAGGGCGACTCCTCGACCAGGCGTACCTTGATGCCGAAGCTGCGGTCGTAGAGCTGGTTGCCGTTGTCGAAGAAGTGCGGAATGTGACTATAGCGGAACGAGGTCTCCAGCCACGGCAGCATCTGGAAGCCAAGCCCGATGCGCTGCGAGTCCTCGAGTGCCCCGAACGAAAAGGCGAGCTGACCATCGTCGGCCATGCGCGCGCTCGGCACTTCGATGAGGCCGATGTCGCCATAGGTCGTCCGGTTCTGCTCGAAAATCTCATCGGCCGTTGCAGGGCTCGAGGCGAACCCGCAGAACCAGACGAGCAGGAACGCGCTGCCCGCCTTCGCGGCGCGCGCGATAGCCTTCCGGCGGGGCGCCTGGCCCGCGAAATTCTGCCCGCTCTCCCTCACGAAGGCTCCCAGCCTCTTACCCGATTGTGCCGAGCTTCCCGCGGCTCGCGGAGGACTCTAGCTGGCGCGCGCGTAGGGTCAACCGGGCGTAACGATCTATGTAGTTGAAAACGCTACTTGCTTTTCATCACAACTTGATCTTGGCCAGCATCTCCCGCAGGGCCGGCGCAATATCCGGTCGGGTGAGGCCAACCGCGATGTTGGCCTGGAGGAAGCCGATTTTGTCGCCGCAATCGTAACGGGCGCACGTGGTCTGCACGGCATGGAAGGGTCCCTTGCCGATCAGCTTGGCCATCGAGTCGGTGAGCTGTATCTCGCCGCCCGCGCCAACCTCCTGACGATCGAGTTCGGTGAAGATCTCCGGCGGCAGGATGTAGCGGCCGATGATGCATAGCCGGGACGGCGCCTTGGATGGATCGGGCTTCTCGACCACGCCCTTCACCTCGACAATGTTGCCGTGTATGGCGCCCGGCGCAATCACACCGTAGCGCCTGGTTTCTTCGAGAGGCTTTTCCTCCGCGGCCACGATCACGCCGCCGCCGACCTTTTCGTACGCCTCGGTCATCTGCTTCAGGGCACCCGGCTCGCCGATCAGGAGATCGTCCGGCAGAAGGACCGCGAAAGGCTCATCTCCGACCAGGTGTCTGGCACACCACACGGCGTGGCCAAGCCCAAGCGGCTTCTGCTGGCGGGTGAAGGCAACCGAGCCGGTGGTCGGCAGGCTCTCCAGCAGGCTGTCGAGTTCCTTTGTCTTCTCCCGCGCCGAGAGCAGCATTTCGAGTTCGTAGGCGTGATCGAAGTGATCCTCGATGATCGCCTTGCCGCGTCCGGTGACGAAGACGAACTCCTCGATTCCGGCCTCGCGCGCCTCCTCGACGGCATACTGGACCACCGGCTTGTCGACCACCGGCATCATCTCCTTGGGGACGGCCTTGGTGGCGGGCAGGAACCGCGTGCCCATGCCGGCGACCGGCAGAACGGCTTTGCGGACGGGTGGAATTTTCCTGGACATTTGCGCGGCGTTTGTAGGGCCGGACTTCATGGCATATACGCGGGGCATCGTCCACGGCAGGCATATTCCGGATGCACATCCTTCTCACAGGCGGCGCGGGTTTTATTGGCTTTCACGCGACACAAGCCCTACTTGCGCGAGGCCACTCGGTCACGTCCGTGGATGTCCTGAACAGCTACTACGATCCCGCCCTGAAGAGGGCGCGTCTCGAGGAAATCGGCAAACATGATCGCTTCCGGTTCGCCCAGTGCGATATTGCCGATGCCGAAGCGCTCGCTGCTACAGCCGGATCGGGTCGCTACGATGCGATCCTGCATCTCGCGGCCCAGGCCGGCGTGCGTTACGGGCTTGTCGACCCTGCGTCCTACACGCGATCCAACCTCGTCGGCCACCAGAACATTCTGGAATTCGCGCGGCACAGGATGCCGGACGGACATCTGATCTACGCCTCATCCAGTTCGGTGTACGGCAACGATTCGACGCCGCCCTATTCGGAAGACGAGCGCGCGGACAAGCCAGTGTCCTACTATGGCGCGACGAAGCGTTCGGGTGAGTTGATGTCGCATTCCTATGCGGAATTGTTCGGGCTGAAGCAGACGGGCCTGCGGTTCTTCACGGTGTACGGCCCCTGGGGCCGGCCCGACATGGCCTACTGGATGTTCACCGATCGTATCCTCAATGGAAAGCCGCTCCCCGTGTTCGGAGGCGGCAAGCTGCGACGCGACTTCACCTACATCGATGACATCGTTTCGGCATTGGTGCGGATCGTGGAAACACCATTTGCGGGCAAGGCGGGTAGCGCGCCGGACCGGATCTACAATCTCGGCAACAGTCATCCCGAGGATGTGCTGAGCCTCATTCGTCTGATCGAAGAGGCAACCGGCCGCAAGGCAGAGATCGAGGACGCGGAAGGTCCGCCGGGTGATGTGCGCGAAACCTATGCTGACATCACCCGTGCATCGCGCGACTTTGGTTTCACACCGAAAATTCCGCTCTCCCAGGGCATTCCGCGCTTCGTCGATTGGTTCAAGCGCTATCACAACAGGATCGGATCATGATCGGTATCACCGGATACGGCGCGTACATTCCCCGTGCCCGCTTGCAGCGAAAATCGATTGCCGAGGCCAATGCCTGGTTCGCGCCGGGATTGATGGGTGCGGCCAAAGGCGAGCGCGCGATGGCCAATTGGGACGAGGATTCCATCACCATGGCGGTGGAAGCGGCGCGCGATTGCCTGCCGGCCACCGATGCGCTGCGCGACCGCGAAGATATCGATGCAATTTACTTCGCCACGACCACGGCGCCCTTCGCCGATCGTCAGAATGCCGGAATCGCGGCGGGCGCCCTGAACCTGAAGTTCTCCGTTGCATCGACGGATGTGACCGGCTCGCAACGGGCGGGCACATCGGCACTGCTGGCCGCGCTGGATTCCGTCGCCTCGGGGCGCAGCAGCAAAGCCGTCATTGCCGCGGGGGAGCATCGCAAGGCGCGCGCGGCGTCTCCGCAGGAGCTGGCATTCGGCGATGCCGCTGCCGCGCTGTCCGTTGGAAAGGATGGCGTCATCGCGAGGCTGATCGCGTCCCATTCGGTGACACGCGACTTTGTCGATCATTTTCGGGGCGAAGAAGAATCCTTCGACTATGCCTGGGAAGAGCGCTGGATCCGCGACGAGGGGTACAGCAAGACCGTTCCAGCTGCCGTAAAGGCGCTGTTGGAAAAGGCAGGCGTGGCGGCAGCCGACGTGGCGCATCTCATCCTGCCGTGTCCTTTCGCCAAGCTCGACCAGCAGCTGGCGAAGTCTTCCGGCATCGATCCCGCGCGCCTGCGCGACAATCTTGCCGGCGTCCTCGGCGACAGCGGCGCTGCCCATCCGCTGCTCATGCTCGCGCATGTGCTTGAGACAGCGAAGCCAGGAGAAAAAATCCTCATCGCCCAGTTCGGGCAAGGGTGTGACACGTTGCTGTTCGAGGTTACCCCTGAGATTGCCAAATTCGAGAAGGGCCGCGGTGTGTCCGGCTGGCTGGCGCGGCGCAAGGACGAGAAGAACTACCTCAAATTTCTTGCCTTCAATGGTCTCATCGAGATGGAAAAGGGCATGCGCGCGGAAGTCGACAAGCGCACCGCGCTTTCTGTCCTCAACCGCAAGGCGGACATGCTGACCGGGCTCGTCGGCGGCAAATGCGCCAAGTGCGGCACGGCGCAGTTTCCCCGCACCCGCATTTGCGTCAATCCCAACTGCAAAGCGGTGGATATGCAGGAGCCCTACAGTTTCGCCGAACGCGAAGGGTCCGTGCTGTCATGGTCCGCCGACCATCTGACCTTTTCGATGAGCCCGCCCAACCACTACGGAATGATCACCTTCGCCGAAGGCGGCCGCTTCCTCGCCGACATCACCGATGTGGAGCAAGGCGAGGTCGAGTCCGGTATGAAGGTGCGGATGGCATTCCGCATCAAGGATTTCGACGAGAAGCGGGGCTTCCGGCGATATTTCTGGAAGGCGGTTCCCGCATGACCGGCATTGTCAGGTCGAGACCATGGCCCGTTTCTGTCGCGGCCGCGGAGGCGCCGGCTGCTCGAGGACCTCGCGGAAGCGGTCGCGGATGGTTTCATAAAGCCGGTGATAGACGTGGCGGTGGAAATGGCTTGCGGTGTGCCGCTCATTCTCCTTGGCAAGATCGGCGATGGCGATGGGGATCACCAGCTTGTCGGGATGCCGCGCCGCCGCGTCCGCAGTCCGCCAGTTCAGTTCGACTGACCACTCTGCCGCGCGTGCGTCGTTACGCTTGATCGGCGTTTCGGGAGCGGAGATCACGAACAGCGGGCTGCCCGCTGGCAGCGCGCCCAGGATGACATCGAAATTCTGCGCCGCGTCAGCCCGCGAAAGCTCACCGGCAAAATCGAAATGGCGGTGGAGATAGGCTTCCGCCGCGGCCGCCGTCTCTGAAATGCCGCCGCTGTCCGCGCTGTTGTCCTCTTCGTCCTCATCGCTCCAGCCGCGTCGCGATTTCTTGCGCTTGAGCTTGTAGGGAACAAGCAATCCGGTTTCGCGATGACGCCACAGCATATCCTGGGAATCCACCCAATTGCTGAGTATCCGCAACGCAGGTTCGCTCGAAGTGTCGGTGAAGCGTGTCTCGAAATCGCTTTCGACGAAGCCCAACTCCCGAAAGACGGCCGTCTCGCTCGCCGATACGCCCTCAATGGCGTAACGCAGCATCAGGGTGTGATCCCGCCGGACCATCACCGAGTCGCGCACGTCGTTGAACTCGCCGGCAACGTCGCTGGCATCCATCTGGAAATAGTGCACGAGCGGCGACACGGTGCATGCACCGCGGATCACGACAGGCGCGGCGAAGCGCCTTGCGGCTTGCGCGTCCGCACCGGCCACGGCTCCCACGTTGATCCAATCGACCTCCACAGGCTTCGAAAGATCCGTCAGCACGTCGCCCTGAACCTCGATCTCGGGCCGGCCGAGCTTGTCGTACAGCCAGTTCTCGACGCCCATATTCAGGATGCGGCAGGAGAAGCAGAATTGCGAAAGCTGCGTTTTCCCGCGCTTGGTGCGTGCGAGATAGAATCCGCAATAGCCGTAATCGCCGTAACGGTCGGTCACGCGCACAAGTCCCGCCTGGGTTCCGATGCGCGGCAGCAGCTTGCGCAATTTGCGCCGCGCTTTCTCGGCATTTTCCGGCAGGCGCTTCTTGGTGAAGTTGAGCTGGTTTGTCCGGTTGATCAGCTCGATGGCACGATCGAGATGGGTTTCGACATCCAGTTCGATCTCGACGCGGATATCGCACGAGCGCAGGAACTCGACATTGTCGCTTGCGACGGATTCATCGGCCTTTCGCTTTTCCAGCAGCTTGTACTGCGCCAGGCGCGAAAGGCTTTCGTCGTCTTTTCCTTTGAACAATGGAGACTTGGCAATCTCAGGGATGAACGTCTCCGGCGCAATCTGGATGCCCGGAACGAAATGCTTCGCTTCGTTCAGGTTGAGCGCATTGTCGTCCAGCAGCATCACGCTTTCCGGCCGCAACTGGATGTCCTCGATCAGCGCCCTGATGCGGGCCCCCTTGGGATTCCAGTTGATGCTGGGGAAAACGAAATAGTCCCAGATGCCGCGCTCCACGAGAATTGCCTTTACGGCGTCGTGGTCGTTCTTCGAGCAGATCGTGCTCATGATGCCGCGCCGGGCGAGCGCAATGATGAGATCGTGGTTCGCCTGATTGTAGGCGATCCCGCCCTCGGTGAGCGTGCCCGCCCAGAAGGTATTGTCCAGATCCCAGATGATGAGCCTGACCGGCTCGGCCATGGCCGCCTCAACCCTCACAAGAGCATGCTAGGGAGCGGGTCTGTACCGGTCAATGCGAGGTCCTGGCAAGCCCCGCTGCGCCGGAAGAAATGTTAGAAGACCATTATGATTTACGAAGTTGCCATTGTCGGCCTCGGAGCGGTCGGAGCGGCCACGGCATATCAGCTTGCGCGGCGCGGCGTTCGGGTTGCCGGCTTCGACCGGTTCGATCCGCCGCATGGTTTCGGGTCTTCGCATGGCGATACGCGGATCACGCGCCTTGCCATCGGCGAGGGCGATCATTTGTCGCCCATCGCCAAACGCAGCCACGAGCTGTGGCGGAAGATCGAGAGCCAAACGGGTGCATCGCTGCTCATGCAATGCGGCGGCCTGATCATTTCGAGCGACGCGACCGCAGCCGAAACACATGTCCAGGGTTTCTTCCGCAACACCGTGCGCGCGGCCGAAATGTTCGGCATCGCGCATGAGGTGTTGCGTGCGGAGGAAATCCGGGCGCGCTTTCCGCAGTTGACGGTGCGCGACAGCGAACGCGGATACTTCGAATCTGAAGCGGGCTTTGTGCGGCCCGAGGCCTGTGTCGGCGCGCAGCTGGAACTTGCACGTCGCGGCGGAGCCGACCTTCGCATGAATGAGCAGGTGCTCGGATACGCAACGTCTCCCGGCGGTGTCGAAATCACAACCGTGTCCGGCAAATACCGTGCAGACCGGCTCATTCTTTCTGCCGGCGCATGGCTACCCCAGTTGACGGGAGCGGAGGTTGCGAAGGTGTTCAAGGTCTACCGGCAGGTGATGCTGTGGTTCGATGTGTCGGGCGCCTATGAGAGCTTTACGCCGGAGCGCTTTCCGGTCTTCATCTGGGAGCCACAGAATACGGCACACGGCATTTACGGGTTTCCAGCGATCGACGGGCCTGGCGGCGGCATCAAGGTTGCCAGTGAGTCCTTCGCGGCAACCACGACGCCGTCGCGTGTCGACCGGTCCGTTTCTCCGAACGAAGTGTCTTATGTGTTCGAGTCCCTTGTCGCGCCGCATTTGCACGGAGTCGGTTCGCGCTGCGTTCGCTCCGCAACGTGCCTCTACACCGTCACGCCGGATTTCGGCTTCGTGATCGACACGCACCCGGAAAGCGACCGTGTGATCATCGCATCGCCCTGCTCGGGTCACGGATTCAAGCATTCCGCGGCGATCGGCGAGGCGCTGGCCGATCTGGCGACCGGCCAGACACCCCGTTTCGATCTTTCGCCGTTCCGGCTCGCTCGCTTTGGCTAGTGCTTCGTCGCGTCCGGCCGCCAGCCCGGCACGCCGGCGCGCCATTTGATGAACGCGATCCAGTCCGCCGCCAGCTCATCTGTCTGCGACCGCGTCGAGCCGATGCCGTGCCCGGCCTGTTCGTCGATGCGCAGCAGGACGGGATTGGTCGTGCCGGATGCCTCGAGCGCCGTGGCGAACTTGGCCGGCTCCCATGGCGACACGCGGGGATCGTTCAGTCCGGTCGAGATCATCACTGCGGGATAGGTGGTCCCGGCCTTCACATGCTGAATCGAGTCCATCATGTAGAGGTTCTTGAAGCCCTGCTCATTGGTGATCGTCCCGAACTCCGGAATGTTCGGCGGGCCGTTCGGCGAGAATTCCGCGCGCAGCGTGTTGGCCGCAGGCACCACGTCGATGACGCCGGCGAACAGGTCCGGCCGCTCCGTCATGGCACGGCCCATGGTGATGCCGCCGGCCGAACCGCCCAGGATGAACAGTTTGTCCTTCGTGGTGATGCCGCGGGCGATAACGTCTTCGCCGCAGGCGATGATGTCTTCCCAGGTGTTGTGCTTGTTGGCGTCCTTGCCGGCCAGGCGCCAGGAATCGCCCAGCTCGCCGCCGCCGCGCACATGGCAGACGCCATAGGTGATGCCTTCCTTCATCGCCACCGCCCGGCGCGAACTGAAATCGGCCAGCTCGGAGATGCCGTAGGAACCATAGGCCTCGATCAGCACGATTTGCGGCGTCGGCGCGCCCTTCGGCTGGATCAGCGACAGCGGCACCATCGTGCCGTCATGCGCCTTGGCCTCCAGATCGCTCACCGTGAATTGCGAGGGATCGATGTCGCCATGCACGCCCAGATGAAGATCGGTGAAGGTCTTCTTTGCCGGATCATAGCGGTACGCCGTGGGCGCCATCACCCAGCTCGAAATCTCGATCATGATGCCAGGTTCACGGGGATCGGCGAACGCTTCGCCGACATGACCGTTGGCCGGCAGCGGGATTTCTTCGACCGCACCCTTCGCGTCCACGCGGAGCAATTGCGAATAGGCGCCCTTCCGCGCGAGCACGTAGAGCCCGTCGCGCGCCGCAAAGATGTTTTCGATGACCCGATCCGGCTTGGCGGGGACGACGACGGTCGCGGCCGACACGGGCTGTCCCGCCTTCATGTGCAGCACCTGGAAGGTGGGCGCGCCCTTGTGCGACATCAGGTAGATGTCGTTGCCGCGGATCGCGCCGGCGTTGACGTCGTCACTGCGGTCGATCGTGAGCTTCCACGGCGCGTTGGGATTGCCGGCCTGGCTGACCGGCGCGGTCCACAGCTTCACTTCGTTCTGCACGCCGTTGATCGAGGCGAGGATCGCCACATTCGATCCCGGGGTAATCTGGATGGCCGGAAATTCGTCGGGCGAGAAGCTGGCCGCCTTGCTGACGCCATTGCCCGCCACCGCAACCGGCTCGGATTTGAGATCCCACTTGTCGGCCGTGACGCTCTTGTACTTGTTGATTTCGGCCTCGCCGGGCGCGAGCTTTTTTAGCCGGATGAAATAGAGAGTCTTGGAATCGTTGCTCCACGCCGTCGCGCCGAACTGCGCGCGATCGGCCGGGCCGGCGATCTGCTTGCCGGTTGCCGCGTCATAAACTGTCAGCGAGGCATCTTCCGAACCGCCGGCCGAAATGCCGACCGCGACCTTCGTGCCATCGGGCGAAGGCAGGAAGTAGTTCACCGCATACGGCTTGCCACCGTGTGCCGCCATGATGGCGCCAATGTCCACGATCTTCCGCGTGCCGTTCTTGTCGCGGACGATCACGTCGAAATTCTGCGCGCCGGGTGCGCGCTCTTCGTAGAACTCCCGGCCGCCATAGGAGGAATAGGACTGCGTCAATCCAAAGCTGCCGGTGAAGGCCGCCACCCGCTTCTGCAGATCGGCGAGTGGGGCGACGGAGTCCATCACGGCACGGGTGTAAGCGCCCTGCGCCTTCATCCACGCGGTGGTGTCCGCGTCCATCTTCTCCATGTAGCGGTAATTGTCTGTGACCTGCTGGCCGAACAGGGTCTCCGTGACTGGCTTCACGGCGGCGGCCGCAGGCTTGGGCGGCGCGCCGACGGGCGCCAGCGGATCGGTGGCGGTCTGCGCATAGGCAACGGAAAGCGCGGCTGCGCTGATCGCGCCGGCAAGCAAGAGTGTCATCTTCACGGAAAATTCCTCCGACCAAACCCGGCCGGAGCCTAGGGGATGACCCCAAAAGAAAGAAGCCCGCCAAACGCATGGCGGGCTTCCCTCACTGCGATATGATCCGACTAGGGGACAGCCTTGAGGCTCATCGCGCCGATGCCGCCGGCCACGTTGAGGCCCGTGTTGCCCTCGATCGAAAGCGGCTGCAGCGTGATCGAGCGATCGAAGCCGCCGACCAGCGCGTGGGCGCCGACGCCGACGCCGACCGTGGCGCTCGCCGTCGCACCGGCGTAGTCACCCGCCAGCGCACCGCGCTTCGGGCCGCTCTGCGGAGCGAACACCGCCCACACGATCACTGCGCTCGAGGTGTATCCGATGTCCACGCCGAACTTCGAGATCGAGCCGACATAGTGCTCACTCACGCCCTTGCCCGGCGAGAATGTGCAGCGCAGATCCTTCGACGAGCCAAACACAAATCCCCAACCGCTGGAGACGTGACACGTCAGCGTGCCGATCTTGACGCCATCGGCCTGAGCCGGTGCGGCAAATGCGACAGCCGCTGCGAGCGCTGCGGCAACTCCAAATTTCTTCGACATTCGATTTACTCCTTCCCATCTTGATTGAGGCTTCCGCGCCAAGCCGGGCGGAACGCCCAGAAGATCATGCGCGCGAACAAAAACGCCCTGCCGGGACGGGGGTTCCTGCCCTCGGGCTCGGCAGACGTAGAAAACCAATCATTTGTTGAGTCAAGTGTGCCCCCTAACCCCTTGAATCTTGCGCGGCTTGAACGGCACAGGCGTTGCGCTTACGTTCGCGGCCTGCCTTTTGGAGAGCGCAATGGCCAGTGGAATTAAGGATAAGGTCGCCATTCTGGGCATGGGCTGCTCGAAGTTCGGCGAGCGCTGGGAAGCCGGCGCCGAAGAATTGATGGTCGAGGCTTATCTCGAGGCCCTGGCCGATGCCGGGGTCGAAACAAGCCAGATCCAGGCCGCTTGGTTTTCCACAGCTATTGCCGAGCAGCATGTCGGCAATGGCGGCACACCGCTCTCGGTGGCGCTGCGGCTGCCGAACATCCCGGTGACGCGAGTCGAGAATTTCTGCGCCAGCGGATCGGAAGCCCT
>Ga0335083_10002392_pt1 | contig 24790 bp, 18 predicted proteins | sample Lox_Sample_42_FD_206716 | JGI IMG/M metagenome (GOLD analysis project Ga0335083, IMG submission 206716) | Soil microbial communities from Loxahatchee National Wildlife Refuge, Florida, United States - Lox_Sample_4.2 | ecosystem: Environmental > Terrestrial > Soil > Wetlands | place: USA...
TGTCTCTCGCGCTGGCCATCGGAGCCTGCACATCGGCGTTCCGGCTGATTGACGCCTTGCTGCTGCGCCCCTTGCCTGTTGCCCACCCACAGAGGCTCTACGATTTGGCGCGCACGGGAATCGGCCCCGACGGCAGACCCCAAACCTTTGATGGCTGGGCGTATCCTGATTTTCAGTTGATGTGTGCAGCCGTCGCAAACCAAGCCGAATTGTTCGCCGCTTCCTATGTGGAGCCGGTGGACCTGACTTACAAATCGGATGAGGACATAGAGAGAGCGTATCTCCAATACGTTTCGGGCTCGATGTTTTCGACGCTTGGAGTGAAGCCGGCTTTGGGCCGGGTACTTGCTCCTGGTGATGATCTGAAACCGGGCGGTGAACCGTATGCGGTCTTGTCTTACGAGTACTGGTCGCATCGCTTTGGGCAGGATCCCGCCGTGATCGGCCGAACATTTCGGATGGGAAACGAGCTTTACGAGATCGTCGGCGTGGCCCAGACGCCCTTTTCCGGCACGGAGCCAGGCACGATGGTGGATATCTTCGTGCCGACAATGATGCATCCGGGAGTCACGCACAAGGATTGGACCTGGCACAGGACTCTGGCGATGGTGAATCCAGGTACGGCCCTGGAAGCCATGCGCCAGAAGCTGGACGCAACTTCGCGGGCGTTCGAAGGGGACCGCGCCAAAGGTTTCCTGGGGATGTCGAAAAAAGATATTGAAAATTATCTGAACCACCCCCTTGCGCTCGAGCCGGCAGCCACCGGCGCTTCGAATCTTCAAACTGAGACGAAAAGGCCGCTGGAGATTCTGGCGGTGCTGGTCGGGCTGGTGCTGCTCATCGCGTGCGCGAATGTTGCGAACCTGATGACGGCGCAGGCTTCGGCGCGGGCGCGGGAGATGGCTGTGCGCGTCTCGATGGGCGGGGGAAAATGGCGCCTGGTCCAGATGGTTCTGGTGCAAAGCGCGTGGCTTGCAGTCTTTGCTGCGGCTGTCGGCGGATTATTTGCGTGGTGGTCTGGCCCACTTGTCGTGGGCATGATCAATCCCCCTGACAATCCGGCGCGGCTCCTGCTTCCCGCGGACTGGCGTGTCCTGTTTTTCGGGATGGCCATGGCGCTGGTCGTGACCTTGTTGTTTGGACTGGCGCCCGCGGTGCGAGCCTCGAACGTGAATCCCGTGAGCGCGCTGAAGGGTGGGGAGGATCCTCACTCGAAGCGGCGCCTGATGCACGCTCTGATCGCCGTACAAGTCGCGTTCTGTTTTCTGGTGCTTTTCGTCGCCGGACTTCTTGTAACCACGTTCCAACGGCTATCCCACGAGCCAACCGGCTTTTCCGCGGACCGGCTCCTCGTTCTGGATACCGTCACAAAGCAGCCGCAACCTGTTGAGTTCTGGGAGCAACTGGCGGAGCATCTGCGCGGCGTGCAAGGAGTCGAAATGGTTGCGCTGACGGATTCTCCGTTGCTCAGTGGAAGCAGTTGGAACAACTCAATTTCCGTAAATGGAGCGCCGCCGAACGGGATTTTGATGTACATGCGAAGTGTTTCGCCGGACTGGCTGGACACCATGAAAATTCCGCTGATCGATGGAAGAGACTTCCGCCCGAGCGACACGCAGCCCGGGTTTGCGATCGTCAATCAGACTTTCGCGAAGTCCTATTTCGATGGCGTCGATCCAGTGGGTAAGACGTGCGACATCCTCATGGATGAAGGCGTGCGATTGCATTATCAGATTGTGGGTTTGGTTGGGGATGTTCGCTATAAGGATTTGCGCGAGCCGATTTTGCCGCAATTGTACGTGCCATTTCATTCCGTCGACGCGAGCGGTGCGCCAGGCAAGAGAGCTGCGGCGGTGCTGCTTGTGCGGACGGCGCTCGCCAACCCGATGGCTCTGGCGGCGCTGCTTCGGCAAGAAGTGCCGCAGGCGAGAGCTGGATTTCGCGTGAGCCGCGTGCGCACGCAATTGGAAATCAATCAATCGCACACGGTTCGCGAGCGATTGCTGGCGACGCTGGCGCTGTTCTTCGCAATCGTCGCGCTGGTGCTGGCTGGTGTCGGGCTTTATGGCGTACTGCATTATTCCGTGCAACAGAGGCGGCGCGAAATCGGGATCCGTATGGCCGTGGGTGCGCAAGCGGGGGTGATCGCGCGGCTCGTCTCGAGAGACGTCTTCGCAATGGTGCTGGTTGGAGCAGCCGGGGGCGTAGGATTGGGCATGATCTCCGTACGATATATTGAGTCGCTGTTCTACCAGGTGAAAGCAACCGACTTGATGATGCTGGCCCTGCCTGTCTTCGCGATTTTGGCGGGAGCGCTGCTCGCGGCTCTGCGGCCGGTGCTCCAGGCAGTGCGAATCGATCCCGTGACCATGCTGCGCGTGGATTAGAGGCGCAAAAGCGCGCTGGCTAAAAAATTGACCCTATACTTGGATATAGGGTTGAGAATGAAGGCATGCGCATCGGGGAGCTTTCGGCAAAAGCGGGAGTGAATACTCAAACGATCCGGTTTTACGAACGGGAGAAGCTGCTTCGAAAACCGGTGAGGACAAGCTCAGGGTACCGTACATTCACTGGCGCCGATCTCGAGAGAGTGCGATTTATTAAGGACTCCCAGCAACTTGGGTTTTCCCTGAAGGAGATCAAGGAACTCCTGGAAATTCACGAGTCCGCGAAATCGTTCGCCGGTGGCGCGCGGACAAAATCCAAAGAATGGGAGAAGGCGTTTCGAATCGCGAAAGAACGGCTCGCGCTGATTAATCAAAAGATTGCGTTCCTGAACGTTTTGAAAAAGCCGCTGACGGCAGTGCTGGAGCAGCCGGACGCGGAAAAAGCCATGGTGTGTCCAGCGTCGTTGATGGCGCGCCCCGCGGCCGATTTGACGGGGAAGCCTGCCCGAAGCGGCGCCGGCGCGGCTTCTCCTGTCTCGAAGAAAACTGCTTGACTCTATACCTCAGTACAGACTTCACACTCCACAAAGATCGCGGCTGAAACGGAAAATAAATTTCAAATCCGCTTTCAGCTGCGCTTGGAAGCCACCAGAGCTATTTGATTGAAGGGAGAAAACCAAATGGTTGGAAGGATTGCCGCGCTACTTATTGCAGCGTTGTTTAGCAGCGCTGCCGCAACGCATTCGCCGGATTTCACGGGTACGTGGGTTTTCAATCCAGGAAGGAGCAAGAACATCGGAATGATGGCTCAGGCCGAATACACCTCGTCGATCAAGCAGAGCGCGAAGGTGCTTGCTGTAGTAGATACGACGGTGTTCAACGGGCAAAAGCAAACGCACGAAACGCGATACGACCTGAGCGGCGCGACGGTTCCAAACGAATCGCCGATGGGAGAGAAGAGCCAAACGAGCAGCCACTGGTCCGGAAACAAGTTGGTGACGAGCTGGGAGACGGAGGGCGCGATCGCGGGGACAAAAGTTGTGCGAACGGAAACACGATACATGTCCGAAGACGGAAAGACGCTGTATCTGGAATCGGCGCGCGCGGGTAAGGAACCGATGGTCATCGTTTTCGACCGGAAGCAATGATCATGGGCGGTGCGATTCCATTGAGAGAAGCGGCGCGGAGCGGCGAGCCAAACAGTGCCTGGAAAAGTGTTTGGCTCGCGCTCGGGTTGCTCGTTGTCATCGGAGGGAGTGTGGCGGCTTTCTTGCTCCGGCGGCAACCGCGAGAAGAAAACAGCTTCGTAGCTGCTTCCAAGGTTTCCCCGGAAATGAGAGAAATCGATTCGACCGTTACGACCAGCGGAACGGTGCGATTGAGAACCGGAGCTGAGGTGCGTGTTGGGTCGCAAGTATCGGGAATCGTGCGGAAGCTGAACGTGACGGTTGGTTCGCACATACAGAAAGGCGAAATCATCGCGGAGATCGATCCGCGCCCGCTCGAGGCTCGGGTCGATCAGGCGCGAGCGCAGGCGCGGATGGACGAAGTAGGCGTGGCGAAAGCGCAGCGGGACTTGAATCGCGGACGGCAACTTTTTGCGGATGGAGTCTTGCCTGCACAGCAGGAAGAGGATTTGGAATGGCAGATGAAGAGTGCACAGGCGAAGCTGGAGAAATCGAAAAGCGATCTGGCGGCAGCGGAGATTGATTTGTCGTATGCCGTGATTCGCGCGCCGATCACAGGAACCGTGGCTTCGGTCTCGACGCAGGAAGGCGAGACGGTGGCGGCGTCATTCGCGGCGCCGACCTTCGTCACCATCATCGAAGACAACGCGCTGGAACTCGTGGCAATGGTGGACGAGACGGATATCGCGAACGTGCGGGCCGGAGACGGAGTGGTCTTCACGGTGGAGGCCTATCCCTCGCGGGAGATGCGAGCGATCGTGAAGCGAATCGATCCTGTGGCGACGATTATTTCGGGCGTGGTCAATTATCCGGTGAAGGCGGCCATTGAAAGTGACGAGCGAATCCTAAAGCCGGATATGACGGCGAACATCACGATAAAAACAGCGGAACGAAGGGTGCTGGTCTTGCCGAACGAAGCAATTCAGATGGATGGCGAGGAAAGATTTGTGCTCGTGATGAAAGACGGGACGGAGGTGAAAAGAACCGTGATGGTGGGGACGCGGGAGGGAGGGTTAACGGAGATTAAGAGAGGTTTGGCTGCTGGCGAGCAGGTGGTCGTCGTGCGCGCGCATGAGTCATCGGGTAAAGGTGAACAGCCATGATTGAACTTACGCATCTCGGAAAAACGTACCGGCGAGGCGACGGCACGCCCGTTGAGGCCCTGAAGGATATTTCATTCCTCATCGAACGTGGGGAATTTGCCACGATTCGCGGACCATCGGGCTCGGGCAAGTCATCCATGTTGAATATTATCGGATGCCTGGACAAAGCCACGTCCGGAACGTACCGGCTCGAAGGCGAGGAATTGTCTGGATATTCGGACAAACAGCTTTCGCATGTACGCGCGTGGAAAATCGGATTCGTGTTTCAGGCGTTCAACCTCATGCCGCGGACGACGGCACTGGAGAACGTGGAAATTCCAATGATTTACGGGCCAGGGAGAGTGGACCGCAAAAGGGCCATGGCCGCTTTGGCGCGGGTCGGACTCGGCGAGCGCGCACATCATTATGGGACGGAACTCTCTGGCGGCGAACAGCAGCGCGTGGCGATTGCGCGCGCCCTCATCAATGATCCGCCGCTGATTCTTGCCGATGAACCGACCGGGAATCTCGATTCCGCAGCGGGCGCGGAAGTGATGGCCATCTTGCGGCAGCTTCACCAGGACGGTCGAACCGTCGTGCTGGTCACGCACGATGACGCGGTTGCTGCGTATGCGGAGCGCGAGATTTTGTTCAGAGACGGAGTGCTGACTTCAGACCGAAGGATAGCCGCGCTAGTGCCCGAGAAAATGTAAGGCGCATTGGGAGAAAAAATCATGCGAGTGATATCGGCGATAGGGATTGCACTGCGCAGCATGTCGCGCAACCGGCTGCGGACTTTTTTCATGATGGCAGGTGTGATGATCGGAATTTGTTCGCTGACGATTCTGGATTCCGTGGGAGAAAACGCCAAACGGGAGACGATGAAGCGCTTTAAAAATATGATCGGCACTTTCGATACGGTCATTATCCGTCCCGGCGCAGGAAAAACACGGGGGATGGTATCGCTGACAAATGTGCCGCCAACGCTGAAATTCGAGGACGCGGCGGCCATCGCGGCGGAGGTTCCGGAAGTAAAACAAGTGGCGCTGCTGCAAAATGCGTTCGATATCGACGTGAAATGTAAAGACCGGACGGCTACCCCGGCGATTTTTGGCGTTTCGGCGAACTGGCTGGATTTGCGCGGCGACGGACTAGCGGCGGGCAATTTTGTCAGCGATGAGGATATGCAATCCCTCGCGCGAGTTGCGATTCTGGGTTCGGACGTTGTGCCTGTCCTGTTTCCGGAAGGGGACGCTGTCGGGAAGATGATTCGAATCGGCGATGTGCCGTTTCAGGTGAAAGGGGTGCTGCAAGCACGAGGCGCGGGGCCTGGCGGAGGCAGCCTCGACGATCTCATCCTGATCCCCGTGACCACGGCATCGAAGCGCTTGTTCAACCGCGATTTTCTGACGATGTTGATTGCGCAGCTTCGCGATCCGGAGAAGAGCGGGGCAGCAGTGGAGAAGATCACAGCGTTGCTTAGGCAGCGTCATCACGTGGCGGCTGCCGCTCTCGATGACTTCACAATTACGAGTCCGCAAGCGGTGATGGCCCAAGTGACGCAGATGGGCTCCACGCTCTCAACAATTCTCAAAGGAATCGCGGCGCTTGCGATGTTCATCGGCGGAGCCGTGATCATGAGCCTGATGCTCATCAGCGTGTCCGAGAGAAGAAAGGAAATTGGGCTGAGGCGATCCGTCGGGGCCAGCCGGCAGGACATTTTGTTTCAATTTGTCGTGGAGGCGGCGCTGATTTCAAGTTTTGGCGGGCTGATGGGAATCGCGCTGGGGTTGGGTGGGACGAATCTGGTCGCAAGGATGCAGCACTTGCCGCCAATCTTTGCACTGCAGGCACTGGAATGGACCACGGGGCTCTCCGTGGGACTGGGCCTTGTCTTTGGCATTTATCCAGCCTGGCGTGCAACACAAGTAGATCCAGTGAAAGCGCTGCGGACCTGATGACGCAAGTTGGATGACCCAAGAACTTCATGCTTCTCGGCAAATCATTTTTCTTGATGAGTGGCTCGTTGCGATTGATTTGGCGATTCCGCCTGCGCTCGGGGCTCATCCTCTTGAGCGCCCTGATTGGGGTGGCCGGCGTCATCTCCGCAATCAATTACGCAGCCGAAGGCAGGCTGAAAGTTCTCAATCGCATTCGGCGCTTGGGGACAAATGTGCTGGTCGTGACGCCGCGGTTGAGCCGAAGCGTGGGGGGACGGGCGAAAACCGGCACATTCGTTACGACGCTGAATGCCGCCGATTATGCGGACATTTTGCGCGAGGTTCCCGAGATTCAAAAATCCTCGGCGACTTTCACGGCATCCTTTCTCGTCAAGGCAGCGGACCTCTCCAAAAGCAATTGCATCGTCATCGGAACGGAGCCCGCTTACGCGAGCATCCGGCACTGGGACACCAGTGAGGGAGATTATTTCGATATTCAGATGCTGAGGAGGTCAGCGCGCGTAGCTGTGCTTGGCTTCACCGTGCGCCGCGATCTTTTCGGCAGCGCATCGCCGCTCGGCCAAAGGATTTTCATTAACCGCGTGCCTTTCGAGGTTATCGGCGTTCTCGAAGAACGAGGCCAGGGACTTGATGCAACAAACGAAGACAACCAGGTTTATGTTCCGTTGAGCACTGCGATGCATCGGTCGGGGAACGCCGATTATTTTGGCTCGATCCTGTTCGAAGTGTCCAGTTGGGATGAAATGGCCGCCGCGTCGAAAACAATCCACGTGATCCTTAGCCGAAGGCACCGCGCGCAGGGGAATCTGCCGGAGGATTTTCAGATCCTGAACCAGAAAGCGCTGATAGACACGGAGATGGCGTCGTCTGAGCGACTCACATTTCTTGTTAGATGGGTCGGTCTGAGCGGCCTGGCAGTCTCCGGACTCGGCATCCTGGCGATTTGCTGGATCGCGGTAGGCGAGAGAGTCGTGGAAATTGGAATCCGCAGGGCGCTTGGTGCAGGGAAATCGGACATCTTTTTTCAATTCCTGTTCGAAGCCGCGGTCATTAGCACGCTGGGCTGCCTCGCGGGACTTATTGCAGGATGGTGGAGCACAGAAAGCATCGCGCAAAGAGTTGGGCTGCCGTTCTTATTCGACTGGCCTGGCGCGGCCGGCGTCGCCGGCTTTGCGATTGTTATGAATTTGGTCTTCGCGCTCCTCCCATCCAGAAGGGCAGCGCTTTTAGACCCGATACGCGCCTTGAAGATGGAGTAAGCCCAGAAGGGCACCCTCGCAGCGACCACTCTCAGGGTTACTGGCAAGTACTCGGGCCTTGAATATCTAAGTGGAATGCGCAAAAATGATTCTCCCTTCCCGGAACACCGCTCTGGTTGTTTCTTTCCAGTTCTGATCGCTGGCTGAACATTAGTTTCAGGAGGAGACCTCTCCCCCCTTCTCATCGCAAGGCGCATAAGGCGGACGCCCCGGCAATGCCGCAGGCCGCCGCTGGAGGAGGTCCATGGAATTCCTGCGAGCATTGTTTACTTCCGGCGGATTTCAGCCGCACGGCTTTTGCTACCAGTGGAACACCGGATTGGTCTGGCTACATGTTGTCTCTGATCTGCTGATTGCGCTCTCTTATTTTGCAATCCCGTTAATTCTCCTGCGCATCATCCGCAAACGCGCGGACTTGCCGTTCAGCTGGATGTTCGCGCTCTTCGGGGTATTCATCGTCGCGTGCGGCACGACACACTTGATGGAGGTGTGGAATCTGTGGCACGCACAGTACTGGCTTTCCGGCGCGATAAAGGCCGTCACCGCGGCGGCTTCGGTGCTCACCGCCTGTCTCCTGGTTCGAATCATGCCCAAAGCCTTGGCGATCCCGAGTACCGCGCAGTGGATGCAAGCAAATGCCGCTCTGCAAAAAGAGGTGCAGGAACGCCGGACACTCGAAAGTGAGTTGCGCACCAACGAGGCGAAGTACCGCGAGACGGCCGAACTCCTGGATCTGACACATGACGCCATCCTGGTTTGCAATTCGCGGAACGAAATCATGTTTTGGAATAAGGCCGCGGAAACCCTCTATGGCTGGCCAAAAGAGGTGGTGGAGGGCAAGCCGTTGCACGAAATTCTGAAAACTGAGTTCCCCAGGCCCCTGGCAGAAATCGACGCGGAGGTTTTTGAGAAAGGATATTGGGAGGGCGAGCTTTTGCACAGGCGGCGCGATGGCGTGGTTCTGACGATTTCCAGCCGTTGGGCGTTGAGAAGAGATGAGAAAGGAAATCCGGCTGCCATCTTGAAAAGCAACCGCGACGTGACGAGGCAAAAGCGCGAGCAGGAAAAATTCAAGAATCTGTTGGAAGCAGCGCCGGACGCGATCGTGAGCGTGAACCGCGCGGGCGAGATTCAGCTCGTAAACACGCAAACGGAAAGGCTTTTTGGATATGCGAGGGAAGAAATGCTGGGAAAACCGGTTGAATTCCTTGTCCCGCCCCGTTTTCGAGCGCGCCACCACATGCACCGGACGGAATACTCGGGAGCCCCGGCCCGCAGAGCGATGGGAGCGGGGCTGGAACTCTACGGGCTGCGAAAAGATGGGACAGAGTTCGCCGTGGAAATCAGTCTGAGCCCCATCGAGACGCCCGAAGGGACAATAACGATCAGCGCCATTCGAGACATCTCCGACCGCAAGAAAATCGAGGAGGATTTGCGGCAGAGCGAAGAACGCGCCCGGTTGCTTGTCTCTGGGGTGGAGGACTACGCGATTCTGATGCTAAACCGGGACGGCCGGATCATAAGTTGGAATAATGGCGCCGAAAAAATCAAGGGTTATCGCGCGGATGAGATTCTCGGCCAGCATTTCTCACTGTTTTACACGCCGGAAGATATCCAGTCCGGCAAACCGGCGCGCGCGCTGCAAACCGCTGCGGAGTGCGGCTCGTTTAAGGACGAAGGCTGGCGCGTTCGGAAGGATGGCAAGCATTTCTGGGCGAACGTCGTTATCACCGCTCTGCATGACGAAAAGGGGCAGCTACGCGGGTTTGGCAAAATGACCCGGGACGTAACGGCTCGAAAGCATGCGGAAGAGGCTCTCGAACAGCAGCGAATCGAATTGGCTCGTTCGAATGCGGAGATGACCGCCGCGAACAAGGAGCTCGAGGCCTTCAGCTACTCCGTCTCTCACGACTTGCGCGCGCCTTTGCGTACCATCGACGGCTTCAGCCGGGCACTGCTGGAAGACTATTTCGAAAAACTGGATGACGAAGGCAGAAAGCACCTCGAACGCGTCCGTGCGGCCACCCAGCACATGGGGAACCTGATCGATGACTTGCTGAATCTTTCCAAAATGACGCGCGCAGCCATGCACCTGGAAAATGTAAATCTCAGCGCCCTGGCCGGCGAAGTTCTCGAAAACCTTCAAAAGTCCCAGCCGGAACGCCAGCTCGAGCTGCGGATCGAACCGGGCCTGGAAGCGAATGCTGATTCCCATTTATTGCGAATTCTTCTTGAAAACTTGCTCGGCAACGCTTGGAAATTCACTTCAAAGCGTGCAACGGCTTGCATAGAGATTGGCAAAACCAATGGCAATGGTACCCCGGCTTTTTTCGTGCGCGACGACGGTGCGGGATTTGATTCTGCTTATGCCGACCGGCTCTTCGGAGCATTTCAACGTCTTCACGCAGTGAGCGAATTTCCCGGCACGGGAATCGGCCTCGCGACAGTACAGCGGATTGTTAACCGGCACGGCGGTCGCGTCTGGGCGGAGAGCTCGGTCGGGCGCGGCGCCACTTTTTATTTCACATTAGCGAATTTGAAGCAGTAAGGGAGCGTTGCCATGAATGAAAAAATAATTCTTCTGGTGGAAGACAACCCGGATGACGAAGAGCTGACCGTGCGGGCCCTCAAGAAGAATAACGTCTTGAATGCAGTTGCTGTCGCAAGAGACGGCTTGGAAGCATTAAATTACCTTTTCGGGGAAGGCGCATACGCTGGCCGTGACATGCGCGTTGTCCCGCAACTGATTCTTCTCGATTTGAAACTCCCAAAACTGGACGGGCTCGGCGTGCTTCGCCGCCTCCGCTCCGACCCCCGCACGAAACTCCTTCCCGTGGTTCTTCTGACCTCCTCGAACGAGGAGAAAGATCTACTCAACGGATACGGCCTCGGAGCCAACAGTTACGTACGCAAGCCGGTGGACTTCGATCAATTCAAGGAGGCCATTCGACAGCTCAGCCTCTATTGGCTCGTCCTCAACGAGCCGCCGCCCGCCAGGAGAATTTAAATGAGCGTGCCGATTCGCGTGCTGATCGCCGAGGACTCCGAGGACGATTGCGACCTGCTCGTCCGCGAGTTGCGGCGCGGCGGTTACGAAGTACAGTTTGAAAGGGTGTATACGGCAAAAGATCTCGAGGCCGCGTGCGATTCCCGGGAATGGGATCTCATCTTCTCCGACTTTTCCATGCCGCAGTTTTCAGGCGTGGATGCACTGGCCCTGGTGCGAAAGAAACAGCCCGATATCCCGTTCATCTTCGTCTCAGGGACGATCGGGGAGGAAACCGCCGTGGCCGCGATGAGAAACGGCGCCCAGGATTACCTGATGAAGGGCAAGCTGAACAGGCTCGTGCCAGCCGTGCAGCGTGAGCTCCGGGATTCCGAAGAACGCCGCACGCGCAAACAACTCGAACAGCATGTCCAGCAACTACAGAAATTCGAAGCAATCGGAAGGCTGGCCGGAGGTGTGGCGCACGACTTCAACAATATGATCGGAGCGATCATGGGCTGGGCGGAAATCGGCTGCGCGGAGTCGGAGAGCGGAAGCCATTTGCGCGGGCGCTTTGAGAAGATTTTGGCCCAGTCACGGAAGGCCGCCAGACTGACTTCCCAGTTGCTTGCCTTTGGGCGCAGGCAAATCCTGCAACCTCGAAAGCTCAACCTGAATGTTGCTGTTCAGGAAGAGATGAATTTTCTCGAGAAGGTGATTGGTGAGGATATCGAAATACGCGTTCTTACCGACCCGGACTTGCGGGTCACCATGGCCGATCCGACGCAGATCGATCAAGTGCTGATGAACCTCTGTTTGAACGCGCGGGATGCCATGGCGGGAGGGGGAAAGCTTGTCATCGAAACGCATAACGTCGAGATTGGAGATGAGTATTGCCGCACGCATGCCTACGCACGGCGGGGAAGCCATGTCTTGCTCGCGGTCTCGGACACCGGCATTGGGATGGATGCGGCGACTCGTGAGCGCATTTTCGAGCCATTCTTCAGCACCAAGGAGCTCGGAAGAGGAACCGGGCTAGGGCTGGCAACCGTATACGGGATCGTGAAACAGCATGGCGGTTTCATTTATGTTTATAGCGAGCCGGGAAAGGGATCTTCATTCCGGGTCTATTTGAAAGCCGATACGGGAGATCATGAACCACGCGAGGTAATGCCAGATCGCCGGCCAATCAGAGGCACGGAAATGGTCCTGCTGGCAGACGATCATGACGGGTTGCGCGATTCAGCCGATGAGATCTTGAAGGCGCTTGGTTATCGGACAATTCTCGCGCGCAACGGGGGAGAAGCGATCGAGCTTTTCAAAGCCAACTGCGAGCAGATTGACCTGGTCATATTGGACGTGGTGATGCCCGTGATGAACGGTCCCGACGCCTACGCGAAGATGGCAGAGTTACGGCCCGGAATAAAAGTAATCTTTACGACCGGTTACACCGCCGAAGCCGCTTCATTGATTGCCTTGCTGGAAAAGGGCGTTGCCATCCTTCACAAGCCCTACAGCGTGACGAACATCAGCCAAATGATGCGCAGCAAACTTGATGGCCATCAGCCGAAGTGAAGCTAGACGGCGCTCCATTGGACGGAACCAGCCGCTTGGCCACCAATATGCACTCCGGTCACGGCTCCGCCCAAATGTTTCAAAAATTCCCATGGTTTTAATGGTGCCCGAGAGAGGACTCGAACCTCCACGACCTTGCGATCACTAGCTCCTGAAGCTAGCGCGTCTGCCAGTTCCGCCACTCGGGCACAAGCGCGGTGAGTGAAACCCCAGGTGAGCCGGGGATTTCGTTTCAGCGAGGCTTTTTCATTGTGCCCGCCGCCTCCCGCTTTGTCAACGAACCGCCCGAGGTGAGCCAAGCTAACCGATGGAGCTGGCCGTTTGAGTTTTCGGCTATGTCGGGGATCCAAACCATGCGGATAGCTACTCCCGGGCTCAGCTTGGCCCGATTAGCAGCGAAATTTGGGCTGGTGAGCCGTGTCTTCAGTAGCCGAGGAAAGTGCAGAAGGGCATCAGTATGCCTTATGGCAAGTAGTTGAATTTTGAATGGTTGGTGCTATACTCCCCCCCAGAACGCGGTCACACACCTCACTGTCCTCTCAAGGCCTAGGGCCGCGTCCAGGTTCCAGGGGAGGTCACCATGGAAAACCTCACAGGGTCCATCCTATATGTTCTGATTGCCTGGGGAATCGTTACCGCCATTTTCATGATGTTGTTAATTCGGCGTAGCCTTCTCGCCAGTCATGAAGACGATCAAATTTTTCTTGATGGGGCACAGGAGCACATGGCTCGGGAGCAGCGCGAGCTGATCGCCAAGATCAACACGCTCTCGCGGCCACTGTTAACCAGTGGAATTGCTTCCGGAGCGCTGCTGCTCCTCCTTGCCGGCCTGTGGCTTTACAACGGATTGAAGAACTTCTAAGCCTTGCTGCGCTCGGAAGTTGCCGGTGCATTACCGCTGTGACCCGCCGTCTGCCTTGGGTTGAGCTATCTGAGGTGTCCTTGCCGGACTAATAGGTTCTGCCGTTGGCGCCAGGGACGTGTGGTTGTGAACGATCACCCACTTGTTGTTCCTTTTTTCCACGATGAGCGTGGTTTGTCCCCGAGCGGCGGAAGGCTGACCGTCCACCACCGCTGAAAATTCCCATTGATAGCAGGCCCATCCAAAAGTGCCGATGAACTTGATGTAGGTGTTTATTCTGTCCATGCGGATCTGCTGCATGCGGGCGTGCTGTTGTTGATAGGCGGCCAGATAATTGTTCCAGCCGATTATGGGCGGAGCCCACATGCCGTTGACCACCATGACGTCGTCGGCATAGTCTTTGTGCAGTTTATCGATATCGCCGATCTGCCAGGCGCCGAGCATTTCCGAAATCAGGTAGTCAATCTGCTGCTCGTCCCCCTGAGGCACCACGGGAGTGGCCGGTTCGGTAGCATTCTTTTTCTTTTTGTCCTTCTGGCTCGCTGCAGCCGGTGAACCCAGGACCATCAAAAGGGCCGCGGCCAGAACGAGTGTTACGGCCGACTGGATTGTGCGGCCGGCAAGATGAGCCAGAAAATAATTTTTCATGCGTCTTCAACCCCCGGTGAAAGAGGATAGCACGCTGATTCACGCGCGAAATCGATGTGTCCAGTTGATTTACCCGGCCCGCTTGCTCCGCTTGCAGTCAGGAAAGCGCTTGGTGCCAGCTTGAATCAGTTTTGATGAGCCGCGCTGAGCAAGTTGACGAATAGCCGGTACGCCCCGGGAACTCCATCAGGAATTTGCCGGAAGAATGCGATGCCGGTGTAGATGTACATTCCTTTGCCATAGCGCGTATAGACCAGCGATCCGTCCAGGTCGGGCTCGCCGGGATCGTGCATGGCCAGCACCGCCGTGTATCGTGGATCGAACTGTGTCCAGTCATAAAGACTGCGCTCCTGTACCCACCCTTTGAAGTCAGCTTCCGTGATTTTGTTCGGGCGGTTCAGCAGCGGGTCGTCTGGCTTCAGAAATTTCACTGCGGCATTCTCGTCGGTGACGCGCGGCAGGTGTCCCTGCTCGGTCAGGATTTTCGCCGGGTACGGTGCATATTGCGCCTTGTTCCACGCAAAATCCCGGTTGTATTGCACGACGAGCGTGCCGCCTTCCGAGACGTAGTTGAGAAGACGCTGATTCGCGCCCGGTAATTCCGGACGCAGCTCATAGGCGCGCACCCCTACGACAATGGCATCGTATTTTGAGAGATCGGCAAAGGCCAGCGCCTGGGCATCTAATTCTTCCACATGGATCCCAAGCATGCGCAGCGCCTGCGGAATGGGCTCCCCCTCTGCCGTGATGTAGCCGACGCGAAGATTTTCTGGAACGTTTATGCTCAGGGCGTGAACGAGACATTCCGCCGGTTCGCTCCAAAGCTGCGTCGGCAAGGAGGGGAGCGGCGAAAGCGAAGTAGTGAATTTTTCGCTGCCGCGTTTCGCATACGCGATGATGGGGTAATTGCCCGGAGCAAGTCCGCTTGGTGTGGTCACCGTCAGTTTCTCGTATCGGTCGCCAGAGCCTTCGATGGAAATTTCCTCCGGAGCGCTCGCTGAGAATCCGGATGGCAGGTCGAGGCCGACACTCAGTTGGGCAGGCTGGGTTGCATAGGAATGAATCCGCAGCAGTACGTCAAACGGCTTTTCCGGTTTTCCAAGGATCGCGATGGCCTGCTTGGGATCCACCGCAAGCGCATACGCTGGAACTATCCGCAGAGGGACGCGGTCCAGGCGAGTCGAGTTCGCGGCGATGTGGGTAACAGGAACTTGATCTTCGAATCGGTACCCATCGACTGTCACTTCTTGTTTGACGTGAAGCAGCGGTGGAGGTTCCGGCTGCAGCTTGTCCCAGGCCGTGGCGGGAGGAGCAGGCTGGGTGACCGCGATTGTAAATTCATAACCCTTCTCTGCATCTCCTTCGCGCTTGGTGACTTTGAAGCCGTCCGAAAGACCCAGCTGCAGCGCGCCAAGCTCGCATCCTGCTTCTTTCCGGCAATGCGCTTCGCTGTGCACGCCAAACGATTCGCCCACGACGAGACTGCTGCGGTCTGCGTCGGCCTTCACTTCAAGTCCGGCAGCCAGCACGAGTGCGCGATTGAGCCGGTCCTTCACTTCTTTGAGGTCGAGCGCCTCATCAGGCGCGAAACCGCCGGTGGCGGATCCGGAGCTGAATTGCGGAATCCCGGCAAGTAGAGTTCCGGCGTCGGCAAGCTGTTTCAGGGCGCCTTTCCAGTCCAACGAAAGCGCAGCGGTTCGCGCGGCGGCAATTTTCTTGTCTGCCTCAGCCGCTGCAAGGATTCTGCAGTCGCGTTTGCTCCCTTGCCCACAAGACACTTTGGCGACGGAGTTCGCCCACTGATCGAGATTCACATCCAGCGTCGAAGGGTCAATCCTGCCGCCTTTTTCCTGGATTAGCACTATTGGCCTGCGGAGAAACGGCGAGCCGATGAAATTTGTGACCCCCTGCGAGCGGTGATTGGCAAAAGCATCCAGCCCGATTTCGCGCCAAGTCTTTCCCCAGAGCGGAGAAATGTCATCCACGGGAAGTGTCACGCCTTCACTGCCGGAAGCTCCGCCGCGTTCCGTGTCGAGAAGCTGCACGGGATTCGCGGCGCCTCCCCAGACTCGCAGGCCCTCTTGGATTTGCTCGGGAAACGCTTTCGGATCGCCCGCTTGTTCGACAGCAATCGGTGTCCACAACCCGGACGTCTGATGGTGGCCATGCCCCCCATGCACTCCGCCCCAGCCATTGATCACGATGTTCGGCCGAAACGTCCGAATCACGCGCACCATTTCTCCCAGCACAGGTTGGCCCCAGACCTTTTCCGTTTCCTCGGGCGTCTTGGAAAAACCAAAGTCCGGCGCATTCGCGAAAAAAAGCTGGATGCCATAACCGCGCGTCGCCGCAAGCAGTTCCTGCGTGCGGATAAGTCCAAGCTGCGGCGATTGCTCCGGCCCGAGGTCATTTTGCCCGCCCTCGCCGCGAGTCAAGGTAAGAAGTGCCACATCCGCGTGCAGCGCTCGAGAGAGATAAGTAAGCAGCGCGGAGGACTCGTCATCTGGATGCGCAGTGATATAGAGGATGCGCGTGGTGATCCGGGAGCTTTCAATCGCTTCGACGGTGTCTGGCAGTCCCGGTCCTGTTCCAGGCGCAGGCGAAATTTGGCACGAGGCTGGCCGCGCCAAAAGGCACATGAGCAGTATCCCTGCGCTAATGGATCCAATGGTCTTCAGGATGACACGATTCACGCGGCCTCCGGTTCCTTCGCTTTTGTAAACGGCCATTGTCGCATTTCACGCGCCCGAATGAAAAATGCAAGTGCGCCAAGCGCTATTTCCGCCAAGCCCCACTTTCTGGCAGGGCCGGTCTGCCAAAAGAGCCACGCCCAGCCGAGCATCGTCAGCACCGCGGGCCAGGGATAAAGCCACATTTTGAACGGCAATCGCACCGCTCCCCAACGCCGCCGCAACAATATCACTCCCACCGCTTGACCGATGAACTGCACCAGCAGACGCATCGCCAGGATTCCCGCGATGGCCGTCTCTAACTTAAGTGTCACGCTGAATAGGAAGGCCAGTCCGCCGAGAACGAGCAGCGAAACATGGGGAAAATGTTTCGTGGGGTGCACACGCCCGAACACGGAAAAGAAATTTCCGTCGAGAGCCGCCGAATAAGGCACGCGCGAATAGCCCAGCAGCACTGAGAATACGGAAGCGAGAGCGATCCACAGCACCATCCAAGTTGCCGCTTGCGCCGCGTGATGGCCGTAGAGTCTTTCTACAAACGTGCTGACGATAAATTTCGAGTTCTGCGCTTCTCTCCACGGCACGACGCCAAGAATGCTTGTCTGCATCGCCAGGTATAACACCGTGATTCCAAGTATCGATAGGAAGATTCCGCGCGGAATATTGCGCTCTGGATCGCGGATCTCACCGCCCAGGTTGCAGACGTTGTAGTAGCCCCAATAGCTGTATACGGTGCTCACCATCGCGGATCCCAGCCCCGCGAACCAAACCCATGAAAGCGAAAACGCATGGGGAGGAAAATCGAACGCAATTTTGGCGTTGAAGTGTGTTGCTCCGCCCCATATCAACCATAGAAGGGTGGCCACCACGCCGGCCCACAGCATGACCGAGATTTTTCCGATAGTCGTGATGCGCCGGTAAAGGAGAATCACAAGCACCACGACAAGGCCGCCCGAGACGCCTTTCGCCTCCAGAGTTGAGAGCGGATGAAGGTATCCCGCGTAACGCGCGAATCCGATCGACGCGGATGCGATCGAAAGCGGCGCCTGGACGAATGTCTGCCACACAAACAGGAAAGACATCAGGCGGCCCCAACGCCACGGCCCATACGCTTCGCGCAGAAAAACGTATGTCCCCCCCGCGCGTGGCATGGCCGCGCCAAGCTCCGACCAAACAAAAGCATCAAGTGTGGCAAGCGCCGCTCCTGCCACCCATGCGATCAGCGCCTGCGGCCCGCCCATCGCTTTGATCACCAGCGAAGTGACGACAAAGGGACCGATCCCCACGATCTCGATCATATTGAGCGCCACAGCTTCTTTTAGCCCGAGGCCGCGCTCGAGACCCGAGGGCTGCTCTCCAAGAAGGGCTCCGGACTGGTTGGAAGCAGGGCTGTTGGGGGTATTCGGCACGCCGCCGAGGATAACAAATGCGCCGCGCCGCGACTAACGCCCATTTTCTGTCCGTGTTCCTGGTTCTCTGCTGGCTTCCACCGCCATTTCATTTTGCAAAGCCCATCGAACAGCTTAGACTCGTCCGGAGCGAGACCTGCACGCGCATGAATTGCCGACTTGCAGCTTCCAGGAGAGCCATCGGGTGCCGGCATGAACCTTTTTCCTGCTCTTTCAAGGGTCGCGATAGTTCTGTGCTCCTTGGCATTGTCCGCGCTCCTCGCAGTGCCAGAAGTTCAAGCACAAAGGCTCGTCCTGCCGCCCGGAACCTCAGACGCGGTCAACAAAATTTATTCGTTCGACCTGGATGAGGCCATCGCCGGCGCGCAGAAAATTCAGCGTGCAGATCCCGATCATCCCTTGGGCTATTTGCTCGAAGCGGAGGCTCGCTGGTGGCGAATTTGGTGTACCTCCGCGGAATTCAAATATGGGATGAGCGATGCCCGCCACCGTCAAAAACTTGTTGCCGATCGCCCCTACCAGGAACTTGCCGCAAAAGCGGCATCCATCGCGCAATCGCGCCTCGAACGCCACGAAACCGCGGGAATGCAGTTCTACGCGGGAATGGCCGATGCCTTTGCGGCCCGCCTCTACGGGCTCCGAGGTGAAAATCGCGCCACGGCTCGAGCCGGCGTCCATGCTCGAACTCATTTTCTCCGCGCACTCCAGTTGGACCCCGGCCTCGTCGATGCCGATTTCGGTCTGGGCCTCTATAACTACTATGTAGACACGCTCAGCGCGATGGCCAAGATAGTGGGTTTCTTCATGGGCATTCCAGGTGGTAACAAACAGGAGGGCATTCGCCAGCTCGAACACGATATCGCCGACGGCGTTCTTACCTCCGACTCCGCCCGATTCTATCTGGCGCTGGACCTCCATCGTTATGACCAGCAATATGAACGGGCGCTCGCCGTCATCGGTCCATTAGTCCAGAAATACCCCTCCAATCCGCTCTTTCAACTGGCCTGCGGCGACCTTTATGCAAAATTGGGACGCAAGGAGAAAGCTCTCGCTTGTTACCGTGCTGCCGCAGCGGTCCCCGAAGAAGACCCGGAGTGCCGCAGTCATATCCAGGAACTCGTGCGCGCGTCTTTGGCGGCTCAAGGCGTTGTGCCCACTTCCATCAGCCACTGAAAATGGGACGCTTGCGTTCCCGCCCGGCTCTTCCCCGAGCCAGACACCCAAGAATTGCTCATTGACCTTTCTTCGAGGAGAATGGTAATCATGTAGGGTTGTCCGGACCCGGTGATTCAGGGCGGGCGGCTATGTTGAGCCGCCGCGTGGGCTCGGCCAGCTTTGCGTGGCTCCGGGCGGCCGGGGTCAACGCGCTGCGCGTTTTGCGCATCTCACCCCAAAAGCAAACTGGCACCGGGGGTTCCCGCCGTTGAACCAGAGCAGGTTGACCCGGCCAAGCCGGGCGAACCAGTGACGATGAAGGAGTCTCGATGAAGCGGTCCTGGACAGCACTAGCTGTCGCGATTGCGGCGATTCTCGCTGCCACGGGTTGCAATGATTACGGCAACACCTTTCAGGGCAACACCGGTGCGTTCGTGCAGTTTGTTTCGCCTTCCAATGTAAGCGCCGGCGGACCCGATTTAACGCTCACTCTCACCGGGGTCGGCTTCGTAGTACAAACTGTCGTCACGTGGAACCAAAAGAATCTCAAAACATGCGTAATCACGACTACCGCGGCTAACGTCTGCGCTCCTGCGAACGACACGGGAAGCGTCCTTTCCGTGACCGCCGTCGTCCCCGCCGCCATGACCGCCAAGGCAGGAACCTATTTCGTACAGACCGTCCAACCCCACTCGGGGGCTGGCACCAATGGGCTTTCCAATCCCGTCGCTTTCCAGGTCTTTCCTCCTCCCAATCCCGTTCCCACGATTTCGAGCATCACTCCGAACTCCGCTCCGGCTGGAAGCGCAGCGGTCCCCTTGACCATCACCGGCACTCAGTTTCTACTCACGTCGGACCCCACGGGGGGATCTCAGGTATTCTGGAACGCGGCATCGCAGACCGCTCTTTCGGTCACCAGCATCAGCGCCACGCAAATCCAGGCGACCGTGCCTGCCGCACAGCTCACCACTGCGGGCTCGGCCACAGTCACTGTCTACAATCCGCCAGTGCCTCCGCCTCAGAACTGCACAACCAACTGCACGGGCTACGGAGGCGGCGGCGCAAGCAATGGGCTTACCTTTACCATCACGGATCCAGGCGCGAATAACGCGAACAAGAGCGCTGCGGCCGTGCAAGAGGAGACTCCCGCTCTGAGCCTGGACGGCCGTTATGTTGCCTACACCGCTGCGCAGAACGGCCACTCTCAAATCTTCGCTCGCGATACCTGCCAGGGCGCCGACGCTTCCTGCCAACCCAATACCGTTCTTGTCTCCTCCGCGCTCGATGGTACCGCCGCTGCCGAGGACAGCCATTCTCCATCCATGAGCTCCGACGGCCGCTACGTGGCCTTCAGTTCCTCAGCGGCCAATCTCGTTTCAGACTCGACTACAGGACGCCAGGTGTTCCTCCGCGATACCTGCTTTGGAGTGACCACCTCCTGCACTCCCTCGACTCAACTCATTTCCACGGATCCCAACGGCGCCTTGGTCGGCACCGAAAGCATCCTGCCGTCCGTCAGTTCCACCGGCAGGTTTATCGCTTTCTTGGCGGTCACGCCTAGTCTGGCAACGCAGACGCCCGCGGCCGCGAACAAATCCGGTGCTAGCACGCCGACCAGCGGGCTACGGCAGGTATTCGTTCGTGACACCTGTCTCGGCGCCGCGAATTGCACTCCGAAAACCACTAGAATTTCTCTCCAACCAGGGGACGGCTCTGGAACCGGAACCACCAAGCCGGCGGGTCCGGCAATCAGCGGCAACGCTGGCAATCTTGCGCTGGCGAACGGGAACACAGCCACCCTTTTTACGCGCTCCATCGCCGTCGATGACGGTGTCTTTCTGGCTCTCACAAAAAATCAGCAATAATCTTTCAGATTACTCACGGGCGAGGCCGCTCGAAGGCTTGGCTTTCCTCGAACGAAGTAGTGGTCTATTGTGGGGTGTCTTGCGTAGTGGGTGCGGGTTGCTCAGGCGCCGGAGCGGCGTCCGTTGACGGCTTGGATTTGCTAAATCGAATTAGAGAGATCTCTGTGCCACCCGAGTCCTGCGAGAGCGCCACGATACGAACCATCTGATTCCGTTCCGCCACGAAAGTGATGTCCTCATCCCCTACCTGCGCGCCACCCAGCGTCGCCGGATCCGGTTTGTCTCCCGAGTTGTGCCGCGTGAACTCCGGGCTCAAATGTCCCGTGTACCACGTATCCACAAATTCCCGCATATCGCTCGTGTGATACGTTGATGTCTCTATTCCGTTCCGCGCTTGTTTGATAGCTGCCGCCGCAGCTTGGTCGTCCGGCACTACCAGCGACGCACGGGGATAAATAGGCAAGCCAGGACCGACTTGGGTCTCTTTCTCCAGCCTGTAGGTTCCTCCAGGTGTTCGCACGGTGTCTTTCGAGCTTGCAGCGGATAATCCCATGGACCGCACCACGCGGCTCGCCATGAACAGCCCTGCCGCAAGCAGGATCGCGAGTCCTGTAAACAGCGCAATCATCATCCACATCAGCGATTTCGAGGATGACGAATTGTCCGATACGGATCCTTCTGCCATGGCCAGGTTCTCCCAAGCGGGCACAGTCCGCCCTGCCTTAAGTCTGGCAGAAACTCCGAAAGTGCCCGCGCAAATGCCAGTCCGCTGTGTTCTAAGCGTTTCCTGTTCCTTCGTTCAGGGATTCAATGCAAGGTTGTTTGAGCTTCCAACTTGATGTGTTCTCGATTATCTTCAAGTTACGACTTATCTATAAGTTACGACGGTCCTGAGCCCAGCGCGCTGGCTTTTCCACCAGTCTCCAGTCACGTCTTTAATTGAAGCGCACTTTAATATCGGGCCTCTTTTCCAAATGCACCGAATCCACAAAGCGCACTTGCCGGTCGTCAAGCGTCAGAATCATCGACGAAGTCCGAACGCCTTCGCCAAAAAACCGCACACCCTTCAAAATGTTGCCATCCGTCACGCCCGTGCATGCAAAAATCATCTTCTTGCCCGGCGCCAGATCTTCCGTGTCATAAATTCTCTTCGGATCTTTCACTCCCATCTTCTCTAGTCGCAGCTGATCCTCCGGCTTTCCGATCACCAGCCGCGCCAGGATCTGCCCGTTCAAGCACCGCAGCGCCGCCGCCGTCAAAACTCCTTCCGGCGCGCCTCCCGTTCCCATCACGGCATGAACCCCTGTCCCAACCACGGCCGCGGAAATCCCCGCTGAAAGGTCTCCATCGCCGATCAATCGGATGCGCGCTCCGGCTTTGCGAATCTCCGCAATCAGCTTTTCATGTCGCGGTCTGTCCAGCACGATCACCACGAGATCTTCGACGTCCCGGTCCAGCCTCTTGGCGATCGATTTCAAGTTATCCGTCACCGGCGCGTCTAGATCGACAGCCCCCTTGCACGACGGCCCTACAACAATCTTTTCCATGTACAAATCCGGTGCGTGCAGCAGCCCGCCCCGCTCGCTCGCCGCTAGCACCGCGATCGAATTCGGCGCTCCCATCGCGCACAAATTCGTCCCTTCCAGCGGATCGACGGCAATATCCACCTCGGGAAATAACGCTTTCGGCGCGTGCGTCGCCAGCCCCACTTTTTCCCCGATATAAAGCATCGGCGCTTCGTCGCGTTCGCCCTCGCCGATCACGATCGTCCCGTCCATCTGCACGGCGTCCATCGTCTTGCGCATCGCTTCGACGGCGACTTCATCCGCTTTGTGACGGTCTCCGAACCCCATCGTCCGCGCTGCCGCCACCGCTCCGTTTTCCACCACGCGCAGAAATTCCAGGCTTAGTTGTTCTTCCATAGCGTAGCGCTCTCCTGCGAGCGCCAATGATAGGTCAATTTGAGGCTTATAGTCGTCGACGTCGCGGAAAGAGTCAACAGCCTTGCAATTTCAGTCGGCTCTCTTCGCCTCGTAAAGCAACGGAAAGAACTGCCCGCCCATCTTGCTTCCGCGCGGAATCACCGGCACGCCCGCCAAAAGCCGCTCATCCGTATTCGACATCACGCCGTCCCGAAACACGTTGATCACCGTCGCCCGCCGCGGCCTCGGCGTATCGTTCGCGCCTGATCCGTGCATCGTTCGCGCATGATGAAACGCGCACTCACCCTTCTTCAGCTCGATCGCCACCGGCCTGAATTTATCTTTCAGCTCTTCGGGCAAACTCTCGCGAATCGCGTCCATCTCTCCCGTCAGCACCGGCTTCGGCAAATCCGGCCATTTGTGGCTTCCCGGCACATAATTCAAGCATCCATTCTCCCGCGTCGAATCATCCAGTCCGATCCAGCACGTCAGGTGCGCCAGCGGCGTCGTCCTCGTCCAGTACGAATAATCCTGGTGCCACGCCACCACTCCTCCATGCCGCGCAGGCTTGCAAAATAGCTGATCATGCCAGAATCGCACCGGCCCTTCGAGCAATTGCGACGCGGGCACCAGGAAAGCCGGGTTCCAAAGCAAATCATGAAATCCTGGCATCACGCGCCAGGCTCCCAGCGCGTGAAACACCACCCTGTTCGGATCCGTCGATTCATTCGAATGATATTCGTGAAAAAGTTCCCGCCCCGCATGCGCTGGATCCATCAACTGTTCCAACTCCCTGCGCAAAGTCTCCACCTGCTCATCCGTCAGAATCCTTACACCCTTCAAGTACCCATTCTCCCGAAAAAATTCCACCTGCTCCCCGCTCAAACGATAACTCTCCCACTCCTCATCCGCGCCCGTCCGCGCAAACAATTTCCCGACTGGTTCATGAAATCTCGAGAGGTCTTCCATGGCAAAGCCATTTTGCAGCAATTCCGCCCACCCAAGCACTATTTTCCGGTGCCGGATTCGTCCCGGCGATGTAGATTCTCTATTTCGTTTCAAGCGGTTTTAGCCGGCCGAGGTCATCCTTACGAGCATGACCACTCTTCTCCGTGCCCTCTGTGATCTCTGTGTTGAGAAGAACATTCCTCTTCAACTCCAACTTTTCACTTGACCTGCGTCACCGCCGCGGTATGATTGTGCTTGGAAACCACTGCGCCTCGCATCCGCGAGGCGTTTCTGTTTTTAGTAGCACAGGCACTCCTGCCTGTGCTCTTTCTTTTTTCTTTTCGCTTCTTGCTCTTCGCTTCTCGCTTCTAGCTCGTTGCTTTTCGATGTCGTTTTCTGCAATCCCAAATCTAACTCTTAGGAGAAAACTATGTCCTCTCTCAGCTCAGCTAGCCGCTCTGTGGCCACAAATGAAAACACCCGCTCTGCGGCCACGCGTAAGCACAATCGTCCGTCTCTCTGCAGTTTCACGTTCGCCGATGGCCGCCGTTGCCGCACTCCCCGCATCCCAAGCCATCCGCATTTCTGTTTCTATCACTCCCAAAAAGAATCCCGCGCCGCCACCGCCGATAAACTCGCCCGGGATCTAGCCTATTTCTTCTCCGCCCACTACGTCTCCGCCAACGACCTCACCACCGCCCTGGCTCGCCTCATTCCCGCCGCCGTACGCGGCGACATAAAGCCTCGCGCCGCCCGCACCATCGCCTACATGCTCCAAACTCTTCTCCAAGCCATCCACCTCTCCCAGGACGAGTACATCAACGCCTTCGGCACCGACGGCTGGCGCAAAACCA